>Ga0315280_10010168_pt1 | contig 11866 bp, 12 predicted proteins | sample YL17G06_40_MG_FD_203697 | JGI IMG/M metagenome (GOLD analysis project Ga0315280, IMG submission 203697) | Sediment microbial communities from Yellowstone Lake, YNP, Wyoming, USA - YL17G06_40 | ecosystem: Environmental > Aquatic > Freshwater > Lake > Sediment | place: USA: Wyoming | collected... | reverse complement strand
GACCTGTGCAGACTAGTTGTGATTCCAAGTATCAGATTTCATACTAGCAGAGTGGTGGAGAATGGAAAACGCAATAGAAGTTGCCAATCTGACGAAGCAGTATGGGGATGTAACTGCCGTCGATGGCATGAGCTTCACGGTGACTGCCGGTGAGTTCTTCGGCCTCTTGGGGCCCAACGGCGCTGGCAAGACTACTACTATACGCATGCTAACGGGTTTGACTCGGCCCACATCTGGCAGCGCAAAAATCACTGGGCGAGACTGTGTTAAGGAGCCCGTAGCGGTGAAGCAGAGGATTGGCGTTGTGTCAGAGGTAAGCAACCTCTACAACGAATTGTCAGCATGGGATAACCTGATGTTTATAGGCGAACTCTACGGCGTGGGCAAGCAAACCCGAACAGATCGAGTCAAACAGCTCCTCGAAGCCTTCCAACTCTACGAAAGAAGGCACGACCGATTAGCTGGCTATTCAAAGGGGATGAAACGCAGAGTGCGTATAGCCGCCGCGCTGATTCACCACCCCGATGTTCTATTTCTAGACGAGCCAACAAGCGGTTTGGATGTTCAAAGCTCTAGGATGATCCGCTCACTTGTCAGACAGCTAAACAAAGATGGGATGACCGTCTTCCTCACAACTCACTACATCGACGAAGCTGACCAATTTTGCGAGCGAGTCGCCATAATGAAGCAAGGAAGAATTGTTGCCGAAGGATCACCTGAGAAATTGAAGGCAACATTGCAGGGTGAACACGTGGTCGAGGTTGCCTTCGTCGGAGACTGCTCAGGCTTGGAGGAACTTCTTCGAGCCGATCAGACCGTGAATGAGGTTACGAAGCAAGCTGACAAGTACCATATACACACGACAAATCCTGGCGGCGTAATACGGGAGATAGTTCAATTTGCCACGGCGAACAGACTTGAGATAATGAGCGTGAATACTGGACGACCAAGTCTCGAAGATGTCTTCATGAAATACACGGGGCTTAACGCTGTCCAAGTTGAGAGGATGGAGCAGCTTCGAGCCGTCAAGGCAGGCAGGCAACATGGCTAACCGCTTTTCACTAAAACCTGCAAAGGGCTTCTGTTCATTGCTGACGCGAGGTGTTACAATCGCGAAGAAGGATGCGAGGGTCTATTACTTCAAGCCTCAGATATTTGGCTTCGGCATCCTCATACCGGCCTTTGTCTATCTCTCCTTCTCTCTTGGGCGTGAAGTCCCGCTTGATCTTCTGATTCCAGGCCTTGTCGGCATGGTCTCCTTGTTCGGGGCCTCTTCCGTGGAGGCTATATCAATTCCGATAGAGAAACAAACCGAGACCTACGAGCTGCTTCAAACCGCACCTATCTCAACAGCTACCATCGTGTTTGGCAAAGGTTTGGCAGGTTCAGCTTTTGGCATAATACTTTCACTACTTACCGCAACCGTGGCTGTGGCTTTGAGCGGAGCTCAAGTGGGGAGTCCATTCTTGTTCGTGATCGCAGTAATAGTTGGGGCTTTCGCCTTCTCTGCTTTCGGGATGGCAGTGGCCTCGGCAGTGAAGGATATGCCGACTGCTAACATGTCCCTGACTGCTCTACGGCTCCCGATGATATTCATCAGCGGAGTCTTCACTCCGATACAAGCTCTCCCACTTCCCCTGCGCGTCATCTCGTATCTAACCCCTCTTACCTACCTGGTTGATGCATTGCAAGAAGCTCTCATATCTCCAGGGATAGCGTTTTGGTTAGACCTCATCGCCATGGTGATATGGCTCATAGCACTGCAAGCTCTCGCGGTCGTTGTCTTGAACAAGAAGACACAATTGTAGATTCCTCTACGAGAGTGCGCCCGCAATGATATGCCCGACGCTTTCGACAAGATATCTGGGCCGACCGGCAGCGGCAGAGTGCGGGTTGGGCACGAGAGGAATGACGCCGCATACAGTTTCAGCCACATCTCTTCTCTTAATACCCCAGCCTGTATCTTCTCTCGGGGATAGCGTCGCGCAAGTGCTTGTCCTTGTAAATGCTTCTCTTGAGCACACGGAAAACACGCAGTTCAAATCGGGAACTTTTCCCTTACGTTAAACATGTGAATCTAGAGTTCTAGGCAGTTAGCGATTTTGATTTTTCAACGAAAAAAACCACGTTGATGCAATTGCCATTTTGCCTCATGACGATGATGTGTGAAACGTACTTTCACTTAGCTCTCTTGTTTATCTTTACACGGGGTCGCTTATTCCTCGTGAGTAACGTTGCCGCTGAGACCTCAACTTTTGAAGACTCTGGGCAGCGAAGCCCGGTTGAGAATTTTGCTAGTTCTCGCTCGAAATCGTGGTGAGAATTTGACGATCTATAAGATTGCGAAGTTCAGTGGGTTAGATAGGAAGGTTATACGGAAGCATTTGGGCAAGTTGATTGCAGCAAATCTTGTACACATGAAAAATTACGGCCCTATCTGCGTATACACCATAAACGGTGACAACGCCCCCGTTCAAAGAATCATAGACCTATTCAACGAAGCACGGCTACTAGCGCAAGTACCCGTCCAACTACACTGGTACGACATTCGCGCTTAATCGGCCAGAATGAACAAGCTCAATCTCGAACTTGTTCAACTTCTCGGAAAATTATCTCAGCTACCTTTGAAGCCGCTTCTTGAATAGCCGAGCTGAGGTTTTCGCGGAAAGTGAACTCCGAGTTAATATCGATCGTGAAAATCCTGATCGTCTCAGGAACCTCACTCGGCTCAAGTCTTCTGTAAAGTTCTAGCGCTGCTGCAAAATTCGTGACATGAGGCGATGAAGCTTGTTCTGTGCTTTTGAATTGCTCCGGCGAGAATTCGCGAATTTGGCCAATCTGAGAAGAGTTTGACTCAATCGAGTCTGCTATGAAGACTCTCTTGTACCCTAACATTTCCTCGACAAGCCTGAGACCGCCAACGCTCAGTTCCTTAAACTCCAAATCGGGTCTTGATGAGAATTTCTTCCTGAGCATTCTCACGACATGGATTCCGACGGCGTCGTCGCCCATTATTGGATTTCCTAGACCGATGAGTAGCGTGGTCGTACTGCCCAGCTCTGATCGGCCTTGTATGCGGTGACTAAGGTCTGCGTAGGTTGTGAAGGAGCGTGCCGTCGTGTTTGTAGATTTGGACATTCAGAGGCATCTGTCCGGGCAAGGTGTGTGTAGCGCAAGCGTAGCAAGGATCGTAGGCTCTGAAGGCCATCTCCACCATGTTCAGTATGCCGTCCGAGACTTCGCCTTTCTTAATTAACCCTTCAGCCGCCTGCTTGATCGACATGCTAATAGCGGCGTGGTTGTTGGTCGTGCCGACGATCAGGTTGACGCTTTTCACAAATCCTTTCTCATCTGTCTTGTAGTGGTGTATGAGAGTTCCGCGTGGGGCTTCCACTGCACCGACACCCTCGTCGGGTGTCGCCTTGGGAATTGTACGAACGTTTTGGGTTGTGATCTCTGGATCCCGGCTTAGTTCCAGCATTCGCTCCGCCGCATAGATCAGTTCTACAAGGCGAGCCCAGTGTGTTGCCAGCGTAGAGTGAATCGGTTTCCGGCCCAGCGTATCATACATCCTCTTGTATTCGGCCTGTGCTATTGGAGTAGCCATACCTTCTGCAACATTAAGTCGAGCCAGTGGTGTAGCCCTGTAGACACCGCTACTCCTGCCTCCAACCAATCCCTTCCATCCGACTTTCTTCAAGTAGGGATACTTGAGATAGGTCCAGGGTTCCACGTGCTCGGCGATGTGTTGTTGATAGTCAGATGGAGGATACTTCGCGAACTCTCTGCCATCTGGATCCACTATTCTGATCTTGCCGTCGTAGAAGTTTACCCGATTCTGGTCGTCTACTGTACCCATGTAGTATGTCTCGGTTGCGTACATCTCGCTTGTTATGAGACTCACGTAGTCCTTGTTCTTGAGAACGATGTCGTCGAAAAGTTTCATTGTGAACTTGGCAAATTCCACTTCCGATTCCGCTATTGCTTCGATCTTGGCTCTCTCTTGTTCGGTTATGGGTTTGCTTACTCCCCCTGGTACTCCGCAGGATGGGTGAACTCTCTTTCCCCCGATCATTGCGATTGCTTGGAGGGCGTCCGAACGATGTTTGATCACGGATCCTCCAACTTCTAGCCCGACCTTAGATATGACGCTGAGGATATTCCGCTCTGCTTTGGGAGCAGTGGATCCCATCACAAAGTCGGGGCCAGCTAGCACGTAGAAGTGGGTTGTGTGATCAGCCACGAAGAACGCACTGTAAAGTAACTCTCTGAGTTTCTTCGCCGCGGGTGGAGGCTCCACGTGGAAGACTGCGTCCAGCGCTTTGGTTGATGCTATGTGGTGAGCCTCTGGGCAAACCCCGCAGATCCTGCTTGTAATGTCAGGCATCTCTTCAACAGGTCTGCCTTCGCAGAACTTTTCAAATCCTCTGAGTTCTGGGACTTGGAAGTATGCGTTTTCCACGTTTCCTTGGTCGTTGAGAAATATCGAGATCTTGCCGTGTCCCTCAAGCCTTGTGACTGGATTGATTGTGACGGTTCTCATTGTTTAGTCCTCCTCATCAAGGAGCGGGCTAAACTGAACCTGTAGAAGGTTCCGATTGGATCGGGTACAGAATCTGCAAGCTTCTGTATGTCTTCCTCACTTTCCGCGTCGAAGATTGACGCTAGTGCCGAAAGCATCTTTCCACCTTGGTCAACCACATTGGGTAGAGGACCGTAGCAACCGCGGCACGGCATATTCGCGTCCAAGCACACGGCGCCGCAGCCCCCACGAGTTGCGGGACCCATGCAGATTATGCCCTGTTCGAGCATGCATTTCTCAGGATCCGGAATAGTCTGAAACGTCCGAACGATTTTCGAGATCTTCCTATTAGTCTTGGTGCGTTTGCATTCGTGGCATAGTGATTTCTGGGAAGCACCGAGCACCGATCCTTTCGGCGGAAGGTCTCCTGCGACGAATTGGTCGATCACTTTTGACACCTGCTCACCTACGGGTGGGCATCCTGGAACGTAGTAATCAACGTCGACCGTTTGGTCGAGTGTCTTGACGGTATTGTAGAATTCGGGGATAGTGAGCTCTCCTTCTTTCACCTGAACTCTGGTTTGAGGAAGGACTTTTTCGGGATTGTCTGTTGTGGGCGTGTCTTTGTAGGAGCTTGTGAATATTTGGTCGCGAGTTGTTGTGTTTGCCAAGGCTGGTATGCCGCCGCTGTGGGCGCAGGCTCCGAAGGCTACGAGCAGTTTGGATTTCTCTCTCAGAAGTCTCGCCATATGTTCGTTTTCTGAGTTCTGTATTGCGCCGTTGAAGAATGTTACGTCGATACTCTTGTCGGGCATAGCTTCAAGGTCTGAGTATTTGTAGTCGAAGATTGCGGGCCAGAAGACGATGTCAACCTTCTTGGAGACATCAACGAGCTTCGTTCCTAACTCGAAAATGGCAATTTCACATCCACCACAGCTGCTTGCCCAGTTGAATGCCATCTTGGGTTTGGGCATGGTTAGGCCTCCACTTTCGTCTTCCATTCGAGTGGCCCCAGCGAGCGAATCTCTTTTGTCATACTCTCCACAATCCTTGCATATCTCTCGCCCTCGGAGGCTGAAACCCATTCCAATCTCACGCGCTCCTTTTCTACTCCGAACTGATTCAGCATTCTTTGCAGTAGCTTGAATCGTCGAATTGTCTTCACATTACCACTCGTGTAGTGGCAATCGCCTGGATGACAGCCTGCAATCAGCACGCCATCAGCGCCTGAGGCAAGAGCCTTCAGCACGAACGTGGGGTCAACTCTACCCGAGCAATTCACTCGAATGGGGGTGACATTCGGCGGGTACTTGATCCTACTTGTCCCCGCGAGATCGGCGCCAGTATAGGCGCACCACCTGCAAAGGAAGCCCACGATCTTAGGCTCAAAACGCGTGCTCAATCCAATCACCATAACCTATGCGCAAATCGCCTCAACCTCGGCTGTGAGCTGGCGGTTTGTGAAGTTCTGCTGTTCAATAGCTCCAGATGGGCACGCTGCGACACAGACGCCGCATCCCTTGCAAAGAGCGCCGGTGATAACTGCGTGGCCGCTGGGTTCATCGAAGCTTATTGCGTTGTATGGACATAGTCCAATGCAAATTTTGCATCCAGAACATGAATCCTCGTCGATCAAGGCAATTGTCGGTTCCAGTTCAACCTCTTTTCTATCGATCAAGGAGAGAACATTTGCTGCAGCAGCGGCTCCTTGGGCAACGGAGTCAGGTATGTCCTTGGGACCCTGACAAGATCCAGCGATGAATATGCCATCTCCGGCTGTTGAAACCGGTGCCAGCTTGGGGTGCTTCTCAAGGAAAAATCCATCCTTGCTTCTGCTGATTCGGAATATGTGAGCCACCTGCAAAGCATCTCTTCTCGCTTCCAGGCCCACACTCAAGATCACCATGTCGACTGGGATACGTTTCACAATGCTGAGAAGCGTGTCTTCTGCGACAACTATCAGCTTTCCATTCTCCGAAGAATTCTGAGCTACATCAGTTATTTCAGCCACTCTCCCTCGGCTAAAGGTCACGTCTTCGCGTAGAAGTCGCTTGTAGAATTCCTCATATCCTTTCCCGGCCGCTCGCATGTCGATATAGAATTCGTAGACTTTTGCATCTGTTTTCTCCCTCACAAGATGAGCGATCTTCAATGAGTACATACAGCAAACTCGCGAACAGTATTCATTGTAATTGTTGTCCCGGCTCCCAACGCAATGAACAACCGCGACACTCTCTGGCGTCCTTCCATTCTTGAGAACAATCTTTCCCACTGTTGGTCCAGATGCGTGCGTGAGCCGTTCGAATTCAAGACTCGTGATGACATTTGGAAACTTGCCATACCCATACTCTTTGACCCGCGAAGCATCAAAAAGATCGAATCCAGTAGCTATGATCGCTGAGCCGACCTGGACATCGATGAATCTCTCCTTCTGTTCGAAGTTAATCGCTCCTCTGGGGCAGAATTTCTCGCAGACCCTGCAGACTCCCTTCGTGAAGAAAAGGCAATGCTCTCTATCGATTACCGGAGTACTGGGAACAGCCTGTGGAAACGGCCTATAGATTGCCTTCCGCTTCCCCAGACCGCAATCGAACTCGCTAAGCACACTCAGAGGGCATTTCTGCTCACATTGACCGCAACCAGTGCACTTTTCCTCGTCAACATACCTTGGTCTTCTGCGGATTCTCGCTGTGAAGTTCCCAACATAACCTGAGAAGTCAGTTACATCACTGTAAGACAGTAGCTCGATGTTTGGATGTTGCCCTACTGAAACCATCTTGGGCGTCAGAATGCAAGCGGCACAGTCGAGCGTCGGAAAGGTCTTGTCAAATCTGGCCATATACCCTCCAATTGTTGGCTCCTTCTCAACGAGGTACACTCTCTTACCCGAATCCGCGATCTGGAGCGCCGCTTCGATTCCAGCTATCCCACCTCCAACGATGAGAACGTTGGGATTCATTGGAACCTTCTGAACTTCGAGTGGTTCGTTGAACTCCACGCGCATGACAGCTGCGCCAACAATGGCCTTTGCTCTAGTCGTCGCAAGCTCTCTGTTCTCACTTATCCAGGAGCATTGCTCTCGAATGTTGGCCATCTGAAATAGGAAAGGATTAAGGCCTGCATCTGCAACGGCTCGTCTGAAAGTTGTCTCGTGCATCAATGGTGAACATGAGGCAACAACAACCCTCGTAAGCCCGGACTCACGAATATCGTTCTTGATCATTTCCTGACCGGGATCCGAACATGTGTACAGATAATCCCTGGCAACGACCACGTTCGGCAGGCCGAGCGCATAACCGGCAACAGCTTTGCAGTCAACTGTACGAGCAATATTGGTCCCACAGTGACAAATGTAGACACCAATCTTCTCGACCAATTAACTCGCAGCCTCCAAATACTTCTCTAAAGCAACTCGACTTGAGACCATCTCTTCATCGATACCGAGTTCCTTTCGAGAGAACCCAAATGCTAACCCCATCAGTTGGGTGAAGTACAAGGCTGGAATGTGGAAGTTTGTCCCGAACCTCTTGTTCACATCGCCTTGATATGTCTCTATGTTCATGTGGCACAGTGGGCATATGGTGGCGATACATTCGGCTCCGTTCTGCGCTGCGCAGTCCAGAAGGTTCTTGTTGAGTCCTAGGGCGACTTCCTCGCTCGTCATCATCAGCAGACCTCCGCAACACTTGGCCTTGAGTGGAAAGCTCACAGGCTGCGCGCCGATCCAACTCAGCAGTGTGTCCAGCATCATCGGGAACTGCGTGTCGTCGACCTCTCCGAACGGCCTAGTGAGCTGGCATCCGTAGTATGGGGCAACTCTCAGTCCCGATAACTTGCGCTTGACTCTCGACTTCACTTCATTCTCGCCAATGTCTTTCACAATGACATCAAGCAAATGTCTGACCTTGACACCGCCCCAATATTCCAAATTCGCTGACTTGAGAGCAGTGGAGATAGTCCTCCGGAATTTGCGATCCTCCGCCAAGTAGTGATTGGTTTTGCTAAGAGTCGTGAAACAAGCTGGACAGACAACGACCAGGTCCTTCTTCTTTTTCTCCGCAATCGACAAGTTTCTCGCTGACAGCAGGTGCGCCTTAAGTTCATGAATCGATATATACGCGGAGGCACCGCAGCAATTCCAATCATCAAGCTCCGCAAGATCGATGTTGAGCAATCTGCTTACTAGCCGAGCAGACCTGTCGTATGCTTTGTTCATGCCTTCAAGTGCGCAACCAGGGTAATAGGAAAACTCCAGCTCCAAGACTACTCTTCACTCGGACCAGGGTGTAGGCCTAAGCTTGCAGCGGCTGCGAGACACTTTTCTACCTCTGCTATTCCTTCAATCCTGTGAGGAATGAGCTGCATTCTTCCGCGGATCAGGAGTTTGATTGCGCGTGGAACCATCTTGAGTATTCCAAGCGGATTCGTTTTCAACAGGAACTTGCTAACGAGTCCGGCCTCTGATACTCTTCCATTCTTGTTCACATTGTCAACGAACAGTTTTGACACAACGGGCGCTTTGGCACCCTCTTGGGCTAGATCAAACTCTATCGCGAGTCTCTTCAATTCATACATGATATCAGTGAGTTTGATTCCAGAAGGACATCGCACAGTGCAGTAGTAACAGGAAGCACATAGCCAAATTGTGTTGCTTTTCAGCACCCTGTCGAGCAGGCCAGCTCTAAATGCCGCGATAACTTCTCGAGGTGTATAGTCCATCGCATAACTCGTTGGACATGAAGCGCTACACGTCCCACATTGAATGCATTCCTTGATCTTCTCGCCGCCTGGGATTGCGTAGATATCTTGCAGAAACACATCTCGCAGTAAATGCTCTCTTCTGTCGGCGCGTTCGGCAAGCATTAGTATCTCTACCGAATGGTTCGCTCCGAGAACGTCTTATGTATAACCTATAGAACTTCACGACAGGTAAAGCCGATCGCGTTTAGTATATACTATGCGCAACCACTATTCCCAGACGGAATTCAAGGGAAGGCACGTTCTTGAAATGGAAAAGTGCACCGGTTGCTCGATCTGCGCGTGCGATCGTGCAGGAAGATTGCTGGCGCCATCGAGATGGGGATAGTCGAAGGAACATTCCTTCGAACAAGAAAGCCATTTTCGCACAAATCGATTACGGCTTTTGTGTTTTCTGCGGACTCTGTGTGGACGCATGCTCTTCTGGCGCAGTCCCCATGAGTCAAGACTACGAGCTGTCCAGCTACGACAAGCAGCAGTTGATTTATCCACCCGAGCATCTGACCAGCTCTCACACAGCCTCTGGTCGGGCAAGATTCATCATTTCCAAGAACGAAGCGTGTCACCGGGAATAACCAACGGCGATTTACAATCCTGGAAAATAGACGCGATCGGCATTCGATTCGCTGCGCCTTGCGATGTCGGAAGATTTCAATTGCGACCGGTCCGAACTGGAATATACTGTTGATAATACATCTCAAAGGTAGGCCTTAATTGCTCTCTTCAAGCAATTACGGTCATGAGAATCTCAAGACGCAAATTCTTGCAGGTGACCGAGATGGTGGCTCCTGCGTGGTCCCCTGCTTTTCTATATAGAAAATCGTCGAGCAAAACGCGAACCTCTATATCTTTTCCGAGTAGCCATTTGGTTGGGATGTAATTGGCAACAAGACGTGACTTTCTAAAGCTGTGCGGCCTGATGGGTATTTCCGCCGTTGTCAGTTTCTACGCGGGAGATATTCGCAAGGTTTTTGCACAATCAGGAGAAGCGAACGGCGGAAAGGTTCACCTGATCTGGCTTCCGATGGCGGGGGATAGCGGATGCACGATCTCTATGTTGCAGGCATCCAATCCCGACCTGATAGGCGCTGTTGAAGACCTTCAAGTCTCAGCAGACTTCTGGCAACCCTTGATGACTCCTGACTACGACTTGGGTTGGGTCTCTGCTGGATATACAACTGAAGATAGATCTCAAGTTCCTCTGATGAATGCAGCTTTTGGAAATGCCCCCGTTGATGTGCTTGTTGTGGAGGGAACGCCGCAAATTGGAGCTCCGCCTGGTGGGGCGCCGGGAGATTATTGCACTATAGGTGAGCGAAATGGCAGGCCTGTGAATGCGTATGAACTTCTTCAGAAGCTTGCTGCAAAGGCGAGCTACGTTGTGGCGGTCGGCCAGTGCTCAGCTTTTGGCGGCATACCCGCAGCTAGGGGCAATGTTACTCACGCTGTGCCGGTGACTGAGGCCTTGAAGACTGCAGGAGTGGCAACGAAGAACCCTGTGATCAATTTGGCGGGTTGCCCGGCTCATCCCGATTGGACGCTTGTTACGCTGGCATCCGTTCTGCAGGGCTTCGCACCCGATCTAGATGAGTTGGGAAGGCCCAAGGCGTTCTTCAGTCACATAATACATGATGGTTGCCCTCGAAGGGGAGCGTATGGTAAGGGTCAGTTTGCACAGACATTCGACGACCCCGTTGGTTGCTTTTGGAAACTTGGTTGTAAAGGTCCGATAACGCAATCTGCATGTTCGGTGACCAAATGGAACGGTGGAATTGGTTTCTGCACACAATCCGGGCCGATGTGTTGGGGTTGCATGCACCCGAACTTTCCTGACCCACCAACGAGCCCATTCTTCACTCAAGTCGAGCTAGTTCCAGCGTATCTTGGTCTCAACGTTGACACGATAGCCGGGGTTGCTGGAGTCGGCGTTGCTGTAGCCTTGGGAGCGCACGCCGTTCGTCGTGCAATGAAAAAACGCGACGAGACTGGAACTTCCAAGAAGACTAAGGGTGGGTCTCAATGACGAAAGTAGTAATCGACCCCGTAACGAGAATCGAAGGGCACATGAAGGTTGAGGTCGATCTGGATGACGCTACGCGAAAAGTCACCTCAGCAAAGTGCACTGCTACACTGTTCAGAGGATTCGAAACAATCGTTCTCAACCGAGATCCCCGAGACTGTGCCCCTATCCTATCCGCGATATGCGGAGTCTGCCACAGCGATCACCATTTGGACTCGGTGAGAGCCATAGAGAACGCGGCGGGTATGATAGAATACTCGAACGATTACTCCTATGAGCAAACCAGTATACCGAAAAACGCCGTTCTAGCCAGAAACATCGTGCTAGGTGGTGACTGGGTATATTCACATGCAGCTCACCTGCTCGTCCTCGCGGGACCAGATTACCACCTCTATGACTTGCTTCCAGCGCTAAGTAAGTCCATCGTGGTAACCAGCTACGCAGACCTGCTGAAGTGGGTGATAGTCCCCGCACAGGCCTACATGCACCAGCTCATAACGCTCTGGGGAGGCAAGACTCCGCATCAAAGAGGAGCAGTGCCGGGCGGAAACCCGGTTAGGCCCACG
>Ga0315280_10010167_pt1 | contig 11867 bp, 16 predicted proteins | sample YL17G06_40_MG_FD_203697 | JGI IMG/M metagenome (GOLD analysis project Ga0315280, IMG submission 203697) | Sediment microbial communities from Yellowstone Lake, YNP, Wyoming, USA - YL17G06_40 | ecosystem: Environmental > Aquatic > Freshwater > Lake > Sediment | place: USA: Wyoming | collected... | reverse complement strand
GAAAGCTCCCACCCCCCGGGCGCTTCCACCAAGAGCGAGAGGACACCACCACGACGAGCACTTGGCAACGTCGTTGTTGGCCCAAACGGCAAACCTCGGGAGGGGAGAGACATGTCCACAGACAACCCGCACGTCATGGTGCAGCCCCTTGAGTACCTCGGCCTTGCCGAGGGCGTGGTCAGTTCCCCACCCAACGAGCGGCCTGTCGTGGCTATCACGATGTGGCCCGATCCGCCGAATTGGTGGTGGTCGGCCATTCTTCTGCTATGCGGTCTCCTGGCCGCCACCATTGGCTGCTCTGGCAGAGTCGAGGTCGAGTCGTCGAAATGGGCCGCTCCCCCTCCGGCGTCATCGGCATCGAATGCCACGACCGGTGAGAAGGCCCGAACGGCGATCCAACTCGATCTGCTGCAAACCCGACCCTCAGAGCCACCGCCCTCCCCCAAGCCCACCTCCTCGGCCAACACCGTAATCCTCAACGTCGGTAGCGGCGATGTCCACGTCGGAGGAGCACCGGCTCATGCGGAAGCCGATGGCAAACCGGCCCGCCCGAGAAGCGGCCTCAACACGAAAATCGGCTGGCCAAGCGCCTATTGGGAGCATGGCCCCTCGGCGTTCACGGGCTCGGTAGCCGTTTGGGTGCTCATGGGGACCGCCGTGGTGTTGATGATAGCGACGGTTGGGTGCAAAGACGGCGGCCCGATGCTCTCGATCGTGGAAGGCGTTTCCAGGGGGGTTCTGATCAAGCTGTGGGGCCGATCCGTGCCGGCGATTTCCTGAGTCTTCTGCCGGGTTTCATTCGGCCCCGCATATCGCCTCGTCGCATGGGCATGACTTTGCGGAGTCCAATGGACAGAAGGGCGTTGCCTGGCGATACCGTTGGTAGGGGCGAATCCCGCCAGATATGCGCCCCGCTTCAAGATCCTTTCGAATCACGTCAATCGAGTCGTCAGACAACGCACCCTCGGGTCTCATGCGGTGCTTCGCTTCATCGAGACCAACAAAGCCAACCGGCTTCCCTGACATGAACAGACGCACTCTAATCATTCCAGCAATCTCGTGCTGCAAGAACGGACTTCCCATTGTGGCGACTCGGGACAATCGGGCTTTTACCGACCGCTGTCGGGTGGCAGGCGTTTCGACGAGCCTGGGGACTGCTTGGTTGCCAAGATCGGCGATTTCGCTCAAAGGGGAGCGATCCATGACGGGGTTTTGAAGGGAGTATGCCAGAAGTCGCAGAAGGTCGATGATTTGCTGCCGGGTTTGGGCCATGTCATGGGTCGGTAGTCCACCGAAATTGGAGATATGGTTCCAGAAAGCCCCCTAAAACGGGTGCCCCGAAACGTCTTCACACCGAAGGTCGCCCCGACGGCCTCTGAGGCCAAGGGGGGGTGGCGTGCCGAGTCCGCCCCGAGGACACAGGGTCGGGTTGGACTTGTGTGTGTCGTGGAAGTATCGTGGTGGACTGTTGGGTTACGGTGAACCATTCTTGTCTTTGAGGTGTCTCTTGCGGGCGGGATGGTCTTTTCGCAGGGAGGTCTGCCCATGTCCATTGCGTTTCCCGAAATCCGAGTTGGCGAGCCTGTTCGATACGAAAGCCTTGCGGTCTTCCCGCTATTTGCCCCGTCAAGCAGCGAGGTGGATTACCAGCTTTCCCACGAGGCCCTCGGCACTGAAGCGGTCACGGTCAAAGAGGTGAGCGAGGCTGGTTCCGTTCCCGATCTCCTGGTGGAAAACAGAGGGGATGTTCGGGTTCTCTTCATTGAAGGGGAAGAGCTTGTCGGGGCCAAGCAGAACCGGATCTTGAACAGCAGCGTCCTGGTCGCCGCCCGTAGCACGACCAAGATCCCGGTTAGTTGCGTTGAGCAGGGGAGATGGCGGTTCCGAACGGCACATTTCGCCTCGGGCGGAACCCACTCTCCATCCATGCTGCGGCACTGCCTCAAGGCATCGGTGTCCCGGTCGGTCAACGCTGGCGGATCGCACCGCTCCGACCAAGGTGCAGTTTGGGAAGAGGTGGCCCGTCAGCAGGTAGCACTCGGTGCCTTCTCCGGCACGGGTGCCATGTCCGACACCTTTGAGGCCCATCGGAAGCGTCTGGATGAGTTTCGTGAGAAAATCCAGTATGTCGAAGGGGCATCCGGCGTGGCGGTGGCTGTTCGGGGCAAGGTGGTTGCCGTCGATCTTTTCGACAAGCCCTCGACTTGCCAAAAGGTCTGGGATCGGTTGATGTCCGGCTTCATGCTCGATGCGATTGAGTCGGAACAGGCCGAGAGAGAGGCCGAAGCCCCAGACGTGGAGCGGCTCTTAGGAGACCTCGGCCAACTGAATTGGCAACAAGCCCCAGCGGTTGGCGAGGGCGAGGAATACCGGGCTGAATCCCCGACCGGAGATCATGCCTCGGCACTCGCCCTTGGCGGTGTCCTTCTGCACGGCAGTGTCGTGTGCCAGTAGACGTGGTGGGGGTGGGCACCAATGGCTGCCGTGGTCTTCGAAATCCGGGAGATGACCGCCCAGGACTACGAAGAGGTGGCCAGGCTGTGGCGGAATACAGAAGGCATCGGCCTGGATGATGGCACGGATACTCGGGAAGGGATTGCCGCCTATCTCGCCCGAAATCCCGGCCTCAGCTACGTGGCCCGCCACGAAGGGCGAGTTGTCGGAGCGGTTCTGTGCGGCCACGATGGTCGCCGGGGATACCTTCACCATCTGGCGGTGGCCCAGGCTCATCGGCAGAATGGCATCGGTCGGGCGCTGGTCGAGGCTTGTCTGGTGAAACTCGGCTCCATCGGCATCCAGAAGCGCAACATCTTCCTCTTCTCCGACAACGAGCCCGGTGAGGAGTTCTGGAAGCACATTGGTTGGAATGAACGGGGTGATCTCAAGGTCTTGCAGAAGCCGACACCGAGCGGATGTTCGGGAATCAAGTCCACACGATGAATTGAGGTCTCGTCCATGGAATTCACAGATCAGACTTTGGCGGCAGCCGCCATCATAGAAACCACCAACTGCCTCAACAGTTGTGTATCCAAGATCAAGCACTGCCTCGGGCAACTCACCGATGAGCAGGTCTGGTGGCGACCGCAAGAGTCGATGAACAGCATCGGCAACCTTGTTCTCCATTTGTGCGGTAACGTTTGCCAGTGGATCGTTGCCGGAATCGGTGGGGCACCGGACGTTCGTGATTGACCTCGGGAGTTCTCGAACGGCGAATGATCCCCAAGTCCGAATTGCTGCAACGGCTGGACGGCGTGGTGGCGGCGGCAACCGAAGCCTTGGCAAGGATGACGCCCGAGGAGATGCTCAGAATGCGGCGCATCCAGAACTTCAAGGTGAGCGGCCTGGGAGCGATCTTCGATTCGGTCCCGCACTTCAAGGGCCGCACGCAGGAGATCGTCTGCCTGACCCGAATGCAATCGGGGGACGGCTATCGGTTCGACTGGGTTCCGAAGACAACAGAGGAAGGAGATTCAACCACTGCGTGACTGGACGTTTCCGCAAGGAGCAAGTCTTATGAGCAAGAGCACGTTGCTGCGAGAACTGATCACGTCACCCGAGACTCTGGTCATGCCTGATGCGTATGACCCGCTGAGTGCTCGGCTCATCGAGAGTGTCGGCTTCAAGGCGGTTCAGTGCTCAGGCTACAGCTTCGCTCTGGCCGCCGGATGTCCTTCCGAGGCCGCATTCGGTCTCGAACGGAATCTGGCAATGACGAAAGCCATTGTTGAGGCCGTCGATGTGCCAGTCATGGCAGATGGCGAGGACGGTTTCGGCGACCCTTCCGTGGTTGCCGAGGCCGTTCGTGCCTTCATCCGGGCTGGGGTCGCCGGAATCAACATCGAAGATCAAGTTCTCGGAGAACCGGCCCCGAAGCGGGTCGTTGACCGGAGCTTGATGGTTGAGAAGATAAGGGCCGCACGCCAAGCGGCGCAGCAGGAAGGACTGCCCGATCTGGTTGTCAACGGCCGAACCGATGCGCTGGCGGTGGCCTCGAATCGTGGCGAGGGTCTGGAGGAAGCGGTCAAACGGGCCAATCTATGCCTTGAGGCGGGTGCCGATTTGGCTTTCGTCACGGGGGTTGTGACGCCCTCGGAGGTCAAGACGTTGGTGGATCGCATCCACGGCCCAGTCAGCATCGCCGCCGGATTGCCGAACAACATCAACAGTATGTCCATTGCGGAACTGACAGCGTGCGGCGTTGCCAGAGTGAGCCTCCCGGTCATCGCCATTTTCTCGGCGATTCGGGCCGTCACCCGCACCCTTGTGGCCCTGCGAGATTCCCAGGACTTCCCGACAATCCTTCAAGAGAACCTGCTGTGCTCGCCAGAGGAGCTATCGGCTCTCACGAAGTGATGTGCGGTCGTGGACCGCCAGTCGGCCGCACTCAATGCCCCACAGCCTTTCTCTTTTCTTCAATGGCCTCAACGTGATGTGGGATGTGGCCCGTGACCCGCTCCAAGATGGTGGCCAGCGTCATCGGCCCGCGCTTGTCGTGGATGCCTCGGCGCTGGAAATCCTCGGGCCGGAGCGCCCGCAAGATTCGGCCCATCTGCTTGCGGACGAGTCCGATCAGGGCAAGCTCCTCTTCGACATCCCTGCTGCTGTAGGAGAGGCGGGCGGCGAGTGCGTCGGGATTGCCACCAGAGATCGCTGGTTCATTTTCGGCGATGACTCGCTTCATCCGGTCGGCATAGATCGGCTCGTAGTCGGCAATGTGGCAAACGACCTGACGGGTGGACCACTTCCCAGGGATTGGCCGGGCGTCCAGTTGCTCCTGGGTCATCCCCGCCACGGCTTGCCGCAACATCTGAGGCCCGGCAAGGTACTCGTTTATCAAGTCGCCAAGGGGTGCGTCCACTGCGTGATCTCCTGCATTCTACGACTGTTTGGCAAAGATCGGATCACTCTTGCTGGCGACCTCTTCGGCGAGCTTGCGTTCGTTGTCGTTTAGCGGGGTGAGCGCCCCGGCCTGGGCCAAGTCCAGCGCCATCTTGAACAACTCCCACTGGCCAGGGGTGAGCATCGCGGTCACCGGGAGGTGCAGGGTGAATCGCAGCCCGAGCGCCACCTTGTCGATGTCGTCAAACGGTTCGTACCACGCCTTCTTCCAGCGGCGATCCTCGGGCTTGCTCTTCTCGGGCCACTTCTGGTGGGCCATAGCCTTCAGGGCCAGGATGCCCCGACCGGCGTCTTTCGCCTTCCTGTGGACGGCGGGTCCGAACTGTCCCTTGATCCAGGTGGGAAAACCCAACGGGAAGAGAATCGAGTCGAAGTCGAACCGCTCTTGGGCAGCCAGGGCGGCCCTCTCGTCGCGGGCGGAAAAGCCGATGTGCCGGATCTTGCCTTCTTTCTTGGCCTTCAACAAGGTTCCCACGGCTCCACCGAGAGCGAAGACCTGCTCCAGCTCCGCCACCTTTGTCAAGGCGTGAAGCTGGTACAAATCGAAGTGGTCCGTTTGCAGCGTCTTGAGGGACGCCTCCAACTCTTCCTTGGCCCCGGCGGCATCCCGCTTCAGGGTCTTGCAGGCCAGGAAGCACTTTTGCCGATGCGGCGTGAGGGCCGGTCCCGAACAGTCCTGGGCGTTGCCATAGCTCGGAGCCACGTCGAAGTAATTGACGCCCCGATCCACCGCCTTGGCCACGAAGTCAGCCGCTTCCTGGGGCGTGGTGTTCATCACCAGAATCCCACCGAAGCCGATGATCGAAAGCCGTTCATCCGTCCGACCGTATCGGCGTCGTTCAACGGCACCTTGGGGAGTCTTTCCGGTTGCCAACTTCTCCTTGGCGGCGAGGTAGGCCGGATCGAACATCGAAAGCAGCCCCGCTGCGGTCATGCCTTTGAGAAAGTCACGGCGTTCCATGGTTGGTCTCCAGGTCGTACATCGACTGCCTTTCATTCTATGAGGACTGGAAGGCACGGGCCATTGACGGGACGGGCATGTGTGCTATACTGGGGTGCGGTGTTGCCCAGAAAGACTGAAGGAGGTATGCCATGCGGAAGTCCATTTTTGTCCCGGTGCTGATCACCACAGCTTTTCTCCTGACCGCTTCAGCGACTTTCGGCTTGGAAGCTGACGAACTTCGAGAGAAGGCGCAGGCCATGAAGAGGGAGGCGGTTGAACTCAAGGAGCGAGGACGTGTGCAAGCGGCTGAGGATCTTGCCCGCAAGGCCGCTGAACTTGCGGAGGCCGCTGAGCGATTGGAGGGGAAGCGTCCGAAAGTTTCGGAGCAGGAGATCGAGAAGCTCCACGGGCACCTGAAGGACTTGCTCGACAAGGAACGCCGAATGAAGGAGGCACGGGCACCGGAAAGAGACCTTGCCGAGATTCGAGATCGAATCGCCAAGACCGAGCGAGAGCTTGACGGTCTTCGTGCTGCCCACAAGAAGCAGGTTGAAGGAAGGAAAGGGCCGGGACCGCACCCGGCAGTGATGGCCAAGCTCGAAGAGGCGGGTCGCCGGATCAACCACCTTCGGATTGCTGCCGACAACCTCCATGCAGCGGGAGCCGCTGATCTGGCCAAGCAGATCATGGAAAAGGCTGAGATCATGGAGCGGGAAGCCCGTGAGGCCAAGATGCGATTGATGGTGGAGGCGGAACACCGTGGCGGGCCGGAAACGAGCGGCATTCCCGCACAGATCGAAGAGCTACGGCGAGAGGTCGGGCGGCTTCGGGAGGAAATGAAGGATCTTGGGCAGCACGTGAAGGAGTTGGAGCGGGCCAGAAAGTAGACGAAATAGTCTGCCCCCTGGCACGCATTGGGTGCCAAGGTCGTTTGCCATTTTGCCATTGGCCCGATGCCGAGCGCATCTTGGGTGTCGTGGGAGGAGGTGTCACATGGAGCCTGCAATCCACGGCACTGAGTTCGGCAGCATTACCGTGGCCGAGGAGGTGTACGACCACGACATCGTGATCCGTTTGGGCGGCAAGGTAAAGAAGTGGAAGAAAAAGCTCTCGAAGGAGCAGTCCGGCACCTCCCACGTAGTCCTCCTCGACGAAGCGAAGCACATCCTCGACGAAGGGGCAGAACGGTTGATCGTCGGCAGAGGGCAGTACGGTGCCTTGAAGCTGTCGGAAGAGGCCGAGCGCTACTTCAAGGACAATGGGTGTTCCGTCGAGTTGCACCCCACTCCCCAGGCAGTTCAGGCGTGGAACGAAGCGAAAGGCAAGGCCATCGGGACGTTTCATGCGACGTGCTGATCGACGGCAAGGGGCTGTCATGGCGTGTCCTCACCGTGAACCGCCGAGTGGGGTGAGCCGTTCAACCGCGGTCAATCCTTCGGGTTCACCACCCGTCCCATGAACACGATGCTGCCCGTCCGGTTGTCCCGAATCAGAAATACGAAGGGATGATCGGCCCGGAACACCGGCGTTTCCTCGGAACGGGGGCGAGCAGGCCCTTTCTTCATTTTCATCACAACTCCCGTGGCCACCGCTGCCTCGGTCCCTTCCTCATTCACGTCCACGAACGCCTTGTGGATTACGGCCGAGATGTAAAGCCCTTCCTTGCGGCTCATGCGAGAGAAATCGGCCTTCTCGTCGTCGAAAGCCAGCTTCATCCCCATCGCCTGAAGCGTGTCCTTGAGACCGAACTGGGATGTCATCTTGAATCGGGGCACGTAGACGATCACCTTCTGCCGCCGCAGCCCCTTGGTCCACTCCTGGAGGTTCGCTTGAGTCACCTTCTTCTCCAACTGGGGCAGACCCCCGATCTCCTTCGGCAGGAGCACGACCATCGATAGCTCGCCGTTGGCGTAAGGCATTTCCAGGACCTGCAAGTCACCGACGGCCAGATAGCCGAACTGCTCGGTCTGACGCATCATGGGCACCATGACTTCCTTGTCGGCCGAGAGGTGAAACGGGGCCTCCTTCGTGGTCTTCTTGTTGAACTTTTTCTGCCAGTCTCCCTTGAAGTAGATGGCGTTGGTCAGCACCAGCCGGGTCCTGGGATCGAGAACGCCGGGACCGAGCAAGTCCTTGATCTTCTCTTCCGTCTGCTTTTCCACCCATCCATTGATTTCCTGGCGGGCGGCCTCTGTGTTCTCGGCGAAATCCACGATCCCCATTTCCGCCCCGTAATACCTACGGGTCGTCTGGAGGAACTCTGGCAGAAACTCATATCCTTTCCGTCCCCAAAGGCGATTCGCCACTCGAAGCTGGTAGCCCTTCTTCGTGTCGGCAAGGAGGCTACTGCGGAGCCGAGCCATGGCCTTATGGAGTTCCGATTCGGTTACAGTGAAGTGGAGTACCTCGGCCATCTGCTTCTGGGTCTCGCCCGCCGCTCCGGCATAGGTCATCGCCAATGCGGCAGAGACGCTGTACGGGGAGAAGAAGAGGTTCCCTGAGGTCTTTTCCTTGAGGCGGGCGTAGAGGTCGGTGGCAAACCGGCTGTCTCCTCCGACGATCTCGGACATCTTCACTCCCTCCGCTTTCTGCTGCGGTTCAGTGGCCGATGCCAAACGACTGACGGGCTGCACCAAGACAAGCCCCAAGGCGAACCCGACGACCAGAATACTGCGTGCAGCCATGTGCTCTCTCCTTGCCTTGTTGGGCGAAGTGCCAACCGGTCGCAACATCCGTGATGTATGCGAGGGCGGTTGCCGTGCAACCGAGGCCAGGGCGTTGTTCGTGAATGCCGACAACTTCAGCCTCTTGCCCTTCTTCTCAAGAGCCGCCCGCAGCCGCCTGATTGCCACCTCCTTGGCTTTGGCCTCCACCTCGACCGTGATGTCCAATCCCAACCAGCACTCGGGGAAGTCCCGAACGTTGACGTAGTCGTGATGGCGATGCGGCTTCGGTCCCTTCCACCCTTCCAGCGGGTTGGAGATGTGGAAAAGCGGCTCTCGGTTCCAGGTCACAGCGACTTGGTTCGTCGCCTCCTCGACGCTCAGACCATCGAGGTTGCAGCGGTGATGGTGGACATCCTAGACAAAAGGAATGCCTGCCGACGTGCAGACGCCCGAGAGGTCTGACGGGGTGTAGGACTTCTCGTCGTTTTCCAGGGTGAGCCGTTCCCGCACCCTCTCCGAAAGGCGATCCAGGCTTCTCCGAAGCTAGTCCAAGGCGGCCCGCTTGTCGCCATACGCCCCACCGGCGTGGATGTTGATCACATCGGCCCCGACCCATTCGGCTACCTCAGCCTGATACTCAAGTTCGGCGATGGACTCGCTCACCACATCCTTCCTGGGCGAGTTCAGAACGACGAACTGATCTGGGTGAAACGCGGTCCGCAGGTCATTGGCTCGGGCGAACTCTCCGCATCGGCGGAACTGGTCCACTATCTGCTTTGCGCCTGGGAGGTCGTCGAGATCGTAGCCGACCTGGGGATGAGTCTTGAGCGGTAGGATCTGGCTATTGATGCGAAAGCACCCGATGCCGTGGCCCGAGCAGTATTGCAGCGATTCCATCAGGGCCTCGGCATTCCCCAAGCAGATGTCCGCAATCTTGGCCAAGGCGTCCTGGCGGGGGAGCCTCTTCCCCGCCGCAGCCGTGGTGGCGCGGAACTTGATCGGCTCGGCCCGGAAGATGCAGCAGAGTCCCAGGCGGATCATGGCAATTCGTTGGGCACAACCACGTTCCGTCTCTCACCCACCACGCTTGGCGGCCTCCACAGAGTAAGTGGGATCGGCCTCACTCCACTTCACATCCCCAGACGGTCCATAAATCGCCGGAACGTGCCGACCGGCCAGACGGAGCCACGTCTGCACCCGGGTTCGGTGGTGGCAGGTGTGAAGCACACGCCGCCAAAACGTCCAGATTCGCTCCCGTTGCAGCCCGCCGAAGAAGGGCATGGGCGTCAACCACCACTGTTCGGTCGCTACTGCCAATTGCGGCAGGCGCAGCTTCGCCAGCCAGAGGTACTTGTCGATGTAGGCTTGAACACGGGGCTTGTCGCCGTCAGGCAGCAGTTCCTCGACAGGTGGTTCTTGGGTGCCAACGAACTGGGCGAAGAACCTCCGCTCCGAAAGGATCTGGTGGACCATGATCGTCCTGATGGTGTTCGTCGTCTCATGAGGCTTGAATTCGAGAAGGGCGTCGGGCACCGCACGCCACATGCTGACCGTTTTGTTGGTCTCACTGGTGTAGGTCGTGACGACGTGCCGAAAGACCGGATTGACGCCCTGCGGCACGTCGCCGTCAGGGATGGCAACGAAGTCGTAGTTCATGATGCGTTCTGCCTGGGCGAGATGACCTCGATCAGTCCAATCCCATGTTACCAACCGGCAGGCGTTCCCCAAATGCCGGGCGTCACCAGTTCGACGGAGTTCCCAGCCGGATCACGGAAGTAGATCGACGCTCCTCCACCAGGCCAGGCCATCTCCTTTTCAATGGCGACTCCCTTCCCAATGAGGCGTGCTCGCCAAGCATCCAGTACATTGGCCGGGATGCCAAGGGCGAAGTGGCCCGGACCTCTGGCTCCGTGGGCAGGGAGAATTCCGCCGACAAGGGTTGCCTTTGGGTTGAAGGCCAGCAAGACGTTGCCCTTTCCCACTCGGAAGAAAACGTGCCGACCCGGCTCTCGCCCGAGGACGCTAAGCCCGAGAACATCCATGTAGAATCGCTTGATGCGTTCCAGATCCTCCGTATACAGTGCGGTCTCAACAATGGCTTCGATCTCCGGTACGGCTACGCTTGCCATCGTGCCTCCCATCAGCAGAAGTGCGTGTGAGGGAAATGACAGCCCCGCCGCCCGTCCCGAGGGATTTGGAGGCTTACTTGACGATGTTGGACGCTGAGCCCCACTGGCCACCAAAGACAAATGCGGCAAGCGGCTTCCGCTGCCTGGGTGCGAGGTCACGTTGCCTGTATACCTCCGGCAGGATGTTCGGGTCGGCGGCGTAGCCAATCGCCAGGCCGGTCAAAGGCTGCACTCCCTCGGGGATGCCATACAGTTCACGGGACTTTTCGGGCAGAATGCCGATCATCTGGTGGACAAACAAGCCACGGGCCATCGCCTCCAGGGTCACAGTGGCGCTGGCAAGACCGAGATCGTGGACAGCGGCAGCGTTCGGCTTGTTGATACGGGCGAAGCGTAAGCTGGTGCAGCCGAGAGCCAATACGGGGGCAGCTTTGGCCCACGGCTGATTTCCCTCGACGAGGCAGGAAAGCAGCCGTTCATGCTCGGCGGGATTCGCCTTGGTCGCCACGATGTAGCTCCACGGCTGTTCGTTGTAGGAAGACGCCGCCCAGCGAGCGGCCTCGAACAGGGAGCGGAGATCGTCCTCCAATACGGGCCGGTCGGCAAAAGCGTAGGGACTCCATCGCCTTGCGATCAGTTCATGGATGGGGTGGTCGGGAGTTGCTTGCTTGTGCATTGTCATTCCTCAGTCCTCTTTCTTGGCTCCTCAGCAGAATTCGTGGGTGAATTCTGGCTCGGGAAGCTTGCCAAGTGTGTGATATAACGCGATTTCAATGGCTTCGTAGGTGCGGAAGCCATACGCTTTTCTGGTAGTCAGTTTGGCCTTGTTGTTTAGCCCGCATTTCTCACCACCTTCAAGGCCGAATGGGTTTTGAGGTGGGTTTTCGTCCCGGGAGGGGCCAGGGGGGCGAGTGCGGTTCGGCGCGGGAGTCGCGAGGTCGGTCTGCGGCTGAAAATCGGGGTGCGAACTTCGGAAGAGCGCGGGAAACGGCTGTTTGGCGCGGGGTTTCTCCGCGGAACGAGGGCAGAACTTTGCTTTTCCTCTCCGGGCGCCGGGCTCAACAGCGGCACGGCACCCACGACGGCCGGGCTGCCAGTAAGTTCTGGTATGCCTGCCGGAACAGCGCCTTATAGGGGCAGCCCTCCGCCAGCGAAATCCAGACCTTCCGCACGGTCACCCGGATCCGCGCCCCGACCTTCAACAGCTTCTGGCGGATCGTGTCGCACCGG
>Ga0315280_10010166_pt1 | contig 11868 bp, 11 predicted proteins | sample YL17G06_40_MG_FD_203697 | JGI IMG/M metagenome (GOLD analysis project Ga0315280, IMG submission 203697) | Sediment microbial communities from Yellowstone Lake, YNP, Wyoming, USA - YL17G06_40 | ecosystem: Environmental > Aquatic > Freshwater > Lake > Sediment | place: USA: Wyoming | collected... | reverse complement strand
TGCTCTCGCCTCTTATTTTGGCCCGAATGATATATCTGATCTTCCTCTCTGTTAGCTTTACAACTTTATTCTTCTTTCCCATGCCCCTTTGATGGGTATATAAAGTCAAAGGTTTCGGGACTACACACTTGAGGACTTAGACACTACCCACTAGGCGGGCTATCTCCTTGCCTACCTCGGAGGTGGTTGAACTTCCTCCCAGATCATATGTTTTTATCCTGCCTTCAAATAAGTTCCGCTCAATGGCCGCCACTACGTCCGAGGCGGCTTTCGCCTCGCCCAGATGCTCCAGAAGCATGGCCCCCGCCCAGATGGTGGCGATGGGATTCACCTTGTTTTGGCCCTTGTACTTGGGCGCGGAACCGTGGATGGGCTCAAACATGCTCGTGCCCTCCGGATTCAGGTTAGCGCCAGGCGCCAAGCCCAGGCCGCCCTGGATCATGGCTCCAAGGTCGGTGATGATGTCGCCGAACATATTGGGAGCGACGACGACATCGAACCATTCCGGATTCTTGACGAACCACATGGTTATGGCATCCACGAAGTTGAAGTCGTGCTTGACCTGGGGGTAGCCCTTGGCCACATCCAGGAAGACCTCTCTCCAGAAGCCGTAGATGTCGCTCAAAACATTGGCCTTGTCCACGCTGGAGACCTGGTGGCAGCGCTTTTGCGCCAGGTCGAAGGCGTACTTTATCACCCTCTGGCAGCCCTCTTTGCTCACTTCGCCGATCTGATAGCCGATCTCCTCGCTATCCGAGTCGATATCCAGGCCGAACTTGATGTTGTAGAGAGTGCGCCTGACCTCGAAGTTTGCATGGCTCCGCCCGCGACGAGCGCGGCTGCCTATGCCGATGTAGAAGTCCTCGGTGTTCTCGCGTACCACCATAAAATCGATGTCTTTGGGCGTTTTGTCTTTCAAAGGCGTCCAGACGCCCTCCAGGAGCTTGACGGGCCGCAGGTTCACATACTGGTCAAGGTAGAAGCGCATGGCCAGAAGAACGCCCTTCTCCAGGACGCCCGGCGGGACGCGCGGGTCTCCGATGGCCCCCAGGTAGATGGCGCGGTACTGCTTCAGCTCTTTGAGAGTCTCCTCGCTTATCAGCTCCCCGGTTCTCAGGTAGTGCTCTGCTCCCAGGGGGTACTCTATCCACTGCAGGGAGAAGCCGTGCTTTTCAGCCGCCGCCTCTAAAACCCCTTTGCCTGCGGCTATTATCTCCGGTCCTATGCCGTCGCCTGGGATTACTGGTACCTTATAATTCATGCCTTCACCTCGGCCACCTGTCGCTTGGTATACTCCACAAAGCCGCCTGCATCGACGATCGCTCTCAAGAAATCGGGAAGGGGCGTAGTTTTATAAGATTCTCCGCTGGCCAGATTGTGTACCAATCCGCCAGCCATATCAATCTCCATGGGCGCTCCATCCTGGATCCTGTCCACATCAGAGCAGATAAACAGAGGCAGGCCGATGTTGATGGCGTTTCGGAAGAAGATCCTGGCAAAGGACTTCGCCACCACTGCATCCACTCCCGCCCCTTTCAGCGCCAGAGGCGCATGCTCCCGGGAGGAGCCGCATCCGAAGTTCTCTCCCCCCACCACATAGTCGCCTGAACGAACCTGCACGGCCATCTCTGGCCGGACGCCCTCGAAGAGGTGCAAAGCCAGCTCCCTCGGGTCGTTTATTACCAGGTAACGCCCGGGGATGATGGCATCAGTATCGATATCATCTCCAAACTTCCAAGCTCTGCCCGCCAAAATACCCATCTCCAACCGGTGGACTACACTCCAATGAGGATGAAGTATATTAAAGTAATGCACAAAAAAGAAGGCATAGAGACTGTGTGAACTCCGCCCACGCCCTGAAGGGCGGGGCTTCCCTGCTGCTTCTTCGTTTTTACGCCGTCATAGCCCTCTGGCATCGGGGCGCGTTTTGCGGGAATTTTCGGTTTCCGTTTCATTGGCCCAAACTTACATCAGATTCACGATGCAGAGGTTCAGATCTCATCGGACAGGTTCGGGGTGTTCCCTCCCTACTATTCGAGTCTCACGCGGAGAACTCCCGAGATCTCCCTTTAGGAGAAATGATCGATCATCCAGGTAGCACTTTCAGCCAACGAGGAATCATATCTTAATTGTAGCGAGGATATGATGAATTATATAGTTGATCCGTGCAGGGCGAACGTAATTGGGGCAAAGGCCTCCGCTTTCATCCCGTTGCGACTGCGTCGCGACTCCCGCAAACTCTGCGAAGTTAGCGAGATCGGCCTGATGGCCGGGGACTTCCCGCTTCGTCCTTCGCGATCCTACGAGTTAAAATGATCCCCTCACAACCGCTCAGTTTTTAGCGACGAACGTCAAAAGGAATTGACAGGTGATTCGAGTTTGAAGGCGATCATGATCTCCGGGCGCACTCTGGCCCAAGGAGCAGGCTGCGAGTGCAAGATGTCTCCGGACTTCTTGAAGGCAGTATCTCTATGCCATTTATCGAAAGGGGATTACGATGCCCTGGGGCTCTGCGAAGGCAAGAACGTGCAGCTCAAGAACGAGTTCGGCCAGGTTGTGCTCGCGCCGAAAGTCGATGCGGGCCTGCGGCAGGGAATGGTGTTCATACCCATGGGCCCCTGGGCCAACGTTTTGGTGGGACCGGACACAGGCGGCTGCGGCACGCCCCAGTTCAAGGGCGTAGAGGTGGAGGTGGAGGCTACCGACGCTTCGGTCCTGGAGATTCGCGACCTTTTCCGCGGCCTGAGGAGGGCCCAGACATGATCGTGGAAGATGCGATCTGCTCCTTCTGCGGCTGCCTTTGCGATGATATCAATGTGGAGGTGGAGGAGGGCAAGATAAAGCGAGTCAGGCACGCTTGCCGCCTGGGCTCCAGCAAGATCTTAGGGCATGACCGGATCAAGGCCCCCATGATTCGCCGCGGCGGCGAGCTTTGCATGGTCGGCTACCAGGAGGCCTACGACCGTGCGGCGGAGATACTGCTACGTGCTCAAAAGCCCCTGCTCTACGGCTGGGCCTCAACGGTCTGCGAAGCGCAGAAGAAGGGCATCCTGCTGGCGGAGGAGGTGGGAGGGGTGCTCGACTCCACGGCCACTGTCTGCCACGGACCCTCGGTCATCGGCATCGAGGAGAAGGGGCTGCCGGGAGCAACGCTGGGCCAGGTGAAGAATCGGGCCGACACCATAGTCTTCTGGGGCTGCAATCCAGCCGAGGCTCACCCCAGACACTCCTTGCGCTACTCATCCAACGTCTGCGGCCGTTTCACGCCCGAAGGCCGGGCGGGCCGAACGATAGTAGTGGTGGACGTTCGCGAGACGAGAACATCGAAGACTGCGGATAAAACGGTGATCATCCAGCCAGGCACAGACTACGAGGTGATCTCGGCGCTGCGTATGCTGGTAGCCGGAAAGGGCGACGGCGTTCCGGATGAGGTGGGCGGCGTGCCGAAAGCTGAGCTGGACGGCCTGGCAAAGACGCTGCTGGCGGCCCGGTTCGGAGCCGTTTTCTTCGGTCTGGGCATCACCCACAGCCGTGGCCGCTATAAGAACATCGACAATGCCCTCTCCCTGGTGGCAGAGCTGAACTCTCACACCAAGTTCGTGATCATGCCCATGCGCGGCCATTACAACGTGGGCGGAATCGGGCAGGTTCTGGCCTGGTCCTCGGGCTTCCCCATGTCCGTGGACTTCACGCGCAATGCTCCCTACTTTAATCCCGGCGAGACAGCGGCCTGCGACCTTCTGGCGAAGGCGGATACGGACGCGGCAATGATCATAGCTGCGGATGCCGCGTCCAGCTTCCCCAGGGCAGCGGTGGAGGCGCTGGCGAAGATCCCCGTGATTCAGATCGATCCTTATGAAAATCCGACCACGCTCATATCGGAGGTGGTGATTCCATCCGCCATTGCCGGCGTGGAGGCGGAGGGCACAGCCTATCGCATGGACGGCATGGCGCTGCGCATGAGAAAGCTGGTGGACACCAGTTACCCCAGCGACGAGGAGATCCTGAGCCACATTTTGGAGAGCGTTCATAGATTGCAGAGGGGGCTTGAAAGATGATAATCAAGGGAGGAATAGTCTACGATCCTGCTAACGGCATCTTCGGCGAGGAGATGGATCTTTGCGTGGATGAGGGAAGGATGGCGGAGGATGGGAAGGGCGAGGTGATCGACGCGCGAGGCCTGCTGGTCATGCCCGGAGGCGTTGACGCTCACTCTCACATCGCCGGCACGAAGGTGAACACGGGCAGGATCATGAGACCCGATGACGCCCGCCTAGGCATCGAGCCGCGCTCGGGCGTCTGCAGACCTTGCACGGGCTACACCGTTCCCAACTGCTATGCCATAGGCTACCGCTATGCTCGCATGGGCTACACCACGGCCTTCGAGGCGGCTACGCCCATCATCGAAGCGCGCCACACCCACGAGGAGCTGGAGGAGATTCCCATCCTGGACAAAGGCGCTCTAACTCTGTTCGGCAACAACTGGGAGGTCATGGAGTGCGTGCGCGACAAGGACATCGGCAAGCTCGCCGCTTACGTGGCCTGGGGACTGCGCTCTGCCCGGGGCTACGGGGTGAAGATCGTCAATCCCGGAGGCGGGGAGGCCTGGGGCTTCGGCTCCAACGTCAAGGGCCCAAACGATCCCGTTCCGAACTTCGACGTGACCGGAGCCGAGATCATTTGCGGGCTGGCCCAGGCCAATGAGATGCTGCGCCTGCCCCATTCCATCCATCTGCACTTCAACAACTTAGGGAAGCCTGGCAACTACACCACCGCCCTGGAGACGCTGGAGCTGCTCAAAGACATAAAGCCCAGCCGCATGCGGCAGGTGGTGCACGTGGCGCACATGCAGTTCTCGGCCTACGGCGGCACGAGCTGGCGGGACTTCGAGTCCAAGGCACCAGTCATCGCTGACTATTTCAATTCGCATAACCACGCCACCATGGATCTGGGCCAGCTTCTCTTCGGATCGGCTACTACTATGACCGCCGATGCGCCCCTGGAGTATGGCAACGCCCGTCTGACTCACAACAAGTGGTCCAACCACGACATCGAGCTAGAGGAGTCGAGCGGTGTCGTGCCTATGGTTTATTTCCGCAAGATGCTGGTCAATGCTGTTCAGTGGGCCATCGGCCTGGAGCTGGCCCTGCTCACTCGCGACCCCTGGAAGGTGCTGATGACCACCGACCACCCCAACGGAAGCCCCTTCATCAACTATCCTGAGGTGATAACGCTGCTCATGAGCAAGCCGAAACGGGACGCAGAGATGGCCACGCTGCATGAGCAGCTGCCCAAGCGCACCAGCCTGGGCGGCATTGAGCGCGAGCTGGATTGGACGGAGATCGCCATCATGACCCGCGCCGCTCCCGCGCGCATTCTGGGCCTGGTGGACAAGGGCCACTTTGGGCCCGGCGCGGACGCGGACATCTCCATCTACAATCTGCGGCCGGAGGAGATCGATCCAAGCCGAGACCACGCCCTGGTCAAGAAGGCTTTGGCAGCGGCCAAATACACCATAAAATCAGGAATCGTGGTCTCCCAAGAGGGCCAGATCCTGGCTGCGCCCCAAGGCCGGACCTTCTGGGTGGATGCGGCGGTGCCGCAGGCGGATATGGACCGTCTCATGGTCGATCTGCAGGAGAAGTTCGAGAAGTATTACAGCGTTCGGCTCTCCAACTATGCGGTGCAGGATGCCTATGTTCCCCATCCTAAGGTGATCAGGGCCGGGATTCAAATGGAGGTGGCCTAAAGATGAAAACGATCACCATCACCCCTCTAAAAGCCTTCGAGATCTCTGTGGAGGCGGAGAACATATCTCCCGACAAGCTCGCGCCTCTTAGCCTTAGCCAGATACGAAGCCTCTCGATCTGGCAGGGCAACCGCAAGAGAAAGCTCTTGGATCTGTTCCGGGCAGAGGGAGACGACGGCCCGGCCGAGGCTGAAGATGTGACCATAACGCTCCAAGGCGATTTTTCCCGCGCGAAGAGGATTGCCGAGGGCATGACCGCAGGCAAGGTAGAGGCGGAGGGCGGTGTGGGCATGCACGCCGGAAACAACATGAAAGGCGGGCTTTTGAGCGTGCAGGGAGACGCGGAGGACTGGCTGGGCAGGGAGATGCGCGGCGGAAAGATCACTGTCAGCGGCAATGCCGGGAACTACGTCGGCGCCGGCTACAGAGGAGAGAAGTGCGGCATGCGGGGCGGAGAGATCGAGGTCGGGGGCAACGCCGGGGCCTACCTGGGCGAGCATCTCTGCGGCGGCAACATTCGCGTGCACGGCGACGCAGGCGACTTCCCCGGTGCCGCCAACCAGGGAGGCACAATCTTTATCGGCGGCAGTACATATCTTCCAGGCGCGGAGATGACCAAAGGAACTATAACTGTGAGAGGCAGGGCCAGGGTTCTGCCCAGCTACCAGAAGATGGAGATTATGTCGATAGAAGGAGAAGACTTCCAAAAGTATGTGGGCGACCTGGTGGAGAAGGGAACTGGCGAGCTCTTCGTTCGGGTAGGGTCATCTTGATAAATTAGGATGGAAATATGATAAACAAACACAATTATTTTGAGGTGCTCTGACTTGATCGATCGCAGCAAGGTTCTGGAAGTCCTGGAGGGATATGACCTCGAAGATCTGCGAATCGGGATGATTGCATCCCATTCTGCTCTGGATACGGCAGACGGCGCAGTGGAGGAGAATTTCAAGACCCTGGCGGTGTGCCAGGAAGGCCGGGAGAAGCCCTATGTCAAGTACTTCCGGGCCCACCGGGCCGGCGGCCAGATCGTCACGGGCATGATCGACGAGATCATGATGCTCAAGAGGTTCTCGGAGATACTGGAGCAGGAGAACCAGTATTTTCTGCGGTCCAAGAACACGCTTTTTGTGCCCAACCGCTCGTTCACCTCCTACTGCGGCATAGACGCCGTCGAGGATCAGTTCTTGCTTCCCCTGCTCGGCTCAAGGAACCTGCTGCGATCGGAGGAGCGCGGCGACAAGAGGGATTACTACTGGCTCCTGGAGAAGGCGGGCCTACCCTATCCCGAGCCGGTCGAGGCCGAGGATATCGACCAGCTGGTCATGGTCAAGCTGCCCCACGCCGTGAAGACCCTGGAGAGGGGATTCTTCACCGCTTCCTCCTACGAGGAGTACTGCCAGAAGGCGGACCTTTTGCTGCGGCAGAACGTTATCGACCAGGACGGAATGGAGCTGGCCAGGATCGAGCGCTACATCATCGGGCCTGTCTTTAATCTGGACTACTTCTACTCGCCGCTCTCGGAGCGCATCGAGTTGATAGGCATAGACTGGCGCTTCGAGACGAGCTTAGATGGCCACTGCCGCCTGCCTGCGTCCCAGCAGATGACGCTGAACGAGCGGCAGGTCAACCCGGAGTACACGGTCTGCGGCCACAACTCCGCGACGCTGCGTGAGTCTCTCCTGGAGAAGGCCTTCGAGCTGGCGGAAAAGTACGTCGAGGCGACGCAGGAGTACTACGCGCCCGGCATCATCGGGCCCTTCTGTCTGCAGACCTGCGTGGACAAGGACCTGAACTTCTACATCTACGACGTGGCTCCGAGGATAGGCGGCGGCACTAACGTGCATATGGCCGTCGGGCATCCTTACGGAAATGCGCTCTGGCGCACGAACATGTCTACGGGGCGACGCCTGGCGCGCGAGGTGCGGATCGCCCTGGAGAACGGCTGCCTGGATAAGATCGTCACCTAATGATGAACGCAAGTGACGCCAGCAGCCCGGAAGTTCCCAAGAAGCTGCAAAGGACGGTGAAGAAGCTGGCCGCCCTGGGCGAAGCCCCGGTGCTGATCGCTCCGGCGATCGTGCAGAGCCAGGCCTCGAGTCAGATGCTGGCCATCGCCAGGATGGGGATGCTGGACAAGATTCTGGGCTATCTGGTTACTACCGCTAAGAATGTGCACTTCGTCCGGCCGGGCCTGGCCTGGGATAAGGTGCAGACCGTGCCCCTGGAGAAGATCGAGGACTTGGAGTACGTGGACGAGTTCCACAGCAACACCATGAGCCTGAAGGTGGGCGGGCGCGCGGAGAAGATCATCTTTTACGATGATATGGACGGCATCAGGTTCTACCAGTACGTGAAGAACAAGCAGTGGCAGAAATGACCGACCAAGAGATCCTGGTCTTAGCCCACTGCCTGCAGAACCCTTTTACCAGAGTAAAGGGCCTGGAGCCCATATCCTTCCGGCCCAAGGGCGCGTCAATCCAGCTGCCCTGCCCGGAGGCCCTCTACCTGGGCCTGGACCGCTGGGCGGCCACAAAGAATCAGCTGGACATTCCGGAGTTTCGGCGCTTCTGCCGGTCGCTGATCGCACACCACGTTGATCTCCTGGAGATGCTGGCCTGCCGGGGCGTGCGGATCAAGATAATAGGCATAGCCGGAAGCCCCAGCTGCGGCGTGGCCACCACCAGCAGCGGCTACGCGGGAGGACGCGTGCGGGAGGCCGAGCACGCGCGCGTGCCAGGGCGGGGCGTCTTCATGGAGGAGCTGCTGGCGGAGCTGGAGCGGCGGAGGGTAGCCTTTGAATGCGAGGAACTGGGCAAGAAAGAGTGATGCTGCAGCGGCCCCGAGGGCATGAGCGCAGGCGGGCCTACGAATACTGTTAAATACTACTACTGCATGAGATTTGCTGCCTCTTTTGCGGGGGTTGCCAAGCCAGGTCAAAGGCGCTGGATTCAGGGTCCAGTCACGAAGGTGTTCGTGGGTTCGAATCCCATCCCCCGCACCTAAGAATATCGATTTTGACTCATTTCACAAGAACAAGGTGACTGGATTATTTTTCACGCGCTACTTCGGCGGTGATACGATTGCCGAGGAAACGGTTAGATGCAAATTGGATCAGAGAGGTTGGAACCGAGGACCTCAAACATGCATTAAAGCGTTACAGACGACATCTCGAAGATATAGGGCACAGGGAATCGACCATCGACTCCTACGTGTTCCGGGTGGGCAAATAAAACCGAAGCTCATGTCAGGCCCAAATCTTCTGTTGCCCAAAGAACGAATGTCGAAGGGAACGCTACTCTCGATGAAGAATACGTTCCCATATTCTCATCTGTTCCCATGTGGTTGGAGGGCCTGTTATCGCGAGTGCAAAAATATTATTGATAAATTTAATTATATAGAGATATAATATCTAAATAGAACTAGTCGCTAGAGGACATCGTTTCTAAGTCATTTGAATTTCATAGCCTTGCATCCAGAACAAATCCTTCAATATGAGTATTTGCATCTGAAAGTTCGGATGCTTGAGTGCCATACTTTTTCCTTGCAGTTTCAATGCTAATCTTTTGTGATTTTTTATAATTTGAATCATTCTTGTCCCACAGCTCACAATTAAACCATCCTATGAGATAAATTCCATGAGTGCAATTATTATCTTTTAAATACCTATCCTTGAGCTGTGATTTCATGGCTGTATCAAGTTCTTGATTCCAGCAACCTTTCACTTCAATTATAGCTGAAACAGGCTCAAAAAAGTCATCCTTTTCCTTTAGAGCATCTACATGGATATCAGTTTCGTCTCCTCTATGAATTCTAGTATTTCTGCCCAGAACAATACCTCTCTTACCTATGTCCTCGGAAAGATGCCTTTTTACGTAGTCTGATAATTCTTCTTCGTAGATAGGACGATATAACTTATTTTTTCGATCAAACAGATCCCAAATATCTCTGGTCGCGGGTGTCTCATCCTGAAGCTTCTTTTCTAGCCCCTTCAAAGATTCAATCAGGACTTCAATTAGTTGGTCACCACTTTCAACTAGGCGTTTTTCTCGATTCTTGAATAATTCAAGAATATGCTCCGTCTCTGTTGGTTTCCATGATTTACTGCAATAATTTTTAAGGGCATTCGCTAACATGAATTCTGCCAATTCTAATTTCGGCAATTCGCCAACAATTCGGTGCAACCCTTCGCAAGCTTCTAATGTGCCCTTTTTGGCGAGTTGATCCAGTATTGAATCTCGCCATTGTCCGATATTCTCTCTCGGAGTAACAAAGTGGGCAAGCATTCGATCCGGGTCTTCTGAATAAGGATATTGCCTAACCAGCCATAAATACAGATCAACAAGTTGGTTCTCCGTTAGCTTAAGTTCGATTCCCGCTGATCTCAGACCAATGCTATTTTCGATAGTCAAAATCACATCTTGGCCGAATTTATAATCGTGTCTGAAAGCAGGCCATACTATGGACCATCCAGCATCTTGAGCATGCGACACTAGGATGCTGGAAATGGCAATAGCCTTAGTACGTTCCTCACCAAAAGGTTGGGGGGGCGAAATGATGTACGAATCGGTAAATGATCTTATTTCTTTTATGTTATGCTCCAATAATGGTCTTAATATGTCCAATAAACATGTCAATTTTAGGCTTTGGTCCTTTGCCTTGTAAACTAGAAAATTAGCTAGCCGTGTATCCCAACAATTTTCAAATTTTGAAACAATATATATCCTATCGAATTCTTTATTTTCTTTATTTATAATAATATCAAGACCGCTAATCATTTCTTCAGGAGCATTTTTGTATGCGAGCTTGAATAATTCTCTTTGGACTTTTCCAACTTCAATTGAAGGTGAGAGGGGATACGCTATTATTGCGGGAGTCCATTTTTTCCATGAATCAGATGACAATACCGAGAGATATTCTGGCTCTTCATGCAATAGCAATCTTAATGCCTTAAATCCAGATATTGCCTGGTAACTTAGAGTATTTGTGCCCATGAACCCAGCCATTTCCGGATCTTGTTTTGCTAGAAAAAGTTTTGCATCTCTCAAAATTTGCGCCTTTGTTTGTGTATCAGCAGCTTTCCAGCCAGGAGTTGCGGTTAGATCCGATTCAAGCGCCTCCCTATAGTGAGTGCTACATGGTTCTAATGTTAGATTCATGGTCACCCAATACCAAGCTGCTAAGTTACCAGAATCAAAATCATCAAGATTAGCAGCAATGCGCTCATTCGGAGAAGGGTCCAGAGGAATAGGTTTTTCAATATCCCCCAAATGTCTTTGTCTCTTTAGATAACGTTCTTTCATTTCTTTAGCTTTAGCTGAACTGAGATCAATCGGGTCGATAATCTTTGAAAAGGTGCTGGCTAGAATTGAATTACTCTTGCAGGCCACGAGAATTAAATCTAAATATTTAACAACAACGCTTTGATCAAGGCTCATCTCAATAAGAGAAGCCCAAGCTCGCTGAAGCTGTTCTGATTCCGCCCTGTGTAAGCATTCTATCATCCACGGAATATCTTTGTTTAAGATCAAGGGCGTTTCAAAATCCACAAGACATCCTAAATATGCTTTTGCTTCTACAAGCTTAGGTAACATCCTGAGCACAATTTCGTGTCGAATTTCTTCCTTGCACAGGCAGAAAGGTCCCTTATTTGTATCAATGAGCCGATAATCGTGGATCAAGAGGGATGCAGCTGCCTTGGCGAATGGGTCTATTAGAGAGGGAGAACTTAGATTCATCGCAGCTTTCTTTATTATTTCGTTAATAATATCTCCGAATGGATTTGGCATCCCACGACTAGACCCATGTCCTTCTACCCATTTCAATGCTATAGGCAAGTGCTCTTCCTTAAGACCATCCATAAGATAATACGAAATGAATACATAATATGATCCGATAAGATTAGGATTTCTTGGACACGTCAAAACGGAGAAGAGCTCCTCAGCAGTCATAAAATTCGGCCAGAGTGCTCTTAAACTATAACCTTTTAGCTCATCTTCTGGATCGTTTCCATTGGTCATCGGTTAAGGAATATTAAATATATTTCATCATTTGATTTTTACAAAATGCGAACATAGTAACGCCTGCTCAGCTGATTTTTCGATCTCAGCGATAGTATC
>Ga0315280_10010165_pt1 | contig 11870 bp, 10 predicted proteins | sample YL17G06_40_MG_FD_203697 | JGI IMG/M metagenome (GOLD analysis project Ga0315280, IMG submission 203697) | Sediment microbial communities from Yellowstone Lake, YNP, Wyoming, USA - YL17G06_40 | ecosystem: Environmental > Aquatic > Freshwater > Lake > Sediment | place: USA: Wyoming | collected... | reverse complement strand
ATCACCACTCCCACATGGGTTCTGCCCACGGAGGATGAGTGGTACAAGGCCGCGTACTACAAGGCCGGGGGCACGGCCGCCGGATACCGGGACTACGCCACACAGAGCGACACGCTCCCGGACAACAATCCCCCCTGGCTCGATAGCGGCAACTCAGCCAACTACATATTCATTGGTGGGGACCCAAATGTGCCCGGTTACGCCGTTGGCCCGCCTTACTACATGACAGACGTCGGTGCCTACACGCTCTCTGGCAGCGCCTGCGGCACATACGACCAGAACGGCAACGTTGCGGAGCTGCTTGAGGGTCTGCTCGATCCCGACAACAGGCAGTACCGGGGCGGATCGTGGTCATACGGACAGTACGGGCTTCCGGCCTTCAACCGGTTCCAGGGCATGAGCCCTGACCAGGGAGTACCTAACATCGGGTTTCGCGTCGCCGTAGTTCCCGAGCCCGGGACGCTTTTGTCCTTGATTCTCGGACTTGGATTGATCTGGGGAGGCAAGCGAAACAAGACCGGGTAATTGTCTTCTAGTATCCGTTCCCCCTTCCGCGCACGGGGTGCGGAAGGGACCGATGCGCAATTCGTCTAAGGGAAAGGAAGACCACCATGTCGAAGACATCCACGGTAGCGTTTGGCATCTGGCTCACCGGAGCGGGGTTGTTAGTCCTCGTAGCGGGTGCATCCGGCGCAGAGACATACCGGTGGAACGTCCCAGGGGAGGGTAGCTGGCACGACCCAAGCAACTGGGATCCCTCAACGGGTTACCCCGACAGTCCTGACACAGCCGTAGTTGACCAGGGTGAGGCGCAGATCACGGCTGCGGACGCAGCGGCGTTGAAGCTCTGGATAGCCCCGACTGCCGGCAGCACAGGGGGCGTCCAGGTGGATGCGGGGAGGAGCTTGGTCCTGTATTCCACAGAATCTGACCAGGGCCTGCGAGTCGGGCAGGCGGGGTGCGGGTAGCTTGCCGAAGGCCCGGCGTAGCCTTGGCGAAGCCGGGTTGCACGCGGGGATGCTGAAAAGTCGACGGGGCGGCCCGTTGCAGGCCGCCCCATCTTCGTCCCTCTCTTACGTTGCCCTGCTGGCTACCCCGCGTGCTGCCGCACCCGCAAGCCCCCGCGCCTTCGGCGGAGCCAGCGGTTGTCCGCTGCACATCGGAAGGGATTGTCTTGATCGGGCCGCCCTTGTACGGAACGCACATATCCGGTACCCTCCGGACGGCCCGTGAATGCGGTCCCGGGCGCCGCCTCCGCGCCCTATGTCATCTCCACCCCGGCCGCCTCAGCCAGTTGGTGCGGGGTGTAAGGTCTTGTCAAGAATGCGTCGAACCCCTCGCGCAGAAGTCCCCTGGTCTGCCGCTGCGACACGCCGTCGCACACGGCCACCAGGCGGGCGAAGGCCAACGCCTCGTTGGCCTTGATGTTCCGGCAGATGGCCTGGGCGTCGTCGGTGGACTGGATGTCCAGCACGATCGCGTGCGGCCGGAACTGCTGGGCCAGCAGGCCCGCCTCGAACAGGTTGCTGGCCGTGCGGACCTCGCAGCGGTCCGAGCCGCCAAGAGTCTCGACGACCTCGAGCGGCACGGCGGGGTCCATGATGAGTATGCGGCACAGGCCCCTGTCCAGATCGCTGGCCGGCATGCCGTGGGCCCGCATGAACGCAAGCAGGTGCTCCACGGGAATCCGCCTGTCCCTGCTACCGGGGATGCGGTAGCCGCGAAGCTGACCCGTGTCCACCCACTTGCTCACCGTACGGGGCGCGACGTGACAGATCCGCGCCACCTCGCCGGTCGTATAGACTGCCTTTCGCTGAAGGGTCTGCATATCTGACACCGCCCGAGTAGCGCCGCTACCCGGATGATTCATCGACCCCCCAAGGGCGATCTTTAGTAACGCCCGCCGTCCTTTTGCCCGCCCCCGCCGGCAGGTATAGTGGTGGCGTACTGGCCACAGGAAAGACGCCGTGGACGCACTTACCGACCTGAACGAACCCCAGCGGCAGGCCGTCTGCCACCTAGACGGCCCGCTGCTTGTCCTTGCCGGCGCCGGCTCCGGCAAGACGCGCGTCATCACGCGCCGCGTGGCCTATCTGATCTCCCGCGGCATCGCCCCGCGGAACATCCTGGCGATCACCTTCACCAACAAGGCCGCCGGCGAGATGCGCCAGCGGGTGATCGACCTGGCCGCCCCGCCGGGGGCGACGATCTGCACCTTCCACGCCCTCTGCGCCCGCCTGCTGAGGGAGTTCGCCGGCGCCGCGAGCCTATCGCCCAACTACAGCATCTACGACCGCAACGAGCAGACCCGCGCCGTCAAGGAGGCAATCAAGTCGGCCGACCTCGCCGGCGGCGACCTGCCGGCGGCGGCGGTGCTGTCGGCGATATCCAACGCCAAGAACGAGCTGAAAGACCCCGCCGCCCTGGCCGCGGAGGCCGCCAGCCCCTACCAGCAGCAGGTCGCGGTGATATACCAGCAGTACCAAAAAACCCTCGCCGCCAACAACGCACTGGACTTCGACGACCTGCTGCTGCGGGTCGCCTGCCTGATGCGCGACCACCCCGACATCCGCCAGCTCCTTGGCCAGCGCTACCGCTACATGCTGATCGACGAGTACCAGGACACCAACCACGCCCAGTACGTCATCGCGCACGGCATCGCCATCGAGCACGAGAACATCGCCGTCACCGGCGACCCCGACCAGAGCATCTACGCCTGGCGGGGGGCGGACATGAGCAACATCCTGGAGTTCGAGAGCGACTACCCCAACACGGTCGTGGTGCGACTGGAGGAGAACTACCGCTCGACCGCCCCGATCCTGGCGGCCGCGTCCAGGCTGATCGCCCGCAACGTCCGGCGAAAGCCCAAGGACCTATGGACGCGGCGGCAGGGCGGCACGAGCGTCCGCGTGGTCCGCCTGGACGACGAGCACGCCGAGGCAAAGCTTATCGCCGAGGCCGCCGCCGAAGCTATCCGCCGCGGCCAGGCCGTCCAGACCGCGGTGTTCTACCGCGTCAACGCGCTGTCGCGCGTGCTGGAGGAGGCGCTTCTGAGGGCCGCCGTCCCCTACCGCGTCGCCCGCGGCGTGGAGTTCTACAACCGCAAGGAGATCAAGGACGTGCTGGCCTACCTGCGCCTGCTGGTCAACGCCGCCGACAACCTTAGCTGCCAGCGCGTCATCAACAGCCCCCCTCGCGGGATAGGCCAGGCCACGGTGGACCGGCTCGTTCAGTTTGCCGCCGCAGGGGGCCTATCGCTTCTGGAGGCCTGCCGGCGGGTGGACCGCGCGGGCCTGGCGGCCGGGCCGGCAAAGAAGGTCGCCGCCTTCGCCGCGATCATCGACGGGCTGACCGGCGCTCTGGATCAGCCGGCAGGCAGGATCGTCGAGCAGACAGTCCGGGCCAGCGGGATCGAGTCGGCCCTCCAAGCGGGCGACGAGGAGGCCCGGCAGGCGAAGGCGAACGTGGACGAGCTGATAACTGCGGCCAGCGAGTTCGACGCCGCGGGCGCGGGGGGGCTAGGCGACTTCCTGCACCAGGTCAGCCTGGTCAGCGAGACCGACCACTTCGATGGCAGCGGGGTCGTCACGCTGATGACACTGCACGCTGCCAAGGGGCTGGAGTTCGACCGCGTGTTCATCGTCGGCTGCGAGGACGGGCTGCTGCCTTTCCAGCGCGGCAACGGGCCGGAGCGGGCGGCGAACTGGCGGTCGATGGGCCAGGAGGAGCTGGAGGAGGAGCGCCGGCTGGCGTTCGTCGGCATGACCCGCGCGCGGGATGAGCTTGTGCTGACGTGCGTGCGGCGGCGGATGTTCCGCGGGCATGGGGCAAGTCAGACGCCCTCGCCATTCCTCAACGAGCTCGGCGGGGAGGGCGTAACCGTCGAGGACGCCGCTGCGGCCGTCTTCGAGCCGCCCAGGCGACACCGCCGCACTGACGGGGGCTTCTACGCCGACATCGACGAACGTGCCGCGATCGAGGCCATGGAGGCCGCGGCGGCCGTGCCGCCTGAGTACGAACACCTTAAGGTCGGCTGCCGCGTCCATCACAGCCGCTTCGGCAACGGCACACTCACCAGGCTTACGAATCGCTGGCCCGATACCCGCGCAGTGGTCGACTTCGTCCAGCACGGCCAAAAGACGCTGGTGCTGCGACTGGCCCACCTGGAAATGACTCAACAACAGGGACCAGGGGCTAGGGATTAGGCAGTGCCGGGCGATTGCGCACGGGATGGAGCGAGGATCAGGTCAATCGTGTCAGCAGGTCGCTGAGAAACTGATCGGCTGCGCTGCGGTCGGCGGAGTCGAGTGCGTCGGCGGCGCAGCGGAGCAGGTCGGCCTGGCGGGACGTGAAGGCCATCGGCGAGACGGGGTTGATGCCCGACAGACCCAGCGCGGCGAGGGCGGCATGCTTGAGCTCGCTTAGCCCGGCGCCGCTATGCGCGGAGACGGCCGGGCCGGGGAAGTCAGCCGGCGGGGGGCTGAGGTCCGACCTGGCCCAGACGCGCAGCACATTCTTTGCGTGCAGCCAGGCAGGCAGTGGGGATAGCTGATCGGCGCTGAGCAGCAGCACCAGGTCGGCCTGCTCGGCGCGGTGCCGCGCCCGCCGGACGGCCTCGCCGTCAACACCGGTAGCTAATTCCCACAATCCGGCGGTGTCGGTGAGCCATACGGGCACGCCGGCTAGGATCGCAAGCTCGCGGACCCAGTCGCGGGTCGTGCCGGGACCTGAATCCACGATGCTGACCTGCCTGCCCACCACCGCGTTGGCCAGCGTGCTTTTGCCGACGTTTGGCGGCCCGACGATGACCACCTCAGCCGGCTGAAGCAGCCGCCGCATGACCGACAAACCATCCGCCGCCGCACGCAAGCGCGGTGGTATCGATGCGTCCGCCTGGCCCGACTGCGCCGCAGCGAGCAGCTCGCCGGCCAGCTCACTCAAGCCTGCTGACCATTGCACCGTCAGGGCGCGGACGGCGAGCTCGCTCCGCGCGGAAGGCAGGGCGGCAAGCATCTCGGCGCCGATAGCGGGGTTGTTCCATCGTGGGTGGGCGAGTGGGAAGCTGGCAGCGGCAGACTGTTCAGCCGGGCAGGCGACAGCCCCGCGAGCGACGAGCAGCTCCATCACCCGCCTGGCCACCGCCGGGCCGCCGTGGATGTTGATCTCGCAGCCGCCGCCGTGGAAGCAGACTATCGCCTCGTCGATCACCTCCGCCCCGTCGACGATCCGGCCCAGCCGCAGCACGCCGTCGGCGCTGCCCGTGTGGCTGCGGAACGGGCGGAAGATGCCTCCCAGGATCTCGCGGCAGCTCTCCCCCGCCAGTGTGATCACGGCGATGCCGCCCCGACCGGGGGGCGTCTGCAATGTTGCGGTCGCGGGGCTCATCTATTTCAGCAGCTTCTTGTAGTATGCCGCCGCCACGCCCCGCAGGACCAGGTCCGGCACGATGGCCTGCACCAGGCCGGAGCTGCCAACATCGCCGCAGACCAGCTCCGCATCACCGCCGGTGAGGATGACCACCGGCCAGTGGGCAAGCTCGGTTGCGTAGGCCTCCACAAGCTCGCGGAGCGCCCCGCGCGCGCCGAAGATAAGCCCCCCGACGATTGCCTGGCGGGCGTCGCGGCCGAAGACCCAATCCGCCTCGGCTGGGGTAACACGCGGGAGCTGGGCGGTGCCGGCCTGGAGACTGCCGGCCGACATCTCAAGCCCGGGCAGGATCGCCCCGCCCTGGAAGACGCCCTCGTCGTTGACGCAGTCGATGGTGATGGCCGTGCCGAAGTCGGCAATGACGCAGGCCACGCCCAGTCTGTCGAAGGCGGCGGCGGCGGCGCAGATGCGGTCGGTGCCGGTGGCGGCGGGGTTGGGCAAGGCGGTGTCGATCGGCAGCGGCAGGTCGCGCCCCACCACCAGCACCCGCTCATTGATGGCCTCTGCGGCGGCCGCCTCGAGCGCCTTCAGGCCCGCCGGGTTGACGCTACAGGCCGCAAGCTTGCGCGGCGGGGCGATCTGATTCCACAGTTCAGCCAGCAAGGCCGGCAGCGAGGCAAGCTCGCCCACGCGGACGGTCCGCATCGGCGTCACCTGATCGCCCTTGACAGCGGCAATGTGTATCGCCGTGTTGCCGACGTCGCAGGCCAGCACGGTGGGCATGTCGTTGGTGTCCATGCTCGCGCTCTGGGCCGCTGCCCTTGCGGTCTTGTCTCAGGCCGGCCTCAGCGGCCGGTGCGGGCGGCAGCAGCCGGCTGATCTTCCCCCGCCTCGCCCAGTTCGGCAAGGGCCTTCCACATCCGCCGAAGCAGCCCGTCCAGCCCCTTGCCCGTCACCGCGCTGATCGCCAAGACCTCCACGCCGACGGCCTTGCGGAAGGCCCACAGGTTCTTCTCGCTGCCGGCAAGGTCCATCTTGTTGGCGACGATGATCTCGGCCTTTGCGGCCAAGGCGGGCGAGTGAAGCTCCAGCTCCCTGCGTATGGCGCGGTAGTCGGCGGCTGGGTCGCTGCCATCGAGGGGGCATATATCGACCATGTGCACCACCAGGCGGGTCCGCTCGATGTGGCGGAGGAAGGCGTCCCCCAGCCCCGCGCCGGCGTGGGCGCCGTCGATGAGTCCGGGTATATCAGCCAGCACGAAGCGGCGATGTCCACTCAGCTCCACGATCCCCAGGCATGGGTTAAGCGTGGTGAAGGGGTAGGCAGCGATCTTTGGCCTGGCCGCCGACACCCGGCTGAGCAGGGTGCTCTTGCCGACGTTGGGCTTGCCCACCAGGCCGGCGTCGGCAATGAGTTTCAGTTCCAGGTGCAGCGTGCGCTGGCGGCCCATCTCGCCCGGCTCGCTGCGCCTTGGCGCCTGGTTGGTGGCAGTCTTGAAGTGCGTGTTGCCCCTGCCGCCCTTGCCCCCCTCGGCCACGCAGATGCTCTGCTCATGGGCGGTCAGGTCCTTCAGTAACGTGCCGTACTCGGCGTCGCGGATCATCGTTCCCGGCGGCACGCGGACGTGCAGGTCTTTGCCGCTTCGGCCGTGCCTGTTCTTGCCCTGGCCCGCCCGGCCGTTGCCCGCCCGCCAGTGGTGCTTGCCGGCCAGGTGCCGAAGCGTGTTGAGCGACTTGTCCGCGAGGAGATACACGCTGCCGCCGTGGCCGCCGTCGCCGCCGTCCGGCCCGCCGCGGGGGATGTACTTCTCGCGGCGGAACGAGACGCACCCGTCGCCGCCCTTGCCCGCGACAGCAACGATATCCACCTCGTCGACGAAGGCCACCTTGCTTGACGGCTGGTCTGCCATACGCCCACCTGCGCCCAACAAAAGAGGATGGCGCCATTCCCGGGCCATCCTCTGCTCTTGACAAAGCCGCTGCCATAAGGCCCGCCGCCGCGGCGCAGCACGCCGCCGGATCAGCCGGCCGCTGGGAACCTACAAGACGTCCACAAACCGCCCGCGGAACGAAACGGTCCCGTCGCGCATGGCAAAGAGCGTATAATCCCTTCCGCAGCCTACATTTGCGCCAGGCTTAAACGGCGTGCCGCACTGGCGGACGATGATGCCGCCGGTCCTGATGCTCTGGCCGCCGAAGACCTTCACCCCGCGACACTGAGCATTGCTGTCGCGCCCGTTGCGCGTCGAGCCTTGTCCCTTCTTGTGTGCCATGTCTGTTACTCCGCATCCCGCCGCGTGGGCGACGGAACATTCTTAGTATCGGCCAAGACCCCTACGTTACCCCATCCTAGCTGGTCCTGTCAACTGAGTCTGCACCCACGGGCTCCGACGGCAGGCAGGTGGCCGAGATGACTTTCAGTCTCTGTGGACGACACGCGGGTTGACGTACGTCACCTTGGGGCGCGGCGGCTCCGCGGGCTTCTTGCGGAGGTTGCGGACGTGAACCACATACCCCGTCACACCCGCCAGATACCCGACCAGCGCGGCCAGCGAGACCCACTTGCCGATCTGGAAGCCCCACGGCGAGTAGACCAGTCGCAGGTGGTGGCGGCCGGCTGACAGCGGGATGGCCCGCAGTGTGTAGTTGGCAGGCATCACGGTGTAGCTGCGCTGACCACTGTCCGGCAGGGCCTTGGCGTGCCAGTGCTTGCTGTAGGCGTCAGTGACCAGCAGGATGGCGGGAGACTGGACCTCGGCCTGGATGGTCATTGAGTCGGTGGACGAGGCGACCACCTTTGCCCAGCCGGCCACGGGGCCCCCGGAGGGCCTGATCGCGGGCTCCTCCTCCAGGATCACGATCCGGCGCGGGTCGAACTCGGGCAGGTCCATGACGTGGAGGATCGCCTCTGGCTCGGAGAACACTTCGTAATCGCCCAGGAGATGCAGTTGCCCCATGGGCTGGCCGATGGGGAAGGAGCTGATTCCCCGGCCCTGGACCGCCAGCAGGTTGCGGCAGCGGAGCATCGCGAACAGCCTGTGCGGCAGGAACCCCCCAATGTGCTGGAACCGCCAGGCCCTATCGAGGGGAATGCCCTGGGTGTGGCACATGAACTCGATGTAGCGGCGGAGGACGAACGAGTCATATCCCCACAGGTCATAGCCACCGACGGACATGGCCATGTCCGGCAGGATGGGATTGAGCGTCCGCGTGCCGTCGCCGGTGGGGGCCACGTACTGCCAGAAGCCCCTGGAGGCGACCTGGTCTAGGTCGAAGGTCGGCCTCTGCGTGAACCGCGCAAAGACGAACAGCTCGGCCACGATCAGCACGATCGCCAGGTAGCCGGCGCGTCTTGCCAGCCTGCTCAGGATGAATATCAGCGACGAGACGGCGGCGGCGCCGGCGGCGATGATAAGCGACTCGGCGGCGAGCGTCCCGGAGCGGCGGATGAAGGCCTTGTCGGTGAACTCGGCTACCGGGAAGTAGGACTCCCCTGTGTCCCTAACGGCCCGGAGGATGTCGCCCCACACCTCGCCCCTCTCGGTGGCAGTCGACCAGACCTGGATGGACCAACCCATGAGCGCCAGGACCACGGCGGTTATCGCCGCCGCTGCCGCCATCGGCAGACAGAAGGTTCCCTGGCGAATCAGGCTATCCAGCCCGAGGCCCGCGAGCATTGCCAGGAACATGGTAGCCGGGAAGAGGAACCGGCAACTGTTGCGGAACCTGTCGAACCCCGGCACGTAGCCGTACGTGAGTTTGAACAGCGGCGTATAGGCCCCCAAGGCCAGCACGAGCATGACTGCTATGATCGCCAGCGAGAACCGCCGCTTGTCACCCGGCCCGGTAAGAGTGCCATAAACCGCCAGCAGCAGTCCGGCCACTCCGATGAACGGCTGGACCTCCCACACAAACCACCTGCCCCAGTAGGGCGTCTGGCCCACGCCGCCGAAGAAGGCCGGGGCAATAAAGCAGACGAAGTTCTCCGGTGGGAAGGAATACGTTGCGGCATACTCCATCCCGGCGCTGCTGGTGCGAAGCGTTTCCGGCGCCTCGCTGAAGGTGGTCAGCAGTTGGACGCCGGCCAGGGCCCCCGCGACTGCAAACATCGCAATGACCGCCCCGATGCTCGCCAGGCGGCGCTTGGCCGTGATCAGGTTGAGCACGGCAAATAGCAGCGCGGCCACGCCGGTGTAGAAGAAATACTGCGGGTGGCCCGCAAGGACCTGCATCGCGGCCGCCAGCGCACCCAGCAGCAGCCAGCCCGCCGAGGGCCGGTCGATAAGCCCCTCGACGGCAAGCAGAACAAGCGGCGCCCAGGCCATCGTGCACAGGTGAGGAAGGTGGCCGGGAAGAATCTGCATGAAGGTCGCGCCCGACAGCATCAGCATCAGCCCAGCCAAGGTGGCCGAAGGGGCCGTCAGCCCGCGATGGCGGGCCCAGGCGTACATGAACAGCCCCGTCAAGTACAGGTGCAGCGCCAAACTGAGATTCAGCGCCGTCGCCGCCGGAAGCACCATGAACAGCCAGTTAGGCGGGTACAGCAACGCCGACTGCATGCCGCCGAAGTACGGGCAGCCGGAGAAAATGTGCGGGTTCCACAGGGCGAGGTTGCCTCGGGCAAGCTCGTCAAAGCCGAACTGCCGCCAGAAGGAGAACTGCTTGAAGATGTCGGACCATATCTCCCCGACGACCAGCGGGTCCGGATCGACCAGCACGTCGGCGAAGATCGCCAGCACGGCGACCGCAAGTATCGCCGCCGGGACGAGGTGCCCGCCCAACGCATGCCGGGTGGCGGCTGGCTTGGACAGATCAGTAGGTCCGTCTATGACCATTGGTCGGGCTTCCATTCGCATGGCCGGCGAGTGCTGACCACCGGCCGACAGGCAACGGAGTCGAGGCAAGTCAACCTGCCGAGCCATTGCGAAGGGCGCCTTGGCAGGGCTGTCATCAAGACCAGCGCCGCGGCGCAACGGTCATAATGGCTCGGCCTTGCCTTAATTCTTTCGTCAGCCGCGCCAGCATACTTGAGCCGATCAGCCGCCCTGCGCGGCAGGCCACGCCGCACCGGCAGGCGCTTCTCCGCCGGCTAGGCCTTGAGCTTCAGGAAGTTGGCCAGCAGCCGGTGCCCGACGTCCGTCAGGAAGCTCTCGGGGTGGAACTGCACGCCCTCGGTCGGGGCGGAGCGGCTGCGAATGCCCATTAGCTCGCTCTGGTCTTCGCTCCAGGCGGTCTGCTCGAAGTCTTCGTCCAGCCCCGTCGGGTCGACGATCAGGCTGTGGTAGCGAGTCGCAGTGAATGGGTTCGGCAGGTCCGCGAAGATCGTCCTGCCGTCGTGGCGGATTCCGCTGGTCTTGCCGTGCATCAGACGGCCCGCGCGCACCACCTTGCCCCCGAACGCCTGCCCGATGGCCTGATGGCCGAGACAAACGCCGAGGATCGGGATCTTGCCGTGGAAATGCCTGGCGTAGTCGCAGCTATAGCCCGCTTCGTTCGGCGTGCACGGGCCGGGCGAGATGACCAGGTGTGTGGGGGCAAACTGCTCCTCAGCCTGCTGCGGCGGCATCACGTCGTTGCGGATGACCCGTATCTGATGGCCAGTCTTCAGCTCGCCGATGCGCTGGACAAGATTGTAGGTGAAGCTGTCGTAGTTGTCCAAGATCAGTATCACGACGACATCGTAGACCCCGGCCCAGCGGCGGTCAAGCCGCCCACTGGCGGGCAACGTCAGCCGACAGCCTCGACCTTCTGCACGCCGGGAACCTTCTCCTTGAGATGTCGCTCGACGCCCATCCTCAGCGTCATTGCCGCCGACGGACAGCCTCGGCAAGCGCCCTGAAGGCGGACCGACACCGTCCCGGTCGACTCGTCAACGCCGACAAGCTCTATGTCCCCGCCGTCAGCCTGAAGCAGCGGACGGATATGATCGATGACAGCCTGCACCTGCTGTCTGATGCCTGAGTTGGCCTTGGGTTGCTGTGTCATTATCCGGCAGCCTTTCAATTATTGTCCGGCGGCAACACGACCGGTCCGGCGCCATTATAGTGCGCGCGAAGCGCGTCACGACAGCCAAACTCTCGCGCGGCGCGACTGGATCGCAGCAAGCGCCCGCCGAGGAGAACTCACCAGGCGGTTCTACTGTCGCGCCGTTCAGCCAAGAGTGGCGCCACCCCAGACCCTGCGCCGCGTCAGGCTCCTCCACAGGGCCAAGCGAGGGATCGCGACGAGGTGAAGACGGCAACACCGTCCGGCCAAGCGCGCCGGCAGGCACAGTGAAACTACCAACAACTTTCAACAGGTAGAGCATCCAAACCCGTCAGATACCACATATGGGGCTCTGGCTGGGCTGATCCTGAACCGAAGTTAGCCTTCGGTTCGGTGTTGAAAGGTGTTGGTCGCGAGGAGGCGCGTGTGCAAATGCCGTAGCTTACAGGACTTGCGCCTAGGCCCAATATTTTGTCTTTTTTCGGTTGACGGCCCCTATATGTTGGGTAACATCTCTG
>Ga0315280_10010162_pt1 | contig 11873 bp, 9 predicted proteins | sample YL17G06_40_MG_FD_203697 | JGI IMG/M metagenome (GOLD analysis project Ga0315280, IMG submission 203697) | Sediment microbial communities from Yellowstone Lake, YNP, Wyoming, USA - YL17G06_40 | ecosystem: Environmental > Aquatic > Freshwater > Lake > Sediment | place: USA: Wyoming | collected... | reverse complement strand
CCTAATTGCAGCAGAGACATGGAGCGACGGGCATGTATAATCTCCTAGGCGCCGTTATATTAGGCCTGTCAATTGCCGCAACGGGCGGATGGCCGCAGAAAGGGCCGGTAAGGGTGTCCCTTTCCTGGCCGGATCCGACTGCGGCCATTTACGTGGGCGAGCCTACGCAAGTTCGCGCCGTCATCGAGAACATCGGCGAAGGGGCCGTTGTGGTTCTGGACTGGGAGAAGTACCCCGATGTTGTCGGTCTGGATATGGTATTTGTTGCCGATGGAGACGAAAGGCAGCCGGACCGGTATCGGTTTCGGTTGGCCCGCGGCCGGCCCTTCCTCCGGGGCGAATTTAGATCCTTAAATCCCGGCAAGGCAACGATAGAACGAACGCTTACGCCAATGTTGACGGGCCGGTTCCGTGTTGTGGCCAACGTGGAATTCCCCACGGATCGTTGGGGCATGCCCGGCAATGAAGGCCGCTGGGAGAACGGCGTTTGCGGGAAGTTTCACGTCTGGTTGGCAGGAGAAACGTCTTCTGAAATGTCTCCCGCGATGAAAAAACGCCTGGATAGCGCGCGCATGCGCCTGGGCGATTCGGCACTGACAGTGGCTGAGAAGAAAACCGTGTTGGCCAACGTGGCCGAGGAAAGGCATATTTTTGCGGCACGCTTTTTGCGGGATGTGTTCCTGGCTCCGGAATCGCCCGCTTGCGTGAAAGACTCAGCACTCGCGCACCTCGTGGTTTTGGCAAAATTCGGCACGGCCTACGAATCGATGCCCCTTCTTCTCAAGGCGATGTTGGATGAGGGGACTCCCACGGAGGTCCGCATTTCGATCCTCGAATGGGTGAGTCAGATTCTCCAGAGACAGGGAAGGCAATTGCTCGCCGATCAGTTGAGTTACGAGTACCCGAAAGCACTACAAGCACGGGCTTTGGAGGCAATCCAGCGTATGTCGAGTGATCGAAATCCCTTTGTTGCGGCTCCGGCGGCCAAAGCCCTGAGATTGCTTACAGAACACGCTCGTGAACCTACTCGTTGAATGGGGAAATACGGACGCTTCACCATTAAGAGCTTTGCCTGAAGTGGGCCGCTACTCATGTTTCCGCCAGCGGCCGGGTCAACTGCGGCACCTGTGCACAGTTTGGGGAATTCGGGGGACACAATACTAATTAAAAAGATCGGCAACGAGAAAATCGGTATTGTGTCCCCAGATTTCGGATGGTACAAGTGTACGAGCAACAAGTACCAAAGGGTGAATTCATTGGTGAAGAGCGGAGGTAGAGGCGCTCTTGCCAGCGCAAGCGGTGGCTTTACCAGTCCGGAAGATGCCATGAAATCTCTCCCGGGATGCATTAAGTCTGCCAAGGGCCAAGCGGCCTCACAGTGTAAGTAGGGCCGGCCTTAGGGTGAGGCGTCCGGTGCGCGATTGAAGGAGGCGATGCGTGCAGAAGATAGCCAAAAGCATTACCCTGGGGGTTCTTGTCACCTGGGCTGTGATGTGCGGCATGATTGCTCTGGGCTGTAAGAAAGCGCCAACGGCTGAGGAGGAGAAATTGCGCCTGGATCGTGCCTATGACTTCACCATCGAATGGGAAACCCGAAGGGTTGCAGATCTTGAAGGTTTGTTGCCGGATTACTTCAAGGAGGCGCGAAAGGAGGCAATGCAGTTACTCCGGGCGAGGCAAGTTGGTCCAGCGCCGTTCCCAATAGTGGCTGCTGTTGAGAAGGACTCGGAGGAATCCGGCTATCTCTTCTTGGAATGGCTTGAGCTCGACAAGGACACAAAGGCCATTTTGCTGATCGAAAGGGATTTGACGACACAGAAGACATCGGTTGAATCCTATGCATGGCCCAACCCTGGTCTCCGCTACAAGGTGGATCCCGAGTACCATTTGTGGCGAACGATACCTAAGTGGCCGGTGAGGATACGAACGAGATTCGATGGTTCGCAGGCGAAGGACGTGGCGGCCTGGCACAAGTGGGAGGCAGACCCGCGTCAAGAAGACTGGCCGCCCGCTCCCACCTGGATCAGCCTGCCTAGTGCTTCGAGGAGCGTGGAACTGGCCATTTGCGATGAGATGGGGCATATCAGCCGTGTCATCCCAGTGCATGTTTGGGCAGAAACGACAGAAGGAGGGAAAATGCCCAGAAAGGTTGGCGGGTAATTGGGTATCGGAAATGGTGGCTGCTATCCATATTCTCCCCACTAGGGCAACTGGGGCCTTGAGCAGATCCGCACGTACAACAAGGTCAGCGAGATCCATACGGGCGAGAATAGGGTACAGATTGCGGGCTGCCGTCTTCAGGCCAGAAAGCCGTTCAAGGACTCGGTTGCGACGAAAGGACAGACCCCATGAGAAGGCCTTCCATGGTTGCCGCGGTCTTGGTCGGTCTGGCCGTGCTGACTGCCGCATCCTCCGCCAGCGCGATGTACCATCCGACGGTGGGGCGGTGGGTGGCGCGGGATCCGATTGGATACGAAGACGGACTGAACCTTGACGAATATGCGTTCAGCCGTCCTATCTCTGGGAGGGATCCGTTGGGGTTGTCTGGCAAGACAGACTTTGAGGCGGCTTTGAGAAGTAAAGTTACAAAGAGCATCGAGGGTGTCACTGTAAAGGAATTCCCTGAAGGAAGCGTTTGTGAAAAGGCTTCGGATTTGGCGAACCCCCCTGTAGGTGCCGTCATTTCCTATCGTGCAACGCAAAACACCACTCCGGGATCAGACGTCAATGTAAGCCAGTTCCTTTACACCGAATGCACCGTGGCAATGCACGCCAAGTGTGAATGTGCGAAGTGGACAATTCCAGTAGTGAATATCACGATCTGGACAGTCTACGACTGGGAGTACGCTGATCCAAAAGTTATTGTGGCATACGACGTAAGGATACATATGGAACTTAATAGTATGGACCAGAAGTTGGGTCCGAAATTTAATGACGCAATAGGGCATCTAGAAAAAATGAATAAGCAGATCGGCATTGCCATTCACCAGCCCGACATCAGATTTATTGTGGATCCTCGCCGTTTTTGGGTGGGAGAGGCCATAAAGGTGATGGCGGGCGAATTTGTTCCGGAGAGTGTTGGCGGATTCGCCGAGTCAGGCTTTGGCCAGAGCTCGGCGGGGGGCTATACCCAAACTACTACATGGGAAAAGCTAAGTGACACCGAGGCACAGAGACGTTGTGTCAAATAAGGGAGGTTCCTTATGGTCGCTGACAAGCAATTGAACGCGAATACCAATTGGGCCGGGAAACGGATACTGTGTCTTGTTGCTGTCGTTGTCTTGGTGGCCGGCTGCGGAGATTCTTTGGGGAATAAGGTACGCAAGGCAGTTGAGGCCATAGATTTGATGTCGCTGGGAGAGGAAGGAGTATTTTCGCCGTCGGAAGTTAGTGCATCGAGAATTCTGGACGGCGCCAATCCGCAGGAAGTTGCCCAGGGGCTTGCCGTCATATTTGAGAAATCACAAGACCCTGCGACAAGGGCCAAAGCCGTAACGCTTACGCGGTTTTGCCTGGAGGCCAAGGACGCCGACACCGCGAATGGCCATGAGACGGCGATGGGCATCGCGCTTGGGGCCATTGATGACGATAGCCCCTCGGTGGTTTACTGTGCGGTACGTGTTCTGCGGGGTGTTTCTGGCGGAACGGAAGAGGCCAAGCAACGGCTGCTGAAAAAAGCGCAGACGACGGATGATATCAAGCTCCTTACGTACATATACTCGACGCTTTTCGAGTGGGGTGAGCAAGAAGCGTTGTTGTCTCAGCTTTCGCAGCCTCGACCACCGGCCGGCAGCGGTTCCGATGTCGCTCGTTGGCGCAGCCGCATGCAGTCGGTGCTCAATGTTGTCGCCGATACCAGGCGGCAGTGGCATGCGCGGGCGTCTCTGGTTGATGGTCTGCTCTCGCTGATGAAGGCAGATGGCGAATTGATAGCCGGGGCCGCACCGGCAATGCTGGCCCTGAACGCAAGGGATGCGATCCCTGGTATGAAAGCATTGCTGGCGTCCACCCAGCGGACGGAGGACAGGGTTTACCTTGCTGCGACGATTGTTGCCCTGGAGCCGGGATTGACCGAAGTGCGAGAGCAGTTGTCTCCGATCCTTACCCGAATCGCAACCGAAGGCTCCGCAGGCAGTGGAGGGCTCTCTGTCGTTGTTCATATCAATAGCTATCTCGCACTATGCGCAATCGTAAGCAAAGACGAGGGCCTCATGAGAGAAGCCTGGAACTCCTACAAGTCGCTGCCGATAAAAGAACGCGCAGAACTTATGAGGTGTACGCTCTTGAATCTCGCCGGCCAAGAGCGCTTGTTTCTGGCGCTTCTGGGAGACATACCGGATGCGGGCATGAAAGAAATGTGCGCCGCGAACCCTCCCTTGGCGAAGGGTCTAAAGTTTCTGGCTGACGGGATTGCGCCTTCGGGCGACGGCGATGCGGTACATGCCGAACTCCGTGAGCGAATCGCTAGGATCCTGCAGCCAACGAAATTAGAGACACAGAACTGAAACCTCGCTGAAGTTGGAATCTAATCACGAAAATGGCAACTTGAAGGGGTGCTTCAGTGTTCTCCCCTGCGGCCAAAAGAGGGGGACGCCTCCCCTTTCCATAACTCCTTGCGGCACAAGGGCTTACAAAACATGGCGGGGCAGCGAGAACCCCATCGGCAACTGGTCCGCTTTCAAGACCGACGCCGACGGCGCCGATCCATGGGCCGCCACGCAGTCGCGGGACCATAACCTGGTGAATGAACTGACCGCGATCGGCGGTTCCTCGACGCACGTGGGTTACGGGAAGCCGCCTTCAGGGCAGATGGTGTTCAAGGACTCGGTTGCGACGAAAGGACAAACGCCATGAAAAGGTCCCGTATGCTTGCCGCGATCCTGGTCAGCCTGGCCGTGCTGACCGCCGCATCCTCCGCCAGCGCGATGTACCATCCGACGGTGGGGAAGTGGGTGGTTCGGGATCCGATTGGGTATGCCTATGCCGAAGTTCATAGTCTGTACGCGTACGTCGGAAGTGCGCCGTCCAATGGCATTGACCCAGGAGGCCTCACGAACCAACGTCTGCCAACCCTGCCAGTTCCCGATGTCACGAAAAGCGCTGGGTGGCAATCGTTTCCGCCACTTCAGGACCGGTGCCCCCCAGGCGCAGCTTGCAGCAAACTAACTTTGAGTTTCTTCTGGGCTCGAGAGCCTGGTTGGGGAGATGTTCTTGAACATCTTGGTGGGGCCGGGTCTATTAGGGGCGCGACTACCATCGAGGAAATACTGTATAACCTGGATAAGGGGGTTGGGTACTGCGAGTGCGTGGAAAAACTAACGCTCTTCTATCACGCGTCAGGCCATGGTGGGTTCAGGGCGGGGGAGCGCACCGGTGAAGTTGAAGCCCCTGACCATGTCACTACCGACCTGCGGGCAGACGGGACACACGATGATTCAACCGCCGGCGCGTTTGGAAAGGCGATAAAGGGGGTCATGTGCAAGCCTAAGTGTACTATTAATGTCATGTCGTGTGGAGGTGCGGGGGAGGCATTGAGTGTCATCGCCCGTGAAACAGGTTGCGCCGTTACAGGGGCAACCGACCTGATATCTTCGTGGTCGGGGTGGTGGTTCTGGCCGTCTTTCTGGCGGATAGGGAATGACAGAGGCGAGACGGGGAATACGATTACCTACTATCCCAGCGGCCAAAAATCTCCTCTGGGCCCATCATCGGGGAGAACTGTATTTCGGCCAGTCCCCATGGAGCCACAAGGCGATCTGCCCGGCGATGGAATCTTCCTCCCGCCACCTGGGATGCCAATGTAGGTGAGGATCCGCCAGGAGAAAACCATGAGGGCTGAGACAAAAGTCATGGCCATTCTTGTGATTCTGGTGCTGGTGACTGGCATGGTCTGCTTGTGTGCGTATCTTCGGGTTCCCAATGAGGCGGATCTGATCGGAAAAACGGAGTCCGAGGTGACGTTGCTGCTCGGAAAACCGCTGAGCGTGATGCGATTGCCGTCTCGTCTGCCGCGGGAGAAACTGCCGGAGAGCGAGATGCGGGCGTTCCGCGACAAAGAGGGCGACAAAGCCTATCAATACATAACGTATGAAGTGGTATTCAATCTCAACGGCAAGGTTATGCTGGTTATGCGCGGTGGGCTCATTCGCCAAATGTGCATCTTTTATTAGTTCTGCCGATAGCCTTCGTAGGTAGGCAGGGTTAGGGCGGGAGGGTGTGCTGCCCAGGAAGCCCGGGGGTTGCTATGGAATGGCATGAAGATAGGCCGTAGGCGTTGTAGTGACAGAAGTGGGAGGACGCTTCCCCGTGCTCCATAACTCCTTGCGGCACAAGAGTTTACAAGACATGGCGAGGCAGCGAGAACTCCGTCGGCAACTGGGCCGCCTTGAAGACCGACACCGACTGCGCCGACCCGTGGGCCGCCACGCAGTCGCGGGACCATAACCTGGTGAACGAACTGACCGCGATCGGCGGTTCCTCGACGCACGCGGGTTGCGGGGCGTCGCTTTCAGGCCAGAAAGGCATTCAACGACTCGGTTATGACGAAAGGACGGACCCCATGAGAAAGCCCTCGATGCTTGCCGGGATCCTGGTCGGCCTGGCCGTGCTGACCGCCGCTTCCTCCGCCAGCGCGATGTATCATCCGACGGGGGGGGAAGTGGGCGCAACGCGACCGGCTTGGATACTCGGATAGCATCAACCTATACGAGTATGCGCGGGGCCGCGTCCCCATTGGTGCGGACCCGATGGGAGAGGCGGCAAACATAAAAACAGAAGGCAACCAGCAAGGCAAGGGGAAGCCGTGTTACTGCTTAAATTCGGGGGACACAATACTAATTAAAAAGATCGGCAACGAGAAAATCGGTATTGTGTCCCCAGATTCAAGTCCGGCGTGCCCGCGGGCGAGGCATGCCTCGCCCCTACAAACGGCGAGCGCACGACTGAGGGGTTACCCCTTTTCGCAAATCCCGGTTGCGGCCTGGGCGCGGCAGGGCTAGAATCGGTTAAGGAGCAGGCAGCACCGGGGGATGCCCCCGGCTACGACAGGAGCCACGCGATGGCGATGGCGCTGGGCGGCAAGGAAGTCTTCGAGATGGCCATGGGAATGGAGCGGGTCGGGAAGGACTTCTACGAGGCGCTGGGCCTCGGCTGCGATAATACGCAGGTCAAAGCCTTCTGCATCTATGCCGCCCGTGAAGAAGGGCGCCACCTGGCCACCTTCACGCAGATGCGCGACCGGTGGGCCGGCCCGGCCCGGCCCGGTTACGTGACGCCCGAGACCGCGGAGGCGCTTACCCGCCTTGCGAAGGGGCGCATCCAGCCCGATCCGACGGCGGTCCACAAGGTGGCCATCGGCGGGAACCTGAAGGGCGCGATCCATCTGGCCATGCAGATGGAACAGGACGCCATCAACTTCTACCAGTCGCTGTCCGTCCACCTGCCCGATTCCGCCAAGGCCCTCGAGGGGATCATAGGCGAGGAGAAGAATCATCTGAGCACCCTGCGTGCGATGGTCGTCTGAGCAGTTCACGCTTGCGTGTATCTGGGTGGCATGGTCACGCTTTTGCGTGACCATGCACGTGCCCGCAGGCGAGAATCCGCCGTGGCGGGCCACCCGGCGCAGGGCGGCCCCTGCCCGCTCAGCGATCCTTCCGGCAAAACGCAAACAGGTGCTTGTTGGTGGCCACGTACAGCACCCCGTTGGCCGCAACCGGCGTGGTGTGGATGGGCGCGCCCAGGCTGACCTTGTGGAGCAACTTCGCCTCGCGTCCGGCCGCCAGGACCCACAGGTCGCCCTTCTCCGTGCCGAGGTAGACCTTGCCGTCGGCCACCAGGGTCGAGCCGCTGACGAGACTGGCGGTGTCGAAGACCCACTGGGGCTTGCCCGAATCGGCGTCCAGGCAATGGATGCGGCCGGCCACGTCGGCGATGTATAGCAATCCGTCGGAGATGGAAACGGTCGAGAGGCTGCGGCTGATCTTGTCGTACTGCCAGATTCTGCCCGACCCGGTCACGTCGCCCGCGCCGGCGGCGTCGATGCACGATAGCAACCCCGGCGCGGCGCCGTGCCGCGGGTCCTGGCCGATCGCCACGTACACGCGGTCCTTGTAGAACACCGGCGTGGCGACAACCTCGTTGGGGCCCGCGCGGCTGGGAAACTCCACGGCGGCCCGGTCCTTGAATCTCGCGGCAGGCGGGTTGCAGTCGTACCACCAGACCTTCTGTAGCCGCCCGACGTCGCCCTCCCGTGCGGGCCTGGCCGGCGCGGCGTCGAAGGCGTAGCAGATGCCGTCCGGGCCGCCCAGGATGACCAGGGTGCGCTGCCCCGCCTTCGCCAGCGTCGGGGAGGACCAGGAGCCTTCAAGGATGCGCGGGCCGATCTTGGCGTCATCGGCCGCCGCCAGGCTGCCGGTCTTCTTGTTCAGCGCCACCAGGGTCGGGGCGTGCGGCGAGGGGATGTTGCGGTGCGTGTTGTCGGCGCCGTTGCCCGTGCACACAAAGAGCAGGTCCCCGTGGACCAGGACGGAAGACGCCGCGGCGTCGTGCAGCCAGACGGAGAGTTTGTTCAGCATGTCGTACTGCCACAGGACGTCGGCGTCGGTCGCGCCGAGCGGCACGGGGGTCCGGGCGCGCTTGACGTCCACGATCGGCTTGTCGGACCGGATGCGATAGACGTCGCCCGTCTGCACGACGGCCGGCCCCAGGTGCTGCTGCGCCGGCGTCGCGAAGTAGGTTCCCTCATCGCGGAACGGCCCCTCGTTGCCGGCGGCCAGGCCGCTAGAGGTCAGGCAGACGACTTCGCAGCGGTTGGTCACGGCGTAGAGTTTGCCGCCCTCCACCGCCGGGGTGGAGCAGAAGCCCAGGCCGAAGTAGCAGATCTCGGCGACGGAGTCGGGCACCGCGGGCACGGGCAGTTGCCAGAGGAACTTGCCGGCGTCCTCGTCCAGGCACATGAGGATGCCGTATTCGCCCTTGTACTTCGGGTCGCGCGGACAGCCGTTGTTGGTGCCGACGAACACCTTGCCGCCCGACACGACCGGCCCGGCGCAGGTAATCGTGCCCATCCTGGCGTACCACTTGAGGTTCTGGGCGGAGGAGGTGTCGTACTGCCCGGCCTCGAGTTTCTTGCCCGGGTCAAACGTGGCGGGAAGGCCCTTCTCGTCGGAGACCATGTTGCGGGAGTCCGTCCCGCCCCACATCGGCCAGTCCGCGGCCGCCGCCGCGCCGGGGCAGAGCGTGACCGTCGCGGTAATCACGAGGAAAACCTTCAGCCCTGTTACGCTGCTTCGCAACGGCATCTCCGCCCGGCGCCCCCCGATGCACCGCCCTTATTCTACGCTTTTGTGTAGGGGCGAGGCACGCTTCGCCCGCTGTTCCGCCGCGCCGCTGGCCCATTTAGCCGGCGAGTTTACTCGCCGCGCGCCGTTTCGGCGACGACACGCGGCGAGTAAACTCGCCGGCTAAATGTGTGCGGGCGAGGCATGCCTCGCCCCTACGTTTAGCGGTCGAGGCATGCATCGCCCCTGCGTTTAGCAAGCGTGACGAGCCTCGCCCCCACGTTCAGTGATACAGGTGGCACGAGACCACGTGGTCGGGCTCGTCTTTGACCGGAAGCAGCAGCGGCGCCTCGACGGGGCAACGCTCGAACGCCCACGGGCAGCGCGGGTGGAACGGGCAGCCGGAGGGCGGGTTCAGGGCGCTCGGCACTTCGCCGCGCGGCACGATGCGCTGCTTCGCCTGCGCGGGCCGGGCGCGCGGGATGGCCGACATCAGGCACTTCGTGTACGGGTGCAGCGGGTTGGCGTACAGACGGGCGGCGGGCGACTGCTCGACGATGCGCCCGAGGTACATGACGGCCACGTCGTCGGAGATGTGGCTGACGACCGCCAGATCGTGGGCGATGAAGAGGTACGTCAGGCCGAGTTCTCCCTGGAGGCCCTCGAGCAGATTGAGAATCTGCGCCTGGATCGATACGTCCAGGGCGCTCACGGGTTCGTCGCACACGATGAACTTCGGGTCGAGCGCCAGGGCCCGCGCGATGCCGATGCGCTGGCGCTGGCCGCCCGAGAACTCGTGCGGATACCGGTTGCGGTAAGCGGAGGCGAGGCCCACGTGCTCCAGGAGGCCGGCGACGCGGTCCTCCAGTTCCCTGCCCCGGGCCACGCCATGGACGCGCAGCGGCTCGCCGATGATGCCGCCCACGGTCATGCGCGGGTTCAGGCTGCCGTACGGGTCCTGAAAGATGATCTGCATGTGCCGGCGCATCTGGCGCAGCGCGGCCGGCGGAACGTCGAAGACGTTGCGTCCCTCGAACACGACCGCGCCGTCCGTGGCGGGGATGAGGCGCAGGATCGTGCGGCCGGCGGTGGTCTTGCCGCAACCCGACTCGCCGACGAGGCCCAGCGTGCGGCCGCGTCGCAGCGTAAACGAAACGCCGTCGACGGCCTTCACGTGGCCGACCGTGCGGCCCAGGAGGCCGCGCTTCACCGGGAAGTGCGTCTTCAGGTCCTGCACCTGGAGGAGCACGTCGTCGAGTTTCGGACGGGTCTCAGGGGCGATCATTTGTAGGGCGACTCCCCACGGGTTCTCATTTCGGCCACGCGGCCGGCGTACCAGCACGCGGCCGTGTGGCCTGCGGCATACGACTTGAGCGGCGGCCGCTCGGCGACGCACTTCGCGCCGTCCGAGAGCGGGCACCGCGGATGGAACGGGCACCCCGGCGGAATCGCCAGGGGGCTGGGCACCGTGCCGGGGATGGCCGCCAGCGGGCCGCGATGCTCCAAACTCGGCCGGCTGCGGAAAAGGCCCACCGTGTACGGGTGCAGCGGGTTATCGAAGAGTTCCTGGACGTCGGCCTCCTCCACGATGCGGCCGGCGTACATGACGCACACGTGGCTGGCGATCTCCGCCACGACGCCCAGGTCGTGCGTGATGAGAAGGATGCTCATGCCGATGTCGGCCTGGAGCGACCGCAGCAGGTCGAGGATCTGGGCCTGGATGGTCACGTCGAGGGCGGTCGTAGGCTCGTCGGCGATCACGAGTTCGGGCCCGCACACCAGGGCCATGGCGATCATGACGCGCTGCCGCATGCCGCCCGACATCTGGTGCGGGTACTCGCGGATGCGGGTCTCGGGGTCGGGGATGCCGACCTTGCGGAGCATGGCGACGGTCTGCTTCGTGGCCTCCTCGCGGCCGACCTTCTTATGGAGGACGACGGCCTCGATGATCTGGTCGCCGATGGTAAAGACCGGGTTGAGGCTGGTCATCGGCTCCTGGAAGATCATCGAGATGTGGTTGCCGCGCACGCTGCGCATCTCGTCCTCCGGCAGGCGCAGCAGGTCGGTCGGGCCGAGGCGGACCGCTCCGGCGACGATGCGGCCGGGCGGGTCGGGTATCAGGCGCAGGATCGAAAGCGACGTGACGGTCTTGCCGCAGCCCGACTCTCCGACGAGGGCGACGGTGCGTCCGCGCGGGATGGCGAACGAGACGTCCTCGACGGCGTAGGAGGTGCCTTCGTCGGTAAAGAAGCGCGTCGACAGGCCCTCGACGCTGAGCAGGATGTCGGCCGATTGCGTCAATCGAGCCTCCTTGCAATGATCGCGGCCGTACCGGCCGCGGCTAAACACGCGCAACTCTTCGCGGCCGTACCGGCCGCGGCTAAACACGCGCAACTCTTCGCGGCCGTACCGGCCGCGGCTAAACATTACAACGCGCGCCGCGCGGCGGGTCTCCGTACCCGCCGCGTCGACGGCCGCTAAGATTCGCAAGCCGCGACGGCCGCTAAGATTCGCAAGCCGGGTGCCACGGCTGCGCTGTTTGCAGCCGTGCCCTGCGGCCGGCGGCGGCACGGCTGCAAACGGCGCAGCCGTGGC
>Ga0315280_10010161_pt1 | contig 11873 bp, 11 predicted proteins | sample YL17G06_40_MG_FD_203697 | JGI IMG/M metagenome (GOLD analysis project Ga0315280, IMG submission 203697) | Sediment microbial communities from Yellowstone Lake, YNP, Wyoming, USA - YL17G06_40 | ecosystem: Environmental > Aquatic > Freshwater > Lake > Sediment | place: USA: Wyoming | collected... | reverse complement strand
TGTGCTCATAGTGTTGGCGCCCGTGGGCTGGTAGTTCAGTGGTATGAACGCTCGGTTCGCATCCGAGAGGTCGGGGGTTCAAATCCCCCCCAGTCCACTCTTACTTAGGTGCATAACCTTTTTATGGGCCTCCGATTATGTCTTCATGAGCAGAATTGCCTAAGAAAGGGGTTTCAAAATACTCAAATTTCTTAAGAGACGAACAGGTTAAGCGCTGGCATGCAAATTTATCCAGGGGTAGCCCTCTTACCGCAGAAGTTGCATTAAGAAGGCTAAACAGACTCTGCGAGCTACTTGATGACGCACCAAAAGAGATCGTCGAAAAAGCCAGAAACGATCTCAGAGGGTTTGAGGATTCTCTTGAAGATATGGTCGCAAGGCTGGAGGCTGAGAGAAAAGCCCCAGGTTATATAGCCGATTTGATGAAGACCATGAAATCTTGGCTTAGATATAATGACATAACCCTCGCAAGAAGAATTAAAATAAGTAACTCAACCTCCACACCAACAATTGAAGATGAACAGATTCCTTCCCAGGACGAACTTGTAAGAATTTTGAGAGCATCTCCAACGAGAATTAGAGCTGCTATATCTTTGATAGCCTTTGCAGATCTAAGGCCTCAGACTGTGGGAAACCACGATGGAACTGATGGACTAACTCTTGGAGATCTACCAGAGATGAGAATAGAAAACCAACAAGTAACTTTTGAAAAAATACCGACAATGATAGCTGTAAGATCTAACTTGAACAAGGCGAGGCACAAGTACTTTACATTTCTTTCCAGCGAAGGATGCACCTATCTGAAGGAATATCTTGAAGAGAGAATCAGAAATGGAGAGAATCTCAACCCCCAAAGCCCATTGATATCTCACGAACGAAGGGAAGCAGCCATAAAGCCATTTATGATAACAAGGAAGATAACCCACTTCATAAGGCAATCCATGCGCAAGGCCGGAGTCAATAAACGCCCCTATGTTCTGAGAGCATATGCCGAGACTCAGCTGATAATAGCCGAGAGCAAGGGCAAGATCAGCCACCCCTACCTCCAGTTCGTAGCGGGCCACAAGGGGGACATCGAGGCCAGGTACAGCACGAACAAAGGTAGGCTGCCGCCGGACATGATAGATGACATGAGGAAAGCCTACAGAGGCTGCGAGCCCTTCCTAAGCACAGTTGGCCAGCCCCTGGAGCAGAGCGCCATCATCAAGGAGGCGAAGCTGGAGGCGCTGAAGAGCATAGCGAAGAGCCTACTCGGCATAGACCTCCTTGAGGTGAAGATCGCAAAGGAGAAGGAGGTGGGCAGGGAGCTCAACCCTGATGAGGAGATAGAGCTCTTCGAGAACGAGATCAAGAAGATGAGGGAAGGAAATGATCCGCAGATAATCGTTGACGAGGAGAGTCTTGAAAATCACCTCGCAAGTGGCTGGCAGTTCGTTAGCGTACTTCCCTCACAAAGGATTCTTATCAAGAAGAATTAGGGTATGTATTTAGCTCACGGATGTGATTTTATCGTATTTGGTGCTCTTTCAGTGAAATAGGCTTGAATTTTGGAGCTTTTTCCTCTCTTATTGGACATGGAATGGCAGCCCAAAAAGACCTCATTTTACCATTTTAAGCCTGTTTCTAAGTTATTGATAAACACGAGCTAAATACATACGAGTTAGGATCTCAATAAAATAATCATTAGAAATCCTGCAAATGGCTTTACAAATCTTATGAAGTTAGTTGTCATCGTTTTTTGCTTTTTTTAGGCATCCTAGAGTTGGTAGGGTTTCGGAGAGGGTCGGTCCGAGGTCGGTGCCGACCGAACCGAGGGACCCTCAGAAACTTAGACGCATATCCCATTACGTGCCTTTGAGTCGGTCGGAGGGCCCATCAGTCACCGATTGTCTCTTAAGCACTTGAAAAAGACAGATAACGCCCGCTGACATAGCGGACATCGTCCAACACGGGACGAGGTAGCCCCGGGCCATCCACAGGTAGGAGTCCATGATAACGCTTGAGAGGAGCCCCAGGCAGCCGACGTCAAGGACCAGCCAAAGAGTCCACTCATATCTCAATTTATGGCGATATTCAAGTCCACAATCTTGGAAGTTCAATGTTGCTTTTCAGCAAGCCACTTTCTAAAACCCATGCTCGTATCGAGAACACACAATCCCCTAGAACACTTGATAGGTATAATTAGGCCTACCCCAGGTCCTTAGGAGCCCTAGGAATAAGAGGCATGAAGAGGCATAGTCGATTGAGCGCATCAGAGGCAGGTCAAAACAAGAATAGGTCAAATTAGTCTCTTCAGCACGTGAAAGACGAAGATAGAGTCAGCAGACATAACCTCCATCGTTAAACACGGGACGAGGCCGCCCCAAGCTTTTCAGATGGAGGAGCCCATTGTCACATGTGAGAGGAGCAACAAGTGGCCAACGTAAAAGGCAAACCTAGGAGATCTACTCACTCTGCATCATCTCTTTGGGGTCCTCCGGGAGGCCTGAGGGGTTCGTGTATTCTCCAAGCTCAAGATAGCCTCCGCTCTCTACGATCTGTCGGCATAACCACTCTCACGGGAGCCTGGAGCAGTCGTCGATCTTGTCGATCATGGCTTACAGGAGATCCTTAGCGTGCGGCCTCAACTTCTCCAAATGTTGAAAAAACAACCAAGAATTAAACAATTTTTATTTTACATACTTTCAAATTATTATCAGCCAAGATAACAAAATCCTCATTAATGTGGAACCTTCCGCATTCCGGTTTTACCTCCATAACTTTATCAACAACACCTTCTAAAAAGGGAAAATCTTTAAAATCTAAATATTCTCGTTCATCTTCTCTATGAAAACCATATTTAAAGTCAGGCCAAACCTTCTTTTTGGGATTGCATGAGCATGTTAAAGGAAAACCCCACTTTCTAGATATAGCTCGCTCTTTCAATTTTTCCCACAAAGTTCCATCTATGCGTAAAGTGCCGATTTTCTTTGATTTAGAATTGAATTTTCGCATACTATCTCTTTTGTTTTAATTATTATTAATGTTTCAGGAGTTCAAAACTATATATGCATTAGTAGTGAATCGTCTCTGAAATTAGATCCCAACTGACCTTGATGATCATACTCTCAGAGCCCCGACTGTTATGAGATTGTTGAGATGATATAGTGTTAAAGGCTATCATGAATTTTACAAGGTTTATTTTTTTTGAAAAAGGGTATTGGAGGAATACCTAGAAGGTCCCTTCGTAGTTGTAGGCCTGACTAGGCCAGTCTCCGGCGCGTGTGAGAGTATAACGATGAATGTCAGGGTCTGCTCTGTGAGATTGTTTTCATGATCTCCAGCGCTAGGCTCCTTACCGGTTCTTTTTCATGTTTCAGTGCTTTAAAGAGGAATTTTTTGAAGTCCAGCCCAAACTTCTCGTAGAGGGGCCAACCATATCCGTGCACTGCTTTGATCACCATCTCGGCATTTTCTCCCTGCAAATCTGCCTCAATTTTATCGAGGACCTCCTTCCCCTTGCTGACATCGACATACATTCTGAAAGCTGCTGAGCTGATGTCGCCAGGTCTCTTGACCAGATCATAGATCCTTTCCTTCTCGCGTCTGAGAAATGCCTCTATCTCTTCACGATTCTTGGGTTGAGCGTTCAGCAGCTCCATGATCTCTCTTTCGACATCATCGGGGTGGCCGAGGGCCTTGTCGAAGAAAGCCTCAAGCTGAAGGTCCCAGTATCCCGAGTTCAGCATCGATCTGAGATCCGATAGAAAGGCTTCACGCATCTCCCTAGTATCACTGGCCTTCAGGGCATCTAGGCAGAGCTTGACCTCGTCGGGCTGAGGCTGCCATGGCTCCTCCTCTTCAGGTTTCGCCGCTTCAATTATGGAGTGGATTAGATCTTGGATTTTACTCGGTAGGGTGTTCTTTCTTTCCTGTTTGAGTATTACTCCATTCTCACTTAATTCGTTGATATATTTGGATAAGTTACCAATATCTACCTCCTTCATGTGGGGGCTATCACTCAGCTCGGTGAAGGTGCTTGATCTATTTGGATAGAGCTCTCTCAAGATTCTATAGCGCCACTTTTGGGCGATGAGTTTTAACAGTTCCTCCTCTTCCATTATCGTGCGTTCGAGCCCCTTTTGTAATTGCATATTACAAAATTACAAGTTACAAATAAATAAGTGTTTCCCCTAAGAACTCTAGGGGCCATGCTCATGACCAAGCCTAATGCTTCTCAAGAGGACAAATTGAAAGCGGAACTGGAGAGGCTGAAAAAGCTGACTGGCGTAGGCCTTGAACTCGATATTGTTTGGAAGCCCGCTGCTGAGAAAGCTGTTCTGGGTGAGATCAAAGACAAAGTAATTTACATATACGAGGTAAGGAAAGAAAAAATATTAGATGTCCTGAGGCATGAGTTTATAGATTACTGCATCAGTGAGGCCATCGAACCCTATAGAGCGGTTACAAATAAGCTGATCAAGTCAATTAATGAAGACGCCTATAGACGAAAAGAGATGTTTGTCGAGGCTCTCAAAAAACTCCTGTTCAGAACATTTCGAGACCGAGTTCCAAGAATGGATGACTGAGTATCTGTCAGCTTCTGTTTGACTCCGAAAAGCCAGGGCTGAAAAAAGGGGGTCACGGGCTTCTTGTGGGTGCGGCATGGGAGGAGCGCGTCCAAGCGAAGGCGGAGACGTAGGACATTGACGCCACCCTCGGAGTTAGAAATGGCCTCACGCGATGTCTTGGCTGAGAACCCAGGGCTGATGCTCACGGTCAGACAGATCTATTATCAACTGGTCTCAAGGAGAGTTCTCGCCAACACCCTGAGTGAGTATTCGAGGTTGGGCAGGATACTCGTGAACCTGCGCAAGCGGCTTCCTGATGTGGACGCCCGGATAACGGATCGAACTAGACCTTTGTATGTGGGCGAGACTTCATACTTGAATGATCAGAAAGACTATGTGGAGGTCTGGCTGGAGAAGGACGCCCTCAGCAGCGTTGTCAGGCAGATTACAGACATATACGGGTGCGCCCTCCAGGTCACACGGGGTTATGCTAGCCTCAGTATACTTCAGAACTTCACGGAGCGAGTTCCGAGAGGCTGCCGTCCTGTGATACTGTATCTCGGCGACTTCGATCCCAGCGGGGAGGATATCTTCCGTAATATTAAGAACGTGATTAATGAGAGATTTCCTGAAGCGATCATCGAAAAAGTGGCGGTCGGAGAAAAGGACATTATCAGATATCATCTGGCCTCAATTCCTGTAAAGAGGACCGATCCCAGATATGAGAAATTCAAAGAGAAATATGGACGCAGAGGGGTGGAGCTAGATGCCTTGCCACCAAACATCCTTCTTGAGAAAATACGATCGGCGATCCTAATGCATCTCGATGTAGGTGTTCGGGCAAAGTCGATCGTTGATAGATTCGTACAGTCCTCTTCGGACAGTCTGGTGGATTACGCCCTCCAAAACCTAAGAACGCGCCTTACACAAGTTGCTCTATCTAGACTTTTAGATCGGTTGGATAGAGATAAGTTGGCTATCCGGGTCATGAGGGAACTAGAGATCCAGAAGAAACCCGAGCTTGATATTCCTGATACATTGAGGCATACGATTCTGTCAGAAATGTCAAACATGTTAATGAAGGAGTAGTGAACCTACCTTCAGGTGCAAAATATTTATATACAGTTAAACTATTTTTCGAATTACAATCCTCGAAACATTGGTCGAGCCTTTGAGAAAGAAGTCGGAGTATTAAATTTTAATCCAACCAACCATTTACACACCCACTCCCACACTTTCACACTCTCTCTTCTATTACACCTACACAACGCACCATCATAAAACATTCAAAATGAAGTTGAAGAAAACAGGTGAGACAAGAACCTTTCAGAGAATTCTTTGAAAAAAAATCATACTTGATTATTACCTGATTTATCGCTGCTTTGATTTCATTAGGAGGCAACTTCATGATTTTGTTCCGCGCGCGCGAGCGATAAAACAAATGGTAAAAAAATTAATATTATGGACAGTTTTGTTTGTACCAGTCATTCATGAATATATTCACCACGTTTCCATGATAGCAATTTCTTATTGAGTTCAAAGTCAGTAGTTTTTTATTATCATCGTTCAAATTATTGTAGAAAATAGTTGAAACCATAATTTCCTTGTCATAGGAATCCTTGTTTCCATAACTTGCAAGCTTGGATGCTTCGTTAACCACATCACCCATCCAAATGACTTCGTTAATACCACTGCCTTTGTAGCCAGCTTTTACCATCAGGGCTTTTCCATATGCGATTCCAATTCCTACATTTATCTCCTTCATGTTGTTCTTTTTGAATCTGTAGTTCATTATATCAATTATCGATGAAATCTCACCACTTGTTAAGAAAACATCGTTTATGTCTGATTTGTATTGCGTATCGAAGATTCCTGAAACACTATCCCCAACTACGTTTATTTCAGCACATTTTTTGTTCCCGTTCATGACTGCTGCAACTTCAGAAATGTATGCTCTATAGAGTTTGGCAAGCACTCTGGTTCTGTGGAAATCCGTTAGGTCTGACGACTCACGAATATCAACGAAAAGAGCTGAGCACATAACATAGAATCCATTAGTGTAGGTCAATGCACTACGGGCAGGAATGCTTTCCCGTTCCTCGTAAGAAAGGTCCCCTGCTGAAATTATTTCGTTAATTCTCTTAACGCTATCTTCAAGATTGTATTCTATATGGTCGCTTTCCATTTCATTATTCACCTCCATAGAGATGTTAAAATTAATATTATGTTTGCTCCAATTGCTGCTGAGAGAAACCAAACTGATTCCTTAACTGCGTCGTATTTGCATTGTGCAACTTTGGAAACTTGCCATATTTGATAAGATAATTGTGAATTCAGGGTTGCATTGTTGTTCGAAAATGACTCTCTGATGGCTTTTTCGTAGTCAGTAGGACTCCTATGTTTTTTTACTATATCGCCGAAGAAGATTACATCGCATTCCTTCTCCGCTTTCAGTCTAGGAAATAAACACTGTGCAGACCGCGAAGCCGAAATAAAAATAAGAAAAACTGCAACTAAAAGTGGTATGAATACGATAGGTCTATCCGTTAAAATATCCTTAAGTGTAGAAATGTTTGAAAAATAAAAACCTGCTATTACTCCATTAGTCGCAAGAATTGCTATGGCTTTTGCATCTGAAAAACGTATTAGTTCACTTATATTATTATAAATTTTCCACAAATTATCTGTGTCAGCCACATCATTCTCCCTTTACTGTATAGTCAAGTCAAACGATAAATAATTTTGTAAAGGTTGATTTTCTCGCGCGCGCCAAATGCTGTAACTATCTTTGGTGCTGATTTTTTAAGCTAATGCTTGATGCGCACGCGTCGCATGCGCGGCGTGCGGATCAGGAATGGGGAGCATCAGATCTTTGAGACGCTGATCAACGAAGCTCAGTTATTCGCGAAGTATCTTAGAAATGAGCGTAAAACATGGATTCCGAGAATTCCTCAAATTTAATAAATGTGGTTAGAGTTAGGAAAAACAATAGGCAATGGCGCGCGCGATACTAAAGCACTTTTAATAATTCATCTTTCTTCATTAATGAGGGAAAAGGTATAATGACCTTTTGAAGCATTTTTTCACTAATATTTACATAATCTCCCTGTTTTTTAGAATGTTTTTTTGTTAAAATATCTTCAAAGTATTTTGAATTTAAATAATAAAGTACATAATTCATACCATTTAGTGTCGATGTTTTTTGATTAGTTATTTTTTGTATTTTAAAAATCAGGTTAGTAAAGGTTTCTTTTGGAATTAAATTTATTACTGAATCTTTAGATAAATAACCAATATTATCTATTGCAAAAGATGGTTTTTTCATAAGTCGTCTACCTACGATTCTGGGGGTAACTAGAATTATCGATTCTCTTGGCCTGTGATATTCATACCATGATTTATTATATTCTTTAATATTTTTACCTTCAAATTGTCGGTTATTTAATATTTCGTAATTTTTAGTTAAATATTCTGATACATCGGTATTATCTATATATCCATTTGCAATTCTATGATTTAGTTTTTGGGTTTCATCTTTCCCTGCTTCAGTATCATCTATATTAATTTCATAATCTAAATAATCAATTTTTTTAACTTCATCATAAAAAGCAGGTATAAATCTATTCTTTTTTATTTTATAAGGAAATATGGCATAGTTTTTTGACCAAGAAATTTTAAATGGATCAATATTTTCACCATCAATTAATTTATAGACCAAATCATTGTTATCAAAATAATAATTATATATTTCTGTACAACCTTTTCCACCCACAGTAGCTCCTTGAAGTACATGAAATAATTCAGTTAAAATAAATCCTTTATTTGATTTAATTTTTTCTTCCTCAAATAAATTTTCTAAAGTTATATTTTCATATTGTACATTAATATACTTATATTTACTATCATTTGATTTTACTGCATTTGATATTCCTAATTTGATTTCAGCTAAATACTTTTCTATTTCCATTTAGGTCACCTTGATATATCTTATTTCTTTTTGTTTTTCTCCATTTTTAAAAATAGTTATTGCGGGATAATTTGTAAAACCGGGGAAAATTATTTTACCTAAAGTAGATAAATCTACAAAAATTTCAATACTGCCTTTTTCTTTAATAATATCTTTTATTCCTTCTCCATAATCTTGACTTAAATACATTATTTGAGTTATAAATCCTAACACACCATTATCAGTTAATAAATTAATACTTCTTTCCATAAATAATACATAAATATCATATTTTCCAACAGCACTATGAAATCGTTTTTTATAATCAATTCTTCTAGATTCGTCGCCAAGGGGGCCAAGTTCACCTTTAAGAACTATACCCCAAGGAGGATTCCCAATTATGATATCAAATTTTTTCTTTAATAATTTAGAAAATCTTAACATTTTTTCTATTGCTTCGGTTTTTCTTGCATTAGTAAAGATATCTAATTTAGGAATATCAATTTTTTCTGCTAAAGTATCATTTGTTAAAATTTGGAAATCCAATTGAAATGAAGGATTCTTTGAATGAACAACCGAAAAAGAATCCATAAGCATGAAAGTTAAATTTAATGTTGTTAAAAAGGTAGCAAATGGATTAATATCTATTCCATGTAAATTATTTAATATTATTTTTAATTTTTTTTCTTCAATTAGCCATTCAGGAGTTCCTCTTTTAATAGAATGACATTTTATATCCATATTTAGATGATTTATTAGTCTTGTTAAAGCGTTTACTAAAAAAGTACCGCTTCCACAAGCGGGGTCAAGTAATATTACATTACAAAGATTTTCCGAATTTTCAATATAACCGACCATATCTAAAATAGAATCAACTATTTCATCTGGAGTATGTACAAATCCAAGTTTATTAGTTTGTTCTTTAGGTAATATTTTTTGATATACGCTTTTCCATATATCTGAATTAACATTACTGTAATCATAATTATTGAGTCTTGAATATACATTATTTAAGTATACATCTAATTGATATTCATAACTATCAAGGATTTTTATTTCTGATACATTTAAAGATGGCCTAATTGTATCAGGTATATAAACCCAATCAAGTTCATTTAAATTATAGATAGAAGGAATTATTTTATACATTTCATTCCTTATAATCCAATAAAAATGAATGTATCTATTAGTAATTGAAGTTGGTGTAGTTATCATATTCCAAGCATTCTTATCTATGCCTACAAATAGCATTAAAAAACGTCCGACAAATTGAATAGAAGTTTGGTCTATAAAAATTTCAATTTTATCTTTAAATATTTTGTATAAGAACTCATCAATAAAACTATCTAATTTTATGTTTTTTCTTTTATTAACTAATAATTCAGTTAAAATTTCATCTTTATTTTGAAAATTATTAAAAACTACTTTTAAATTAGATACCATTTTTGAAATATCTGGTTGATTATAATTTTTTTCCAATATTTTTTTTAGTTCTTCCATATTATAACTCAAATTTTTTGTTAGCCATTCATCAAAAAGAAAATTAAGTGTAGCTTTTGGCATATATCCACATTTTTGCTTATAAAATCCAACATAAATATCATTTAAGATATCATTTAATTCTTCTATTAAAAAAACTATATCTCCAGTAAATTGAGAAATTGCTTGTCTATCATCTTTTTTTAATACTACTTTCATTTAGTTTTTTCACCACTAAGGTATCTTTTTGATAATAATGGTCGGATAATAAAATTAAATTTTTCTTCACTTTCACCTATTTTATAAAAAATTTCACTTTTATCTAAACAATTTAATAACATCCAATCTTTTCCATCTGTTAATAAAGCATAATATAAGGTTTGATAATCACTTAATCGTTTTTTAAAAGCATCGTATTCGGATAAACCCCTACCGGGTTTCTTAGTTTCAATATTTATTATTGGTTTAATTTCATTGTTGACAAGAAGAACGTCAAATCTTTCTCCAAACACAATATTTTTAATAGGCCATTTTAAAAAGTCATGAAATAAATCGTATATTAACCATCCGCGGAAAGCTCTTTCACCCCAATCTCCAGGATAATTTAAAAAACGTTCGTAATATTCGTAACGTTTTAAAATATTCTGAAGAATTTGAAAAGCGCTTGTCAACGTTTTTAAATTACTGTAAGTGAATATATAAATTGTGATAAGGGCGCGCGAATTATTTTCCAATATATTTTAAATGTTTAAAGTCAATTGGTATAGCACCATTTTTAATTAGTTAAAGATTAGTTCATATTTAAGGTAAATTTTTTCTTATAGAACTAGATGAATCGCATAATTATTCCCAATTTCTTAACTGAAAAAGCTAAAGCACATCTATTTCAAGGCTATGGCGAACATTTCCTGTTTTTTCTATGTTTCATTGAAGATAAAGATGGACTTATCTTCAATGCTCAAGATGTAATTTTAATCGAAGATAAAGACCTAGCCCAGTCAGAAGACTTGGCCCTCGAAATACAACTTCCAGTTCTCATCGGCATAATGAACAAAGCAAATAGGGATGGCCTCGCTCTCGTTGAAGCCCATAACCACTCCTCAAGGTACAGAATAGGCTTTTCTTCTACAGATATTAGGGGATTCGCAGAGTTCGTTCCCTATGTCTTAGGTACACTTGGCAGGCCTTACGGTGCAACGGTCTGGCACCCAAAAGGTGTAGTGGCAGTTTGCTGGACGACAAAATCTACTAGGGCTGTAAAAATGGAAGTTAGGATCACGCCCCAGAAAGTCAAAACCAATCATAAAAAAAGAGGTGGTCCAAATGAGCGATTTGGATAGGGACAGTCGTCAAGTATTGGCGTTCGGGAAGGATGGTCAAGAAAAAATCAAAAAACTCAAAGTGGGTATGGTTGGGCTTGGCGGACTTGGATCTCAAGTCGCTCAGCAACTAGCATATATAGGAGTACGGAACTTCGTCCTCGTCGATCCCGACAAGGTTAGTGTCGAGAATTTAAACCGAATCGTAGGCGTTGGGCCTCGCGATCTTGGTTTATACAAAACCGTTATTGCTGAACAGAGGATAAAGCATGTCGCGAGTTCAGAGGCCGTCGAAATCGAAGTGATCTCTAATGACCTCCGAAAAAGGCGAGCACTTCAGAGCCTTACTAGCTGCGACGTCGTCTTCGGATGCATTGACAAAGATGGCCCACGACTCATTTTAAACGAATTGGCGATCAGCTGTCGAATTCCATACATTGACTCAGCCTTCGAAATCGACACAAAAGGAGGTAGGATAACACAGGCTGGTGGAAGGGTCGTCTTGGTTGTTCCCAACGGTCTCTGTCTTTTATGCTGTGGAGAAATCGATAAAAAAGAGGCGCGGAACGATTTAGCGAG
>Ga0315280_10010160_pt1 | contig 11873 bp, 15 predicted proteins | sample YL17G06_40_MG_FD_203697 | JGI IMG/M metagenome (GOLD analysis project Ga0315280, IMG submission 203697) | Sediment microbial communities from Yellowstone Lake, YNP, Wyoming, USA - YL17G06_40 | ecosystem: Environmental > Aquatic > Freshwater > Lake > Sediment | place: USA: Wyoming | collected... | reverse complement strand
GTATCCTGAACTATGGCTCTCTCAGCGGAACTTCCATGTCTACAGCGCATGTCGCTGGGGTAGCCGCCTTGGTTTGGGCGACAGGTTATGGAACCAGCGCCTTCAGCGTTCGCAACCGCATTCAAGGCACAGCAGACAGCGCCGGAACTATGTGGTCGAAATACCGCATCAAGCGAGTTAACGCCTACAAGGCTGTCAAATAAAAATATAGCTTTAGAGAACGGAGATAGAAAAAGAGGGAAGCCAATTGGTTTCCCTCTTTTAATTTGTTCCACAATTTCTAGACAGAAGCGGCTAAACTTCTGCCTTCAGTGCGGCTAGTTGTCACCCCTTTTGATCAATGAAGACAAAGTCTAACATACCACCGGGTTCTAAGTCGGCCTTAGCTACTTCAGCCACAGCGACAGGACGCACTATGACTTGAGGATACATCTTCCCGGGGTCAGGCTCTTTTAGCTCCAGTTTTATTGTTACCCTGTCTTCCAATTGCCTCACTTCAATAACTCTAATCTGGTAACCGGGGTTAGGCTTGGCGCCTCGTGAGGCAACGAGGTAAATGTAGGTAGTAAAATCTGAGCCAGAGGGAGGACTTGAGTAACAGCGAGACCAATTTTTCTCTGTGACCACAAGATAAGCCGGCTCGTTACCGAGAGCCCATTGCTCTGGGTTAGGCACAGTGCGAAAGGCAACACCTTTCGCTACCTCACCGTGGGATGGCATGCAACTCTCCAATCCTATCAGTAGAAGTATAACCAACCACCAAATCCTCTTCATTTGAGACTACGTCAGGCTCTTTACCTAACACCATGATACCACATACTACGTTCTCAAAGCGAGCTAGACAACAATAGAGCGGGTTGTTCAACTACTAAGCTCAGCAAGTCAGCCCTTGCTTCATCGAGGATGTTCAGCGTAGAATGGAGTCCAGAAAAGATCCGTGCGGGTCTATCTTTTGGGGCAATGTGATGACCAGATTCATCATCTTCACCATCGTGTCTGCAGGAATTGTCTTTTTGTCTTCGAAGTCTCTACGCAAGCCACACTCCCACGGCTTCTTTCGGTTCTTCGTATTCGAGTCTATCCTGGTATTGATCTTGCTGAACGCAGAATACTGGTTCCGTGAGCCATTCTGCGCCCTTCAGATTATTTCATGGTTGTTGCTGCTCTCGTCGCTCGCAATGGCAGTGCACGGGTTTTATCTACTCCGCTTGAGTGGAAAACCGGCTACCGGGATTGAAAACACTACCGTAGTGGTGAAGCGGGGTGCTTATAAGTATATCCGTCACCCTCTCTACAGTTCGTTGCTATTATTTGGGTGGGGAGTGTTCCTAAAGAATCCTTCGGTTTTCCCTGCCATCACAGTCTTGGTGGCCTCTGTCTTTTTGGTAGCGACTGCCAGAGTTGAGGAAGCGGAGAATCGCCAAAAGTTCGGTACCGAATACGCCGACTATATGAAAACAACCAAGATGTTCATTCCCTTTTTGATTTGAAAAGTGCTTACAGATTGAAAAGCCCAAAGACCGGTAACAAAAGTCCAGATTGTGTGACTATTAATAGAGTAGCTGGGTACCTATCTGTCGATACCCAGCTACTCATCTGGTTCTAAATACCTATATTGCTCTAACCCTTGCCTATCCTGAACATCTTAGTGCCACATACAGGGCATATACCTTGGGTTGCCGGCTTACCATTCTTCATGGTTATAGCTCTGGCGTTCCTCATTTCTCTTTTGGCATGACACTTCACACAGTACGCTTGCATTGGTTCCTCTCCTTTTTGACTATAAACAATAAAGCATTCCTGCCTCTAATGTCAATAGTCAATCACAGATTCTAGACAAGCATGTTATTCTCAGTATTCACTATCGTGGTCACCTTTGCTTGATTTGTTACCTTGCCGAGCCTCTTTACTAGGATATTTCACCGATAGCTTCATTTAAAGGTAACTAAGCTGAATTGCTGTGAGGCGTAGCCCTCCACTGTTCAAAGCGGTTCAATGCAGTGCAGCGGCCTTATCTGCTGTTTCGAACTTAGAGGTCTCGTGCTGAATTCCAAGTAACTCGCTTAATTTTACTGGATTGCTGGTTTTCATCAAGGCATCTTCCCTAGTTACTACACCCTTTTTTACCAAGTCGGCCAATGCCTGGTTCAGGGTCTGCATCCCTTCTAACCTGCCCATCTCGATGTTAGCGGGTATCTCGAATATATTTTCCTCGCGGATGAGTCTTCTGATTACACTGGTGGCAAGCATAATTTCAAATGCAGCTATTCGGCCTCCTCCGATACGGGCCAAGAGGGTCTGTGATAGCACCGCTTCGATTACCTGTGATAGTTGTAGCCTTATTTGACGTTGGTGGCTGGGTGGGAATATATCAATTATGCGGTCTATAGACTGTGCAGCATCGATAGTGTGCAGTGTAGCGAGGACTAGATGACCTGTCTCGGCCGCAGTAACAGCTGTGCTCACAGTTTCTAAGTCACGCATCTCTCCGATGACAACTACATCGGGGTCATGGCGCAGAGCACGTATCAGGGCGGTATGGAAAGATTTGGTGTCATCGCCCACTTCTCTCTGCTGGATAATGCATTTTTGGTCACGAAACAAGTATTCGATCGGGTCTTCAATGGTAATAACATTTCGCCTCTCATGCTCATTGAGATAATTAATCATCGCTGCCAGTGTAGTCGACTTGCCGCTGCCTGCAGAACCGGTGACTAGGATGAGTCCTCTTGGCTTGAGAATAAGCTCCTTGCAAATTCGGGGCAGTCCCAATTCATAGATTGATGGGACAACGAAGGGCACACGGTGGAAGGCAAAACTCGTTGTGCCTCTCTGTTGTAGAGCATTAACTCGGAACCGGGCCAGACCAGGAACAGAATAGGCAAAATCTAGCTCGCAGTCTGCATAGAAAGTAGTCTTTTGCTCTTGTGTAGTAATTTGTTCGAATAGAGCTTGGACATGTTCGGGCGTAAGCGGTGGCAAGTCTTCTTGAGGCATAAGCACTCCGTCGATACGCAGAACCGGCGGGCTTGCCACCTTCAGGTGTAGATCAGTAGCACCTTTGTCTACCACCAGTTTCAGGAGTTCAAGAAATCCGTCTCCTTTATACATTGACGAAAATGCCCCTTTCTTTTTCATTTGGCAATACGGAAAAGAAAAAACCGGCCGCTTAGGGCCGGTTTCACCATTTGCTCCCCAGAGCCTAGGTGACCATATAGAGACTCTGGTTCATAGCATCCCTATTTCTCGATTGAGCACGTTTACCTTTGAGCTATTATGGAAGAGATTAACTCATGTCTGGCCCCCCTCCAAGGACTACTCCAGGTCCTTTGAGCTGCACATTGCTGTTATGCTATCAGATACGACGCCAGGGCGTAATCACCCAAATAGGCTAAATTTAAGAAGTAAATAGTAATGGGTGAAAAGTCCCAGATAAGGGTCATTAGTCGAAGGTAGATTAAGGGTAAGAGTAAAAACTAAACAGTCTATATGAACTGTATGCGTTCGGGGTATGCCGTGAAGGGACGCAGGCGTCAGTCGGTAAATATTTGACAAGCATACCCATCCAACTACTGGGTAACAAACTAGCGTAATGTTACTCCACTCCCCCACTCGTACCAGTTCCCTTTCCAAAGTCGTAGGCACATCCCACACATGCTAGACAGCATGACCATTCTCAAGAATTTCCATCTGGATTTCTATGTCATTAGCTAACAAGTATTGACTATTCAAGGAATAGGTGTTAATATTAGTAATGAGCATATGCTCATTACTAATGGAGGAGATACATTGATATGCCCAGACCGCCAAAGTGTCGCCGAGTTGCCTTCTTGCCAGAGGCAACCTACTTTAAACCGGCTGGCATACCACTAAGGATTCTTGAGGAGGTGCGGCTCTCAGTAGAAGAAGCCGAGGCGATACGCCTTAAAGACTTAGAAGGCCTGGAACAGGAGCAGAGTGCCGAAAGGATGAATATCTCCCGCCCAACCTTTCAAAGAGTTTTGGCATCAGGTCGGCAGAAGATAGCCGATGCCCTGCTCAATGGCAAAGCGATAAGGATTGAGGGCGGCAACTTCGAGATAGCGCCGCGCCGATTTAAGTGCCTCAATGGTCATGAATGGGATGTGCCCTTTGAAGTCTTGGTAAGTGCACCTCCTCAGGTTTGCCCGACTTGTAGCACGCCAAACATTATGCCACTCCAGCCGCTCGGATTTGGCCGGGGTAGAGGTTGGGGTGGGCATGGTAGAGGAAGACGAGAGATGTAGTGGTGTGCCAGGGAGCGAAGCGGAGATCTAAATGACGATTATTGATGATTTGCTGTCTACATTGAGCTATGAGGCACCGGTAAGAGATATACGCCAGGGACCTTTTCAAACGGCGGTGCTGACGCGCAACTGTGGTCTGGCATCAACCCTCCACGACCACAGTCATCGCCATGAGAAGGCTCCGGTGAAGGGGGCAGGTTTCTTGATGAAGAAGAATACTGCAGCGCTTGCGCAGATGGTTTACTCATCGAGTCCTCTTGAGGCAGCAATCGGTATGGCAACCATCAACTCGCTGATTGAGGTTGATGAGCAGCGCTGCGTAGAGCTTAACGCTGGCGCTCTTCTGGCTGAGAAGGGAGAAGGCAAAAAGGTAGCTATAGTCGGTCATTTCCCATTTGTTCCCAATCTTCGTAAGGTAGTGAAAGAGCTTTGGGTGATTGAGAGAAATCCATGGGAGGGCGATTTCACCGAAGCAGAGTCAGAAAACCTTATTCCCCAAGCTGATGTTGTCGGCATCACTGGCACTGCTCTCACCAATCACACTATTGAGCGCTTGCTTGGTATGTGTAATCCCAAGGCCTATGTGGTCATACTAGGGGATACAGCTCCCTTATCACCTGTGTTGTTCGATTATGGCATCGACGCTATTTCAGGTACCAAGGTGGTTGAGCCGGAGACAGTGCTTCGTTGCGTTAGCCAGGGTGCAACCTTTCGACAGATTAAAGGAATTCAGCTCCTGACTATGAAGAGGTAGAGGATGTTCTATATTGACGGTGATAAATGTATTGGGTGCGGTGCTTGTGCCAATGTTTGCTCGCAAGAAGCTATAAGTATCGAGAACGGTATAGCAGTGATAAACCAGGCACTGTGTAGGGAATGTGGAAACTGCGCAGCAACATGTCCCGCTGATGCTATCTATGCGATAGCGCCAATATATGTAGCATCGGGGAAAGGGGGTGACATCATGAGAGAAAGAGGCTGGTTTGGCTGGGGTAGAGGAAGAGGCTTGGGTAGAGGTAATCCCTATCCCTTCTGCCGCTTTTATCCCTGGCTACCACGAAGGTGGTGGGCTTACGGTCCAGGTGCTTATCCACAAGTAACGCCTGCTTACTACCCGACCCAGAGACCTTACCGATGGTGGTAGCACCTAGTCTATGCCAGATTAAGATTCAGAGGAGGTAATAGATATGTACTACGGATACGGAAGAGGATTCGGCTTCAGGGGTGTTTCTCCTCCCTGGCCTTATGTCGGCAGGGGGAGAGGGGGACTTCCCCGCTGCTGGTATCCCGGATTGTTTATTGGTCCAGCCTACGCCTCCGCGTTCTACGGCGGATATCCGGCACAGGGAGCAATGCCCTATCCTCCCCAGATGACCACGGAGCAGGAGCTGGATTTCCTGAGGGAAGAGGCAAATGCGGTAAGAAGGCAACTGGAGGATATAGAAGCGCGAAGCAAAGAACTTGAAGCGAAAGAGGGGTAAGCCCCCAAAATTTACCTGGCTGGGGGCAATTCCCCGTTGACGCTGCTCGCCCTCAGTCGGATGAGAGGTGTGAACTATGAAAATCGCAATTTCGGCGACAGGACCGAGCCTTGATGCTAAGGTAGACCCTCGTTTCGGGCGATGTCAGTATTTCATCATTGTTGACCCGGACACGATGCAATTTGAAGCGGTAGAAAACTCCAGCGCTATAGCTACGGGTGGGGCGGGAATATCCGCTGCCCAGATGATTGCTGGTAAAGGCGTAGAGGCAGTGCTTACCGGCAACTGTGGCCCTAATGCCTATCAAGTGTTATCCCCTGCCGGGATTAAGGTCATAACCGGGGTTTCAGGTAAAGTGCATGATGCCATCCAGAGCTACAAAGCGGGCCAGCTCAAGGCTGGTTCACAGCCGAATGTGCCCGGCTACTTTGGTCTAGGTCGTGGTCCCGGCATGGGTAGGGGCATGGGCAGAGGAATGGGAATGGGGTTTGGCATGACCCCATCGGTCACCCCAGCAGACCAGCCACAAAGCCCAGAGCAAGAACTGGAGGCGCTGAAAGCCCAATCACAGATGCTGGCACAGCAACTATCCGAGATTGAACACCGTATTGAGCAGTTGGGAAAGAAAGGGAAGTAAGCTATCATTCCTGGAGGTAATATCATGCCCAGAGGAAATGGAACCGGGCCACCCCGGAGGCGCGCAAAAAAGGGTAGTGGCAGGATGGGAGGAATCCGACCGGGCGCTGGCCCGGGTGGGAATTGTGTTTGCCCTAGCTGTGGCACAAAAGTTCCGCATCAAAGGGGTACTCCCTGCTACAGCCTGACTTGTCCCCAGTGCGGCACAAAGATGATGAGAGAATGAGGGCGAAATGATAATATCCATCGCCAGTGGCAAAGGAGGAACTGGTAAGACACTGGTCGCTACCAGTCTTGCCCTTTCCCTGAAAGATGAACACAGGGTACAGCTGCTCGATTGTGATGTGGAGGAGCCCAATGACCATATCTTCCTGAAACCGGTCATTGCCCACAGCGAGATAGTCTGCATCCAGGTTCCAAAGGTGAACGAGAAAAAGTGCACCTACTGTGGCAAATGCGCTGAGGTCTGCGCCTACCATGCTATGGCTGTTTTACCCAAGCATGTACTCGTTTTTCCTGAGCTTTGCCATGGCTGTGGTGCCTGTAGTTACCTCTGCCCAGAAAAGGCTATCTCAGAGGAAGGAAGGGAAATTGGCGTCGTTGAGCAAGGCTACTCAGATAGCGTGGAGTTTGTTCATGGAAAGCTTACCATAGGTGAAGCCATGGCAACTCCTGTTATCAGGCAGGTCAAAGAGTATGCTAACCCAGACGGTATAGTTATCATTGATGTCTCGCCAGGGACATCCTGCCCGGTAGTGGAATCAATTAATGATAGCGATTTCTGCCTGCTGGTAACCGAGCCGACTCCCTTCGGGCTTAATGACCTGGTTCTGGCAGTGGAGACAGTGAGAGAACTCAATATACCCTTTGGCGTAGTGCTCAATCGCGTTGGGGTAGGAGATAACAAAGTAGAAGCATATTGCCGCAAAGAGAATATACCCATCCTCCTCACTATTCCTCTGGATACCGAGATTGCCCGTCTCTATTCCCAAGGAGTGACTCTGGTCGTGGGCATGCCACAGTGGCAGGAGAGTTTTGTCAGGCTTTTGGACAAAATCAGGGAGATGGTAGATGAAAGAACTCGTAGTCTTAAGCGGTAAAGGGGGCACGGGAAAAACCAGTATTGTCGGTTCTTTCGCTGTTCTGGCTAAAAGCAAGGTGCTGACTGACTGTGACGTGGATGCCGCTGACCTTCACCTGTTACTTCAGCCGGTTACTCAGCAAAAGCACGAGTTCTGGAGCGGGCAGGTGGCTGTTATTGATGAGGAGAAGTGTACCCAGTGCGGCTTGTGCCAGGAACTGTGTCACTTTGAAGCGATAGAAGACTTCAGAGTTGACCCCATCTCATGTGAGGGCTGTGGCTTCTGTTCCCATATATGTCCCACTGAGGCTATCACCATGAAGGAAAACCTGTCTGGCCACTGGTTTACCTCGGACACCAAATATGGCTTTCTGGTTCATGCTAGGCTTGGTATTGCCCAGGAGAACTCGGGGAAGCTGGTAGCCACGGTCAGGCAACAGGCCAAGATGATAGCCGAAAGACAGAAATATGATTACATTATCAGCGATGGCCCGCCGGGCATTGGCTGCCCGGTCATCTCGTCCCTATCCGGAGCTAATCTAGCACTTCTGGTAACCGAACCCACGCTATCGGGGATACACGACCTGGAAAGAGTTCTTGGCGTTTGCCTCCACTTTGGTGTCCCGGCTCTGGTATGTATCAATAAGTATGATATTAACGAGGAGAACACCCGGCAGATTGAAAGCTACTGTCTCAGTCAAGGAATAGAGGTAGCCTCTAGGATCCCATTTGATAATGTAGTGACCGAAGCCATGGTACAAGGGCTTCCCATAGTGGAATACGGGGATAACTCGGTCAGTCGGCAAATAAATTTGCTGTGGCAAAATATTTCAAGGTTCTTAGCCAATAACTAAGGAGAGTGCTATGCAAGACCTCATCAAAGAATTTATGGCTCAAAAGAGGTTCGCCATAGTTGGCGCTACCAACAACACCAAGAAGTATGGCTATGAGATATTTAAGAACTTGACAAGCCGTGGATATGAGGTCTACCCGGTTAATCCCAGGCTAAAGGAGCTTGAGGGGGTCAAGTGCTATCCCAGCCTCGCTGACATTCCGGTTAGGGTCGATGTGGTCGACTTTGTGGTTCCACCGCGGGTAACTGAGGCAACTCTTCAGGAATGTAAGAGGTTAGGGCTTGACTGTATATGGCTTCAACCCGGCTCAGAAAGCGAAGCCGCAATAGCCTTCTGCTGCGAGAACAACCTGAAGGTGGTGCATGACATCTGCGTGATGTCAAGTTGAGGGGCTAATATGGTAATCTGGATAAATTAGGAGGGATAAACTATGAAGATTGCTGCCATAACCGAAGATGGTAATACTATCAGCCAGCACTTTGGTCGGGCGCCGCTTTATGTGGTGGTCACCGTGGAAGATGGCAAAATTGTGAGCAAGGAAACACGCAACAAGACCGGGCATCACACCTTTGCTGCCCACCACCCGGATTTAACTCCCGATGAAAGACATGGCTATGGCGCTGGCTCGCAGGTAAGGCACGCCAGTATGATGGAAACTATCTCTGACTGCCAGGTTCTCCTCGCTGGGGGTATGGGCTGGGGTGCATATGACAGCCTGAAGAGCCGCAACATTGAACCCATAGTAACTGATATTACTAGTATTGACGAAGCAGTAAAACTCTACTTGGTCGGTAAACTGCCAAACCTCATGGAACGACTGCACTAGAAGGAGGAGATTCTGTGCCTACACAAGAGCAAGTAATGGAAAGTCTGGAAACAGTATTAGTGCCTGGTGTCATGCGCAGTTTGGTAAAGATGAATTTAGTCCAGAAGGTCGACGTTGCTAACCACAAAGTTGACGTCACTCTTGCCTCAGCAGCCTTGGCACCAGCCACACAGGAATGGCTTAAGGAAAAGATTAAAGATGTCACGAGCAAGATTACAGGGGTAAAGGAAATAAATGTCAGCTTTGTGGATGGCAAGCCGAAGGACTTAAACCAGATAAGCCATATCATTGCCGTAATGAGTGGCAAGGGAGGGGTGGGCAAATCGCTGGTGGCCAGCCTTGCTGCGATTGCCCTGAAGCGCCAGGGCTACGAGGTAGGCATCCTGGATGCTGACATTACCGGTGCCAGTATCCCCAAGATGTTTGGCATCACCACCAGACCCGTGGGCAATGAAAGCGGGATTCTGCCGGTGTTGTCAAGGTCAGGGATTGAGGTCATGTCCATTAACCTTCTCCTCCCCAGTGAGGATGACGCCGTCATCTGGCGGGGACCGCTCATCAGTCGGGCGATTACACAATTCTGGGAAGAGGTACTCTGGGGCAAGCTTGACTATTTGATTGTTGATTTGCCCCCAGGCACGGCTGATGCTCCCCTTACAGTGATGCAAACCCTGCCTGTATCGGGGGTAATCATCGTTTTTACTCCCCAGGACCTGACCACTATGATTGTAAGAAAAGCAATAAACATGGCTAAACAAATGGGCAAACCTGTTGTCGGTGTGGTTGAAAACATGAGCTATTTATACGTACCCGAGCTAGACAAAAAAGTTGAGGTCTTTGGTAAGAGCCGGGGTGAGGAAATGGCACGCGCCGCTCATGCCCCACTTTTGGGACAATTACCTATAGATCCAGAGCTGGCTAAACTTTGCGATGAGGGCAATATTGAGCGCTACAACGGCGAGGTGGTAGACCGGCTGGGACAATCCCTTTACCAGGCAATATCGATTAAGACAAAGCGGGAGGCAGGGTAATGACTTCGGGCTGGGAAACCTTTGAAGAACTCATAAGCGATATCGAATCAAGGTGACTGCAAGTGAGTTCTATCATCTATGGACCAGTAGCATCATGGAGGCTGGGCAGGTCACTGGGTATAGACCTCCTGTCAACTAAGGGTAAAACCTGTTCCTTTGATTGTATCTATTGTCAACTGGGAAAGACCGTTCACCCTCTGACTGAACGTAAAGAGTTTGTCAACCTAGATAGGCTTGCTGTGGAGCTGAAGAAAGTAAGGGAAATATCTGCCGACTATGCCACCTTCTCCGGGGTTGGTGAGCCGACCTTAGCCTCCAACATGGGTGAGGCAATAAAGCTGGTAAAGTCAACCCTGGAGCTACCGGTGGCGGTGCTAACAAATTCTTCCTTAATGGCTAGGGAAGATGTACGCCACGACCTTAGCCTAGCTGATGTGGTGGTAGCTAAAGTTGATGCTCCCAACGAAAAGCTGTTTCACAAGATCAACCAGCCCATCGTGAGATACACTTTCGCTGAGATCCTCTGTGCGCTCAAGCTCTTCAGAAAGGAATATCAGGGCAAGCTGGCTCTTCAGATGATGTTTGTTGAGGAAAACAAAGGCTATGCGCTAGAGATGGCAAGAACAGCCAAACAACTTTTACCAGACGAAGTACAGATTAATACGCCGCTACGCCCCTGCGCCGTTCAACCTCTAAGCCCTGAAGAGATTGCTACCATACGACGGGCGTTTTCCAGTCTCAAGGGCATAATGACAGTATATGAGGCACCAATGCCTGAAGCTATTCCTTTCAATCAGGAAGAGACTTTACTGCGGCGCCCCACCTTGTAAGGAGGACCTGCTCGAGATATTGCATCCTTCACCTATACAACATGGGAAAGGAGTGAGTCTATGAAAGTTATCGGATTGATAGGGGGCATGAGTTGGAACTCAAGTTCGGAATATTACAGGCTTATTAACCAGATGGTTGCTGAGAAGCTAGGCGGACTTCACTCAGCCCGTATAATCCTCTACAGCTTGGATTTTGATGAGGTTGTGAAGACCCAACACCCCCATGATACCCGTTGGGATAACGCCGCTGTTCTCCTTAGTGAAGCGGGCGCAGCGCTAAAGTGGGCTGGTGCTAACTTCATATTGATATGCACCAACACTATGCATAAAGTTGCCGATGCTGTAGCGGAGAGGGCTGGTTTGCCACTGCTTGATATCTGTGATGTAACTGGCAAAGCCATCAAAGAGCGTGGTCTGCGCAGAGTAGGCCTGCTGGGCTATTTCTGGGTAGAGGGTAAATAATGGATTAGACCATTCGGGCATGGTAGCCTCTTTACCCTTTTTGGTGAGGCGATAGTATACACGAGCCGGCTCAGGCGGATAGTTCCCCTGCAAAGCTGACCGAGACGAGAAATGTCGGCAGACTAGCTAGTTAGTGCACTGCTCAACAAATCGATGAAATGTGTCTCATCCCGTCGCAATGGAGTGTCAGGTCAATAACGAAGGTTTATAGGTTTATCACAGTGCGACAAAGAGATTGTATCAAATCCATCTCACCAGTTCACTCAGGTCTGCCCTCGATGACCGGAACTGACTCATCGGATTTTCCCGGTCAGGGTAACCCAAAGCAACACCGATGACTACCTTCTTATTATCCGGAATATTGAGAAGATCTTTGATTTCATCAGCGTAATCAGCGATAAGGCCGA
>Ga0315280_10010159_pt1 | contig 11873 bp, 18 predicted proteins | sample YL17G06_40_MG_FD_203697 | JGI IMG/M metagenome (GOLD analysis project Ga0315280, IMG submission 203697) | Sediment microbial communities from Yellowstone Lake, YNP, Wyoming, USA - YL17G06_40 | ecosystem: Environmental > Aquatic > Freshwater > Lake > Sediment | place: USA: Wyoming | collected... | reverse complement strand
GTTCTCCCACTTTTCCTTCATCTTTCACCTTTTCGACGAATCGCAGCAAGGCGTGGCGACTCCAGAACTGACTGGAGTCGCAAAGGAGAAGAGACAGCCCCACAGAACGCCTTAGGATTCAGTCAAATGGTTGACTCTAATCCAGAATGCAAGTCGAACTCGATCGAAGTGAGCAAGTCACAGGTGCATTGTACTAGGTGAAGTGCTTTATAGTTTAACCATGCAAACATTTGGATCACGTCACCCCTTCTTGTTGAGACGCATTGAGTAGCCTGAGTTCGTTTCTGCAACACAATGCACCCATGCTCGCTGCGAGACTAATTGGCCCCGGGCACGAGGCTACTTTTCGTCAAGAGTTTCTCGAAGGAATTAGGCAGAGCCTTCGTGCAGATGGTTTGGACGCAGAGATAAAACTCGAAGAAAAAGGTGTGGCTGGTCGGACCGACGCGCGGATAGAACATATCACATTTGAGATCAAAAGCCCGGGCGAACTTGCGAAGAAAAGCGTCCGAGAGCATGGCTTAACTCAATTGTTGAAGTATGCTGAAGCGCTTGGGGTGAAGCATCGCGGTCTGCTAACAGATGGGCTGCAATGTGCACTTGTTGGGTACCATGCCGGTGCTGGCAAATTTGTGTACATGGATGGCATGGACACTCCACTGGCAACCGGGCGAGAACTAATGCAATGGTCAGAGGTTGCGACACCCCTAAGCCGCATGATTGCTAGTATGGCATTGCCACACCTCGATTCTGAAAGTCTTCTCTTTCATTTCGGTCCTTCAAAACCCGTGGCTAGGGATGCCCTTCGCGCCTTTTGGAAACAGTTGAACGAAAGCAAATCCGAGTTCACAAACCTACTTTTCGCCCAATGGCGTCAACTATTCGCGCTAGCCGTAGAGTTCAGCGTCACCGAGACACCCGGCGAGGATTTGGCAGAACTCTTTCAAATGGGGGGTTCTTCAAGATCGGCGGATGCTTGGGATCAGGCTGTCTTCGTAGTACAAACTTACTACTCATTGCTCTTGAAGTTGCTAGCACTTAGAATTGTTGATGAAATCGCCTTCCTCCAAGCAAGGTTCGTGGGGAGCATTCCCGTTTGGTAGGGACCCTGCTTGCATCACTGACCTGGATTCGTTTCACTGCCCTGACAGACGCGAACTTGACTTTGCCGATGATCAAGTGCTGTCAAGTCTTCGTCAGCTTCCTCTTGCTGTCAATTTTCGTCGGGCAACTTTAGCGGAGTGGTTGCGGTATTGTAAGTGCGCCTATTACTCTACCGCCGTATCTCAACGTCGGCTGGATGTCATGCCACTTGTCTAGTGTCTTTCGGCTTCGCCGAAGGTTGTGGCGGTCCAAAGACGGAACGCGGCACTTTGACTACCTTACCCAGCGGTTGCAGAAACTCCAAGTGTACATTCATATTTGCATTGTATTTGGGAGTTCCATCTGGGTTGCGCTCTCTTGAGCGAAGAACTTGCGAAATCGCAACAGTGGCTTTGATACGTGTTCCGTCCGTCAAATTGAACATGACCACATTTGATCCGGCGACCTTGGCTTCAACCACTTCAGCTTCCACTTGGTCTTCGGCCAATTGCATTCTTCCCGTCTAGAACTAACGCTTCCTTGTACCTTTAACTCTAATGCGAAACAGCTCCGTAAAGTCTACGGTTGACCTTGTAGACCGTAAAGGGCTCCGTGCTTGGCTCGCGTTCTGGATGAGGGTTCTTCGAAGGCTTCGTAACATGACGCTGGATGTAAAAGGTCGGAGAATGGATTGTCTTAAAGTCTGATTGCAGAACTTCAGTAAGGGGCCTTTTTTGGTGGATCTGAGAAGGTTTCCTTGGATCTCATTTTTTCTTGGTCTGGCGAGCGTAGTCTTCTACTTCTTGGCACCCAATAGTCTCCAAGATTGGCTTCGCGTAGATGGGACAGGTCAAATCATCCGATGGATATTTCATCCGATCATTCACAATAGTCTCTGGCATCTAATCGGCAATGTAATCTTTGGCTGGCCTCTCGTTGGAACTCTGGTTGAATCTTGGATGATGTTCAGCAGAAGGGTGCGTCTAGCCTTTCTTCTGTACTGTTACTTGCTTGCGGAATCGAAGTTCAAGGCAAGAACAAGTGGCTAACGCTCATACAAAACGCTAGCAAAGTCCGGCAAAGCTAGAACAAGTGCCTCATACCGAACCAATGACCAACGGCCTACGATACCAGTAGACTTTCGTGATGTGGTCGTGCTTGCATTTGTATTCTCGCTCTATGAAGTCACCTTCCGTTGGTTTCTGAAGAGTGACTTCGGCATGGTTGCTGTCAGGAGGCGCAACCTTCAGTATCTCGGTGCAGTATTGACCACTACAGCCTATCTCCTTTACAGTCATGATGCCTTCCACAATCAAGTACAGGGTTCGATCTTCGCTTAAGAAAGCTTCCACCATCCCGGGAAACGCCTGTCTGGGCACCTCAATCGCAGTATACTCCAACATCTCACCTCCTATGGAAACTCTGCATGAGAAACGGTTTGGTCCGGTACAAACCAGTGGTTAGACCTCAATAGCAAGTTTCTTATTCGGAAAACGCGGAGGTATCTTGATTCTTTATGAGCGGAAAGGAAGGTATGGTTCGCATAGAATGGAAGTATGCTGAAGACTTCAAACGCGCCTACGTGACAAACATGTTTGGGATAGCTGGTGACTATGATTATCACTTGATCTTCGGAGCACCGAATGTCATGATGCAACAAGACGCCTCATCCACCCCCAAGGCACAGGGCGAATACAAGATTGAGGCGGTCATGCCCTTTCGAACGATGAAGGAACTACGTAACCTGCTAGACGATACGATTAGAAACGTAGAACTAAGATTTGGAGAAATCAAACTGCCTAAGAAACCTGAAGACATGTTCAAGCAACCTTAGTTGTCAGAAACGCAGAAATCTATAGTAGATACTGCTGTACGTAGTCGAGACCGCTACACGCCATGCAGTGGCACTCCATAGACTTGCATCCTTCGAGCATCTCTCCAAACGCTTCTTACGACAAGCCATTACCTCACCTCCAGAACTTGAAAAAACCGTCATGTGCCGTGAGTTAACACCCTCAACCGTGTGCCGACAACTTAACAGAACCGACAATAAGGTGCTGGTAACTTGTCGGCTCACGACTGGGGTCCTTCCGGGGTGTTAACCATCGGCGCATCTTCACCCCATTTTCATTCCCGAGATGCAAATGAACTTCGAGCAACGACCGTCAGAGGTTGACTGAATGAAATCCAACCCGTCTCATGCTGACAGTTGGGTTCTAGCCTTGGTGTACGAAGCCTCGTTCTTTGGTCAAATAGCCTACGAGTGGGAAAAAGTGTTTGACCGAGCGTTACATGTGGATGCTATTTTGCCACGACTGAAGATGAAGATATGTCTATTGTCACCGTGAATTGACTTGGATCATGGGAAAAGGCCTTATTCTGGCTTATTACTAGTTATATTGACTGAGAATATGGTGGTTTGAGGCTTGACCGAGAAGCGAGGCATCGTTGAGAAAGAACTGTCAAACCTACAGAAGTGGGGAAACGCAGGATATGTCATAAGCTACGGTTTCCTTGTTGTTGCTGTGTTTCTGGGTCTCACTTCGTTGCTCGAATATGCTTACAGGGAACCTCTCTGGGACATCATTTCACAGAGTCTCTATGTTGCCGCTCTGGCCCTAGTTGTTGTTCTTGTGCTTCACTTACATTTCGAAGCCCGAAGGAAAGTGACAACGATAGCTGCTCTCCAGCAACGTATACAATCTCTTGAGAGAACGATTCAGGAAAAGCGCGATACTGCTCTCCAGCAACGTATACAACCTCTTGAGAGAACGATTCAGGAAAAGCGCGATAGCGTTTAGAATCCGATCCCTGTCCGCCCCAAGTCTTGTCTCGATCTTCTCCACCTTTTCTTGAAGATTCTCCATACTCTGTTTGAGTTGTTTCACTGCCAACTGAAGTTTGTTTACCGTATGTGCCTCATCCAAGTAGGCAATCAATGCTATCAAAACACAGACAGCATACACGGTCCCTAGGATGAAAGAAGTGAGATTTCCCGGTGTGGGATAGTACAGGTAATCCAGCATTCCAAAGATAGGACCCACGATTCCAACACCAAATATGCCGACCGCTGTTAGCTTGTGATGGAAATCCAAACAGCATCCCCCAAACTAGACACTTGGGAATGTGCGACCGTACTGTGCCCGAATTCAACTATTTGACACTTTCGTAGGGAGGTCTCACCTACAGTGTTATCCAGCGTTGTTGAATCCTAGGGCGAACACCGATCAAGTAGTGCTGGCATCACATCATGTAGAATCAGGAGAGGGTTCTTCGGGGTGTTAACCGACGGCTCATTTTCGGGACGTGAAAGTGATGTTATCCTCAGGCCTGAAGAGACGGTTGAGGTGCAGGAGTGGCTGAAGCGGTTTTGTCGGGCTGGTGACTTTGGGGGGGGTGACTATCAACGCATTTTCATTTAGAAGGGCTGTATCTTGCAGAGAGGCTTTTCTGAGGACTTCATTCTGAAGGTGAAACGGGCAGAGATCATCTACTTGGTCACTATCTTGGGAGCCCATCTCTTGGTGCTCTATCTTCTCCGGATGGTGCTACAGAGCCCAAACGCTCACACAATCTTCCTAGTATCGCTCAGCTTTTGGTTGCTTATCTCCCGTAGAATTTTAGTTCCAAGTCTGCGTAGACAAGACAGGAAAGAACTAGACCAACTCCTAGATCAGGCATGATCCCGAAGGACTGGCTTTCGAGAAGCGTTGTCAGCATGTCTGAGAACAAGCCAACAATGATTCCAACTATCGGAACAAACACAAGAAGTGCCAGAAAAGCCATTGTTTTGGTGACTGTCTGCGTTCCCTTCATAGAAGGCACTTGAACAATGCCGCGTCCTCCACGCATCACGAACTTTGAGAGAAAATCCGAGATCAAGAAAGCAAGAATCGTCGCAAAGAACAAACCCGTGTAACCAGCCAGAATCGTGAAACGTGTGAGATATAGGACGAACCCTAGCAAGAGTCCTGCTACGAACATGACTAGTACAACAAACACCATGTTGATCTCTCCCTCAAGTTACCATTGACCCCCTATCTAGGCTATGAGAGCCCTTCGTGTTTTCCGAATAAGGGATTTGCTAGATAAGAGGTCGATTATGTCTATACAACCGTGAGCTTTGATGGTCTAACCAACGGTTTGCACTGACTGGTTCTGCTTGCGTTCTGTATGAGGGTTATCCACTTGTTTTCGCCTTGAACCTCAATTCCGCAGGCTTCGGCCGGGGTCTTGCCCTCTAGTGCTTCGTGTGGTCGGATGTAATTGTGGTAGATTTGGTAGCCGGGGATGACTGGAGTTTCGGGCTTTTTGAGTCCACGCATAACCTTCTCCCTATCCCTGATTTCCCCGTTGAGGCGTTCCATCTTGTTATTGTTCATGTCACCTTGAAATCTCACATGGCGAATATGCAATGTGCAAGTCTCTTTCTTCATTGTGTAGTAATCTTTTCGCCAAGCCTCATGGTAGCCCTGTAATCCGTCAGTTATCAGAGTTTTGGGTTTGCGCCCTATGGCTTCTCTTGCCTTTTGGAATAATCGTCTGGCATCATGCTGATACTTCGAGTCGGCTACTTCTTGAGCTATCCAGAATCTTGTCTCGTCATCCATCATGGCGAACAGGTACTTCATGTTGCCGCGAACTTTCAGGTAGAGTTCGTCAGCTCTCCAAATATCGGAAACTTGCGGCTTGCAGCATGACTGTATGAGCCTAATCCGTCAGTCAAGAGAACTCTCGGCTCGGCTTTGGCAACTTCTTTTGCTACTCGGAAAGCATCTCGCGCATCTGAGACATTCCGACTCTTGGAAACATGGTTCGCAAGCACCGTTTCCCGCTTGGGAGCGAACCTTGTAATCCCCGAAGACTACCCGATCTTCATTGACTGGGCAACAGATGTTGGTATAGATACCATCGGACGGCAGACGGGGCAAAGCGATCTACACCCCATCGTTGAAAGGTTCCGTTCCCGACCTCGCCAGAACACAATAATGTTCAGTGAACTGAAGGACCGCATTGATCCGTGGCACTATCACCCCAACTACGTCCGACTCAAAAGAAATCTGAAGAAATCTGGACATTCATGGGAAAGCCTTGGGAACATATTCCAGCAGTCGGAGGATCTGTTCAATCGCGACGAGTGGAAAGAGAAGCCGATCAAGTACATCGAAAAAGGAGATGTCGATATGGAGACAGGCACTATCCGATCATTCACCGAACACACATTGGGGACACTTCCTACTTGGGCTCATTGGATTCTCCATGAAGGTGATGTTCTATTTCCCCGAGCTTACGACTCCATGCGAGGCGTTGCAGTAGTGCCGAAAGAGTATGAGAGCCTAGTGTGTACGGGAGGTCTAATCGTTGTCAGGCACAATCCTAAGAAGATCAGGTTGCCCTATGTGCGATACCACTTTTCGCGACCAGAGATTCTTGCCTTGATCAAACAATTTGAGACTGGGGAGATCAATCCCAAATACACATGGACTATCCTCTCCATGGTTGAGGTTCCCCTGCCCGGGCTCGAAGAGCAAGATCGTATCCTCAAGGAAATCGCTGATGTCGAGAAGAAGAGGGAATCGGCCCTCAAGACCATAAAGGGCTTGGACGACGAGATCGACGCAAAGATCAGACATGTGATTCCTAAACTCATCACGAACTACTAGGACATCAAGATCAAACGTGCTGAGTTCATCGGCGAGGCAGAGATTGAGGAAGGGGTTTAGCTCCTTGGCGGTAGTTGAGGCTCAGGCAAACGGATTTTCACCCGACCCCGTCGATGCCGAACAGCCGACACGAACAGCCACAAACCCAACACAATCGCCCGAAAGTTATCAGCCCGCTTAGAACCGCTCGTTCGCCCTAGAAGTTATCAGAGCCCAACGAAGGGCAACGACAAATTCACACGATGTTGAGTGCTCACAGCCCTAGTAGTCATAGGCCCTCGGTCGCACATCAAACAACACGATATGTCTGCTCTTCTCATCATTGCAGAACTCGCACTGAACATCACTTTTGGTGAGATACCCATTCTTCTTACACTCCTCACAGATCCTGTACAGAACGACGGCACCCCCTTTGATACCTGAAACGCCGACTTTCATGTGTCGCAGCCCTGCCAGTTTCACTCCCTTGAGAGTAACCTTGCTGACAAGCATTTGATACTCATATGGACGCTGCGAAAGCATCTCCTTAATCTTGGTCTCTATTTTCGCGCGGTCATTCCTGTGGAAATCCTTCAAGTTATCGTCGAATGTCTTGACTCGAATAAACTCATAGGGCAGGGGTGCAGATTCTGCCATTGACAGCATCTTCTTGTGACGCCTTGAGAGATGTCAGAGTGTCAGCATCGAGGACGACTTCTAGTGTCGCAAGCCAACTCTCATCGACGTCAAAGACTCCCCTTGCTTTCTTCTCTGAGAGGTTGAAAAGCATCAACTGTCCCTGTGGTACATCCTCAATCTTCATTACCTTGCGAAGCTTGGGGACGAAGATACTCATCTTGTACACCATCTCCTTTATTTTATCAGGCGGCAAGGATGCATAATCCTTGAGAACTGAGTCGATTATTTCCATGAACACACTGTTCCGCGCCAGCAACTCGCCGCATTGATTGGTCAGGTCCTTTCCATCCTTCGTGAGTTCAAAACCCGAAGAAGTCCTTCCCAGCAATCCACTCGCAATCAATGCTCGGATATCATTGCTCAATGGACCACAGTAGGGTCCTTTATGCCATCTGAAGAAGTTGTAGGTAAGACCTCTCAACCCATTCTGCACAAACTGCTTCTCGATGAGAAAGGTCAATTTCTGTGCTTTCAGGTCGTCCTCGACGCGGCCGAGTTCGTTTGCTCTATGTATCAAGCAGAGCAAGAGTAAGTTGTTGACTATTCTCTCGACAATCGTCTTCTCAGTCATATCTAGATCACGTTCTATTTGTAGTTCACAAGGTGATCTAGTCCGCATTCTCTAACATACGGTAGTCGTGGATGATGCTAATATTACTTTGCAGCACACGGTCAATGCATTCATGCAATGTTCTCCTAGGGGGTTTTTGGACACAAAATGGTCCAATTATCAGGCAGATTTGCTGCGAACGGTGCGTTTCTTTCCTTTTTTGGGAATCTCTACTCATGAAATGTGCCCCCTAACATGTTAACAGTCTATGAAAACTGGGTGAGCCACCCACGCAAGTTAACAGAACCGGGTTCGGTGAAAAGTGCGGGGGGTGGGATTCGCGCACCAGTTTACCAGTATAGATTACCCCATAGTGGGGTAGCCCAGCCGTTCTCCAAAGCTACGTCTTTGTGACTTGTTTTCATAGGTTCGAATCCCACCGGGCCCGCCATCATCAATAGCCGCAGAAGCTGGACCGACACCCTTGGCATTGGTTCCCGGGCTCTCAACATCAGCTTGACCTCCAAGCATTCTGCGGGCAAGCCCTTTAGCGTGGGCCGCAGTAACCCTGTCCTCAGTCTAGCTATGTTTCTCAGGTCGCACTCGTCGTGGTGGTACAGATATTGGCCAAAGATTATCCTTCGAATAGGAAATTGAGTGTTCTCAAGGTCGCACCGTTTGGGATTTCTGTATTGCTATTCTTGGTGGCAGAACTATAGCAACTAACATAAGTTCTTAATCTTGTTCTCCCATCCCGTATGTATGAACTCGGAGACTCTGGAAGAGGCCTACAGGCAGGAGAAGGATCCGAAGGTAAGGGAGAGACTGCTCATGGTGATGGGCGTCTTGGATGGCAAGACCACGAGAAGGGTGGCGGCTGACCTCCGTTGTCCACAGCCCAACATCGTCTACTGGAAACGGCGATTCGAGGAGGAAGGGTTGGAAGGGTTGAAGGATAAGCCGAGGTCAGGGAGGCCGCTGAAGGTGGCTTCGTGGAAGCTGACGCGTATCAAAACACTGATCGAGAAGAAACAGTGCTGGACGGCGACTGAGGTTACGCGGCTAATATACGAGAAGACTGGCGTACAGTACTCGTTGATGCACGTCACCCGCCTCCTCCACAGCTGGGGCCTCTCCAAGCAGCGGCCGAGGAAGAAGCATATCAACGCCGCCACCGATGAGGAGGTGGAGCGGTTTAAAAAAGGGCGAGAAAAGCGGTAAAGCAAGCGAAAGAGAATGGTTCGGCAATACTATGTGAGGACGAGTCCATCTTCCTCTACGATTCGGTCGTCCGCTACGTCTGGGCTTTCCGAGGCAGCAGACCCTTCATCCTTACAACCGGTTCGCATCGGAGAACCTGCATCTTCGGGACCGTCTCGCTACAGGGCAAGCAGCTCTTCAGGCAGTACCCGACAGTGAATAGCAGAAACTTTCTAGCGTACCTCAAGACGCTGAAACGAAAGTTTGGCAGAATGCTACTATTCCTCGACCGGTCCAACGCCCACAGGAGCAAGGAAGTCGAACGTTGGCTGAGAACCAACAGAGACGCCGTCAAAGTGAAATGGTTCCCCATCGCCAGACCTGAACTCAACCCGGTCGAGGAGCGCTGGAACCTCCTCAAAGACAAGCTCGTCGCCAACAGACTACACCCCACCTTCGAAGAGATGAAACACGCCATAGCTGAAAGAATGAGAACGAACAGATTCAAGCTCAACATGATCAAATACTTATGTTAGTTGCTTTAGTCAATATTAGGGTAGAGACAATCCAGCCAAACGGACTCCCCGAAATTCAATATCCATATTCTATGATCTCTGTTCTCATGTATTGGATTGCTTTAGGTCTCTTGGTCTTCGGAGTAGTGTTGAATGTTGCTGTCAGAGGAGGAAGGTTGCCTGTGCGGCCTCTTCTGGGGTCAGGACTCTTAGCATTGGGTTTGACTGTGACTCCGATTGCAGCCCTGGTGTTTTGGGTCGATGAGGGCGAGTACGAACAACGCTGCATGGTTGTGAGCTGTCAGCCATTTGTTCAGAAGTATTCTCTAGAGATAATTGTGTTGTCAATCATCACGATCGGAGGCCTCATTTCAGTGGGGCTCGGTTCGTGGCTTCTGGCTCACAGTCATCGTCGTGGTACCGAGATGGAACCTAGGGAGAGAAGCCCAAGTGAGATGAAGAGTAGTGGGAAACTGATTGCAGAGCATTGAACCCGTGAAATGGCGGGATCTGGCTCTACGTCCCGTCGAAGCTCTCAAAACATGACAAGTTCCCTTTCAAGGGCGGCGACGAGATCCTCATCATTATTGACGAGAAGAAGAGGCGCGTGGTCACAGAGAAGATCGAACCCAGAACCGTCTAGACCGTCTTCAGCTCGGCCTTCTTGATGATTATGTTGCCTCGCTCGTCTTCGATGAAGGCGATGATGTCTCCGACTCTCGCTTTGAGCTTCTTGCGGATATCCTTCGTGAGCGTGATGCGAAAGCCAGGTTGCACGCGGCTGTTAGCTACGATTTCAGTCATGTCCTCCCGAGTACATTCGATCCTGGTAGATCATGCTATGTGGTATTCTGCCACAATGGCGAAATGGTAGGTTTTAAATTCTTTCAGGTACGCTTCTGTGCTGGGGGCAGGCTTACGAAGGTTGCGTTTGTAGTTCTTACCTGCGACGAGAATGCGGATACAGGCCTTTCTGACGTGGAGCTGCAGCAAGAGCTTGAGCGGACCATAACGGAGACTCGAACGATTGACGGCCGCTGGTCGGTTGACAAAGTCACCGTGCTCGGGGACCCGTGACGGCAGGGCCACGTTTGACAGAGAACATAAACCGAGATGAGAACGCTGAGTCTCTGAGCTTTTGTCCCCATTGCGGAGGAAAGGTTCTGGCCACAGAGCCTGCCCTCTTGGCCACAGAGACGGGTTTCATATCACGAGTCAAGCAAGTTGATCCTGTTCTTCTTGTACTAACGGAACGCGGCCTAGACGTGTGGGGCCTCACCCGCAACGACTGGATCCTTGCAGTAGAAGCGAAGGAGATTACGAGCGCGAAGTTCATTCCAGATCGTTTCGTGACGGCCAAACTCCCAGAGTTACCTCAAGAGGCGTGGGAAGCGGCAGGCCCGATGCTGAAGGCCTTTGACCACATGCTCAAACTCAGACATTGGCGTTACCGAATCTCTCGAGGCATGTTCGAGGAGGCAGACTGGACATACAGTCTCAGAGAGGCACAATGGCGCGGCGTACAGGTCGGACTGCATGATGGACGCGAGTTCTACTTTGCCATTGAGCAGACCAAGGGTCTCTTTTGGAAGAGCCCAGCTTGGAAACTCAGCAAAGCAATTTCAGCCATGGTGAAGGCAGCGCAGCACGGCCGCTAGGTTGATCTTTCTCAGCGACCAGTTATCCAATAGGTGGGGAGAGGTGTCGTTCAAGCTTAACGTGACCTTCAAGGGCTCGGATTTCGATATTGCACAGAGAACCATCGACCTGAAGTGCCCTCAGTGTCAAGTCGCGAACTCAGTCAGCTTGGGCCAAGTGCAGCGTGAGGAAACAATCACATGTGTGGGTTGCAAGAAGAACATCAGGCTGGTTGACAAAGACAAGAGTGTTGCGAAGACTGTCTCCAAAGTCAACGAGGCGATGGATGACTTGAAGAAGGCCGTCGAGGACCTAGGCCGCTAGTCGGATTTCGCTCGTGCACTAAATCGTTCCAGGAAAACGCCAGAAGCGTTCTTACCAGACAGGACGCTTTCATGTGCTCTCTTCAATGTAGATTCTGTGAACTTCGAGTCCTGACAACTGTGTTTCAAGGGCTTTGATGGCGCTCTCCTCGATGCGTTTTTTGAGTGGCAGCCGCCACTTGTATGTGAACACTGCAGCTTGACGCTCGCCTAGGAAGAGACC
>Ga0315280_10010158_pt1 | contig 11873 bp, 8 predicted proteins | sample YL17G06_40_MG_FD_203697 | JGI IMG/M metagenome (GOLD analysis project Ga0315280, IMG submission 203697) | Sediment microbial communities from Yellowstone Lake, YNP, Wyoming, USA - YL17G06_40 | ecosystem: Environmental > Aquatic > Freshwater > Lake > Sediment | place: USA: Wyoming | collected... | reverse complement strand
TCAAAGGGGATGAAAGGGGGAGTAAAGCCATTCGAGGAGGAAGCGGGGGAGGAAGGGGAAGAAAAGTGAGCATGCCCGGAATTATTGATTGTGGGCGGCCGGGCCTTCCGCGGACCGGTCGGCGCTTCGGTCCAACTGCGCCTCCCTGCAAGCCGGCCTTTCCATCAATGGGAATCCTTCGTTGCACGCAGGGCCCAAAGAGGGCCGCTTCCGGCGCTGTCGGCGCAAGGCGCCTGCGCGCCTTCAGCGGCCAGGCCCCGCGGCAACTACGGACCGGCCGGCTCAGCTCCGCTCCAGGCCCGATCCGCCCGCCATTCTTTTCCCCGAGAGTGAGGGGGGAGGAGTAGTCCTTGACTAGTGGGGTGGAGGAATACCTGAAGGGGAAGGCGGAGGCGGTCGAGGCCGCCCTCCGGGGTTTCGTGTCGCCGGAGGCGGGGGTTCCGCGGAGGCTCCACGAGGCGATGGCCTACAGCGTTTTCGCGGGCGGGAAAAGGCTGCGGCCCGTCCTCGTGATTGCCTCCGCCGAGGCGTGCGGCGCGCCCATGGAGAAGGTCATGCCGACCGCGTGCGCGCTGGAACTCATTCACACCTACTCCCTCATCCATGACGACCTGCCGTGCATGGACGACGACGACACGCGCCGCGGGAAACCGACCAACCACAAGGTGTTTGGCGAGACCCTGGCGCTCCTGGCGGGCGACGCCCTGCTTACACACGCCTTCAAGCTCATCGCCGACAATGGCTCCCTTCCGGGGGTGCCGGCGGGAGCCGTCGCCGAGGTGACGCGGCTCGTTGCCTGGGCCGCGGGGCCCGCCGGAATGGTGGGCGGGCAGGCGGACGACTGCATGGCGGAGGGACGCACTGTCTCCGCCGACGAGGCGGCCTCCATCCATCTCCGCAAGACCGCCGCGCTCATTCGCGCCTCAGTGGTTTCAGGCGCGGTGCTGGCCGGGGCGCCCAACCCCATGCGGGAAGGGCTCGCAACCTACGGTGAGAAGCTTGGGCTCCTCTTCCAGCTGACCGACGACATCCTCAATGTGGAGGGGGACGCGAAGACCATGGGGAAGGCGGCCGGGTCGGACGCCCGCCGCCGGAAGGCCGCGTATCCCGCCGTGGCCGGCATTCCCGCGTCCCGCCAACGGGCGGAATCACTGGAAGCGGAGGCGCAGGCGGCCCTCTCGGCTCTCGGCGCGCGCGGTGCTATACTTTCCGGGCTGGCCGAATACGTGCTAAGGAGGAGTCACTGAAATGCCGGTAATCGACGCACTTGTTTCGATGGTCACGCACAGGAATTTCCTGGTTGTGCTGCTGGCATGGACCATCGCGCAGGCCATCAAGCTCACCTGGCACTGGATGCGCACGGGCAAATGGTACTTCCACATGCTGGTTGGCACGGGGGGCATGCCCAGTTCCCACATGACGCTCGTATCCAGCTTCGCCGCGCTCATGGGACTCCAGCAGGGCTGGACTTCGCCGGCATTCCAGTGCGCGCTGGTCCTGGCGCTCATCGTGATGAGCGACGCGTGGGGAGCCCGCCGGGCTGCGGGCCGGCAGGCGTCCGTGCTTAACCGGGTTGTCTCCGATTTCTACCGCAATTCCCGCTCGCAGCCGCGCCACCTGCGGGAGTTAATCGGGCATACGCCGCTGGAGGTGCTCGCTGGGGCGCTCCTCGGAACCACGGTGGCCGCCCTGTTTTGGAAATAGGGGAAATGGGCATCCTGGAACGCGTCAACCAGCCAGCCGACCTCCTGCGGCTTAACATCCGCGAGATGGAAACGCTCGCCGGGGAGATAAGGGAAACCATCCTCAAGACGATGTCCACGACGCAGGGGCACCTTTCCTCCAACCTTGGCATCGTGGAGCTGACGCTGGCCCTGCACTACGTTTTCGAGAGCCCCCGCGACCGCATCATCTTCGATGTCGGCCACCAGTGCTACACCCATAAGCTGATAACCGGACGGCGCGACAAGTTCGCCAATATCAGGAAGTTCGGCGGGCCTTCGGGTTTCCCGCGCCCGTCGGAAAGCCCGCACGACGTGTTCCAGACCGGGCACGCCGGGGCGTCCATCTCCACCGCTGCCGGGCTGGCCGCGGGCCGGGACCTTAGGGGGGAGGATTACCGCGTGGTCGCGGTCATCGGCGACGGGTCCATCGGGAACGGGATGGCCTTCGAGGCGCTCAACCACATCGGCCAGCTGAAGTCAGACCTGCTCATTGTCCTGAACGACAACACGATGTCCATCTCCAAGACGGTGGGCGCGCTTTCATCCTATCTCTACCGCATCATGACCGGCGGCTTCTACGAGCACACGCGCGAACGGGTGCAGAAATTCCTGGGCAAGTTCCGCCGGTTCGGTCCCGTCGTGGCGCGGCTGGCCAAGATGGCGGAGGAGGAGATAAAGAGCCTTTGGGGGCCCGGCGTCCTCTTCGAGGAGCTGGGCATCCGATATTTCGGGCCTGTTGACGGCCACGACCTCCCGGGGCTCATAAAGCAGTTGAAGCAGATCAAGGCGGTCCGGGGACCGCGAATCGTCCATGTCGTCACCAAGAAAGGCAAGGGCTACGCCCCCGCCGAGGCGGACCCGGTGCGCTACTATTCGCCCGGCCCCTTCGACGTCCCTACGGGCCGTATCGCCCCGCGCGAAGCCGGGCCTTCCTCCTGGTCCGACCAGTTCACCGACGCGCTCATCAGGCTGGCCGAGACCGACGAACGCGTGGTGGCGGTGACCCCGGCCATGCTGGAAGGGACGATGCTCAAGAAGTTCCAGGAGCGGTTCCCCGGCCGCATAACCGACGTGGGCATCGCGGAGGAGCACGCCGTGGGGCTGGCGGCGGGGCTGGCGGCCGCCGGACTGCGGCCCTTCGTGGCCATGTATTCCACCTTCCTCCAGCGTTCCTACGACCAGGTCATGCATGACGTCTGCCTCCAGGGCCTTCCCGTGGCCTTCGTCATCGACCGGGCCGGGCTCGTGGGGGAGGACGGACCGACCCACCATGGGGTGTTCGACTTCGCCTACCTCCGGCACCTGCCCAACATGACCGTGATGGCACCCTCGGACGAGAACGAGCTCGCGAAGATGCTTGCCACCTCGCTAACCCTCAAGGGACCTTCATCAATCCGCTTCCCGCGGGGGGGCGGGACGGGGACGGCCGTGGAGGCGCACCCCGAGCCGCTGGTTCCCGGCAAGGCGCGGACCGTCCGCGATGGTAATGGAATCGCCCTAATCTCGATTGGGACGATGCTCCCGGTGGCACTCGAGATAGCCGACCGGCTGGCCGCCGAGGGAGTCAGCGCGGCCGTGGTCGATGCGCGCTTCGTGAAGCCGCTCGACGAGGACATGCTGGCCGGGCTGGCGGCCAGGTGCGGCCGGCTGGTTACGCTGGAGGAGCACGCGCGGCTGGGCGGGTTCGGCAGCGCGGTCCTCGAGGCCCTCGCCGCGCAGGGGCTGGCGACGCCGGTCCTGCAGGTCGCCCTGCCCGATGTATTCGTCGAGCACGGCGCCATCCCCAAACTGAAGGAACTTTATGGACTGGCGGCCGGGCCGGTGTTCGAGCGCGTCCGGGCATTCATCAAGGGCGGAAAAGTCACCGGGGGACCCGCCTGACCCGTTCGACTCGCTTACTTACCCATTACTTGGCAAGGTATTACGATTCAGTCCTAAATGACGCTCGCGGGGCACCGGGGTGCCCGCGGCCAAGGGCCGAACAGGGTTAATGGGGACATTAACGCAATGAAACCCGATAAGCCCGCCTGGGCTCCCGCCCGCTCGTTGCGCGCCCTCCCGCCCGGCACCGTGCTCCGTTGGAGGGGCGCTCCCCCCGCCGACTCGCCCTCGCCCCGCGCCATCCGTTCCAGCCTTCACACCAGGGTCCTCGGTCGGACCGCGGTGTGCCTGCGCCGGGCTTCCTCCACCAACGCCGTGGCGCTGGCGTTCGCGGAGGGCGGCTGTCCCGACGGATGCGTGGTGACGGCGGAAGAGCAGACCCGCGGCAGGGGCCGGCTGGGCCGGTCCTGGCATTCCCCGGCGTCGGGCGGGTTGTGGTTTTCCGTTGTCCTTCGCCCTTCCGTGCCGCTCTCCCGGGCCCAGATCCTGACCATGCTTGGTTCGGTGGCGGTGGCCCGGGCCCTGCGTGACCTGCACGGGATTACGGTGGAACTCCGGTGGCCCAACGACGTGATGGCGGGAGCACGCAAGGTGGCCGGGGTGCTGACCGAACTGGCGGGCGAGCAGGGAATCATCCGGCACGCCGTCGTGGGCGTGGGGCTCAACGTGAACCTGCGCGGCCGGGAGATGCCCGGCCGCCTCCGGGAGGAGGCGGTTTCGGTGGCCGACCTGGCCGGGGGACCGGTCGAACGCATCCCGCTCCTGCGCGCCATCCTCGAGGGCATGGACGCCCGCTACGCGGTTTTGAGCAAGGACACGGGGGCGGCCCTCCTGCGCGAGTGGCGTTCACTGACGCACATGGTCGGCACGATTGTGCAGCTCCAGCAGTCCGGGCGGACCGTGGAGGGGACGGTGGCGGGGGTCGGCCCGGACGGGTCGCTCCTGCTGAGGATGGCCTCGGGAGTGGTCCAATCCTTCAGTTCGGGGGACGTCACGGTATTGAGGTGAGGCTGGAATAGCCCTTGGATGTTACCGGGGGCTCGGGGCCACGCTTCTCCGGACCGGTCGCCGCGGCCCACCGTGCCGCGGCGACCTCCCCTGCCAACCCGGGCCTCGCCCCGCACCAATGCGCAGCGCATGGTACGGGGCACCATGGCCGGCCATTTTTTGCCGCCGACGCGCAAAAGCTGGCCGACATGAGTCGGCCGAGGAACGCCGCGGCGGCTCAAAAAGGGTTGGCAGAGGTCCTGCGAAGCGTGGCCCCCTTCGCCCCTTTATAACCGGATAATTCAGGCAAACTACGGAAGAACCTATAATGATGCCCGGGATGCTATTCACAGCCGATTTTGGAAACACGCTGGTCCATTGGACGGTGTTTGACGGGAAAAGGGCGGTCCGGCAGGGAAGTGTGCCGGCGGCGTCCGTGAACGCCCGTCGGCTCGCCGCGGCGCTGGGCACGCTCCGCTTCCGGGTGCGCGCGGCGGCATACGTCACGGTGGTTCCGGCGAGGGAGCGGTCCTTCCGGGCCGCGTTGCGCCGGCTTTTTGGGACGGCGCCGCACCGCATCGACCACCGCTCCCCGCTCGGCATGCGGGTCGCCTACCGACCGCCCCGCGCTGCGGGCGCGGACCGGTTGGCGGCCGCGGCGGCGGCAGTTGGCAGGTTCGGGGCGCCGGTCATTGTGGTTGATTTCGGCACGGCGGTGACCGTGGACGCCGTCTCCCGCCGCCGGGAATTCCTTGGCGGCGCCATCGCTCCCGGCTCTTCCCTCATGGCGGATGCGCTCGCGCGCGGGACGGCGAAGCTTCCCCGGGTGGTCCCGGCCCGTCCGCGCGCGGCCATCGGGCGTGGAACCCGCGAGTGCATCCGTTCCGGCACGGTGGCGGGCTGCGCCGCGCTGGTGGACGGGCTGGTGGAACGGATGCGGCGGGAAGTCGGAAGAAGCGCGCCGGTGGTGGCGACCGGGGGGGGCGCGGCGCTGGTGGCGCCGCTCACCCGGCACGCGCGGAAGGTTGTGCCCGGCCTCGTCCTCGACGGGGTCAGGCGGGTGGCCGTCCTCCATGGAAGCCGTGAGGAGTCGTGAATATGTGGTCAAGCTGGTCAAACCCTCTCCCGCGAAGCGGGAGAGGGGTGGGTGAGGGTGGCGGAGCCCATGGTGTATACTCGAACTCATCCCTCACCCTCGATGCCCAAGACTCCCTCTCTGGGGCGCATTCGCGCCCGCGGCTCAAAGGTAGTTATTCATTGTGCTCCTTCGTCGCACCGGCCGATCGGGGAACGGGAGAGGGAGTCTTATCTAAGAAGGGGGCGGAAGGTTTGCGGAAGGGGCCAAGCTATTTGTTGTGTCTTATTGTGTGGTCAGGCGCATTGCTGGCGGCGACTACGGTGAGCGCAAGCGGCCGGTCCGCTCTCAAGGCCCTGCTGGGGGATGACGGGGTCATCACGGTCCTCGAAAAGGGACGCACCGTGGCCACCATCACCGTCGAATTCGCCGGGCCCGGCTGGACCGCGCTTCCGGTCCGGGAAACCCGGAAGGTTCCCGCCGGTGGCAGTGGAAGGACGCTCCTTTTGGAGGGCGGCGGAACCGTGACGGTTTCCGCGGAGGCGAGCCGCTCCGAAAAGGGCGTGCGGGTACGCTACTTGCTGGCGACCACGGCCACGATTGAAGTGGAGTCAATCCATGCCGCCATGAACCTTGCGGTGGAGGACTGGGTGGGCGCCCCGTTCGCGCTGGCGGGTACGAAGGGCCGGGTGCCGGCTTCCGAGGGCGGAGTTGTCCTGGCCGCGGGCGCGGGGAAACTGGCGCTTGGCCCGGCAAGGGAAAAAGGATTGAAGCTGACGGTGGCACCCGCCTCTCCCTCTCCGCTCCTGCTCCAGGACAGCCGGCGGTGGTATCCGGGGCTGGATGTCCGGGTCCAGGCGGACCATGCCGGGCAAGCGCCATGGGAATGGAAGGCGGGCCGGGAGATACTCCTGGATTTCACCTTCGGGTTTGGCCAGCCAATGGAATTTTCCCGGGACAGGCCTGTTGTCATCAAGGAGGGACGGGACTGGTACCGGCTGTCCGGCGGGCCGGAAGTGGAGGCGGGGTCGGTCCTCGACTGGTCCGGCCAGCGGCTGACCCGGTCGCCCGCGGGAAGCCAGGGCTGGCTGGTGGCGCGCGGGCCGCATTTCGAGTTCGCGGACACGCCCGGAACGCCCGTGCGCTTCTACGGGGTGAACATCGGCACGGGCGCGTGCTTCCCCTCGCCGGCCGAATCCGAGGTTTTGGCGGACCGGCTCGTCCGCCGCGGGTACAACACGGTGCGCATCCACCACTACGAATCGGCGCCATGGATCCCGGACCAGGGGATGATGGACCCGAACTCGCGCGGCGGCATTTCCTTCAACGAGCCGAACATGAAGAAGTTCGACGCCTTCTTTGCGGCGCTCAAGAAGCGCGGCATCTACGTGACGACCGACCTGTATGTGAGCAGGCTGGTGCCCGCCTCCGTGGCCTGGCCCGGCGACAAGGGAAACCTCGCCTACAAGTTCAAGCACCTGATTTGCGTGAGCGACGACGCCATGGAGAACTGGAAGGGATTCTGCCTGTCCCTGCTGACGCGGGTCAATCCGCATACCGGGCTGGCTTACCGCGACGACCCGGCGCTGGCGCTGCTTTGCCTCGTTAACGAGGGTAACCTCGCCAACGACATCGGGGACCTGCGCAGCGACCCGCGGGAGGCGAAGCTCTGGGAGGACGCGTTCGCGGAATGGAAAAAGCGCAACGGGGTGGAGGGAGATTGGGGAGGCCCGGAGTTCCACCGGTTCCTTTGGGATATCCACGCGGAGACCGAGGCCAAACAGGTGAAATTCCTGCGGGAGGAAGTGGGAGTGAAGGCGCTCCTGACGGACCTTAACGGCTGGACGGATGAATGGGGGGCGCAGGTCTGCCGGACCGCTTTCGATTACGTCGACAACCACATGTATTGGGACCATCCCAACTTCATCGAGGCCCAGTGGCGCCTGCCCGCCCGGGGAAGCAGTGGCGGCGGGTCCGCCATCCGCGCGGCCGGCACGGGCCACGGCCAGGCGCTCTCCCGGCTACTGAACCGCCCCTTCACCGTGACCGAATTCCATTTCGTCCCGCCCAATCCCTTCCGCGGTGAATCCGGGCTCCTGTGGGGGGGATACGCCGCGCTCCAGGACTGGGGCGGCCTCTGGCGGTTCTCCTATTCCGGTGACGCGGTCGCGTCATTCCGGATGGGATCGCTGGGCTGGTTTGAAACGATAAACGACCCGCTGACGCAGGCGGCGGAATACGCGGCCGTCGCCCTGTTCCTGCGTTCCGACCTCGCGCCCGCGCCGCACGTGGTTGCCGTGTCCGGCCCGGAGCCCATGTTCCGGCGTGAGGGCGCGACGGGCATACCGGGGACCCTGGGGCCGCTGGGTTGGTGCGCCCGGGTGGGGAGCGAAGTGGAATCCACGGCGCCCGCGCCGCTGCCGGCGGACGCCGATATCGTCGACTTCGCGGCATTGCGGGACGGCGGCGTGGTGCAACGGCTTGTCGCGGGCATGTTCACCCGGGGACTGCTGGGGCGGGGGAACGCCACGGCCCCGGCGCGGGGAATATGGGAGGCGCCCGGGGGCACGGTGAAGGTGGAATCGCGGGAGGGCGTCCTCACCGTCAAGACGGCGCGCACCGCGGGGGTGGCGGGCCCGGCGGGGACCAGGCGCAAGGCGGGGCCGCTGGAAGCCGAGTTGAAAGGCTTCTGGGCGGCCCTGTGGGCGTCGAGCGTGGACGGAAAGCCGCTGGCGGAGAGCGGGCGCATCGCGCTGTTCCACCTGACCGACCTCGCCAATTCCGGCGAGAAGTTCGCGGGCGAGAGCATGAAGGTGCTCCAAGAGTGGGGGAGCCTGCCCTGGCTGGTGCGGGCGGGCACCGCCGCGGTCAGGCTCAAGCACGCGCGGGCCTCCTCCCTCGGGGTGTGGCGGCTGGACATCACCGGGAAGCGCGTCGCCCGCGTCCCGGCCAGGGCCTCCCGCGGGGTCCTCTCGTTCGAGGTTGACACCGCCACGAAGCCGGAGGCGACGATTTTCTACGAGGTGGCGGGGAAGTAGGGGGGGCGATCGGACCTTTGCAGGCAGAATGACAGGCGTTCGGGTTGGCCTTCTCGCGTACGTTCGGCGGCCCCACCGCGGCCGCCTCACTCGGATTCGGACCTCGCCCTCGCCTCGTCCCAGGAGGGACTCGGCGCCATGGCCGGGCGTTCTCCGTCGCACGCATGTAAGACCATGCGTGCGACTACGAATCGGTCCTCATACGACGCTCGAAGGCCAACCATTCACGCCTGCTTTATTCAGCTCCGCTTCAGGCCCGGCACGCCCCTTATAGGTACAGAGGAGGGAGGCAACCTTCGTATGTGGTCCGCAGGTCTATTCCTTCACCTATAATATGTTCCGTCAATGGATGAACACCGCGTTCTAGCGCTGAAATGGAGGCCGCGCCGGCTTGATGACATCGTCGGACAGCCGCACGTCGTGCGCACCCTCAAAAACGCGCTTTCATCGGGGAAGGTGGCGCACGCCTACCTGTTCGCCGGGCCGCGCGGCGTGGGAAAGACGACGACGGCGCGCATCCTTGCCCGCGCCGTCAACTGCGAGAAGGGCGTCGGGCCGGAGCCGTGCGGGGAGTGCCCGACCTGCCGGGACATCCTGGCGGGGCGGGCACTCGACGTAATCGAGATAGATGCGGCGTCCACGGGCAAGGTGGACGACGTGCGCGACCTGCGCGAGGTGGTGAGGCTGGCCCCGGCCCGGGCCCGCAAGAAGGTGTTCATCATAGACGAGGCGCACGCCCTGACCGCCGGAGCCTCCAACGCACTGCTCAAGACCCTGGAGGAGCCGCCCGCGCACATCATGTTCATCCTGGCCACCACCGAGGCGAGCGAACTCATCCCCACCATCCTTTCGCGCTGCCAGCGGTTCGACTTCCACCCCCTCGGCCCAGCCATGGTCATCGCGCACCTCAAGCGCATTGCCGAGGCGGAGGGAATAAAGGTGGATGACGACGCGCTGGCGCTCATCGCCAAGGCATCGCGGGGCGCCATGCGGGACGCCCAGACGCTCCTCGAGCAGGCCTCGGCCTTCGTGGCGGAGCGGGTAACGGCGCCCGAAATACGGTCGCTCCTCGGGCTGGTGGAGCGCGAGTGGGTCGAGCGCTTCATATCCGTCCTGAAGGAGCGGGACGTGAAGGGTGCGATGTCCCTCCTGGACGACCTGATTGAGGCGGGCCGGGAGCCGAGGGAATTGCTGGAAGAGATACAGGAGGAGCTTCGGGACGCGCTCATGCTGAAGCTGGGGGCGGAGACGGCGCCGCTGGGCTCCGAATCGTTCCTCGCTACGCCCGAACGGCGCGACTGGTTCGGGGAGGAGGAGCTCCTGACCCTTCTCGGGCACATCCGCCGGGCCGTTGAGGAGCTGTCCTGGCGCTCCGTTGCGCATCCCCGCGTGGCGGCGGAGGTAGCGGTGGCGCGGCTCATGAGGAGGGAACGGGCGCTTTCATGGAAGGAGATTGAGGAGCAGATGGCGAAACTGGAGGGGATTGCCGGGGGGACGGCAACGGTCCCGCCAAGCGGGCAAGTTACGGCGGCGAAGCCGGACCCGGTTTCCGTCCCGCTTACGCCGCGGCCGGCCGCCGCCCCGCCAATTCCCCTCGCGGACATCCAGAAGAGATGGCCGGAACTGCTCGAGAAGGTGCGGGTCTATTCCCCCGGGACGCACGCCTACATCCAGTCAGCCAAGCCCGTGGCGCTGGAGGGGGGGACTCTCGTGCTGGAGGTGCCGAACGGATTCCAGCGCGAAGGGCTCAAGGGCGGCGACGCCAAGGCGAAGCTCGAGGCCGCGCTGGAGACAGCGCTGGGTGCGCGGATTTCGGTGGCCGTGAGCGAAGGCAAGGGCGGAAACGGGAATCCCCCCCCGCCGGCCCGTACCGAACCGGCTCCGGGGCAGGCCCGGCCAGCCGCGTCCGGCCAGCCGGCCTATGCGCGGCATCCTGCGGGGACCCCTTCCGTCAACCCGGCCGCGCCGCTGCCGGCGGCCGCTCCTGATTGGGTTGAGGATGAGCCGCTCGTCAAGTCGGCCCTGAAGGTTTTCAAGGCACGCCTTATCGAGGCGAAACGCCCGCCCGGGCCACGATGACCCGTCGACTCGCTCACCTATGTTCGGTCAATGCGCGGCACTGGTGTTCAACCCTGCTCGACGCTCGCTCAGGGTATACCCTTCGACTCGGCACAATACTAGAGGGCATTGCAAAACTCAGTCGCACGGCTTGTCGCCCCCCTCACCCCGCCCTCTCCCCCCGCAATTGCGGGGGGAGAGGGATAGGGAGAGGAGGGAACGCCGCATGGAGAAAGGTTCTGCAATGTGCTCCAGTCATTTGGCTGATGGCGTCTGTGGCGATTGCGGCGGCGGCTCCGGCCCCGCAATTGCCGATGTTTCCTGGAACGGTCGCTTCAACCCGGACGGCCCCGGGGCGGCCGGTGGCCGCCACGGCCGCACCCGCGCCGGTCTCCTCCACGGTGGCCGCGCCCGTGGCCCTGTCGGCGACTCTCGCCGGTAATCCTCCGGCCAGTTCCACGACTCCTGCCGGGGTCCAGGCCATGCCGGCGGCCGGAGCCACGCTCGCAGGGGAGGCGGCTTCCACCGTATACATCCCGGCCGCGATAGTCCTTCCGATGACGGCGACCCCCGCCGGGGCGGCCCCGCTGACCCGCAAGCTTCCTTCCGAGGACGAACTGCACAAGCGCGCCGTGTTGGTCATGCTTCCTTCGTCCTGCGCGGCGCACTATGACGGGGGCACGGGGGCCAACCTCAATATCTTCATGGCCTGGTACATCGGGACTTTCTACAACGAGAAGGGGCTTTCCATCGCCCCCATATCCACGCTCCTGATTGGCGGTGACGCCAAATGGTCCTTCATCGAGGACCGGAGCTGGATTCCCTCGGTGGCGGCCGGATACTACGGCGGTTTCGCCCTTCCGTTCGTCGGCGGCGCGGTCCAGGCTACGGGCGTGGCGAAGGTCAAGCAGACCGACTTCCATAACGTCTCCGGCATAATCGGCAAGCGATTCGGCCCGATAGCTCTTTCAACGGGGGCGCTCTACGGCATCAAGAGGGCCTTCCCGCGGCTGATTCCGATGCTCCGGAACGCCTCGTTCACCACCAAGGTTGTCCCGCAATCGCAATCGATGTGGACGGCTTATGGCGGGCTGGACTTCGCGTGGCGGG
>Ga0315280_10010156_pt1 | contig 11874 bp, 8 predicted proteins | sample YL17G06_40_MG_FD_203697 | JGI IMG/M metagenome (GOLD analysis project Ga0315280, IMG submission 203697) | Sediment microbial communities from Yellowstone Lake, YNP, Wyoming, USA - YL17G06_40 | ecosystem: Environmental > Aquatic > Freshwater > Lake > Sediment | place: USA: Wyoming | collected... | reverse complement strand
TGCTTGAAGTCTTGTATTCGCTGACTCCTTTCACTCTTATGCCATATTCTTGAGCTGTATGCTTCAGTCTTTGAACGAGGTAGTTGAAGCTCCAGAAGTTATGAATCATCGAGTTGCTCTTCTTTCCCTTATCGTTGCCGTCTCTGATGCTTGTCAGGTCTCCTATCACAATCTTTGAGGTGCCAAGTTCGTAGAGGTCTCTGACAACATTTCGCATCATTGTGTTGATGGCTTGTCTGAATCTCCGTTGCCTCATCCTGTACAGTCTACTGAGCCGCATCGAACCTTTCTTACTGTTGATTGTTTCAAGTCTGCTCTGACAGTCTGCTATTCTATCGACCCAGTACCACCAATCTGCCAAGAGGCTTCTTCCACTGTATGCTATTGGTTGCTTCCACCCTTCAAGCCAGATGGTGAACAGGTTGATTATGCCGATGTCTATGTAGCATGTCTTGGAGCCTTTCGGCTTGAATAATGGCTTCGCTTTTACAGCCTGAAAGACACGCCACTTCTTATCTATGGTATCATAGATGACTTCGGCTCTTCCCTGTCTTCCGCTCCATCTCGGCTTGCCTCGGATGGGTATTTTCAACTTCTTTGGCAGTCTCATCGCTCCATCTTTTATGCTGTAGCAGTCTCTTCTCAGAACCATCATCAACCTGTACTTTCCATCTCTCTTCCAGTACCTGGGCATGCATGCCTTCTCAATGTTTGGCGGCAGTCTGCCCTCTCGCTCCAGTTGCTTCAATGCGAGGAAGCTTCTCCATGACTCGTTGTTCTTTCTAATGATCTGTTGAGCTGTTGCCGAATCAATTAGTGGTGAGTATTTCTGGTAGAGGTCTTTGCACTCCCAATCTATGGGTTGGTAGTTCATGTATGTTTGTCTTCTGCGGTAGGTTGCCTCATTCCACAATTTAGCGCAGTCAGCAGCTCTCTCACATAGTATCCTCTCTTGCTCAACTGTTGGGGCAAGGATGAAGGTGTTGGTTCTCTGCATGAAACTACCAGTATTATTATTGGGGTGCCAGACATTTAAGTCTCAAATGTCTTCTCTGGTGCCCAATTCATCTAAATGGCTGAAGCCGGTAGCTTTCTTGGGCTCTTCATGTAACCGAAGTAGGATGTTCATGCCAGCAAGAACCAAGATAGTCTACACACTGATCACGGTCGCAATCATTATCTTTGTGCCAGCCTTTCTGTTCCTAGATCTAAGAGCTGCAACCAGTAGAACCAATGTTGATTCACAGGTGAACAGCCATTCAATCGGAGAACCCAAGATCGAACTGGCAAGCGGACTCCACATCTACGTTGAGGGAAAGGACGACTTTGCCTCAAGACTGAGAGCCGTATTGACAGAAAAATTTCGCGAAGACAAGATAAAGACTCTAAATTCTGAAAGTCTAGAAGCCAAGTATGACGGCCAGGTACTAGCCGTAGCAATTCTCAACAGGAGCGTCTCATACAATCCATTCTACCCCTCCGCAAGCCTAGGAGTCCTCTTCACCTATTCTTCCTCAGGAAACACTACATACTTCAACACTCTCAAAAGCGGGAAAAGCACCGTTGCCAACTTGTCCACAGACAAATCAGGAGAGGGTGAACTATTGATAGAGGGCCGGTTAAACTTAACAGACAACACGAATGGCATCATATCTCTCAAGGCCTACCAAAAACATCTGGCAGAGGAGATCGCGAGCAACATCATACAAAAACTGGCTAGCGCGCGCCGAGTCTTGGGTACCGCGATGGCCAAGGGAATAAACATAGTCATCCCTGTAGGCTTGGAGAAGATGATGCCGACCCCAATCTCGAAGGCAGCCTCTGAAGCGGGAATAGAGAGGATGGACTACTCAATGGGTATGCCGGTTGGACTGCTCCCCCTAAACGGGACGGTGGTCGATGAGATTAAAGCCTTCCAGATCTTGACTGGTGCAGAGGCTATCCCAATAGGTGCAGGCGGAGTAAACGGAGCGGAGGGCGCAGTCACATTAGTGATTAAGGGCTCAGACAGCCGAGTCAAGAAAAGTCTACAGACGGTAGATTCCGTGAAAGGCGCTGAAGAGCCTCTTGTGGAGCCGCCGGATTGTAGAGACTGCAGATACCCAAGATGCTCCCTCGGAGCAAGAGCCTAGTCTATGAAATGCGCATTGAACATTACCAAGCCATGTCCTAGTACACTGTCTGAAGAGTTTACATGTATGATATATTAGTTCAGTATGGGAGTTCAATTTGTTCATGCCGCGGTTGGGTCGGCGTAGTCTCCACGAGACTGCAGAACTCATCTTCAAGAGTAAGCTTCGCTTCACCATCCCCATTATTTTGTCGGGTATCTCCAAGATACATGGTAGCCTCTGGATATATGACAGGTCACTTCAAGACGGCGTCTTCAGCACGCCATGGATGAATCTTTGGGGTGCGATAGAACCTCGATGGCTTTACCTCTTCATGGCGTGGGATACGGCTTGGTACGTCAATCTAGCTCAGAGTCTATCATTCGCACGCACATTCTTTCCTGGATATCCATTTCTAATAAGGCTATTTGGAGATGTCACCGGCAACTACTGGCTTGCAGCCTTCATGCTTTCTATCATTCTTGGCTTCGCTTCGTTGCCGCTCTTCCAAGCTATTGCTGAGGACTACATGTCTAAGGGTGAGGCTCTAGGAGGCACCATCATTATGGCATTCTTTCCATACATTTTCCTATTCACCACAGTCGCATATTCAGAGTCTCTCTTTCTCGTTGCCGCATTGGCCTCCTGGTACTTTTACCTAAGAAATAGGGTACTCGCCTCAAGCCTCTGCACTCTATTCGCCATATTGACTAAGACCTATGGAATTCTAATAGTCTTGCCTATCTTGTTGGACTTGATCATTCGCCGGAAATGGAAAGAAATCCCACTTACGTTGATACCTGTATTCTTCATAGTAATTGTCATTCTTCCCTACACTCATAAGGACTTGTTGAACCGTCTTATTCTAGAATTTAACACAGCGACGTGGGCTGTTTCGCGTGAAACTCTAGGCAACTTCTGGTTCAGAGACTATATTCTTCCGGTCTTTGCATCAACTCGCCCTATGAGTTTCTTTCATTTCTTCCATGCCTATGCCCTAGCCTTCATAGTCTTAGTCGGATACCTAGCTGTGAGTTCTGCCAAAATAGATTGGAGGCTTGGAGTCTACTCAATAACAATGTTCACGGTCATCATAATCTTTGGATATGTCAATGGCCTAATACGCTATACATCCTTTATTTTTCCAATCTGGCTAAACATCAAGACAAAGAACCCAGCGATACTATTTCCGATTATACTTCTTTTCTATATCCATTCCCTCATTCTCTGGGACCAATTTCTCTGGGCCCCATATCCCATGTAGAAGCTATCAGATATTAGGGAATTGTTTGGTAACCATCAAACACAATGAACTCATCTGAATATGAATGTGCACCTACGATAGCTGACTAGTCGAGAGAGACGCCATAAGGTCTGATTTTTGTCTGTGCTCACCAAATGAACCGACACCTGTGAATAGCCGATCACATACTAATATACACGGCAAGCTCTTAGCGCACCCTGGGTTCCTGTTTTCTGTCTTGAGAGGGGCCCCCACCCCTAGGGGTGTCCACTTCAGGGTTGGTACCTATTATTGTTACGGGTCTCGCCAAGCCGCCTCAGGCGGCAGGTCGATGTTGCCTACAACACTAACACCCAAACTTCATTGAGGGGCATCGCCCCACTTGATTGGGCTCTCTCAGAGGCAGGCAGTTACTGGCGCCCGCCTTGACTACGTGGAACCTGCTAACCTTAGTTTATGTGGCAGGTCAAAGATTAGGGTTTCTATGTAGCCTAGAAAAAATTCTGATGCTTCAGCCGAAGGATTAGAGCGTACATTTATGTACTAGCACTTCAAAGTTTTGAGGAAAGAGTTTCTAGATCTGAGAAGCTGACTATCTGGTCTGTGGAGGAAAGCTATTTTGTCTAACGGATGGGCGCGTTCCACACCAAACAATACGGAAATACATAGAGATGTAAGAAAGGGAGTATAGGTGCAAACAACCTATAGGTTCAGGCTTTATCCATGTGAAGAGCAGGAGGATAGACTATCGGAAACATTAGATCTGTGCAGAAGGGTCTACAACCACTTCTTATCCCAATGGAATAGGGGGACCAGAATTCCATGTAGGTTAGAGCTGCAGGCGCAACTACCTCTACTGAAAAAGGAAAGACCTGAACTGGGTAAGGTTTACTCCAAAGTCCTTCAGATGGTTCTATATCAGCTATACTCCAACCTGAAAGCCTTATCGCAACTGAAGAGAAACGGAAAGAGAGTTGGCAGGCTTAGGTTCAAAGGGAGAGGAAGGTTCAAGACCCTAATTTACAACCAAAGTGGTTTCAAAATCGTAAAGACAGGTAAGCGCTTGAGTCTGCTTCGCCTCTCCAAAATTGGAGACATACCGATAAGAGTTCATAGAGAAGTCGAAGGCAATATGAAACAGGTTGTAATCAAGAGACATAATTCCGGCAAATGGTTTGCCTGCATTTCCATAGAAAAAGGCACTCATGTGGAGAAGAGAAATGTGAACAGACCCGTCGGCATTGACATGGGCATAAAGCATTTCCTCACAGACAGTGAGGGAAGACAGATAGAAAACCCGACATTCTATGAGAGAACTCTCGGAAACATTAAGGTAGAACAGAAGAGACTCGCGAGAAAAAAGAGGGAATCTAAGAACCGGAAGAAACAAAGGGTGAAGCTTGCTAAGCTCTGCGAAAGATTGGTAAACCAAAGGAATGACTTCCTCCACAAGCTCTCAAGGTTTTATGTAGATAATTATGATGCAATTTGCGTTGAGGATTTAAACGTAAGTAACATGGTCAGAAATCATAACTTAGCTGGTAAGATCCTTGACGCCTCTTGGGGAAGATTCCTCCAGATGCTGGCTTACAAGGCGGAAGGCGCTGGTAAGCTCGTCGGGAAAGTAAATCCAAGAGGCACATCAAAGGAGTATAAACATGGAGAGTTAGACCGAGATTACAATGCCTCTCTAAACATACTGGAGAGAGGCTTATCGGGGCTGAGGTGGCCCCCTGTGCCTGTGGAGATGAGGCCCCTACAGGCCATACCTGCAAACCTCATCGTTGAAGCAGGAAACCCACTAAAGCCGTGTGTAACCCACGTTGGCCAACTCGATTTGTACCGTTATCGTGGTGAACCCTAATGGACCTCGAGGAAAAGATGTCTCTGGTAACCAGAAACACGGAAGAGACTGTCACGATCGATGAGCTGAGGGATCTGCTCAACTGTTCATCAAGACCAAGAGCCTACTGGGGCTTTGAGTGTTCAGGGATGATGCATCTGGGGATGGGTCTAGTATGTGGAAGAAAGATCAAAGACCTCGTCGAGGCAGGCTTCGACTTCACAATATACTTGGCAGACTGGCACTCTTGGATCAACAACAAACTCGGCGGAGACATGAAAAAGATCAAGATCTGCGGAGAGTACTTCAAGGAGTGCTTCACCGGGATAGGCATAGACCCCCAGAGGGTGAGGTATGTCTGGGCCTCTGAGTTGGCCGAGAAGATCGAGTACTGGGAGAAAGTGATTAGGATAGCCAAAGCATCTACGGTCAACAGGGTCTGGAGAACCCTGCCGATAATGGGTAGAAGCCTAGATGAGGCTGAGGTTGAAGCCGCAACCATGATCTATCCATGCATGCAGGCCGCAGACATATTCCAGATGAACCTCGACGTGGCCTGCGCGGGAATCGACCAGAGGAAAGCCCACATGCTGGCGAGGGAAGTTGCGGATAAATTGGGATTGAAGAAGCCCGTATGCATACACACACCCCTACTCACAGGATTAACAGGCCCAAAAGAGAGACTCGAGGGAAGATTCGACGAAGACGGAAAGATGAGCGTCCTCATAGGGTCGAAGATGTCGAAGAGCATACCAGGCAGCTCAATCCTCATACACGACCAACCAGAAGAGATCAGAACAAAGATCAAGAACGCCTTCTGCCCGCCAAGAGAGACCCGAGCAAACCCGGTCATAGAGATTGCAGAGCACATAATAATCTCGGAGAAAAAAGAGATCATGATCCATAGACCCCCAAAGTATGGGGGAGACATAACCTTCAGCGACTACGACAGTCTAGAGGCTGAATATAGCAGAGGCTCAATCCACCCATTAGACCTCAAGAACGCAGTAGCCGAAGGACTGATAGAGGTCCTTGAGGGGGTCAGGGAACATTTCGGAAGAAACCCCAAGCTACTAGACGATATGAAGAAGATAGAAGTCACGAGATAACCCAGACTTGAATGCTAGCCTTAGACGAAAACTTGAGGAGATAGAGAGAACAATCAGCAAGATGACGAGTAAATCCCAGGTTGGGGTCCCAATCATAGTTGAGGGGAGAAAGGATGAAGCCGCCCTCAAAACCCTGAGAATCCCAGGCGAGATTATATGCCTCAAAGCAAGAAAAGTCGGCTTCTACGACTTCACAACAGGACTCGCCCACAACTCCGAAGTCACCGTTCTGACAGACTTCGACAGAGAAGGAGCCCGCCTAGCCGCAAAGCTGACTGATGAACTGACACATATGAAGGTAAAGGTAAACCTCACAACCTGGAAGAAGCTCAAGGCACTATGTAGACCAGAGATAAGGACCGTGGAGGAGCTGGCAAGCTACCTCGAAAGGTTGAGAAGAGAATCCGCAGAAGGCTGACGGGTAAGACCGTAAAGAACGGTTTTTAAAGGTGGATAGACACAATCATCTCTCCAATCACACTCACATGGAGAGTGAATACATGTTGGAGGTTACATACTCATGCATGAAAATGAAAAATTCGCACCCACCACAAAATACGTGATAAAGGCAAAGTTTGAGGTGGAGGGTGTTGTCGAGAAGCCTGACGTAATCGGCGCAATATTCGGGCAGACAGAAGGACTCTTCGGACCAGACCTAGACCTCAGGGAACTCCAGAAATCTGGGAGGCTGGGCCGCATAGGAATAAAGATGGAGTCCAAGAACGACCGAACGACAGGAGAGATAACCATACCTTCCAGTCTGGACAAGGCCTCGACAGCAATCATAGCCGCGGCCGTAGAGAGCGTCGACAGAATAGGGCCCTGCAACGCAAAGATCAACCTCGAACCTTTACAGGACGAGCGTGACGAGAAACGCCAAACCATAATGAGGAAGGCCAAACAGATACTGCAAGACTGGATGGTTGAGTCAACCCCTAGCGCAGAAGAGATGGTTAAGGAGGTCACAGAATACGTAAGGCCGGCCGAGGTCACAAAGTACGGCCCTGAAGAGTTGCCTGCGGGCCCAGACGTAAGCCCAAGCGGCTCCATCATAATAGTTGAGGGAAGAGCAGACGTCATAAACCTCCTACGATGTGGAATAAAGAACTCCATAGGGATGGAGGGGACGAAGGTTCCCCAAACGATCATAGACCTATGCAAAAGCAAGGAAGTCACAGCCTTCCTGGACGGAGACAGGGGCGGAGACCTCATACTGAAGGAGTTGATGCAGGTGGCTGAGCTAGACTACGTAGCGAGGGCCCCGCTTGGAAGAGAGGTTGAGGACCTGAACCCCAAAGAGTTGATGAGGTGCCTCAGGGAGAGAGTTCAAGCCGGAGCGAAGCCTGAGACGCCGCAACCACCAGCAGCCCCGCCTCAGCCAGAATACGTAGTGGAGGCTGTTGGGGAACTGAAGGAGACCCTTGAGGCGATAGTCTTCGACGACAAAGGAAACCCCAAAGAGAGAATACCTGTAAGTGAACTCGCTGAGAAACTGAAAGCGTCCGAGGGAGTCCACACAGTCGTATTCGACGGCATAATCACGCAGAGGCTCCTCGACATAGCCGAGGAGAAGAAGATAGAGGTTATAGTTGGAGACCGAATCTCTAACGTAGCCAAGAAACCTGCCAACCTCAAGATCTTGACCTTTGCCGAGTTGACACTCCCACGGCTGAAGCCTGCGGGATTCTAGCTTCTAGAATATTCATTGGTTGATGGGTCATAGCGTTGTTGCGCTCCCACCTCATTCCATCCCATTTTAGAAGGTTAGGCTGTGTCATCACCCTGATAGCTGTTCCTCCGTGGAGGTTCGCCATGTTTAGAACTCCAATAGCGTCCCTATTGGCTTCTAGTTCACAGTTCAAGCATTTGAATAGTCGCCCTTTACTCTCAATATTTTCTGAGCCACACCTTATGCATCTGCTTGAAGTCTTGTATTCGCTGACTTCTTTGACTCTTATGCCGTATTCTTGAGCTGTATGCTTCAGTCTTTGAACGATGTAGTTGAAGCTCCAGAAGTTATGAATCATCGAGTTGCTCTTCTTTCCTTTATCGTTGCCGTCTCTGATGCCTGTCAGGTCACCAATAATGATCTTTGAGGTGCCAAGTTCGTAGAGGTCTCTGACAACATTTCGCATCATTGTGTTGATGGCTTGTCGGAATCTCCGTTGCCTCATCCTGTAGAGTCTGCTTAGTCTCTTCGAACTTTTCTTGCCATTAATTGTTTCAAGTATGCTCTGACAGTCTGCTATTCTCCTGTTCCAGTACCACCAATCAGAGAGTAGATTTCTCCCGCTGAACGCTATTGGTTGCCTCCAGCCTTCAAGCCAGATAGTGGCGAGGTTAATAATGCCAAGGTCGATGTAGCATGTCTTGGAGCCTTTCGGCTTGAATAATGGCTTTGTCTTAACAGCCTGAAAGACACACCACTTCCCATCAACCTCATCATAGATGACCTCGGCTTTTCCCTGCTTGCCGTTCCATCTCGGCTTGCCTTTGAAGGGTATCGCCAACTTTTTCGGTAGTCTCACCACTCCATCCTTTAGGCTGTAGGAGTTGTTCCTCAGAACCATCATCAACCTGTATTTTCCATCTTTCTTCCAGAACCCTGGCATACATATCCTCTCAATGTTTGGCGGCAGTCTGCCTTCCCGCTCCAACCGCTTCAATGCGAGGAAGCTTCTCCATGACTCATTATTCTTTCTGAGTATTTGTTGCGCTGACGCTGAATCAATCAGTGATGCATATTTCTGGTAGAGGTCTTTGCATCTCCAGTCTAGGGGTTGGTAGTTCATGTATGTTTGTCTTCTGCGGTAGGTTGCTTCATTCCACAATTTAGCGCAGTCAGCAGCTCTCTCACGCAGTATCCTCTCTTGCTCCACTGTTGGAGCAAGGATGAAGGTGTTGGTTCTCTGCATGAAACTACCAGTATTACTATTGGGGTGCCAGAAATTTAAGCATCTGGCGGTTCACTCTGGTCGCAATTCATCCCACCCGTAAACGGTGTGGGCTTTCTTGCTGTTTCAATGTAAGGTAGACTCAGGCCCGCCCAAGGAAATCTGAGAGCCCGCGAGGCCCTGAACCGCTCAAGACCGCGCCCTCGTCGACACCGAACATTTCAAGGATCCTCATCGCGGCTGGGAGAACTTGGTTTCTGACGTAGTACTCAAGATCAACCTCATCCGGTGAGGCCATGATGTAGGGCTTGACCCGCTGGTAGAGTCTGCCTGAACCCTTAGTTATTATAAACCCGACCTTGTCCCCGACCTTGAGGCTCCATCCTGCCCGGAGAAGCGTCTTCGCCGCCTCGACGTGTGGAGACTTCACCCGGTAGGCCTCGACAGGCTTGGTCAGGGTCTTCCATATGGCAAGTTCAGAGAGGGGAACCTTTCCAAGTCTTAGGTCCTGAATGTAGCCGCGGAGATACTCAACCGGCTCCTGAACGTCCTTCCCCTTCAGGATGAACTCGAGAACCTTCTCCTGAACGGTCTTGGCCACATTCGACCAGTCTCCCCTGACGACCTCGAGACCCACGATGTCCAAGGTTCCGTCAGGCAGCAGGCCGGCGTACTTCTTCTTCGCCTCGGTGAACAATACGCGATTGTAGACCTTGTCGACCTTTATCTCCATCTCCATCTCAGCCTCAACCCTCTCAAGCAGCCTCTTAACCTTGGCCTGGTCATACTCTACAAAGACCGCGTCTGTATCTCCATAGATAACCGGCAGGCTCAGGCTCTCAGCCATCTTGAGGACCTTTCTTAATGTGGCTCGGCCGAAAGCCGCCGCCGACTCAGCGACCTCACGAACATACCACCTTGCGCCAACCCAGCCAGCGTAACCGTAACACGCGTTCGCGATTACCTTGATAGCTTTCTCCCTCTCCCTTAACACCCTATACTCAACACTCTTGGGCGCAACCTCACCCAGCCTCTTCTTGATCTCGCCTCGAATACTGATCAGGTTCTCCAAGACTCGTTTATAGAATCCGGGAGGTTCCTTCCTGAAGGTGAATCCAACCTCAGGCACAGTCACAGCCTCACCCTTGGGAAGGTCGATATCACCCACGTAACTGTCGGGCGAGAGATTATACATTATCATCAAGTTAGGATACATCGACGTGAAGTCTAGTACCGCAACATTATCGTGGATACCAGGTTTAGGCTCCATGACTATTGCGCCTTGATATGGAAAGTAGGGTTGCTCTGCCCTTCGAGGGATGAGCTCATTCAACCTGTAGGCTTGGGTCATGAGGTAGGAGTCGACCCTGAAACCTACCGCAGCAGCAGCAACTTGGTCAAGGGGCAGACCTGTCACGTTTGAGAGTTGAATCTCAAAGTTTAGGAGAAGTTTTGCGACCTCAAGTGAGACCTCAGACCTTTTCCTTGAGTATTCAAGTAACTTCTCACGTCTCTCAGGGCTTCTCCAAAGATCCCCAGTCTCAACGTCTTGGAGCCTGTCAACCTCAGCTTTCCCGGCTACCTGGAGAAACTCGGCTACACTCCCCAAGGTCTTCACCTTGACTTCCGGGATATCCTCTGAAACGTTGGCTAGGTCTATGTTTGCTCTCCCGGTCACAGAGATGTGGCCGTAGACGCTTCTATGGGGCTCTCCACCAGACCTGTCGACAGAGAGCTTGAGCTTCTGCCTTCTGCAACGCTCAATCAGGTAGGGCCAATCGAATGTGTTCTGGCCGTACCCCACAACAATATCTGGATCTAACTCTTGAAGTCTCGAGATGAATCTCTCCAAGACCTGACGGTCGCCTTTCCCGTCGGAGACGAACTGCTCCGTTCCACCTGGATCCGCAGCCATCGTTATTGCCAAGACAGGGTCTTTCTTGGGGTCTGCACTCCCCTTCTCTGAGAAGCAGACGATCGACATAGCTAGTATCTTGAAGTCTGGAGTCTGAAGCCTCTCAACATGTCTTGGTTTCCCAACCGTTTCATATACGTGTTCAACCCGCAGGTTCGGCCTGGACAATTCTGAAACCTCGACCTCATACCAGCCGGACGGGTTGACGCCATTCTCAATCGTGTATCTGGCCGCCGGCCTGATATCGTCTTCGAGGCACTCTTTGACTGAGGGCATCTTATTGAAGAGCTTAGAGTACCTCACTACAGCCTCAGGTGTATCACACCTCACCTCGACGGCTCTGACAGGTCTTCCAAAATAGTTCTTCTCAACCAACTCAACCTGGACGACCCCTTTGTTCTTACTCTGGACGGCCTCAGCCTCTTTGAGGACCTTGTCTGTTTCTTTCTCTACTTTAGGTAACAGATAGAAGTGGGGATAGTTGGGGTTGACCAGGACGGCAGTGGCTCCAGACCCGTCTTTCCCCCACAGCCTGATCTCCACATTATCATCGACGACTTTGTGGTTAATGTCGAGAAGCCAAAAGTGGATTGTGGTCAAGACCTTCAACCCTTGACACTCTCCATGACTGAAGTCAGGAGATTCTAGCTTCTATCATGTTCATTGGTCGGTGGGTCATAGCGTTGTTGCGCTCCCACCTCATTCCATCCCACTTTAGAAGGTTAGGGTGTGTCATCACCCTGATAGCGTGACCTCCAT
>Ga0315280_10010155_pt1 | contig 11875 bp, 12 predicted proteins | sample YL17G06_40_MG_FD_203697 | JGI IMG/M metagenome (GOLD analysis project Ga0315280, IMG submission 203697) | Sediment microbial communities from Yellowstone Lake, YNP, Wyoming, USA - YL17G06_40 | ecosystem: Environmental > Aquatic > Freshwater > Lake > Sediment | place: USA: Wyoming | collected... | reverse complement strand
GCTGAAATTCTTTCCAATTCCATTAATCTCAAAGGAGATATCAATTTTCATTTGTATATAATCTCCGTTGACCCTGGCATGGAAAACGACGACCATCACGAAAGAATCTGGTTTAAAACAAAGTGCGAGGGGTGGGATTTGAACCCCTCGTATGCTGGCGATGTCTCCCGCAAATCCCCTCTTTTTTCTAAATACTCAAAACCACGAAAGCAACTAGAATCAAGGAAGAATTATCGCGACGAACTGGAAATTCTAACAATCGTTTTCTTTCGCTGAAGAGATAGTCGTCACAATCTTTACATGTTTCTGTCTTTCATCCTCTCAATGTTTCTGATTGTCGAAAAGGCTGCGGCGATTAGTTTCCCATGTGATGTAATATGCCCCGAAATATAGGCAGAAGGCAAAATGTAATGCCGGAGGGAGTTATTGAGTGAGACTTAGCGAGCTTGGTGAGTGGCTCAGGTCAAGGGGCTCCGTGACCGCTCTGTACTTGGTCGCGGTTCTGCTCTTTGTGGCTAGCATCAGGACTAGTGAAGGCCGGTACTTTGAGGCCACAGCCTGTCTTGCCGGATCTTTTTTGATATGGATCTTATCCCGTCAACGCATGGGTGATTTACACGAATTCTATGCGTATGTGAAGAGCGATCTTCGCGATACAGGCAAGCTCATCGTCATGCTCACCCTAATCATCGTAGGCCAGCTTCTCTTGTATTTCGCGCCAATTTTGCTTTTTTCAACCGAGGATGCCTGGAGCACCTTCTTGATCACAAGATCCAACGAGTTCAGCGTAGCAATCACAATCATCGGTGTTGGAACCATCTTCGGTTGGACCGTGGTACAGAATCTACATGATCGAACTGAACTTCTCCGCAAGTTTGGCGGACGAGCCACACAGATAAGCGTCCTCTTCATATTTCTTCCTGCGGCATTCGTTCCCTTTACAACATTCCAACTTCAGGTCCTCGGAATAGCGCTATTCCTAACCTCCGTCACAATCTATTGGTTCCTCAAACAAGCGAGATCTCTAAAGCAGATCATGGGCCTCTTTCTTGTATCACTCCTGATCATCGGGGCTATTGACTATGGTACTGGATTCACAGCCCCTCAGAGTCAAGAACTCTGGAAAACGATGTATGTCGAATCAGCGCAAGGAATGAGGACAATAGGGGCTTCGTGGAGAGACCTCACTCTTACACTGCGGCGCATAGGTTTTGCGGAACATTTACCGATGCTCACGGACGAGTCTGGCAGAAGAGTTGCCATTGACTATCAGAGCTTCGAGTTGACTCGACAACGATTTAGCGAACTCTATCAAAAATTGCATAGGGAGACAGTTGATGCCACATTACATCTCGAAAAAGCTCAGATAGCAGCGCAAGAGCTGGCTCATTACTCCCAAGGCCCTGTAGCGTTTATTGCAGGTCGTTACGATCTCGCAATGAGAGCTCTGTCCTATCACGCAAAGTTCATTGATTGTATTGTTGAACTTTCTCTCTTGCTTTACAGTTCGACCCTTGATCAGCAAGCTGCCGAAGCCTCGCTTACCAGTGCTCAATATCTTCTAACTCTAGTTGACGAAATGGAGAAGTCTCTTCAAGCGGCAGGCCTTCCAACCGACGACGTTAGAGGCCGCATTGAGTTTACTGAACTAGTGTCCTCCGCTAGTGTCTTCAGAAACCACTGCAGAATTACAGGAATCCTGTCCCCATGTGACGGAAACCACACATTGTTTGTAAGACTCGTCTATCCTTCAGAAGTGAAGATCGGTGAAGTCTCCGTTTACCTTCTTCCGGAAACTAAATGGCTTATTCAAGACTCAGTGCAAACCGTTGAGACGGGACAAGGCATCGTGGCTCTAAGAGCAACGGTTAACGAAAATAACGCATCGTCCGACGACTCGTATCCTTGGGTCCTCGTAGTAGTTGTTCCGGTGGAGTCCAATGGCTATATCTGGGAAACTCCATTTATTGTACCAATTACTCCGTCGTCCTCTTGATCAACTCAGCACATGTGCATGGGTTGAAAGAGATCTACGATAAGGCTGGATTGAAGGTGCCGTCATGAGTTGAGCGAGAGATTTCTGGAGTGGCCGAAGCATTGGCATTCAATTGCGATAGGGCAGTCCTAGTTATCATGCTCAAAACACCAGAACAATCGATGATTCGGTGTTCAAGAGGTTTGGGTTCGATTTAATCGGAGTAGATTCTCGCGGGAATCTCCATGTGGTCGGATAAAAGGCAAGAAGTAACAAAATTCCATTCAATCAAGAACTATTGGTTTCAGCTCGTTTGCTAAATACCGATCCTCTTCGCTTATTATTTCGATTAAATCAAGTTTGCTGAGAACCTTGATCTTGCAACTGCACTTTTCTTGGATCTTGGTTTCATCAATGTCGCATTTGCGGGAAACGATGAACCATGCTTCTACGTCTTCTTGTACGCCCAGTTCGATTCGCAGGTAATCTACTACTTTGTTCAATTTGTTTTGCACCCAGTCTTCTATGCGCGTCTGTGGGACTTCAATATGCCAATTCTTGAGTTCGCAAACGATTACCTTTTTTCTTACATCGCTTTTAGCAACAATGTCGATGTCGGTGAACTCCTCAGGCGTCGGTTTCTGAGTTAGCTTCCCTCTGTCTCTGTATACCTTTAATCCTCTCTGCACATCTTGAAAACCGACCTTTCTCAAGATATACCTGATTTGATTCTCAAAGAACTCTCCTCGCGAATGCTTGGAGATGCCACTTATTCTCTTGGTTACTAGTTGGCCGTTCTCCATTTCTACTTGGATCAAATTGATCTGATTGAATCTGCCAGTCATTGCCTTTTGTTGCGCTTCTTTCGTAAATCTTCTAGAGACACAATAAGTAATTACTATCTGTTTGAACTTCTTTCTATAGACAGAAAATATCCTATCCAACAGGCCCTCAATGTCGTAGTCGTTTGTTGTTCTTATCAGATTGAAGTCAAAAACAACTACCATGTACCTCCTACTTACGGCTTCACCTACTGCATCAAAGATTCGGTTCCCGACTTGTGTTTTGATCTTGATGTTCTTTGCTCTGCCCAGCTTCTTAGCTGTATCTAAATACCTTACAATTATTTGATCTTGTGAAATCGTTTTTTCAGCATAAGATAGTAGATCTTGTCGATTGATCGGTGGTTCGGTATTTAACACTAGAAAGCCGACATCCTTTCCTCTTGTTTCTACTTTTTCACTAAGCGCTACTCCAAGTTTAATCAAGTAATCTATGACATGCGCGGAAAGCAAATAGGACTGCGATGTGTGGAATGGATGACGCGTGTTTAAATGTAGTTCATGCCTTCTTGTAGCTGTTCCAGAATACTCTTGGGGAGATTCCATAGTGTTCTAGGAGTTGTCCGACTCTTTGCTTCGGCAAAGTTTGAATGATGTTGCCTAGTCGTTCCTTGATAAGTTGTGGTTTCTTGAAGAAATAGGAAATGACTGGATATCTGATCACGAAGACAGTACTCGATATGTCAAATATCTTGGATAGATGAAATGCCACTTTCTTCATGAATTTCGGGTCAAAACCCATGTAGTCCCCGAAGATCCTCATGGGTTTCTCTCTCGGCGTTCTAAAATGGCTCTCGAATCTTTCATAGCCACGAGTGTGAATGAATGATGACAGCTCTCTATATTCCTCCTCGATGTCCTTGTGAAGCCGTTGTTTGTGTCAAATGCTTGAAGCCCTTTCATGCTAAAAAGAAAGTTTCGAACTTGCCCAAACCGAGGAGCATCAATCTTGCCTTTCCAAAAGTCATCGTACTCTCTGTCGTTTTCAGGATAGCTATAGAAAACCGTTAGGAAGGTTGTTTCGAGGCAGCTGCGAAGAGACATAAGAGAGGATTTATACAGCCCATGAATCGATTGAATCAAAGCTGTCTCCATGTTTATGTCCGCCTCTAGAAAAACCTCCCATGTTCTGAGGTCCTTGTTTTCAGAGGCCCTATGGATGAAAGGTAGTATGTGTCCCCAATCGTCAAAAGCGTTGTAGTACTTCAAACAGTCTAGGATGTCTAACTTGTTCTCTTTAACTACTCTCTTGCTCACTTTCTGAGGATATTGTAGAATCCTCTGAATCTCTTTGTCAAAATTGTCTGCAGTCATCTCAACACCTGAAAACTTTTCTTACTCAGCTCCGTCGAGGCACTTCTTATTTGTTGCTTCGCAGGTCTTTAAACTCTTGTAAGAAGCTTGAAAGCCTTAGTTCCAGTTCTAGTATATGTTAGCTTTATGTGATTAGCTTATTCGCTTTCAAGGATTCTGCTCACTTCGAGTGCGATATTCTCACACTTGTAAAGGTCGTGAATGGAGCTAAATACAAAAGCCAAGAACTTCTCTTTTGAGCCCTTAGTTTTTGACAAATTAATCGCGACCGTAATTTCTATGACGATTAGAGCGGCCTTCTATATGTCTCGTGCATGCCTGCCTATGAGGCCCGATTGATCCAGCTCACCAGGGCAGTTGCACCTTAAGATATTTACAAACTCCTTTGTCGTCTTGACAGGGACGTCTGGAAATCTTTCAAGCCGCGCGTAATACTCTCTCACCTCTGGCACCTCGATAGGTTGCAATCTATTGGTAACCAAGATTGGTTGAATGGTCTTGCCCTCTAGCAGTTCGTGGGTGCGGTCTTCAACTATTGAAGGTGTGCTCTAATGCATTCAGTCTCATAGAATATCTCCCGCATGTCGAATATGTTCTTGCTTATCTTTGCCTTCGTATCTTTTGTAGGAAAGAATAGGTCTCTGATTGCCAGCTTCCTATCGAGTATGAAGTCAGCTTTGCATGAAACTATGTAAGCAGTCTTCGAGGTAAGGAAAATCCTGTCGACCTCGAAGCCATCTTTTCTCATCCTGTCAAGCCACTCCGAAATCTCAGGATGTTCAACCCTGCTAGCCGCTAAGGAACCTAGATCTCTTACTGGAAGGTTCGCTTCGGCTACAACTTTACTCACATATTTTTCAAACGCATCGCCATACTTCTGCCCCCAAATCTTTGCAGCCTTTGATTCAGGCTTAAGCAAGACTTCGCTAATCCAATAGTTATAGAAGTGATCTGATGGCGTAAAGCTCCAACGGGCTATATAGTATACGTTTCTCCCATGGCTTATGAGGGGTATGAGCGGAGACTTGTAGAGACTTCTTCCTGGTCTGTATTCGAGCTCTCGCAACCATGCGATGCATCGAGTCTTACTCATATTCTTGCTGAAGACATCTTGAACCTCTTTACAGAGCTTAAGTGGAAAGAAGGTTGGCCTACCCTTATTCACGTAGTCTAAAGACAAACTTTGCGCAACTTCAGTAGATGCGAATTTAGGGTTTGTCTGTTGGTTGTTGACTAGTCAATGTTGTTGGAGGAAGAGGGGAGGAAAAGCAGTGACAAAGACCGAGCTGATAAGAAGGGCAATAGACGAGTTTATACACAATCATCCGGAATTATTTGAGAAGTAACCTGAGTTGCGATTAGGTACCCGTAGGAAACCCGCTCCTAAAACCAACGCGAGATTCTGTTATAGGAATCGAACATGGATCGAGTGTTCGTCTCGATATTTGTAAAACGAGTGCTTTTCTCAACTCTCTTGAGTGCCTTCTTCATCTCATTCAAAGGATAAAGTTGAAGTGGGCCATTACAAGTGTAATATATCCCCAGAGCAACGATCCCTACAATAATCAAAATATTTTGGGCAATCAGGGACGAAAGTAAGGTGAACATAGGTGCGGCTATGGCAAATATAGAGCCAGAAACAATACCTAGAGTAGTCTTGTCAGCAATCCTAGTAAAAATACTTGAAACTAATTCAATATCTCTAGATACATTCACGACTGTCAATAACCGTTTGATATCTTCTTCATCCATCTGATACATGAAAGAAAGTTCGCTCGGAAGTTGCATATCTTCTATCGTTCTAACATAAGAGTCAATCGATGTTGTTGGACCTAACTTTGATAGTCTCTCAGAAAATGCTTTCATACTTTCAGAGACACCCTTCGAAAGCTCGTACTTTTCCTTCATTCGCTTACCCATTTTGAGATTCATTATCAGAAAGGTCTTGGCACGATGCTCGTCAATAATTGACTTTTTCTCTTTCACTGTATTTTCGGCTTTGGCTTCAAAAATCGTTGCCTCTCTCCTGATGCTAAACACCAAGAGTAGTGTTCCAAGGATACTTGCAGCCAGAGCTGTCGTTTCAAACATGTAAGCACATCTCTAATAATGTGTGAAACCTTCCGGTCTTAACCGTTTCCCTTTTGGCAGTGGTAGTGAGAACCATAGTGACAAACTAGGGAATGAGACGCACACGCGTCGAATTGATTCTTTATTCAATTCAGATCACTGTTTTTTGTTAAGCTATGTGAAGAGCTGCCATATGACAACGGCAAATCCGAAAAACGAGGCAAATAGTGAAAGAATCATAACTATAGAGAGAGCAACAATCGCTAGATGCCTCTTCTTAGAGAGAGTGATAAATATGGCCATGGCTATTGCAATCAAAAGCAAGATCAATATCATCGCCAGTGAGATTGCTCTTTCAATGGATTGACTATAGAGTTGCATGGTAAGTTTAGCCAAGAAGGATATTCCTTCGATCTCATCAGTTGAAAGCGGATGAAGCAGGTTAGAGTAAGCAGTCAAACTGGCAAGTCGGAAAGTGTTTGCACTTCCGAGGAAGAAGAAGCACCCTGCGAGTTGGGTTGTGGCAATTGGTATGCCGATCAAAATGACCCAGCGTGACACCGATGTCAAAAGCCAAGATAACCTATCCCAACCTGCTAGACTTTCAGCCTTGGCTATGAACAACAAAGAGAAAAAAACGGACAAAAACAAAGATATGAAAGAAGCTGCGACTAGCTGCATCAATTCGTAAATTCCTACTTCCCTCAGACTCAATTCTTTCTCCAATTTCGCTAGGTCTTCCGATATAGGTTGAGTAAGATTTCCGAGCATCGGTTTTAGCATTCTCAAGCTATCTTGATAAAGACGAATTTCATGTCTAAGCGAGAAAGTTCTGCCCGCAATAAAGATACCTTGGATGGCTGCCGTTGAAGTAAGAGTCGCTGAAACAAAATACGTGAGAAGAATGAACGCCAGGAAGAGCTTTCTCCTTCCTTGTGAAAGATGCGAGGCATTGTTTCGAAAAGATTGGCGGTAGTTCATTACCTGATTCACCTAAAAGAACGCAATCATCTTCAAATTCATCTGCAGTTCATCTTGCTTAAATTGCTCTCGGTGAAGAGCGTAGCGGGAATTGATAATGATCTGGAAGGAATTGACAAGAAGGAAATATCACGAAGCGTGAGTCTTGTTCTGTGTAAGTCTCCTAGACCTTTCAGGTGGATCGGTTGCTTCTCTGCGTAAGGCTCCTTCGACCCATATGGGTTTAGAACCGCTTTGGGATCCGAGTCACCTCAGTGGTCATCTAGGTAGCTTGTCATCCCGTTCATCGCCTGCGTTGAGCTTGAAATCGCTTCGATGTTGGTCGAGTAGTATCGCCTTTCGCGTTAAACCCCAGACCTTTCTAGGCTTGGCGATCGGGTCGCGCGCGTCAACCAGCAGAAGTATTTGTGTTTCCTATGCTACCCCTGCAATCGTTTGACAAGTGACAACGACGGTGTTTAAGAGACCAGACTGTACGAAACACCCTCTCCAATCCATTGTTCGTTCAAATAGCGGTCTAGCTATAGCCATACTTGCTGACAGGCCACATAAAACCGCGCCTTCGCCTTATTGACAGCGAAAAGGTCCAGAAATACTCTGTTTCCCTCACTCAAATAATATAGGCATAGAATCTTTAGTTTATGGACCAGTCCAAATTGGTTAAGCTTCATTTTTGAAACTCACATAAATTGCTTATAAGAAGGGTTGTTCCTTTTTTCTACGAGAATTCAGAACCTGGTGTTACATCTGAGTCAGCCGATTGATCTTGATGACTTCGAGAAAATTGTTCTGGGATACGCGCTTGCATACGGTAGAGTTGAATCCGGTAACGTATCTGTTCAGCTTCAGGACATTTTGAAGCGAGAGGGACAATCGAATGTTAGTTACTACGAGGCTTTTCAGCGAGCAACTACGAAGCTGCAACAGAAGGGACTGCTTGATGATAAGAATCGTCCGACAGTACAAGCCACAGAAGCCGTGACTCCACAGGTCTTGCGCAGTTCATTCCTTCAAGCACATAGGAGAATTAGCGAACTAGAGGAGGAGTTGAAGCGTAAGGAAGCAGAGCTATCTCAGACAAGATCCCAGGTTTATGCGCTTGATAGTCAGCTGAAAACTGCTCAAAATCAGATTGATAGGATGTCCCCGCCAACCCAGTTCATATCGAAGGAAGCTTTACAGAAAGGTTTGGGGCAATTCCTTGGATACGATCTCCTTAGCAAGGTCTCAGAGGTTGCGAAGAGTGATTTGGAAAGCGCCATGAAGTGCGTATCCCACGGCATAGCTACCCCGGCTGCCATGGTCTCTCTGAGGGCATCCGAAGAGGCTGTGAGAAGGTACTACCAGTTCAAGACGGAGAGAGACCCTGGAAAGATGAGCTGGAAGGACATACTCGACGAACTCGTCCAACGTGAAGATGTTAGCAAGACATTGGTGGGCCACTTGAATTACATCCGCGAGAAGCGAAACGAAGCAGAGCATCCGAAGAAGATATTCGACCAGTTCGAGGCTGAGAATACCTTTCAGACAGTCATCAGCGCAATTAGAGAGATTTATGGCGAGATCGCAAAAGCTACAAAGTAGTCACCAAGCCGAAGAAGACCAAGTACGGTAGGATTCACAGAAAGTTCCAATGCAAAGACTGCGGACACAACTGGATTGGGAGGCATTGATGAGAGGTTATATTCGCCCTCCATAAGCCGAGCTGCAATTTCAGGCATTAGCATAATCCGGCTGATGATTACAGTTTTCTTTTTGCTCTACTTGCCGTTACTGCGCTGACATCAATCGGGGTTATTGACGTTAGAATATCAACCAATCCAAGCTCTTAGAGCGTCGCCTAGCTTCTTGTATAACTCGTCAATTAGGAAGGTTCTGATTTTGTCAAGGTTTAGTTTTGGCTCGAGAATATGTAGGAATTCCGTATCAAGCTTTGCTTTCTCCTTTTGAGAATTCTCCGCAGCATATTGTTCCGGTAGTCATAGCTAAACAGAAGTGGAGTGAGGCGAGAAGACATAACGCAATCGCTTGCTACACATTATTTCTAAGGATGATAGGTCGAACATGGAATCCACCTAAATGCTATGTAACGCATAAGCTACCTTTCATCCCTACTGAGCAGGACATCGATGCCCTAATAGCCGGTTGTGGAAGAAAGACAGCTACTCTCCTTCAATTACTCAAGGAGACTGCGATGAGAGTAGGTGAAGCAAGTGAACTTGAATGGATCAACATCGACTTCGAGAATAGGACTATCACAGTGAATCGCCCGGAGAAGAACAGCAACCCAAGAATCTTCAAAGTCAGCTCCAAACTGATCAGCATGATCAATGCACTGTCTAGGATAAGCCGGAAGGTCTTCGGAGACAGCCCAGCATGCTACAAGAAGACAACCTACTACATCACTAGAAAATCGATCGCTAAGAAACTGCAGAATCCAAGACTCCTTGAAATAAGCTTCCATACGCTACGCCACTGGAAAGCAACCATGCTCTACCATCAGACAAAGGACATCCTCTACGTCATGCGCTTTCTAGGACACAAGAGCATCAATAATACGCTGCTGTACATTCAACTTGCCGAGACCATCTTCAAGGAGCAGAGCGACGAGTTCACGGTCAAAACAGCCAATACGCCTGAAGGAATAAAACAGCTCCTCGAAGTGGGCTTCGAATATGTATGCGACAAAGATGAAATCCTCTACTTCAGAAAGCGCAGATAGAACAGCTACAACTAACCAAAACATTCAGAAAATAACGAAAACATATATCTTCAACAGAAATGGCGATATCCCCCGCAAACCCCCTCTTTTTTCTGTTGACCAAGGATATTCTTGACAGGCGTCACTGTACTTGATCCTTATTGGCGGAGAGTTGAAGCGGACCGCGGACAGAATATAGCTTCCGCTGAACGCGAGATCTGAGTGAAGATCAGAAGGATCCTCGCCGAACTCGACAGAGACATCGCTAACGCAAGATAGCTTGAAGACTTATCGCGCCGCTAACATAACTTGATGAGTTTAAAGTCAGAAACCTTTAGAAGATCGTTTCCTCCCTATTTTGATGAGTGACATCATTGCGATTATCTTGGACAAAAAAGGAGAAAAAAAAGGATCCTCTGGTAGCTTATATGGCTCTTGACAAAGCTGAAATCAAGGTAGTCGGCGGTGAATATCGTGGAAAGCCATTCTTCGCTGCAATTGGCACTGTAAAAGGACGAGCTAGGAAAATTGAAGGAGCGGCTAGTGCAAAAGAAATTTCTGGAAAAGGGGCGTATGAGTCTGGAGCGGTGATTGACTGGAGGATTTACTTGCACCGTAAAAGTAAACCCGACTGGTTTCCTCAGGAACAGTATACTCTTCTAGCAACTAACGCAACAACAGCAGTATCTGGAAGCATTGACGCTCAGAATGCAAAAATAATACCAATATCCGAAGAGAAGAAGTTCACAATTAAATCAGCCGATATGCGTATATCAATATCTGACAAAGGAATAAAGGTCAAGAAAGGCCCCCGCGATAGATATAGATACCGCTAATGGACAACGCCGATATCCACCTCCCGACGGTGATTATTGAAGAAAAAAGCATCTTCCATTTCGCCACTCCTAAAAAACAATGGAAGTGCCCACTGTCAGGCCCGCTCTTCCTTGTTGAGCCTCCAGAAGAGCAACTTGCAAAGAAACCGTCAGCATCGATTGTCGGTACTCATCTCGCACTCGGTTCAATTCAAAATAGCACACGATCTGGTTAATATCATTCTGATTTCTATCAAGCCTATGGCTCAACTCAACGTATTTTTTTCTCAGTTTGTCTAAGACATTGTCTCTCACTGATTTTGCTTTCTGATTAATTTTTGCCGTAGGGTAAATGAACGAGAGCAGTATAAAGGCAGAAAGCAGTAGAAGAGCAGTCGTTCCCGGCTAGGCACACCTACGACCGTACTGGAACTTACATGATAACCGTCACATCATATCAGAGCAATGGGTTGTCAGCAACAAGATTTGTGATTGTGAGCCTGCAACCAACGCGTGTTGACTACGCATTTCAGATCATAGGGCTGGTGATAACGACAATAGGAGTAGGAGTTTCGATTATAGTTTTGCTCTTTGGTCCTGGATTGCTTAAAGAGCGTCTTCGGAGGAAGGCGCAACACGAAAGAAAGGCTGTAATTCGCGAAAGTAAAACCGATGGGCCCCTATTGCTACTAGTGTTAGGGACTGACTTTCGTTTGTAATCTGTGCCGCTAGGGAACAAAATGTACAGTGCGACTCTGAGCAGTATGCTTCAGTCAAGTCTACTCTGAGATGCAGCTGTGCTGCTGATCCTATAAAAGAAATCGCGGGACCCTTGGGCTCTAGAACTGTACAAACATCCAGATACCTGTCTGGAACACGAAGCCTACCCATCTCACACATAAACCATTCACGATCTTCTAACCTCTTAGCTCGCCAGTCTTGCTGAGGAGCTGCTAAAGGAGAATAAATGAATAGATTTTTTCCCTTCAGTAGATGCGAATTTAGGGTTTTGTCGTCTATTCTCATGTTAGGTAGACTGGTTTGGACGTCTTCTTTCTCAAGTTTAGGAGTGTGGTAGCGGAGGTTGTGGCTCCGCTTTTCAGCTTCAAGATGAAGGATGGGTCTTGGTATGGGAGGCGGGATCTGGTTGAGCTTGAGCTTCACATGGCGGTTATGA
>Ga0315280_10010154_pt1 | contig 11875 bp, 8 predicted proteins | sample YL17G06_40_MG_FD_203697 | JGI IMG/M metagenome (GOLD analysis project Ga0315280, IMG submission 203697) | Sediment microbial communities from Yellowstone Lake, YNP, Wyoming, USA - YL17G06_40 | ecosystem: Environmental > Aquatic > Freshwater > Lake > Sediment | place: USA: Wyoming | collected... | reverse complement strand
GAACCCGCTCCTCCACGCGTTCTGAAGATAGCCCGCGCCCCGCGAACGCTGCGGCGACAGCTCGGATGCTGGGTGCAGGTTCATCGGGCCACTGGGGCGGTGAGTTCGCGGCCTTCAGCGCCGCCTCCGCCTGTCGCATGACCACCGCTGGATCGCGATCGGCGCGCCGGAACCGTACCAGCCGCTCCAGCAGTATCGCGAACGTCAGCAGCGAGCAGAAACCGAGGGGGTACATCACCACCCCGCCCTGCTTCAGCAGCTCCCACATGATAGGTCTCCTTCTATGTCAGTACGTGCTTCGCTGCCGGGCCGAAGTGAGTGCCACGTAACCCGGCCCCGGCAGAGCACGTCTCAAAAGCCCCAGGACAGACTGGCGCTGACCCAGCGCCCTGGTCGGGGATAGAATAGCAGGTCCTGCACGCTGGCGTCGAACACGTTCTCGACCGCGAGAGTGAACTTGCCCGAATCCTTCAGGGGCCAGGAGTACTTGTAGTTCACCCAGGTGAAGCCGGGCAGGCGCGGCGGGACGGTGACGTTCCACGGCTCGCCAACGAACGTTGGCTCGTCCACGTCGGTGCGACGGCGGCCGTAGGCAAGCACCTCGAGAGAGTGCTCGCCTCCTCTCGCGTCTCGCACGGAGACGCCAGCCTTCGCGCTGTGCTTCGGAAAGGCGGTGCGGAAGGCGGCGATGAGCGGCTCTCCCGTTTGGGTATCCTCACCGTCCAGATAGGCGTAGTTCGCCCAAAAGGACCCCTTCCGCCACGTTCCCTGCCAGGCCAGCTCGACGCCCCGCAGCCGCGCTTTACCAAGATTGCCGAAGACGTTCCGGTCGTTCGCCACGACTATGTCCTCAAGCTCGCTATCGAAAACGGAGAAGTCCAGCACGCCATTGCGGAAGCTGCGGGACAGATCAGCTTGGTACGTCCATCCCATCTCCGGCTGAAGGCCCGGGTTCCCCACCCACACGCCTTGCCCGAATAGCTCTATCAACGTCGGGAAGCGTCGGTTGCGGGTGAAGGCGAGCCGCAATCCTGTGTTCGAGCTCAGGTGCCGATGCCAACTCGCGAAGGGCGACGCGACGGATTGCCCTGGGTCTTCAGCGTCGTAGCGGCCGCCAAGGGTGAGTAGCCCGTCCTTGCTGGTCGGCTGGGTATACTGCGCGTAGAGCGAGCGCCCTCGCTTGCTGTACTCGCGCCAGCTACTGCCAGGAACACTGTCCCAGAGGTCCAGCTTGAGCGGACCCGCGAAGCTGTAGATGTCCTTCTGCCAGCTCGCTCCCCAGGTCCAGATTCGGTCTGGGGCCACCTTGATGTTGTGCTGAAACTCCCCCCGGAACAGGTCGTACTCCCACGGCATGAAGCGCTGCTCGGTATGGTTCGTGAACCACTGGCTCCAGGTCTGAGTTCCTGAGAACCAGGTCGGCACGAACCTGACCAGGATATCCGAGCGTTCGCTGAGCTTCCGCTCATAGGTGAGCGATGCTTTCGGCTGTTCTACATCCGTCCACTCTGAGGCCCACTTGTCCACCGGGTTCGGCCCAAGCGGGCGGGGGCCGTTCTTGTCTCCGAAGAGAGTCGCCCCGACAAGGGTGAGCTTCGAGCGTGCATCCGGCGTCGTCACGAACTTGCCGGAGACGAAGTTGAAGTTCATGTCGCTATGCGGCAGCCATCCTGCTGTCTCGTTATGGGTGAAGGAAAGGAAGTAGTTGCGTGCTGTCTTACCCCCGCCGAGGTTCACGTCAAGGATGCGCTGACCATATCCGCCGATGGTGGTGCTCACCTGCACTCCCGGATAACGGTCGCCTGTCTTCATGTCCAGCAATACCAGTCCGGCGATGGTGCTCCCGCAGTACTTCGGGGGCACCGGGCCCTTCAATATCCGGACCGTGTCCACGGCTGCCATGGGAACGAAGCTCAGGATATAGGGACGCCCGATTGGGCTGAGTGGGATGCCCTCGAGGACGAGTTCGGTCCATTCGGAGTTGTTGCCGCGCACGGTGATCAGCGGCGCGCCCATGGGGCAGCCGAAGAGCGTGTCGGCACCTGGTAGGCGCTCGAGCACGTCCCCAATGAAGGGAGCGTTAACCATGCTCTCGACCTGTTCGGCTGTGACTGTCTCTACCTTAGCCGGCCATTCGTGGGTGGCCGTCACCTCTACTTCGATCTCCGGCTCAGCCACGTCGGCCAATTGCTCTTCGGAGACCGCTTCCTGGGCGGGGGATGCGCCTTGCTCATCAGCCGTCGAAGCGGCCCGGGGCACGTCCACAGCGTCGGCCGCTTCTTCCGCGGGTGTCTGCGCCCAGCCGACCAGAGGTACGAGACTAAGTATGCAAAATAGCGAAACACAGCACATCGCAGTACGTCTCACTCCGGTTCTCCTCAGAATCAGAGTTGTGCGACTGCTCGCGCCGCGCCCGAGCTCGGGCGGAGCGGAGCGTCAATATCTGCCATCGTGAGGCTCAGGTGCTGTCGAGCATATGAAAGGCGCCTCCCGGCATATTGACGTGAACGCGATCACCAGGCAGAAGGCGCAGCGCCTCCTGTTCTTGCCGGCTGATGGTGGCGATTAGAGGGACGCCGACGTCGAGGGTCACCTCGTGAATTGGACCCATCCAACGGACCTGCCGCACGACGCCGGGAAGGGCAAAGTCGCAACTCGATGCGCCGTTGCGCGACACGTGGATCTGGTCGGGACGAATGCACACGCAGCGGCCGTCGAGCGCCTGTGCCGGCGATGAGTACAGCCGGCTGACCACGGGACACTGTGCGGGGTCGGCCTCAGGCCGGGGAAAGACATTGACGATGCCGACGAACTCGGCAACGGTGCGGCAGGCCGGGCGCGTGAACACCTCTTCGACTGTATCCAGCTGGAGCAGCCGCCCTTGATGGCAGATGCCGATGTGCGTGGCCAGGCTGAAGGCCTCATCGAAGTCGTGGGTGACGTGGATCACGGTGAGACCGAGCTGGTGATGGAGATCGGCCAGTTGCAGGCTGAGTTCCTTGGTGGTGACGACGTCGAGCGCGGAGAGCGACTCGTCCAGGAGCAGGAGTTCGCAATCCAGCACCAGCGCGCGGGCAAAGGCGGTACGCTGGCGTTCTCCGCCGCTGAGGTGCAGGATGCCTCGCTCCAGCAGATACCCGATCTGCATGGTCTCGGCCGCATCCCGCACTTTGCGTGTGATGACCTCCTTGCGCATCTCCTGCTCGCGCAGCCCATAGGCGATATTCTCGAACACCGTCATGTGCGGGAAGAGCGCGTAATCTTGCGGCACGTAGCCGATGCCCCGCGCCTCCGGGGGCAGCGCCGTCACGTCCCGACCATGAAGCCGGATGGCGCCCCGGTCTGCCCGGTGGAGTCCTGCGATGCACTCCAGCAGGATCGTCTTCCCCGCCCCGGTGGGGCCGGCGAGGCAGAGGTAGTCGCCTCTCTGCACGGTCAGCGTCACGTCGTGCAGTGAGAACTCACCCAGTTGGATTGACAGGTTGTTGATCTCCAGCATCGCGTCCCTATGACCAGAAGAGCAGGCCCGGCGCGCCGAGCCGCTTGAAGATGAAGAGAGTGAGCACTGCGAAGATCAGCAGGATGAGAGTGCCGGCCACGGCCTGCTCGATCTGACCGACCGAGGTTTGGAGGTAGATCGAGGTTGGGAGGATCTCGGTCTTGAACCGAGTGGCCCCGCAGAACATGATGACGGGGCCGAACAGTCCCAGACAGCGCGACCAGCTCAGCACCGCGCCGGCGAGCAGGCCGTTGCGCGCGAGGGGGAGGGTGACACGGCGAAAGGCGCGCCACTGGTTCGATCCCAGCGTGCGGGCCACCGCAGGCAGACGGGGACTGATGCTGTCGAAGGCCGCCTTCACGCTGCGCACAGAGTAGGTCATGGTGGCGAAGAATTGGGCGACGACAATGCCGCGCTGGGTATGGGGCAGAAAGAGGCCTTTCGCCTCCATAGCATCACCGAGGTAGTAGCCGAAGAGAATCAACAGCGCGAGCCCGGCCGCCACCGGCGGCACCACGATGGGAAGATCGAGCAGTGTATCGATGAGGGGAGCCAACCGCCCCCGGTAATTGGATAGGGCGTAGGCCGCCGGAACCGCTAACAGCATCGAGAGGCCGGTGCTGATGGTGACGGTGATGATCGTGAGTTTGATCGAGTGGATGATCTCCGGGGAAGTGAGAGAGCGCACGAAGCTCGCCGCGTCGACATAGATGATGAGCGCGATGAGAACGACCGAAACGAAGGCCAGTTCGAAGAGCAGTGCCCCGGCGGCGGTGATGCGGAAGATTCGCTGCCCCACTCGATGGCGATCAGTCTGTGCGTGATATCCCACCGGAGGCAGTTCCTGGAGCTGCGCCATCGCCTACTTCCCTCCGACCTTAGCTCGGGGAGCAAGCCGTACTCCTGCTGGACGCTCCGTGGCATAGCCGTGCTTGTGAAAGATGGCGGCCGCCTCTTCGGAGGCGATGAACTCCATCAGCTTGCGCGCCTCCTCCGGATGCTTGGAGCAAGTCAACCGCGATACGAGCACCTCCGAGACCTCGTTGTACTTTGGGTCTATGCACACCGAGTCAACGTGCTTGCGGTTCTGGAACGCCATGACGTCCCAGATGACCCCGGCGTCGGCGCTGTGGGTGACCAGCGCGTTCGCCAGCTCGGGCACACAGGCGGCCTTCATGTGGATGCTGCGCTCCACCGTGTCGAAGATGCCCGCGCGCTGGAGAATGCGCTCCGTCATCGGCCCAATGGCGATCGCCTCGGGATCGCCGATCGCGACGCGGAGTCCCGGGCGGGCGAGGTCCTTGATGCCCGTCACCCGCTTCGGGTTGCCCTTCCGAACACCGATGACCGGCGTCATGTAGCAGATGGGTTCATCCTCAGCGATAAAGCCGTGCTTCGCCGCTTGGTCCACGTAGTAGGCCTCGCCTGGGATGTAGAGATCGCCGCGGCGGGTGGTCATCAGGGTGGAGAGCAGCATGCCGGCGCCGGCATAGGAGAAGTCGACGCGCACCCCGGTGCGCTGGAAGTAGACCTGACCGATCTCGTCCATGGCCGGCTGCAGCCCCGCGCCGCAGGGGACGTCTAGGCTGATCTTCGCGTCTGCGGGGTTCGGGCGGTTCACGCCTCGCCCGCTCCCACAGCCTCCGAGCATCAAGCTGCCAATAATGCCGATCACCAGAACTGCGAGTGCGCGCACTTGACTCTCCCCCGCGAGCTAGAACGCTGTCCGGTAACTCACCAGGTAGTTGCGCCCAGGCCGCGGGAAGGCAGGCATCGTCTCATAGCTGCTGTCGAGCAGGTTGTTGACGGCGACCGCGATTTCGCCCCGACCGACGGGGTGGCGAAGCGTCAGATCGAACACTAGGTACGCGTCAACGGGAGCGGCGGTCTTCATCAGACGGCTTTGCTCGTAGTGATCACCCGCGTACTTGGCGCTGAGCGCGAGGCGCGTCTTCCCGGCATCGGCGCGCACGCCAGCCGCCAGCACATGTTTCGGCGGCTCGGGCGCAAACACGTAGTCAGGACCTGGGATGGCCGGCGGGTTATTGTTGGTGACGTCCTCCCGCAGATAGGCATAGTTCGCAAACCAGGACAGCCGATGGCTGACGCGGCGGTTGTAGATGACCTCAACTCCCGAGGTCGTCAGGTCCTCGGCTTTGCTGACAAAGGCCAGGGGACCGATTGAGCCCGGCGGGTTGTTGTAGAGCACCCGCGCATCTCGCGTCTTCGCCCAGAACAGGGCAAAGGTCCACGCTCGCGCGTCATCCGGCCGCACCGTCCAGCCGGTCTCGGCGCTCACCGAGGTGGCCTTCGGCGGCACGATGTCCTGCTCGACATCGCCCGCGGTTGGCTCAGGGTGTTCGGCCCCCGTGCCGAGGTTCAGGTACCAAGTGCTCTTCGGAGAGACGGTCGCCTCCAGCCCGCCGGAGAAGGTGAGGTCTGGTGAGAAGTCATCCATGTTGTCATAGCGTGCTCCCAGGCAGGCGCGCAGGTTGGTGCGGAGCGGCACGGTGTGGCTGGCGAAGGCGCTCCAGGTCGAACGATCCTGCGAGACGTCCGTCACCTTTGGCTTCGGCAGCGGGCCGGACGGTCCGATGTACTGGGTCTGTAATGTGTCAGAGCTGAGGTCTGACCACTGTAACCCAACCCGAGTCATCGCCCCACTATCTCGCCGCACGCTGTACCGGAGATCCGCGCCTCTATCGTCCTGGCTCTCAAGCCAGTTCATGCTGACAGTGCTGAAGGCGTCGCTCGTGTACTGGTTAGTCGTGAAGTCGCGGTTTCGCTGGTAGGCGACGAAGTCGAGGGTGGTGCCCTCAGACAAGGCCTTGCTGTAGACCAGATTCGCGAACTGCTCCTGCCAGGGGTCTATCTTCCAGTAGCGAGCGGGGACGATGGTGAAGTCCTGGCTGAGGTCAAGGGTGCGTCGGCCGTCCAGGGAGAAGAACTCGAAGAAGAGCCGCGAGCCGTCAGGGTAGTTGTAGAAGACCTTACCGAAGGCGTCGGCGAAGCGCTTCTCGCCCAGCGGGAGATGGGAGCCCGAGTACTCGGTGCCTCCGAGCACGTAGAAGCCGAGGTGTCCGTCATTGACGCCAGCGTCGATCGTCGCTCGCGTATGGTCAAAGCTCCCATACTCGACCGTCCCCGAGGTCTTCGATCCCTGCGCCGGGTCCTTGGTGACGATGTTGATGACTGCCCCTGCCGATGATGCGGGCCCATAGACGATGCTGTTGGCTGATCGGATGATGTCTATGCGCTCGATCATCTCGGCGGGCATGGTGTAGAGGATGCGGCCGGCGAAGCTCGACTCCGCGCCTCCGGCTCCACCGCCGGGACCGCTCGACCCTTCCCGCGCGATGGGAATGCCGTCGAGCAGCACCAGGCGCGGCGCTTGCCCGCGGATGGAGAGGCGGTTCTCGTAGCGCGCGCCCTGGTGTCGCACGAACACCGAGGGCGTAAGGTCAATGGAATCGAGCACGGTCTTCGCGCCCGAGTCTCGAATCTCCACCGCGGTGACTTCGCTCACCTGCTCGCCCGGCGCGGGTGAGATGGAGAGCAGTCCCTCGCGCTTGCCCACCACCTCCACCTCGATTTCGGGCACCTCTTCCTCCCCGTCGGTCGCGCCTTGCTCGTGGGCAGGAAAAGCCACGGCCTCGCTGTCTTCAGGTGAGGTAGCCATGCTCTCTGCGGTTTGAGCCTGCGGCACGTCCGCAGGATCGGCCGCAGTTACGTCGGCCCCCAGGCAGGCCGAACTTGCCACGACCGTGAGTAAGACCAGAAAGAATGCAAGCCTCATCAGTAGCCCCTTCGCCGACCGATATGCGCTATGTGACAGCTAATTGTAATTCGCAGATAATAAGAACCTACGACTAGTCCGTGAATCTTGGATGACAGGTGAAGGGGCGTTCCGGCGGCCTCGGCAACGGGTTCGGCTCTAGTCGTCTACTCGACACTCACCAGGGCACCTCGCTCCCTCAACAACTGGGTTGCTCACAGGCGATCCAGGGTGAGCATCGCGCACATTGTCCTGCCGGAAGCGAGGATCTCGTAGGGCTCGAACTCCCGCGCCACCAGGAAGTCGCTCGCGGCAAACACGGCCTGACCGTTGAGGTATCCCAGCTCCGCACACGCGCGGTTACATCGAACTCGCTCCGCAGCCGGTCTTCCATTAGTCTCCCTCCCCCTGAATCCCCCGTCGTCTCTCTGGTCACGAACGCGCGAGGTCAGTCAGTTCCCGGTCAAGCCAGTCGGGCTCTCGCCGCGGAACCTGCCTCCGAGGGCGCGGCGGCCGTGCCCTCTCCAGTGCCGCCAGCAACTCCACCAGCCGCCGCTCCTCGGACAGCAGCCGCGCTTGGGTGGCGGCAGCCCACGTCCGCCGGCCTTCGGTCTCGTCCTCGGTCCGGGCCATCTCCAGCAGCGACTCCTGAAGCGCCCGGCACCGCGACAGCATGTCCGCTGCCTGCTGCCGCAGCTTCGCCGCGGGAGTTCGAGGACGCCGCGGCGGAACTTCTCCCTGCTCGCGGGCCGCCCGCAAGTCACGCTTGATCGTCCGGTCCGAGACCCCGAACAGCCGAGCCAACGCTCCTACTGTCCATCTACAGTCTCGCCACAGATCGGCGACGGCCTTGTATCGTAGTGTCTGCGAGCTAGATCGGCTAGCATTGGTCATCTCTCTTCCTCCGTGCCGCCGACCGGATGCGCGGTCGTTCAGCATGCGGCTTGCCTCCTGCGCCAGCGCGCGGCAGTAGTACAGCACCCTTTCTGCATCCCCCGAGCAGGTCGGCAAGTCACGCTCAGGCAAGGAAGGCTGACGCCGGTACGAAACATCGGCACAGCGGCGACATCGGAACTCATCTGCCTTGGCCTCCGGCGGAAGGTAGAGCGAGTCTGCACTCCGCCCGCAACCGGGGTCGGGGCATACAAAGCGGGGGCGCACCCGCCCTACGCGGTCGCGCTCCCAACGCACCGAGATGCTCTGACGAACCAACGCCTCCGATGGGAGGTAGGGGTCGGGTCGATAGGTCAGGATGACGCTTCGCAAGGCGCCGCCGCGACGGACCGAACACGCGGCCAGCAAGAATGGCAGCAATTCAGGGGTAGCCGGGAGACTGATCAGAACGGGTGCCTTCACCTTCGCACTGGCGAGCAGTCCCACGATCTCGCCGATACCCAGCCGCTGGCAAAGCACGGCCGGATGGGTCTTCCGAGGCCTGCCCCTTTGCCCATCCGTGTTCGCTCGGCGGCGCCAATTCAGGGTTATTCCTGGGTCGGAGGAGTCCATTCCTTGGTCAGATCCCGTCGCGCGCATCGTCTTTTGCAGATTCTGTCAGTGCTGTAGGATCACCTACCATCATGCCAGTCATACCGTCTTGAGCGCATTCCTAGGGAATTAGAGCGACAGAGCTGATGTCCCCTTATGGCATGGAGGCCGACCTGTCGAGGACAGATACCGGTCAGGTGCCGTTCCAGGCATGATCTAATGCCGGCCATTTTCCAAAAAGGTCCATTTTAGTGCACGGATGCAGCCCTAAGGGGACATTTGAGGCTGTGCGTCGACGCGGGGTCGCTTGTCCGAACGAGAGAGGATACCTACAGATAGCGTGGTTACAAATCAGCCGCTCTGCCAACTGAGCTACGCCGGCACCGTATCCGACAAGGTCCGTTTTCGCAAGACACCAAGGTACAGACAGCCCTGAGAGGCGCACAGGAGCGCGCCTCAGCCGCCCTTTTTCGGTCACATTTCGGGCGAAGACCGGGTATGCGAATCTCAGCTGGTCGCCCTCAAGCCGTCCTGATTGGCTGAGAACGAACCGATTCTAGCATCTATGGGGCGGGCTGTCATCGCTTGCGGAGTGCCAGAGCAAAGCATAGTCACGGCTGCCCTCCGTCATTCTGGAGCTCATAGCTGGCCAGAGGACGCACCTCCACTTCTGGCGCGCCGAGGTGCAGGTGCAACTTGCGCGGGCTGGGCGGCCCTGCCGGGACGAGGGGCAGGCCCTGGTGGCGGGCCGGGTCGGTGATGCGCTGGTAGCGACCGGCCGACTGCTCGTGCACGGCAGTCTTGATGCGCGCTGCCCGTGGCCGGGCTCCCTCTGCTCCGTGCAGCGCACGCGGCCGCGAGCCCACGGGGTGTCTGTCTCCTTGGTGCGTGGACTCCGGGGCGTGATGGCGGCGCAGGGAGCGATGCTCGCTCGCTGGGGGCCATCGCCCGCGCCCCACCAGGCGGTGGCCCCTCGGCTCAGAGGGCGATGTGCTCTAGGAACAGCGATCGGAACTCACTCGCCGGTCCGAGTTGGCTGAGCAGAGGGGTCTCCGCGTATCGCAAAAGCGCCGCGTGCAGTCGGCCGGAGGCTGGGCCGTAGGTGTCAGCAGCCTTCCGAGCGGAATCCGTCGTCCCATCGGACACGAGTCGGAGCAGATACCGTATGAAAAGCCACCGGCAGACCAGCGTCGAGCAGTCGAGGACCTGAGCTGCGTCAACGCCGTCAGGACGTGCCAAGAACTCATGGCCCCCACCGCGTTCAAGCACACCGAGAAGGCCCTCGTCAAGAACGCTGAGAGCGTGTCTCCCTGGTGGCGGTTCCAGTTCACAGGCGAACACGGCAACAGCGCCCGCGAAGGTGCCCGCCCCGACCCACTCGAAGTCCACCAGTGTGGTCCGCGTGGATGGTACATCAACCACCACGTTGCTCAGGAGTAAGTCATCGACGCCCCACCGCACCGCCTGCGCGGCCTCGATGCGCGCGATTCCCTCGGCAGCCTGACGTACTCGTCTCAAAGCAGGAGGAGAACAGGCTCCTGAGCCGCGCCACGCCCGCACGCCCACGAAAGCCCGGCACAGATCGGCGGCCGGATCCCGATGCGACACTGGGCTGTATGGAACAGCGAGCGTCTGCAGAAAAGGCTGGTGCTGAACGACCCAACGCTCCAGCCCCACGAGGGCCTGCATCGCTTTGGCCAGCAGCCTCATTCCGGCCTGGGTCGTTAGGGTGACCAGGCAGTCCGGCAGAGAAGCATCTCCGCACCACTCGAGCAGCCCGATCCTGCGTTCGGTATCGAAGCATATCGGTCGTGGAGCACTCACCGTGGGGTCCTCGGCAAGGGCCTCGAGCACCGCTCGTTCCACGCGGAACCGCTCCTCGTCCGGCCAGTGCTTCGCCGCGACTCGCGCCCCGTTGGCGGCTTCGAGGCGCCAGACCGTGGGCTCGGACTTCATCCGATTGGTACTCACAAGCGGCCTCACGCAGTGAGCGCGTAGTTCCCTAGCCTGCCACCAGAGCGCGCTTGCGAGTTGGCCTATATCCAGTACCTCCGACATGCGGGCGCACCTCCTGAGTGTGATGCGGGGCGCCTGTTCCTCGTCGACACGCGCTTCGGTCCGCCGCTCACGCGTTGACAGGCGTTGCCGACGGCCGCGCGATACGGGCTGAGCGTCAGGTCAACTCCCTGCTGCATAGTGCATGGGCGCCTCTGTCCGGGCAAGGCCGGCGACCTGCCGCTCCAGTGGCGGGTACACAGCGCCCTGACTCCCTTTGCCTCAGTCTTGGCGGAATCCCTGCCTCGGGGCAAGATGACGAGGCTAAGGGGGGACGGCAGCACGGCCAAGCAGTAGGGGAAGACGAAGAGGAACGGCGCCCGAGGCGCGGCGCCGTGGAGAGAGGGTCCGCGTCAGGCTGAGGTCTGACCTGCAGGCATCGGGGGCGCGGCCGGGAGCTGCAGGCCCTTGGTGATGTCGGCGCGGGCGAAAGCCCAGCGGCGCTGGGAGTCGGCGAACTCGGAGTAGCGGGCGGTCATGATCGGGCTGCGGTGGCCCATGGCGCGCATCAGGGCGGTGGTAGGTACTCCGGCCATCGCTGAGGTCAGGCCGAAGTAGTGGCGTAGCCGGTGGGGCGTGACCAGCTTCGGGTCGGCCCCGGCCTTCGCCGCGACCCGCTTCAGGATCACCCGCACCGCGTCGGTCTTGATGCGTTCGCCCGCGGGGCGGGAGTGCGGGTCCGGCTCCTCTCCTCTAGCTGTCAGGTGGGACCATTGGTTCGGCCCCAGTGTCACGAACAGCGCGCCGTCCTCGCCTAGCTGAGGGCAGGTCTCAGACCTGATCCGCAGCCACGACGCCATGAGGCCGGCCACCTCTGGCTTGACCATCTCCTTCCCCTCGCACATGGTCAGGGGCAGATCCACGAACCGGGTGCGCCTCCCCTTGCTGGTCTCTGCCCTCACCCGGATCCGGCCCTCCTCCAGGTTGAGATCGTTGGCGTTCAGGCCCACCAACTCAGCCACCCGCAGGCCGCAGAAGGCCATGAGATGGATCATCGCCAGGTTGCGGATTCCGGTGGGCGTGCTCAGGTTGAGAGAGGACAGGATCTTCTCCAGATCCGC
>Ga0315280_10010153_pt1 | contig 11876 bp, 8 predicted proteins | sample YL17G06_40_MG_FD_203697 | JGI IMG/M metagenome (GOLD analysis project Ga0315280, IMG submission 203697) | Sediment microbial communities from Yellowstone Lake, YNP, Wyoming, USA - YL17G06_40 | ecosystem: Environmental > Aquatic > Freshwater > Lake > Sediment | place: USA: Wyoming | collected... | reverse complement strand
TCGTGGCGTATGATGCATCCGGTAATATTGTCCAAGGCGCATCAACGACGTTGACCATGAGTAAGACCGGGACGCCGTCCGTAACGTTCTATACCGACAGTGGTTATGGGACAGACACTAACAACACATACAGTTATACCGGCGGCACGCTGACGGTCTATTACGTTGCCACCGGCACAACCGGTCAGACCTTTACGTTTACCGCGACCGATGGCGGTTTAAAGACCGGCACCAGCGGTACTGTAACATTGACCTTTGGTGCGGCCACTAAATTAGCCTTTACAGTCCAGCCGACAAATACTCCGCCGAGCACACCCTTTAGCTCGGCTGTTAAGGTCGCGGTGCAGGATGCCTATAGCAATACCGTAACCTCAGCGGCTAATAGTATAACCATTACGGGTGTAGGCACGACACTGAGTGGCACGCTTACCCTAAACGCGTCTTCCGGCGTGGCAACATTCACCGGCGTGACTGTGGGCACTGTGACTGCAACCGGGTGCAGCATAACTGCCACAGCAATCGGCTTAACCATGGCGACTTCTAATAATTTCAATGTTGCCTATACCTCTACCTTTACCGAATCCTTTTCAAATACGGCTTATAAAGACACCACCACCACTACAGCCATCTGGGATATAACAACCGGTTTCCTAAAAAGAGCGGTTGAACGTCCCCTGAGTGAAGATACCGTGCCCACTTTATCTGTTGCTAGTACTCTGTCAGCGGGTTACCGGTTTACCCCGGTCATTACCGGCACAGTAATTTCTCTGGGTAGATATGCTGGTAGTGGCGTGAATACCACGGTGCGCTTGTGGAGAGATTCAACTGGTACGCAATTAGGCTCGGTTACTGTTCCCGCTTCATCAGGCTGGCAATGGACTGCACTTACTACTCCGGTTGTTGTCACTCCCGGAGCAGCTTATACAGTGAGCGTAGATTGTACAACCTATTGGTATAATAATTCTTATGCTATGCCGGTAACCAAAGCAAATATCGTAATTACAACCAGTTTATATGGAACTTCAGGCGCTCGTCCCACTACAACATATAATAGCGGTACCGGTATGTGTGGTTGGGCTGATATCGAATTCGTGCCGAATGAGAAACCATTGAAGGATGCGAATGATGCCCCAAATAACAACGTTGGTTTTCTTACAACAGCCGGTTACAGGTTTACACCTAATTTTAATGGTTACATTACTGCTTTAGGCAGATATATTGGTAGTAATTCTGGGAATACCACTGTCCGTTTATGGAATGATGGGGGAGGTACGGCAATAGTTACGGCTACGGTCTCCTCTGCAGTCGGCTGGCAATGGGCAACTCTGGCTACCCCAATTGCGGTTACGGCTACAACATACTATCGTGTGGGTGTTGATTCCACCTATTATTGGTGGTATAATGATTATTACGGTACGCCTGTTACTAAGAAAAATATTTACATTGAATCTTCTGTATGGAATGCTGGCGGTGGTTTTGGATGTCCTACTACCACAGATCAGAGCTGGATGCATGGTTTTGCCGATATAGAATTTGTTCCAACTATTTCCTCTTCTGTTCAAGGGCAATCTATTAAGGTTAATAGTGGTGGTGCGACTCGTTATTCAGCGTTATTGACGGCGACTGCCACTATCCCATCAGGTGCAAGTATTACTTATCAGATGACCGCAAATGGGGGAACTAACTGGGAGGCGGTTACTTCGGGCACGTCTCATACCTTCACGAATACCGGCACTGACCTGAGGTGGCGTGCTACACTCACCGGCACCGCACGGATTGACCAGATAGTTATTAATTATTAGGGTTACCATCATATTCTTAATTGGGAATGGCTTTTTCTAATGCCTTAGCCATTTCCGGAGTGGCTTCTTTATAGGATGTTACCCACTCTGCCAGATATTTCAGGGGCGGTTCGTCCGGTATAATGACAAAAACCTGTATCTTAGAAACGATTTTGCCCATCTTCCTATCTCCTTAATTTACAATGGGTTAGACCCACACCCCCACTGGATAGGGGTGGGGGGTAGGGCTTCGCCCGTTTGAAAGAAAATCTTTGCCAGTGTGCAAGAAAATCTTTGCCGTCGTGAAAGAAAATCTTTATTTCTCTTAGTTCGTCGCCTCTAATGGGGCAAGAAAATGTCCCCCGAATGCCTTCGGGGTGAGGTTACTCGCATAAAATACTTACGGACTTCACTCGGCTAAATAATTACATGAAAAGTATAGGTTCAGTATTGATATTGTCCGTAATATCTTATGGATGCAGTTTCAGTATAATACCGAGATTGCATTACGTTTTTTTTGGATAGGGTAATATCTCATACTTTGGGGGGTAATAATTGATTTGCTTAGTGGTTATTCTTCTGCCTTTTGGTGGTTACCCCCCTACCCTACCGAAGTAACTACGCAAAACTATGTGCAGTCATAAGTCAGCTTTTTGGGGGTTATAAGTCGATCTTGTCGGGGTAACAAGTGTTTGCTTGAGGAGTAACTTTTTAGTCATTAGGGGGTTACACTTTAATCTAACACCCGTTATAAATCCAAGCCCACGGGGTAACACCTCAATCAGTTAGGGGTAACATCTCATCGATTTGGTAGTAACATCTCAGCTAAGAGGTGGTTACTTCCCTACCATACCCCCCTCTCTTCCCGCTCTGCGGGATGCATTATATTGCATCTATGAGTATGACTCTCTAATATATTTATTATTAGATAAGATAAATCTTGAAGTTAGCTTAATAACTGCAATATAATAAGGAATTAGAACGCAATTAAATGAGGTTTTATCGGTTAAGTTCAAGATTCCAATGCCTAATTTTGAACTTAATAAATTAGATTGCTTCGTCGCTCCGCTCCTCGCAATGACAAAACCCTCCGTGTGTCATTGCGAAGGACGAAGTCCTGAAGCAATCTCGTAAAAGGAAATTCCTATATTAACAAGTTAGAAAACAATGGAGAAAATGAATGTCTCGTAACCATTTCTTTATAAAACTTTCAGTGGCTCAATTAGTAGAGTTAGAGAAATTTATCATAATATTTCTTTTCATTAACCGCAGAGGCATAGAGGTCGCCCCGAATGTCCCGCCGAAGCGGTCCCGCCGAAGCGGGATCCCGACGTATTCGGGAGATCCCGACGTATTCGGGACTTTCGGGGCGTTCTCGGGTTCTCCCGACGTACGTCGGGACGGGTCTGCGGTAAAATTTAACGTGCTATTTCATTCAGCTAAATGATTACTTTTTATACTTGTGCAGTACTTCTTTGATTGACTTGATAAGTTTTTGGTTCTGTGATTTGGTGCCGATGGTAATGCGCACTCCTTTATAGCTTTGTAAATTATCCTGTTCAGCCAGGTAGCGCACAATAATACCTCGCTTCATTAATTCATTGGAAAATATCGTGCCGTCCATGGGCGGCTGGGTGAAGATAAAATTAGCCTCAGTTGATATGAAAGGTAATCCTATTTCCTTAAATTTAGTATAAAGAAAAACCTTGCCTTCTTCATTAACCTTGATACTTCTTTTAATATGTGCATCATCATCAAGCGCCGCTATGCCCGCCGCCTGAGCCGCACTGTTTATATTAAAAGGTAATCGCACCTTGCGGAGCGCTTCAATTATGCTCGGGTTGGCAATGCCGTATCCCAGCCTTAATCCTGCCAGACCGTATATCTTAGAGAATGTCCTTAAAATAATTACGTTGCGTCTTTCTCTAAGATAACGGAAACTATCAGGGAAATCCTTGCGCGTGATATATTCGCGATAAGCCTCGTCCAGAACAATAAGCACATTGTCGGGCATATGAGACATAAAATATTCCACTTCCTCTGTTGTATTCATCGTGCCGGTTGGATTGTTAGGATTGGCGATAAAGACCACTTTGGTTTGATTGGTTACTGCTTCAGCCATTGCCTTGAGGTTATGCCTATAATCCTTTAGCGGAATTGCCTTTCTCTTGCCATTGGCGATAGTCGTGACAATCGGATACATAATAAAACTGTATTCCGCCATTAAGACTTCATCACCCGGATTCACAAACGCTTTAGTAATTAAATCCAGAATTTCTACCGAGCCATTGCCCAGAATTAATTCATCCTGCTTTATCTTTAACTTATTGACCAATGCCTGAATCAGATAATAACAATTATCATCCGGATACAAATTAAGGGTATTAACGAGGTGATTGAGCGCCTTAACTGCGCGAGGAGAGGGCCCTAAGGGATTTTCGTTAGAAGCAAGTTTTATGACTGTTCCTTTTATGCCGAGTTCCCGTTTAACTTCCTCAATCGGTTTGCCTGGCAGGTATGGTTTAAGTGACACGATGTTCTCACGCGCCAATTGGTTCATCCCGTTAGAAAGTTGTGGTGTTGATGGTAAATTATTTTGACTATGGTTATGATTGATTGCGTTGGACTTTCTAACGGGGTTCATCATAAGCTGTTACTGTAATAATCTACACATAAGATAAATTTAGTCAAGTTTTTGTCTAATAATTATTGAGACTCATATAACTAATGTCCGTCTCTCTGGGTCATTCCTGCGAAAGCAGGAATCCAGAAATTACCAAGACAGACGCTGGATTCCCGCCTACGCGGGAATGACGGTTAGAGCGAGTCTTTTAGGGCATTAACAATGTGAATATCAATAGCTTGGCTATTTTGTGCCGATACCACAGCACTTTTTATATTTCTTGCCGCTTCCGCAGGGGCAGGGGTCGTTGCGGCCGACCTTCTCGCCGACAACTACGGGTCTGGGTTTTTCTGTTGCTACCGCGCCTTTTTCATCCGTTGCTTTCGGCACGCCTTCAAAACTGCCGAGTTCCTGATGTTTGAACTCAGTGGGTTTCCAGAGTTTTTCCAGTTTTTCCTTCTCCGGCCTTTCCGCACGCACCTTGAAAATAAGGTCGGTGGTTTCTTCCTTAATTGCTTCTATTAACTGTTTGAACATCAGGTATGCCTCGCGCTTGTATTCTATCTTCGGGTCAACCTGCGCATAACCGCGCAAGCCGATACCGCTTCTCAGGTGGTCCATTGCGTAAAGATGGTCTTTCCATTTCTCATCTATTTTCTGGAGAAGGATAAATTGTTCTATCTCACGCATCATTGATGCGGTAAGTTCTTTTTCCCGTTCGTCATAAAGGGCTTTGGCTTTCTCCGACAAGAACTCTTCTATCTGGTCAATATCTTTTGTATTTAGTTCATCAGGCACGATTTCTATTCCGAATTTCCGTCTCGCCCAGGCGCATAATCCCTGGTAATCCCACGCGCTTTCTTTAACATCCTTGGAAAGATACAAATCAATGGCATAATAAATCCGGTCTTTTATCATATCCAGCATCATTTCCTTAAGGTCTTTGGCATCCAGGACACGCTGTCTCTGTCCGTAAATTATCTTGCGCTGTTCATTCATTACCTCATCGTATTCCACGAGGCTTTTCCTGATATCAAAGTTATGCGCTTCCATTCTTTTCTGGGCGGTTTCCAGTGTCCGTGAAATCAGCCGGCTTTCCAGCGCCATGCCTGATTGCATGCCCCATAGTTTCTTGATGATATCCGGGAAGAAGATGCGCAGGAGAGTATCTTCCAGCGAGACGACAAATTGGGAAGAACCCGGGTCACCCTGTCGGCCGGCGCGGCCCCGTAACTGATTGTCAATCCTTCGCGCCTCGTGCCGCTCGGTGCCGACAATATGAAGCCCTCCTAATTCGGCAACGCCAGTCCCGAGAATGATATCGGTTCCCCGGCCGGCCATATTGGTGGCAATGGTAACCGCATTCATCTGACCTGCATCAGCAACTATCTGCGCTTCGCGTTCGTGCTGTTTGGCATTAAGGACTTCATGCTTTATTCCCCGGCGTTTGAGCATGTCGCTGATGCGTTCGGAATTTTCTATTGACGTGGTGCCGACCAGAACCGGTCTGCCTGTCTGGTGAACCTGAACGATTTCATCAACCACGGTTTGGAATTTTTCCTCTTCATTCCTCAATATCTTATCCGGGAAGGTATTGCGAATAAGCGTGCGGTTTGTCGGGATAGACATCACGTCAAGTTTATATACTTGCCAGAATTCCATTGCCTCAGTTGCCGCAGTGCCGGTCATTCCGGCCAGTTTTTCATACATCTTGAAATAATTCTGGAGCGTAATGGTTGCAAGGGTCTGGTTTTCTTCACGGATATTAAGATGCTCTTTTGCCTCTACTGCCTGATGCAAGCCATCACTCCAGCGCCGGCCCGGCATCAAGCGTCCGGTAAATTCATCTACAATGAGCACTTCGCCGTCCTTGACGATATATTCCTTATCACGCTTATAAAGTTCCTTGGCGCGCAGCGCCTGTTCAATATGGTGGGGCCATTCCATATTTTTCCCTTCATAGAAAGTATCCACTCCGACCATTTTCTGGGCGTTTTCTATGCCAATCTCTGTCAAGACCGCAGTATTTTCTTTCTCCTTTACTTCGTAATCCTTCCCTTTCTGGAGTCGTTCAGCCACCCGTTCGGCAAGATAATATTTCTCATTTGATTCTTCTGCCGGACCGGAAATGATAAGCGGTGTACGCGCCTCGTCAATAAGAATGCTGTCCACTTCGTCAACAATCGCATAATAATGGCTTCGCTGCGCTCGGGATTCGAGGTGAATTTTCATGTTGTCTCTGAGATAATCAAATCCGAATTCATTATTTGTTCCGTAGGTAATATCGCAGGCATAAGCGGCTGTGCGTTCTTCGTTGTTCATCTGGTTTTGAATCACGCCGACAGTTAATCCCAGCAATTCGTAAATCGGTCCCATCCAGGCGCGGTCGCGTCTGGCGAGGTAATCGTTTACGGTGACAATATGAACTCCCTTGCCTGTCAGTGCATTGAGATAAGCAGGTAATGTTGCAACAAGTGTTTTACCTTCACCGGTTGCCATTTCTGCAATCATTCCACGGTGGAGCACGACGCCGCCAATCATCTGGACATCAAAATGGCGCATTTTGGTAGTGCGCTTGCTTACCTCTCGCACCACGGCAAATGCCTCGGGCAGGATATCATCTAACGTCTCGCCTTTTTTAAGGCGTTCCCTGAAAATATTCGTCTGCTCTTTTAATTGCTCGTCAGTAAATGCGGCGAATTTAGGTTCTAACGAGCTTATTTGGTCGACAATAGGTATGATAGAACGTATGACACGCTCATTGCGTGAGCCGAATATCGTGATGAGTATTTTCGTAACCTTTTCAATAAATTGGCTGAACATATTTAAATTAGTGAACAATGTTCACCCCGTTAGAAAGATATTTGACGAGTAATAAAACTTGTGCCATTGTTACACGCATAGTTACTGAAACTTTCTAACGGGGTTCACTTTATTGCGCTTAATATTCCCCACCGTAATAACGGTAACATAATTTCATGATGACCGGTAAGATTAATTCCGTGGACCGTAGGACGACCGGTAACATTTAACCGCCCTCTATAGTGTTGAATCATATCAAGGTTTGCCGTGGTGAAATTATCCAAAGGATAACACAGATTACGGGAAAGAGAAACGGCTTTTAAGAAAACCTCTGGTAAAATGACGGCTGAGCCTATATTAAGCCAGACGCCTTTATTCAATCCGCAGACCACTGAAGTTAATATTCGGAAGTCAGTAAGCGTTGCCTCGCCCAGTTCTTTGCCGGAGATATTGGGATGCATATGAATCGTATCCGTCCCAATGGCAATATGAATGGTTACCGGTATCTTGAGCCTGGCTGCCTGGGCAAGGATGCTATAATCTGAATAGGTATTTTTATCCTTCAGGATAAATTCTCCGCATGCATCGCCTAATCCGGAGCAATTGTCAACTGCGGCTCTGGCTGCCCGGATAAAGAAATCAGCCGTCTCTTTTGCCATCCCGAATTCGCCGTGCTTAAGTCCTTCCCTCACGTCTTCCGAGGTTGCGCCGATAAGCGAGATTTCATAATCGTGGATTGCACCGGCGCCATTCAGGGCAATTGCCTTGATGATTCCACGTTTCATTAAATCAATGACTACAAGTGATAATCCGCATTTAATAACATGAGCTCCAATGGCAGCGCCGACCATGTGTTTGCTTTTATACGCTCGCACAATCGCCTGAATCAACTCTTTGAAATCACTGCCGGCTAAAATATCCGGAAGGTCTTCTAAGAATCTGGCAAAACCCGCAGGCGGATTATTTAAACGGGCAAATTGCTTGAGTGTCACCATGTTTTTACGCTTGTGTATGGAATAGGTTTTCAATCTGGTTAAATCAGCTGGCTTGAAAACCGGTTGATTGGATTTCATGGAAATATTCTCCTATTTTGAAACTATGCTTATTATAGTTATTCTTGTTAATCAGAACAAGTTATTTAATTTAGAGGATTTTAGAATAGTCCGGCAGTTGTTGGGACGACTTATTACCAACTATGCTGTCGCTAAAGAAATTGCCTTTATAAGGGAAAATGCTGAAGATTCCTCCGGTATGAACAAAGAGTATCTTTTTATAATTCTTTGACTCATTAAGCATTCCCACAAATGTCTTGCCGCCATATACCACATCTAAAATTACACCCCATCTTGCAACCTTCTCAATGGTTTTAATCTCTGCCTCGTAAGGAATAGCATATCCCTTGCCGATATAGCCGTCAATCAACTTGATATCGCTCTGTTTTAAGGTTATCTTGAGATTATAACGGTCAATTGCCTTCCGGCTGATTTTAGAAACCTTATCCATAAAATACTCAATGGTATCGCAGATAATCACGCCTAATAAATCTGCCTTAATATTATAAAGCAGTTTTCCTAAAAGCAACCCTGCGTAGGTGCCGCCTGAACCAACCGGTGCATAAACCGCCTCAATCTTATTCTCTTCAATAAATGATTTCATTTCAGCCATACATTCAGCGTATCCCATAAGCCCTATTTCGTTTGAAGCGCCTTCAGGTATCACATAAGGTTTTCTGCCTTTTTCCCTTAAGTCTCGGGCAATTGATTCCATTAGCTTATCAACCTTTTCATATTCTTTGTGGGTAATATACCTGATTTCACTTCCGAGCAGATAATCAATTAACAGGTTACCGTCAAGAGGCTTTACGGGTTCGCCTCGCAAGACGAGATAAGGGGATAACCCAAGCATCCGGCAGCAGGCAGCCGTTGTCCGGCAGTGATTGGATTGCGTGCCGCCACAGGTAATAATTGTATCCGCTTTCTGTTGTCCTGCATCAGCAAGCGCATATTCAAGTTTACGCACCTTGTTGCCGCTGGTAATCAGACCGGTTAAATCATCCCGCTTGACATAAATCGTTGCTGGGTGGGGAAAATCCTTGAGAAGGTCAATGGGTGTCGGCTTCTGGGCAAGCGTGATTCTTGGAATGTTTTGCATGTCATTATTCTCCTTTTCAAAATCTACCAAACAACTATTATTTGAATGTCATTTACATTAGTTCCCGTTGGTCCGGTTTTTACGAGAGTGTTTATGGGTTTATGAAAATGATAAGAATCGTTATTATTTAACAATCGCTTTGGATTTAACCCAATTTTTCTGGCTTGCATTAATGAAGTTCCGTCAACCATTGAACCTGCAGCATCCTTGATATAATCTATACCGTCAGTGCTGCAACTAAGGCAGATAAACCTGTCAAAGCCAAGCCGTTCCATTGCTAATATAAAGGCAAGAGTGTATTCCTGGTTTCTTCCGCCTTTCCCGTTACCTTTTACCGTTACCGTGGTTTCGCCACCGGAAAGGATAAATAGAGGTCTTTTTGGTTTATTAGAGCTTATCTTAAAGCCTCCGTTGGTCATTCCCGCGCAAGCGGGAATCCAGTCTATAGATTCCTGCTTTCGCAGGAATGACAGAAGAGAAGAATGACCGTTTTCGGATAGACTCTTCGCAAGTTTAAATGCGTTTATGGCATGCCTTCTAGCGACATCGCGGGCTTCGCCTATAACAGGTTCTGTATTTACCACTACATCAACGCCCAATGACTTAGCCGTTTGAGCCATAGCCTTTAATGCCATTGTATTTGACCCGATAAGAATAGTCTTTGCTCTTTTAAAGCAAGGCTCATTCTCTTTTGGCGTTTCCGGGATTGTCCCTTTCAACCCTGTTTCAATTATCCTTCTTACCGGTTTTGGAATCCTGTTCAACAGGCTGTATTTCTTTAACACTTCATACGCATCTTTAAATGTATAAGGGTCTGGAACAGTTGAGCCTGAAGAAACCATATCTAAGGGGTCTCCAACAACATCGGATATCACAAGCGTGATAATGGGGGCCGGGTATGCGTCTCTGGCAAGCTGCCCGCCTTTGGCAAGGTCTATATGTTTCCTGACATAATTCATTTCCTGAAGTGTCGCTCCTGATTTTAAAAGCAATCGTGTTGTATCCCGTAACTCCTTTAAGGTTATTCCTTCGGCAGGCAGTGTAAGAGTAGCTGAACCGCCGCCTGTTGCCAGGTAAATCACAAGGTCATTCGCATTCGCGCCGGCAAGTAATGCTTTAATTTTCCTGGCGCCGGCAACACTGGATTTGTCAGGAAGAGGATGCCCTGCTTCATTAACCATGATTCGTTTTAACTTAATGCCTGCGCCGCAGCCATAATCGATACTTATAATTCCCTTTGTGATTAAGTCACCCAGTTTTTCTTCAAGTGCCTTTCCCATTCCGGCAGCGGCTTTCCCGGAACCGGCAACGTAAATATTTTTATATTGTGATAAGTTATATTTAGAACGTCCGATTAATAATATATTGCCTTTTCGCTTAATATGGCTGATAACCGCATTATAAGGATTTGCCGCATCCAGAGCAGTTTGATAGAGACTCTTAACAACGGATTTTATCTGTTGCGGTGAGATGGAGTGTTTCATCTTGGGAAAAGAACGTCATCCAGACATTAGTTCATTCGTCATTCCTGCGAAAGCAGGAATCCAGAGAAACAAAGGCTGGATTCCGCATCAAGTGCGGAATGACAGTTTTTCTGTCTTATTAGAAATTTATTGCCCCGCATCTTACTGCGGGTCAATTAGTTAGTACTCTCCCTTATCCGGCACGAAATAGACATCAGTCGGTCTGAATTTCGCATTACGCTTGAACTGCGCCCTTACCTTCATGCCTACCCAATCAAGGCTCGGCTTATTGGGATTAACACCGACTAAACGGCTTAAGAAAAGTGTATTCACCTTGGGCCATTCTACCAGAATTAGAACAAACGGCGTCTCTTTCAGGAATTCCTCGCCGCCGTAATAACAGACGGTATAAGTATGGATTTGACCCACTTTGGGTAGTTCAATCCAATCACACAGCGTGCCGCATTCCATGCAATGCACTTTAGGCGTGCCGTAGGTGTATTTGCACTTGGGGCATTTCGTGCCCAGTAATTTGCCGTTTGCCAGTCCGGCAAAGAACGGCGAATCCTGTCCGTAACTGTGGATGTAATCAATGTGATACGGCTGTTTGATGATGATAGGCGACATGTGGTGCAGGTCTTCCAGATTCTTGGGAAACGGCACGCGGAAAAGAATCGTCCCGTCATCGGTCTCCGTGAGTCTTATTTTCTCCGGTACGACAGTTTGAGTATTCATCTTTTTCTCCTTATTTAAATCCCTTTGTCACCCTGAGCATAGCGAAGGGTCTCTTAGATTCTTCGCCTTCGGCTCAGAATGACGCGGGGTAATTTATGCTTTTTCTAAAATGGAAACGGTAACGTAAGTGCCTGTGCCGGCATGGCTGTGAATCGCCCCGCGTTTGGCATCTTTCACCTGAATGGTATCATCACCCAGATGTTTCTTAATCGTGCCCTGTAACTGCCAGAGGGCGAATACTGCCTGCATCAAGCCTGTGGCGCCGACTGGATGGCCGCAGGCAATCAGACCACCTGATGGATTCACCGGAATCTCGCCCTT
>Ga0315280_10010152_pt1 | contig 11876 bp, 11 predicted proteins | sample YL17G06_40_MG_FD_203697 | JGI IMG/M metagenome (GOLD analysis project Ga0315280, IMG submission 203697) | Sediment microbial communities from Yellowstone Lake, YNP, Wyoming, USA - YL17G06_40 | ecosystem: Environmental > Aquatic > Freshwater > Lake > Sediment | place: USA: Wyoming | collected... | reverse complement strand
ATTTCGTGCCGGATATAATCACGCCCATATCAAGCGGCAGGTAATCTTCGCGCATGGTAATGACGCCGATGCCTTTTATCTCGTTGGTTTGGACATCCTTTTCGGTCAATTCTTTCTCGTCTTTATCAAGCGTTTTCAATTCTTCATCTGCTTTCTTCAATAAATCATTGTAATGGACCACCACCCCCTTAGCGCGGTCTTTTTCCAGCTGCATCCGGTTGAGGATTTTATATCTTTCTTCCAGCTTATTATCCTTGCCGCCTTTCTTGAGCATCTCAGTATAACGCTTGGATGTCTCCTCAAATTCTTTGGCGGAATCCTCCCCCTTTTTTATGATAAACTTTAGTTCATTGATTTCCTTCTCCAGAGCCTTTTTAATATCTTTCCTGACCTCGCGGCATGCCTTTATCTGTTCTTTGAGCGATGGCGGCTTATCCTGCGAATAAACCGACCAGCCGGCGGTTAGCATTATAAGCACAATAACTATCGCCCATTTTATTTTATTCATAAGCGGCTCCTTAATTAATACATCATCGCCAGCGAGCCCATCGGGTCCCACGGCTTAAGCACAACCGGTTTCTGTTGTAAGGCGCTCCGTAACTTCGGCGGCAAGTATTTCCGGGGAACGACCACCTGATACATATATTCATCAAACCACTCATCGCTCATCACGAAGAATCCCTTATCACCGCCTTTATCGCCCCAGCTGTTTTCAACTTTCCATTTAGTCGGTTTATTGTTCACAAGATTAACTCCTGTAAAGACCATGGCATGGGTCATCCGGCTCTCTCCGTAATCCACCCGGCCGGCTTTATCCAGGTTAAAACCGGTGCCTAAAAGCTTATCATACTCAAACATCTTTGTATCCATGATTCCGCCATCGCGGTAAAGCATCTTGCCCACATCACAGCCGAACCAAACCGGCTGGTTATCCTTAAGGACTTTCACGGCAATCTCTTTCAATATCCTGCTATCAATATTAAGATACCGGACAATCTCACCGCCGACGACGTTGCCGAGATATTGCAGGGTATACATCCGCTGATACGGCTTATCCTTGGTCGGGCAGTTTATCAGGCTGACCATCTCATCCAGCGGATAATCGACGTATTTCTTAAAGAACGACTGGGGAGTCAATGTGTTAGGGTCGCGGTGGAATCTGCGCTTCTTATCGCGGTATTGCCAGCTAAACTCACGTGGAGGCTCGCCCATATAAATGGCAAGCAGGCGGTAGATATCGGCCATCATCTCTTCCTTATTATGGCGCAGTTCCACTATGCCTTTACCCTTTTTATACATATTCCTGAGGTGCATGGCATCCTCACGCAGTTTAAGGGTAAGGAAATAATTGAGATACTGTGAATTACTGCTGTTAAAGGTTTCCGGCATGACGGATTTCGGGACGACTCCGTAACGGCGGATAAGGTTGGCGAACATATCCCACTGTCCCCCATCGCCCACGGGCCCGGAAAGGAGCCACATGACGATACGGCTATAGATATCCTCAGCGCGCGTTTCGATGATGCATTCCAGGAAATAATTAGCGCGCTCCAGTTTATCCCAGAAAAAGGAATAGCTCTGGGAAAGCTCAAAGGTATCCAGTCCCATCTTTTTAATGGCATTCAGGCGCAGGGTATTAAGGCCGGCGAACATCCAGCACCGTCCGCTCTTTTCCTGGTTGGTGATAATGCCTGTTTTGATATCGTGGGAGAAGGTGAAATCGGTTTTGGCGATGACTTCGCGGTTCATCGCGATATCCGGAATGGCTGTTTTGGTTACCGCATTCAAAGCCACGCGGTTGGCAGGCTGATTGCGAAAGGCTTTCTGGTATTTGCTTATTAAATCATCCCTTAATACGCCGTTGGTCATACAATTAACTCCTTATTAACTTTATAAGGATAATATTACCACAGATTACGTGATAAGTCAATTAATGGAATGCAATATCTCCTTAACAGGAAAGCGCCACCCGCTCTGCTTTGTTTCGAGGTAAATATTCGCTTGACCCCGCCCCGATGCCTTCGGTCGGGACGGGGTTGACACCCAATCCTTTTTCTTGTATCACTATTCCTTTTTCGGTATAATTATGTCCATGCCGAAACGCAAGCCGTTATCCGACCAGCCCGACAGGACACCCGGTCTGGCGGGTTATCTGGAACAAATCAAATCCGCCATAGATAAACAGGAGTGGATTAAAGCAAAACGGATTGGCGAAATCGCCTTAAAGAAACTTCCTTTCTTTTCTTATTCTCATTTGGATGAATATATATTATATTTCCAATTAGGAACCGCTTATCATAATCTTGCAGAACAGTCCCGTTCTTTAGATTTTTTGTATAAAGCCAACTTAATCGCTTCCAAATATCATCTTGGTCCAGAAAAAATCGCCCATATAACATTCCGTATAGCGACCAATCTACTGATTATAAAAAGCATAAATCAAGCATTAGGACAATTCCAGAAAGTTCTTCAATACTATGAAGAATATGGTGATGAAACTCCTCCAATGGATAAACAAATGTATTATAGAACGCTGGTTAATATTGGATATTGTTATTTATATAAAAGCGATTTATCTCGTTTAAAGGAAATTGTTGAGTCCAAAGATTTTTTACCTTATTCAAACTTGCCGGGAAAAATAAGGTTAGCTCATCTTCACCTTAAAGGTGAATATTACCTTGCAACCAAAGATTATCATCAAGCACAATTATTATTTAAAGAATGTTTTCTCTATTGTAATCTGACTCAACATAATTATATGTTTCTTGCTACCCAAATTCATCTCGCTACCATTGACCTTTTGGAAGAACGGTTAGATGACGCCATTTGCCTTCTCAAAGACGTTTTTAGAAACGCTAACAAACTAAAAATAAACGACTTACTCTGCGAGGCAGGGCATCTTTTAAGTAAATGTTATACCCTTAGCGGATTCCCTGATAATGTAAGGATAATAGAAAATCGCATTAAGCCTATTCTATCCAAACTGGATGCGGTCTGGCTCTATGAGAAAATTAAAGAATTCGATAAACTCTATCAGCAGTTACGGGGTAAACCCAAACCCGAATCTAAGCGCATCCCGAAGTTTCTGGTTCAAATTCTTAAGGACCGTTACGCAAAGTCGGCTGGTAAATATACCATTATTGGCAATTCTTCCACAATGCGAGAAGTATATCAACTTATAGAAAAGATTGCCCCAACTGATTTACCGGTTTTGCTACAGGGAGAAACAGGGACAGGGAAAGAGCTTATTGCCAATGCCATTCATATTAATAGCCAGCGTGCAAATAACACTTATTTCCCATTTAACTGTGGGGTGCTTCCGGAAACACTTATTGAAAGCCATCTCTTTGGCCATACCAAAGGGGCTTTTACCGGTGCGCACGAGGATAAAAAAGGATATATTGAATTAACCGACGGGGGAACACTTTTCGTAGATGAAATCGCCGATATGTCTCCTTCGATGCAACAAAAACTCCTGCGTGTCTTGGAAGAAAAACTCCTCTGGCGGGTCGGTGCCTCAAAACCCACCACGGTTGATACCCGTTTCGTCTTTGCTTCTAATCAGGATATTGAACAGATGGTCAAAAATAAACTCTTCCGTGAAGACCTATTCTACCGTATTAATACTATTGTTGTTGACCTTCCCCCTCTCCGCAACCGTAAAGACGACATTCCGTTATTAATACAGCATTTCCTCGGCAAGTATTCTCCCAAGACGCAAGATGCCCAACACCTAACGCCCGACGCTCTACGCCTCCTCACCTCCTACCCCTGGCCCGGCAACGTCCGTGAGCTGGAAAACGAGATAAAACGGATTTTAGTCTTGTATCCCGATGCGAAAACTATTACCGAATCAATGTTATCTAACCCTATACAAAATTATATTCCTCTTGTTTCATTACCATCCGAAAATAATGCAAAGATTAAAGGATTAACAGACAGATTTCATAAAAATCTTATCATAGGGGCGCTTCATAATTGCAATGGTAATATTAACCAGACTGCGCAATATTTAGGATATAGCCGTCGGGGATTATATAAACGGATGAAGCAACTAAAAATAGCCCTCAAATAGCCTTGGGAAGGGGAATTTTGTTGACTTAACAGTTAACACTTAGTAATATAACAATAATGAAACAAAAAGAGCAAATGGATTATTGGATAAAATCCGCTGAAGACGATATACCCGTTATGGAACATCTTCTGTCATCCGGTGATTATCTTTGGTCTCTTTTTATAGGACATTTGATATTAGAGAAAATGTTAAAAGCTCTGGTAATCCGGTCCTCCGGTCAGGACGCCCCTTTTATCCACAATTTACTTCATCTCGCCCGGCAAACCGGACTATCCTTAACCCCAGTTCAGGAAAATTTATTAATTGAAATGATGCGATTCCATATTGAAGCAAGATATCCGACTTATAAAGAGCAAATGCGTAAAATAGCCACGAAGAAATTTACCGCTTATAAGGTCAAACAAATTAAGGAGATGACCCAATGGTTGAAAAAACAAGTAATATCTTAACCAAGATAAAAATACTGGCGCGGAGATTAGAACAAACCGGCATTCGTCTTAAGGCTATCTATTTATATGGTTCTTATGCTGAAGGGAATCCCAACGAAGATAGCGATATAGACCTGGCGCTTGTCTCCCCCGATTTCAAATTAGATACAATGAGTGATTGGAATAGGGTTTTTCGTATCTGTTTTGAGGTGGACAATCATATTGAACCGGTCTTATATCGTCCATCGGACCTGAAAAAGCCCTATCCTTTAGCTCTACGGATAAAAAAGTTCGGACGGCTCCTTTATTCAAACGACCATCCTGTATCTGTATCCAAAAGGTAACATTTTAGCACCACCTGTGCACTTTTGTGCACTTTTACTCCCAAAACCACTTTTGTTTCACCACCGCTGTCGCATCTAACTTCCTTGTTTCCAAGGCATTAAACAATTTAGCATCTCCCGCCATTTTTACGCAACCTTGGCACGATATTTGCTATATAATGAAAGCGTTGTCGACGTTTGACTGTCTATAACATGGAGGCAATACGATGAACATGACAAAACCAAGTTGTCCCCCTTTAACCCCTGATGATATTCTAACCCTTCGGGGGAAACCTTTGGGTAAATGGGTTGGACCAACTAAAGACTCAAATCTACGCATTGAGCGACGGACACAGAAATGGATTTATGTATCTCTTCATACGAATATCGAAGAACACTATTTCTTCAAAAACGGCTATTTAACTGGTTGGCAAAAAACGGCATTATAAACTTATCCACTAAAATGGAGGTGGTTATGAAAAAGACTTATTTGCCTTTAAGCAATAGTGATATACAACTTATTCGTGGCAAGCCGGTTGCCAAAATTACTACACATCCGAAAAACTCAAGGATATTCCAACAGGAAGAATGGGTTTATTTGGCTCTACGTCAGAACATGGAGGAACATTATTTCTTTAAGAACGGCAAACTCATCGGCTGGGAAGAAAAGCCATTATACATTAAATAATAAAGATGACGATTGATTAACGGATGGGAAACCATAACGAAAGGAGAATTTAGTATGCGAATTTATCCAACACGAAATTATGGTGAATCGGTTTCCGTATGGGAATTAATTTACAGGTTTCTGATTCTTATTCTAATCGGAGTTGTATTTTGCACACAGGTTTATACCGAAGATGTACAGGATAAGGATGAACCGTCAGTCCCGCTCGAATATCGGACCAAGGTCATTAAGGCGCTCTCGGTAGCCGGTGAGAATAAGCCGGAACTGATTCAGGCGCTCTCAATCGTGCCGGTCGACCATCTTCCGGCATTGGCTTTTCTCGTCAGCCAGACCGGTTACCGTTATTTCTTCCCGGAGATGGACCGGAAAATTTCCGATGCCACTACCATCACGGCGGATTTACTTCTTACTCATATTAAGTTAGGTTATGAAGCACGGCAGACCTTTCCCTGGTCAACTAATCTGGATGATGATACCTTCCGTCGTTTCGTCTTGTCTTACCGCACCACCACGGAAAAATTAATAGACTGGCGCACGTATTTCTGGAATCATACCGAGTTAAGACCGCTGGTTGATGAATATGCCAAACGCATTAATGGGAAAGATATTAAGGAAGCAGACCAAATCTTCAAGGAAATGCTTTTCAAGATTAATACCGAATGGGTGGGTAAGAACGTCCCTTATGCACCGCGCGGGATGCCGGATATGAACCCGATTGAGGCGATTAATGCCAAGACCGGCCGTTGCACTGACCAGACCAATACCCTGATTGCCATTCTGCGCACCTTTGGCATCGCCGCCACCGGAGTTAGGGTTGTCTGGTGGCCCGAACAAAACGATAATCATAACTGGACCGCGGTCTATGACCCTTTTACCAAGGAGTGGCTGGATATTGATTCCGGCCAGGACGGTTCGTCCACCGACCCGGAATACTTCCGCCGGTTTATCCGACATAAGGAAAAGAAAGCCGCTAAAATCTACTGGGTTTATCCGGGTGAAGAAGGTGGTGAAACTTTCCGCAATCTATCTTTGAAAGGTGATGAAGCCTACCCGCCGTCTATAGAAAAATATCTCATTGCCAAACCGATGGTGGATAAGACCGAACGCTATAACGATGTGGCTGACCTTAAACAATCCAATATTCCGGCAGATAGCCTCATCTGGTTAGCGGTGTTTAATTCGAATATGTGGCGGCCGGTGGCTGGCGTGCGTTCTACGAATGACGGAACAGTTGTTTTTCCAAAAGTCGGTTGTGAAATCCGTTATCGTTTGATGTCCTGGAATAATAACACACCGGCTTATTGCTCGGAGATATTAATCTTACACCCGGACGGCTCGGTCGAGACAAAGAAAGCCGACCCGCGCGATGACATGCCTCTCTTACAACAGAAGGCATTTCAATTACTGGAAACCCGCAAACTAAAAGAAGCAAAAGAGGTTTTCGTGAACTTGCTGGAACTCAATCCCGGTGACCGCAATACGTTATACAACCTTGCCTGTGTCTGTTCATTGATGGGTGATAAAGCAGAGGCGTTGGACTACCTGGAAAAATCCATTGCCGCCGGATGGGATAATTTTGAACATATCAAAAGTGATACAGACCTTGATAATATTCGTAATGAGCCACGCTATATGAAACTCATTAAAGCTATGGGTTTCTACGACTTCTCCGGACTGAAATACCCAGCCGAACGAACCGAACTTTTCTATGCCCTTGTGGTCAGCAAAGCCACCAAAGCAGATGCGGATTGGGCTAAAGTGGTAGATGCCTTTACCAAGAAATATAAGGCGCGGGTATTTATTTATGAAGGCGAAGACCCGGACGCGGTAATGAAAGAACTAATAAATTACGCCCCGAAATATGTCGCCTTTATTGCCAAACCGACTGAGGCGACGGGCGAATTCGTCCTTAAGACCAGAGCGATGATGTGCGCCATAGATGAAGACCCTTATGAAGACGCTATCTGGGGTATTATTACCGGCTATAATTATGAAGACTGCCTCAGAATGGCTAAAGCGGATAAACTTGTGATTAAAAAAGCCCTGAGCGGCGTCGGCGATGGCTGGCTGCAATATTTTAATGAAGGACTGGCTTTCAACGAGGGCGAAAAGAACGCCATGTATACCAAAAAGCCCGGTAAACCTCTGGAGAAACAGCTCGGACCGGATGATACCACCAAATCTTTTGTAGATGCCCTGAATACCAACGAATACCAGATGATGTCCTCCAGCGGACACGCCACCGAACACGACTGGCAAATCGGTTATAATTACCGCAACGGTCAGATTCGTTCCACGGCGGGTAAATTGTTCGGCATTAATACCGAGATTCGCATATATCCGATACAAACCACTAATTCCAAGATATACTATTCACCGGGTAATTGCTTTATCGGTCATATTTCTGATATGGACTGTATGGCGCTGGCTTGGATTCATAATGGTGTCAACCAATACTTCGGCCACACCAAGCCGCAGGGCAGGCCCTGTTTCGCCTGGTATATTGTTAATTACTTTATGGCGTTGCAGGGGCAGTTTACTTTTAGCGAATCGGTTTATATCCACCGGGCCGCGGCATACTGGACCAAAGCCGAAACGGTCTGCTGTGGTAGCACGGTCCTTTACGGCGACCCGGCTTGGGAAGCCCGCCTCGCCAAAGAGATAGAACCGCCTTATACCCAGTCGCTTACGTTTAACAAGAAAGACAAGCAAGTCACCATCACTTTTAAGATTGATTTTAATCAAGATTATAAAGGTCAACCAGCCGCTGCCTTCTTACCCGAACTTATCCGAAATCCAGAGACCAAATCCGTTTCTCCGAAATTGGAGGTTTTAGCCATTGATAACTTGATAATGGTTGATGTGGGCGAACGTAAAAAAGGCGATTGCGTTGAGGCGGTTGTTACCGCAGAACTCTTACCTTTGAAAAAAGATAATGCTGGGAAGTGAGGAAGTATTTATATGACGAATACAAAAGAAAAACTAATCCGATGTGGGAAGATTGCCATTTTACTAATGGTGACAATAGCTTTGTCTATGGGTAGCACAGGCAGTTGCTGGGACCCATCTCAAGGTAAGACATGGGTTGATACAGGGAGTGGAAGCAGCGGGAGCGGTGGTGGCGGAGGTAGCGGCGATGGTGGTGGCGGCGGCGTAACCGGCATTCCAGCCGCTCCGTCCAATCTTATACTGACTTCTGTACCTAATCTCACTTCGAGGAGAATAACACTTACCTGGACAGACAATTCTAATAACGAAACAGGTTTTATCATTGAACGTACAACATCGGGAGATTATACCGAAGTTGCGCGAGTAGGCGCGAATGTCACGACTTACACAGATACTGGTGTTACAGTGCAAACAATTTACTATCGTGTGAGGGCGTATAATGCCAGCGGTTCAAGTTATGTTACTATTGCGAATATATAATTAGTAGAGGGTAAAACTATCGTGCCAAACCTGCCCGCCCCGATGTTACGTCGGGGCGCGGGTAATAGTATAATATTATGAGACCAACCGGAACTGCTTTGATACTGGAAAGACGTAGGCTCCGTGCCATTGCATTACTTTACAAGGGTTATTCTCCTTGCCGGGTGGCGAGGCTTCTTAAGGTTGACCGAAGGTCTGTCCGACGCTGGCACCAACTCTTCCGGCAAAGAGGGAAATCAGGACTTTTATCCATATCCCATCCGGGAAAGCGAGTTATTTGCTCTACAAAGAAACCCGTTAATAAAAGGGTAGGACATTAGAGATGAAAAATAATAGCGACTATTTCACTAATGGGTTGACAAAATACAATTTAGGCAGTATACTATATATGTATGATAATGAACAAACCCTAAAAGAAGGATGTGTTTTATGGTAACACGAAAGAACGGAAAAACCGGTTTGTTAGGTTGTTTAGTTTTTCTGTTCTTTAGTTCTTTATTTTAAGATGGGCCAAGTGTGTGTATGAAATTAACGATAGACTTCTTTGCGGTGTGCAATATCTATTATCCAGATAAGATGTTTGGCAATATCAATTTGATAGATAGCACGGTAACGGCGGGTGATTCGGGCGGAATAAAGCCCGGTCAGTTTACCGAGCAGTTTCTTGCCCTGAAAGGGATTTTCCGACAGATTTAATAAGACCCGCTCGGCAATGTGCCTGAGTTTCTCCGAGGGTAGATGGGTAATATTTTCCTTCGCCTCGGGTGAATATAAAAGCGTATATTTAGCCATTAGGTTTATGTGGAAAAACTTCCTGATGAGTAAAAAACCGGCCTTTACTGAGGTGAGCGAGAGCAGATTCTATCCGCTGGAGAAGTTTTTGGTCAGACAGAATTTGGAGAGTTTCAATGAGTGATTCATATTCTGCTTCAGGTAAAATTGCCACTGGTTCTCTGGATTTAATCAGCGGTTTGGGTAGATGTAAGGGAATAGTTTTCATAGATACCTCCTGTAAAAAATTAAGTAATTATTGTATCCTATTCAGGAGATTATGTCAAGGGATTTAATGGAGAAAACATTACCGCAAACCGTATTTAGTAAGTCGTAAGAAAGGAGAATTTTATGCGAAGTGACAACGCCCTGAGGTCCCGAGACCTTTCCCATTCTCCCGTTCCACGGGACTCCCGATTATTGGGAACCCCAGAATGGGGTGCCGAAGGTCCCTATCAATCGGGATCCCGCGGAGCGAAGCAGAGCGGGGCAGGTCTAGGGAGAGTCCCGATCCAATCGGGGTTACTAAAAGGAAAAGTAATAATTACTTGTATTTGTATTCTTTGTGTCCTTTGTACCTTTGTGGTGAATCCACTTTCGGCGTCCGCCGATAACTGGTCACAGACCACGGATGCGGACTTCAATTCAGGCACACCTAACCAGATCGCGGTCTCTGCGACCGGCACCGCCGCCTTCGTCACCCTCTCCGGCGGCCAGCCGGTAATCGTAGATAACGGCGGCGGCACCAATGATGTCGGTTACTTCAACTCCATTGCCTGTGATTCCCTTGGCTACATCCATATCGTCTATTATGATATAACCGCTCGTGTCCTGAAATACGTAACCAATGCCGATAATGGTGTCTGGAAAGCCCCGCAAGTCGTGGACGCTACCGGCGATGTTGGTTCGTACGGCAATTCCATTGCTATAGATAACACGAACAAGGTCCATATCAGTTATTTTGATAATACCAATAAGGTCCTGAAATATGCCACCAATCCTAATTATCCGCCTTCTGGTGCCTGGTCCTGCATCACGGCGGATAACGGGCTTGGTTCCACCGTCGTAACAACCTGTAACTTCACCGGCGTCGTGCAACAATGGGTTGTGCCAACTGGTGTCACCTCAATTCAAGTGGATGTCAAAGGCGCCCAGGGTGGCGACTACCTTGGTGGCGGCCTCGGTGGCAACGGGGCACGGGTCCAGACCACGCTCGCAGTCACCCCTGGCAACACACTCTATATCTATGTCGGCGGCCAAGGCGGCAACGGTCCCGCCGGATGGAACGGCGGTGGCAGTGGCGGCGGCACTACTGGTGGTGGCGGCGGCGGCGGTTCAGACATCCGTCAAGGGGGCACTGCCCTCGGTAACCGTGTCGTTGTTGCTGGTGGCGGTGGCGGTGGCAGTTACCCCGGCGGCAAAGGTGGCGGCATCGGCGGCAACCCTAATGGTAGCGCTGGCACCGGTACCTACCCCGGTGGCGGTGGCACCCAGAGCGCGGGCGGCGCGGCTGGCACCGGCGGAACAGCTGGTAGCCTCGGCCAAGGCGGCAACGGTGGCGGCTGGGCCGGCGGGGGTGGCGGCGGCTACTGGGGCGGGGGCGGCGGTGGCGATCCTGGGGGGGGGGGAGGCGGTTCATGCACGTCCACCGGAACGTCCACGACCTATACATCCGGCTATCAGACCGGCAACGGCCAGATTGTCATCACCTATACTGCCTCAGCCATGGTCGGTTACATCTCTTCCATCGCCGTGGACTCTAATAGAAAGGTCCATATCAGTTATGCGGATGCCACCAATAAAGACCTGAAATATGCCAACAATGTGACGGCTGCCAACTTTACCTCGTGGACCATAGATTCCGCTGGCGACCTTGCTGCCTTTACCACCTCCATTGCCATAGATAATGCTGCGCCTCAAAATGTCCATATCAGTTATAATGACAACACTTCTCACCTCAAATATGTGAAGATTAACCCGGCAAACCCGGGTGCGGCAATCCCGGAAACAGCGGATTCAACCGGAAATATTGTCGTCGGTTCCTCCATTGCCACAGACACCGGCAACAATCCCCACATCGGTTATCTTATATACAACACTACGAACTCTCCGAAGTATGTGAAAAGGATTGGTGGGTGGTCAGCCCGTGCGGATGCGGGTTT
>Ga0315280_10010151_pt1 | contig 11878 bp, 14 predicted proteins | sample YL17G06_40_MG_FD_203697 | JGI IMG/M metagenome (GOLD analysis project Ga0315280, IMG submission 203697) | Sediment microbial communities from Yellowstone Lake, YNP, Wyoming, USA - YL17G06_40 | ecosystem: Environmental > Aquatic > Freshwater > Lake > Sediment | place: USA: Wyoming | collected... | reverse complement strand
TGACAAACCGCAAAGAGCGAAAAGAGCCTATCCTTCTTCGCTCCTCGGCATACTCGGAGCTACGAAGGACGCTGGGCACGAGCGCAGAAGCATTCCTTCACCCGCGTTTTTGTGACAATTTTTGTCAGCAGGCTTGAATAAATCGCTTGACAAAAAGGGGCACTGAATGCTAATTTGGTATCCAAGGAGATTGCCGCAGTCCACTATGAAAAATGGTATCAAATTGGACACTATAATCTGCGGCGACTGTCTCGATGTCTTACACCAGTATCCAAATAATTGCATTGACCTGATTGTCACCTCGCCTCCTTACGCAGACAGGCGCAAGAACACTTATGGCGGCATCCACCCTGACAAATATGTGGGATGGTTCATGCCACGAATTGAGGATTTCAGGCGAGTTCTAAAGCCGACAGGAACCTTTATTTTGAACATCAAGGAACGCGTCTATAACGGCGAAAGGCACACCTATGTGATTGACCTCATCCTGGAGATGAGGAAAAGGGGCTGGCTTTGGACCGAAGAATTTATCTGGCACAAGAAAAATTGCTATCCGGGAAAGTGGCCGAACCGTTTCAGGGATGCTTGGGAGCGGTGTCTGCAATTCAATAAAACGAAAAAAGTTAATATGTATCAGAAAGCCGTGATGGTGCCGGTTGGCGACTGGGCTAAAACCAGGCTGAGGAATCTTAGCGAAACCGATTTGAGAAGGGACGAATCTCGGGCGATGAGCGGCTTCGGTAAAAATGTCTCAAACTGGCTTGGCAGGAACAGGGTCTATCCAACCAATGTCCTGCACATGGCGACCACCTGTACTAATAAGAATCACAGCGCCACTTTCCCTGTGGAATTGCCTTCCTGGTTTATAAAGTTATTCACCCTGCCCGGGGATGTAGTCCTTGATCCCTTTGTTGGATCCGGAACTACAGCCATCGCCGCAAAATCACTTGGCCGATTCTATATTGGAATAGACACCAAAGCAGAATTTTGTGAAATGGCCAGGAAAGCACTTGCGGACGATATGGAGGCCTTGAATTTTTATGGCTAAGTTGAATCTGGAAGAAACGGCCAAGTATGTCAACGAAAATATTGTAAGTTTCCACACAGACCGGCTTGAATGCCTCAAGAAGCTGTCGCTTAAAAATGTTCTGAAGAAGAAAAACCCCTATCTTTTCAAGGCTAAAAATATAAACTTGGCGTCCGAATTGGTTTCCAGTCTGCTCGATGCCTATCTTTCCTCTTCAGAAGAAGAATTATTTGGCAATTTTTTAGAAGACCTCGCTTTATTCATAGCAAGCCGGACTTGCGGCGCCAAAAAATCATCCGCTGAAGGAATAGATTTTGAGTTTGTGCGCAAAGATGTCCATTATTTAGTCTCTGTTAAATCGGGTCCGAACTGGGGAAACAGCTCTCAACAAAGGAAGCTTGAAGAAAATTTCAAAAAAGCGGTCAAAGTTTTGAAGCAGTCAAAACATACTGTAAACGCGCAGCCCGTTCTTGGAACCTGCTACGGAAAAACAAAATCATCCTTTCTCATGGGCTATTGGAAATATTGCGGACAAAATTTCTGGTTCTTCATCAGCAAGGAGAGAGGTTTATATACAGACATCATCGAGCCTTTGGGACATCGGGCAAGAGAACACAACGAGGACTTCAAAAAGGAAAAGGAAAGGATCATTAATCTATTTACAGTGGAGTTCTCCAAAGAATTTTGCTCTGATGGAAACATCGATTGGAAAAAATTAGTCCAATTCAATAGCGGGAATCTGGATATAAAAATATGATTGGTATTTATACCTTGACATTATCCTTTTTTGTTTCAGCCTTCAACTTCGGCCAGGTTTAACTGCACTTATTTAGGCTCGGGTTTGAGGAGAGGGAAGGGGATAACATCGCGGATGCTGGGGGAATTGGTTAGGAGCATGGTAAGCCGGTCGATGCCGATTCCTTCGCCTGCTGTGGGCGGCATTCCCACTTCCAGGCTTCGGACAAAATCCTCGTCAATGGGATGCGCTTTTTCGTCGCCCATGGCCCTGGCTTTGGCCTGCTCTTGGAAGCGGCCGCGCTGGTCAGCCGGGTCGTTAAGCTCGCTGAACGCGTTTGCGATTTCTTTGCCGGCGATGATCAACTCAAAGCGGTCCACGATCTGGGGGTCTTGCTCGTTCCTTCTGCTGAGCGGCGAGACCTCAACCGGGAAGTGAGTGATAAAAGTGGTATCCGGCTACACCGGTGGTTTCAAGCCGAATCCGACTTACGAAGAGGTTAGCACGGGAGAGACCGGTCATTTTGAAGCGGTCCAGGTTTATTTTGACCCGTCAAAGGTTTCTTATGAGGAACTGCTGGCTTATTTCTGGAAGCATATTGACCCCACGGACCCGGGCGGTCAGTTTTACGACCGCGGCTCCCAGTATCGGACCGCGATTTTTTACCATAATGAGGAGCAGAAGCGTGTGGCGGAGGCATCGAAGGAATCGCTGGGAGAATCGGGCAAGTTCGATAAGCCGATAGTGACTAAGATAATCAAATTCATGGAATTTTACCAGGCCGAGGGATACCATCAAAATTACTGCGAGAAGAACCCGGTCAGGTATGAATTGTATCGGAGCGGCTCAGGCCGGGACCGGTTTAGGGAAGAGGTCTGGGGGGAAGACAAGAAAAATTCCAACCTCTCTAACTAGGGAATTTTTAGGTTCGTCCATTTGGCAGGTTAAAGGGTCTGAGGTCAAATTTTTGCGGGTTATTGTATTCGGGTCCATTATTTTCCAATGAGCGCGTGGACTGGTTTGCTTAATTTTGGGGAATGTGGTAAATAGTAAAGGCTTAAATTCAGAGATCGGGAGGGGGAAATGGAAGAAGCGGTGATAGCCACTCCGAAATCCTTGGTTTACAGGATCAAGGAGTTCATAATCAAAATGTCCCTGTTCCTGTTTGGGGCCACCTTTGAGCTGGTGTCCAAATACAGCAAGGAGCTCAAGAAGGAGCTTGGGTTGTGGGAAGAGGGAAGGGCGTTCTCGCTGGGGATAATGAATGGCGGCCCCGCGATAACGGTGCAGAAAAAAGGCGACCGCGCTGTTTTTGTGGGTATGGGCCATTATAATCCCAAGCTGAGCATTTATTTCAAGAATGTGGATGGAGCGCTTCTGGTGTTTTTGGGCCAGGTTGGGCGGAACAAGGCTAGTTCCAAGAAACCCACATCCTGGTTAGATTATTTCCACCTTGCGCCGATCGGCTCTCATATGTCTTCCATCGAGCAGCGCATATTCTTGCACGGGGACCAGGCAGAGGCTATTCAGACCGTGAGGGCAATGAACATCGTGCAGAAATACCTTTTCCCGGACTTCATTCTTAAAAGGAGCTTCAAGGTTCCGCCCACATACACGATTGAGCAGCTTGTGGTCAAGGGCCTGGTCTATTGCATGCTGGGCCTGGCTCTGGCTATGAATTTGCCGAAACTATTCAAGAAGGGGGGATAAAAATGATTCCGAATTATTACGAGTTTTACTGTCCGGTAAAGATACTCAGCGGACTCAAAGCGCTGCCCAACCTGCCTTTTGAGATGGACCAGCTCGGAGTGCACAAGGCAATGGTCATAACTGACCAGGGAGTGGTGGGAGCCGGGCTGCTTAAAAAAGTTCAGGCCGCATTTGAAGGCTCCAACTGCGCAATCACCGCAATCTACGACCAGGTCCCGGTTGATTCCAGCAACAAGGTGTGCAACGAGGTGGCGAAGATTTTCCGGGAAAAAGGATGCGAGTGCTTTGTCGCGGTGGGCGGGGGCAGTGTTATTGACACGACCAAAGGAGCCAACATAGTGGTTTCCGAAAAGAGTGATGATCTTCTCAAGTTCCAGGGCCATCAGCGGATCAAGGCGAAGATGACGCCGTTCATAGTGATTCCGACAACCGCGGGCACGGGTTCCGAGGCGACCTCAGCCGCGGTCATCGCCAATGTTGACAAGGGCGTGAAGATGTCGTTCTCGTCCTTCAAGCTCATCCCTGATGTCGCGATCCTTGACCCCGCGATGCTTGTGACTATGCCCAAGAAAATCACAGCGGCCACAGGAATGGATGCGCTCACCCACGCGGTTGAAGCTTACTACTGTCTCCAGAAAAACCCGGTTTCAGATTCGTTTGCGCTGGAGGCGATCAAGCTGATCCGCGAGAACCTGGTCAAGTCAGTGCAGAACGGCAGCGACGAGCTGGCCCGGCTGGCCATGGCCAATGCGGCCTTGCTCGCGGGCATAAGCTTTTCCAACTCGCTGGTGGGAATCGTCCATTCCATAGCGCACGCCTTAGGAGGCGTGTGTCATATTCCTCACGGCGTGGCCAATGCAATCCTGCTTCCGTGGGGAATGGAATACAACCTTGACAAGAAAGCGGACATTATAGCGGAGCTGGCGCCGGTGCTGGGAGCGAAAGCTTCGGGCAGCGCAATGGATCAGGCCAAGGCAGCTATCCAGGCGGTGCGCGATTTGAACAAGCAGCTTCACGAGCTTGCGGGTCTGCCGCTCACCTTGAGGGAAGCGGGTGTGCCGGAGAATAAGTTTACAGCCATCGCCAAGGTGGCTGTGGATGACGGGACTATGAACTATAACCCCAAAGACGCGACGGTTGAGGAAGTAGTCCAGATTCTTATAAGAGCGTATTAAGCGGAGGATTCGGATTCGCGTTTAAGATTTAGTTTAGGCGGCTCAAAATAAAAGAAAGCCGGGCGTTGTCCCGGCTTTCTTTTTTGTCTTGCGGTTTACTGGGTGAGGCTCGCAATCGGCTCTTTGCACTGGGGGCAGCGTCTTGCCCCCCGGAAAATTTTGGCGTTGCACTTGGGACAGAGGTATCGTTTTTCCTGCGCCTCCACCCATTTCTCCGTGCCCAGGTTTTTCCAGTCCGGGATCGCGGCCAGGATTTCTTGTTTCCCGGCCTGGAAGGGGAAATTGTTGATGTGATTGCAGGGGAACTGCTCGCACTGGTAGCAGCCTTCAAAACCTCGATCTTTGGCGCATTTCCTGATCGGGCAAATCTGACAGTATTTAAAAACCAGGTCTGAGAGACAGCCCCGGCACTGAATATCCTCCGGCTTTAAACCGTAAACGCCGGCCAGCTTTTCCTTGAGCCGGTCATTGTTGTCCTTATACGCGGTTCGAATCCCGCACACGCCGCAATACAATCCGCACGGCGCAAGCAATTCTTTATTTACCGTAATCTTTACCCTCCCTATTGAAGACTACACGGTCAGGCCGGCATAATCAAATTTATATGCCGGTTTTCTTCTGACCAGCGGGGGAATTTATGTCCAGCGCAAAATTAGAATGTTTTTCCGCGTTTATTCTTGACAATGTTTTGCGGATGTGGTTTGTTAAAAACTGCACTGAGAGCGGCAGCTTAAAGCGGTATCGCATAGATCAGGGAGCAAGGGCAGTTAAACCTTCAAACAAGGAGGGGCGATGGCCAAGAGGGTAGCCATTATCGGGTATGCGCAATCTCATCACCAGTATGATCTCCAGAAAACCAGGGAGGATATGGTTTTCGATGTGGTGCGGGAGGCGATCAAGAATGCGGGGATTATGCGCGAGGATTTGGGCACGGTGATTACCGCGAGCACGGACTTTCTGGACGGCCGCACCATCAGCAATGTTTTTTTAAGCATGGCGGTGGGCGCGTACTTGAAGGATGAGAGCAAGGTTGAAGAAGACGGCACTAACGCGCTCCAGTATGCGATGATGAAGCTCTTGGCCGGCGCGTATGATGTAGCGCTGGTGGAGGCTCACACCGTGGGCTGGCAGTTCAATCCTCACCAGGTTTCCGCTTACACGCTTGACCCGCTGGTTGACCGCCAGCTCGGATTGCTCAATGACATCTCAGCCGCCGCGCTCCAGGCGCGGATGTATATGGAAAAATACGGCGTGAGCGAGGACCACCTTGCCGCGGTGTCCGTGAAAAATCTTTCCAACGCGGCGTTGAACGAGTTCGCTCACCGGAGGATGAAGGATGTCTCCGCGAAGAAGGTGCTTAACTCAAAAATGTATTATGAGCCGCTTAGGGAGCTGATGATTTCTCCGATCAGCGACGGCTGCGCGGTGGTGATTCTGGCGGGCGAGGACAAGGCGAAAAAGATCTGCCAAAAACCGGTCTGGATTGAAGGCGTGGGCAATTGCCAGGACGGATATTTGCGGGACCGAAATCTTTTCGGCCTGGACTCGCTCAAGAAAGCGGCTGCCGCGGCATATAAGATGGCCGGGATCAAGCAGCCGTTAAAGCAGCTTGATCTTGCGGAGGTCACCGAGCGTTACGCTCACGAGGAGCTGATGATTTACGAGGCGCTCGGGCTGGCGGACAAAGGCAAGGGCAAGACTCTGATTGAAAAAGGTGTTACCAGGCGCAACGGCAAGTTCCCGGTCAATCCCAGCGGAGGCGCGCTTGGAGCTGACCCGGTTTGCGCGACGGGATTGGTGCGCGTGGTTGAGGCCGTGCGCCAGATTCGCCGCGAGGCGGGCAAACACCAGGTAAGAGGAGCGAAGCGGGCTCTTGCTCACGGCCAGTTCGGAATTTGCGCGCAGAAGAACACGGTTCTGATTTTGGGAGGCGAGTAAGATGAGAAATACCGCGATAATCGGCTGTGGTCAGACCAAGCACTCAAGCCGGCGGCGGGATGTTAATGTGGCCGAGCTTGCCGCGGAGGCGGCAGAGGCCGCGCTTTTGGATGCGGGTCTGAGTTTGAAAGAGGTTGACGCCATCGTGTCCGGCAATATGCAGGGGTTCGGAGGAGTGGCGCAGCCGGAGCTTTGGCTGGGAGACTGGATCGGCGCTCCGGGCAAGCCCGCGATCCGGATCGCAACCGGCGGGACCACTGGCGGCTCGGTGGGCCAGGGAGCGCTCTATACGGTTGCCAGCGGGATGTATGATGTTGTGCTTGCGGTTGCGTGGGAGAAGCATTCGGACAGCAAGGAGGCTGGCGCGACCACAGGCCTTTCCCATGTCGCAATGGCCAATCTGTTCCACGCGGTAAACTACGGCCTTAGCTTCAAGGCCCTGATCGCGACTATCGCGGTGGGCGCGGCCGCGGGCGTGGCATCGTATCAGGCGAGATTTTATCTGCACCGGTCCGGTTGCGGCATTGAGCATCTGGATATGGTTGCGGCCAAAGCCAGACGGAATGCGGCCAAGAATCCGTATGCGCACCTTCAATGGCCGAACTGCCAGCCGGAAGATATTGCCAAGACCGAGATGGTCGCTTATCCGTTTCGGTACGGCCATATCTGCCCAGCCAGCGACGGCGCGTCAGCGATTGTGGTGGCTGAAGAAAAAACCGCGAAAAGGCTTTGCAAAAAGCCGGCCTGGCTATTGGGCCTGGCCTCTTATTCCGACGAGGAGAACCAGCTCCAGAGCGAAAGCTACGGAGGAGTGGGAGTGATCGATCCTTCGGAGCAGATGGGATGCCGGCTCTCGGCCAAAAAGGCGTATTCAATGGCAGGCATCATTGACCCGCAAAAAGAAATTGACCTCGCGGAAATATACCAGCCGTTTCCCAGCCAGGAGCTGATTTTCTCCGAGCGGCTCGGACTGTTTGATGACGGCGCCGCGTGGAGGCATATGGAAAAAGGAGAGACGGACATAAACGGAAGGATGCCGATCAGCGTTTCCGGCGGAGTGAATGCAACCAACGCCATCGGCTCTTCGGCCTTGCAGCGCATCTTGGAGGCTGCGCTCCAGATTATGGGCAAAGCCGGCGAGCACCAGGTTCCGAAAAAAGTCAAAAAAGCGATCGCGCACGGATGGGGCGGGTTGACTAATTATGTCACGGTGACCGTTTTAGGTGATTCTCCCGGCTCGTAAGAGTTAAGTGCCAGGAGGCATTGGCGGAACAGCTGATTATGCGAGGAGGTAAAAGATGTCATACATAAAAGATGTGAGGCCGGAGACAATGATGGTCGAGGGCAACTGGGCGGTCGGCTACTATCGATACAAGGCACCCAGGCTGCTGGAGGAATTTGTCTCGGGTCTGAAGGATAAAAAGCTTGTGGGCAGTTTGTGCCTGGGATGCGGTAAGGTCATCGTGCCGCCCAGGAACATCTGCGGGAGGTGTCACCGAAGGATGGAAGAGCGGAGGGTCGTGAGCGACTGGGGCACCATCACCTGCTTTGTTTACACCCCGCCGGTTAAGCGGGGGAAATATGTCCTGTTCGGCCTGGACGCGGTTGAGCAGGGCGTGTTCAAGGAAGGCGAGATTGTGATTCCCTGCTTTGCCCGGTTTGACGGGTCGGATTCGAATGTCGCAACCCTTCTCCTGAACGCGGATGTGAATAAGGTTCAGATCGGGATGCGGGTCAAGGCGGTCTGGGCCAAGGAGCTTAAAGGACAATTGAGCGACCTCGAGGGCGTGGAGCCCCTGGAAAAGCAAGGCTGATGGACTCCAGCGTGAGAAATAAAATATTTAACTCCTCCCCCTTGACGGGGGAGGGCAGGGTGGGGGTGATTGAATACTCTTTCAACTATCACCCTCCCCTTACCTCCCATCAAGGGAGGGGATTATCTCGCTTGCGAGATATGAGCGAAGATTTGTTGGTATCCGAGGAGAGATCAAAAAATCCAAAAATGGAGAGCGGTGATGGATAAGAACAATGGAGTGATCACGGTTCAAGGGATGCCGATGGTGCCGGCGGGTTTCAACTGGTCGGTCGGATTCCAGATGGAGCGGTTCTTGAAAGCGCTCGGCCGGAAAAAATTCCTGGCCGCAAAATGTCCGGAATGCGGCTATGTGTATGCGCCTCCCAGGAACCGATGCGCTAAGTGCTACAAAAAAATGGACGAGAAGGATTTGATCGAGCTTTCCGGCAAAGGAACGCTCCTCAGCTTCACAACCGCCTATGTCGAGTTGGACGGGAAAGGAAATTTTATCGATCTTAAGCAGCCTAAAATCATAGGTGCGATAAAGCTTGATGGAGCGGATTCCACCATCTTTATGACGATTGAAGAGGCCAAGCCTGAGGATTTGAAAATCGGGATGAAAGTGTGCATCGCGTGGAACCAAGAGACCCAGGGCGGCTGGAAGGACATCAAATACTTCAAGCCCGACAAGTCCTGAAAATCTGGAAAGGGTCTGAGTCATTTTTAACAGGGTATTAAAAAAGTTTTTTAGACCCTCTCCCCTAGCGGGAGAGGGTAGGGTGAGGGGGATTATTTCAGTTATGCGAAATCTCGGAAACGCCGATAAAATAAAGGCGGGATCACCCTCCCCTTTATCCCCTCCCGTTCCATTCTCCGTAGCAGTAGCACTGCTACTGCGAAGGATGAACAAGGGAGGGGATGTAATTTTTCGCCTTTTCTGGAAATTAAACATTTTTCAGCACCCTGTTAGCGCAGAGACCGCGTTTGTTGATCCCGGCCCCAATAGTGAATGGAGGGAAAAATGGCGAAAAGTGACAAAGTGATAATCACGGCCGCGCTCGCAGGAGCCGCGACCACCAAGAAGAACAATCCCGCGGTTCCTTACACCCCGGAGGAGTTCGCGGAAGAGTCGCGCAAGGTTTACGAGTCGGGCGGGTCAATTGTGCACATCCACGCCAAGGACCCGGAATCCGGGTTTGCGACCGCGGACATGAAAAAAATCACGGATACCATTGAGGCCATCCGCGCTCGCTGTCCCAAGCTCATAATCAATATGTCCAGCGCGATTGCGCCCGGGTTGAAGCCGGAGCAGAGGATTGCGCCGATTATGGCGCTCAAGCCGGATATGGCCAGCCTCAACACCAACACCATGAATTTTGCGTTGGCCGATCACAGGAAAGGAACGGTTATGATCGAGTTCATTTTTGAAAACACTTTCAAGATGCTGGTAGATTTTGGCAAGGCCATGAAAGAGCTGAAAATAAAGCCGGAGCTCGAAGTTTACGACCCGGGCGGAATTTACAACACCCTTCTGGTGCGCAAGCAGGGAGGGCTGTTTGAAGAGCCGCTCCACTTCCAGTTCGTGTTCGGGGTCGCGGGAGGAATAGCGCACACCGCGCTCGGTATGTGTCTGATGAAAGACCTGATCCCAACGGACGCGACCTGGTCGGTCTGCGGAGTCGGACCCAACCAGGTAACCGCGGCGATGCAGGCCGCGTTTATGGGCGGTCATATCCGGGTGGGACTTGAGGATGCGGTGCGGGTGCCCGGAGGAGAACTGGCCAAGGGCAGCTGGGAGCAGGTGGAGGTTGCGGTGAAGATCGCCAAACTTGTTGACCGGGAAATAGCAACCCCGGACGAGGCGCGCGAGTTGCTGAATCTCAGGCCCAAAACCTAGAATGGCTTAAGCGGTTCTAAAATCCGCATCACAAGGCGCAAAAATGTTTGAACTGGATGAAAGTCAAAGAATCATCGAGAACGCGGTCCGCCAGTTCGCGGAAAAAGAGATCGCGCCCAATGTTGAAAAAATGGATTCGGGCGAGATGCTGCCTTACGACCTTATGCGCAGGATGGCTGAGGCGTTTGGCTTAAGGAAAGCCCAAGGCCGCGAGCGGGAAAAGGGCGAGATGGCTTCGGACGCGGTTCAGGACCCGATGATCGAGGCGATTGTGTCCAAGGAGCTTTGCCGGGTCAGCCCGGGGTTTTATCTTTCCTTCGGCGCCTCCATCGGTCTTTGCGCCAGGGCCATTATGAAGAAGGGCACGGCTGAGCAGAAGAAAAAATACGGGTTGTCGGTGCTTAACTTTGACAAGATCGGCTGCTGGGCATTGACCGAGCCGGATTCAGGCTCGGACGCGTTTGCGCTCAGGACCATCGCGCGTCCGGACGGAGACGGCTATATCCTGAACGGCTCCAAGATGTTTGCCACCAATGCGCCCTATGCGGATGTGTTCGTGGTTTATGCGCGGATCGTGCGCAAGGACGAAGACCTGAAAGACAAGCGCAGGATTTATCCGTTTGTGTTTGAGCGGGGCCTGAAAGGTTTTTCCACCAGCCCGCCGATGAAAAAGATGGGAATGAACGCATCGCCGACGGGCGCAATCTATCTTGATGACCTGAAACTGGGCAGGGAGCATCTTCTGGGCGGCGAGGAAAAAGAGAGCCGGGCCAGCGCGAAGGATGTTTTGTTCGGGGAGCGCAGCGGCTTGTCGTTTATGGCCTGGGGCATTATTGAGCGATGCCTGGATGACTGCGTCAAGTATGCGATCCAGCGCAAGCAGTTCGGCAAGCCCATAGCCGAGTTCCAGCTGATCCAGGAAAAAATCGCGAAGATTTATGTGCTTTTGGAAAATGTCCGGAATTTGTGCATCAAACAGGTCTGGCTGCAGAAAAACCGGAAAGGCTCGCCGGAAGAATTTTGCGCCGCGAAATTTTACAGCTCTGAGGCCGCGGTGGAAGCCGCGCTGGAAGCGATCCAGCTGATGGGCGGATACGGGTATATGAGGGAATATCATATCGAGATGCTTATGCGCGACGCCAAGCTCTTGCAGATCGGCGGCGGGCCGTCCGAGATTCAGTTGCTCACTATTGCCAAAGAGCTTTTGCGCAAAAATAATTTTGAGATCAGCCTGAGCGGGGACAAGGAAAGAGGCTAGATCATCAGAGTTTACATCGATCCATCGGCGCGTTGGCTTGAATAAGGCAGTGGAATATTTTTGCCTCCCCCATGCCTGTCCCGCCAAAGGCGGGAATGGGGGAGGGCAGGGAGAGGGTGATCCCGCGGAACGCGGGAGCAAGCCCGTGGCGAAACCTATTTGGCCTTGCATTAACGCCCACGGTAAATGTGGCTATGCCACTCACCCTCCCCTTAATCCCCTCCTGTCAAATGGCCAGACATGGTTTACAGTTTGTGCCAACACATCGTTTACACTTTGGGGACGGGAAAACGGAGCGGAGGGCGCAGCCCGAAGCGGAGTTTTCCCGGCCAGCCTCATTGC
>Ga0315280_10010149_pt1 | contig 11880 bp, 8 predicted proteins | sample YL17G06_40_MG_FD_203697 | JGI IMG/M metagenome (GOLD analysis project Ga0315280, IMG submission 203697) | Sediment microbial communities from Yellowstone Lake, YNP, Wyoming, USA - YL17G06_40 | ecosystem: Environmental > Aquatic > Freshwater > Lake > Sediment | place: USA: Wyoming | collected... | reverse complement strand
AATAAAAGCTATGTTCATCTTTCTTTTCAATTGGTATCTTGACTAGTTCTTCATTAAAATGAAATTTACTTAGAAGGCCCAGTTGCTCTGAGACATTGAAATCAATCCCGGGTACGCTACGATTCGTGTTTAGCTCTCTCGCGATGTCGCCATAGTTGAACAAGGGTTCATAGAAGTGGTCAAGGATCGGATAAACTCCCACTTTTGCCAGTATACTTTTGCTTACTTTCATACTGGAACCAGCATGAATTACGCGTCGCCTAATCGCTTTGAGAATCACGGCGCTCAGATAAACTAGTGGAGCCAAAAAAGTCTGTAATCCTGCATACGTAAATTTTGCTCGAGATAGATTTGGATCACTTTTGAAATCGCGTATTTTCATGACGTTGTTTCATTGGTTAATCATAATTCTGCATTTTTGGCCTCAAATCTGCTCGACGGGTGTTTGCCGCGCATATGACCCTTTGTGTTCACTAATCAAGCAATAATCCTTTTCCGGAAGTTACTAGCGGCTCACTATTGTTTAGCAACATAAAAACTTCTCGGTCATTCTGCCAACGTTTTTTGGGTCGACACAGAGTTGTTAGAAGACTCCGGAAGGTTAAAAAAACGCAAATGAACGATTAGACAGCATTTGCCAGCGCCGTCACTACGACACAAGTTCTTGAGATGCAAAGTCGAGGAACGTACCATGAATCATTAAGCGGTGTGCCAGCCCACACTGTGTTTTACTAAGCGATGATTGTTTTGTATTTTTTGTCATATATTTATATAAAAAGAGCGTTAAGCATTACAATTCGCCGCGCCGAAACCAATTGCAAAGTCACCAATTCGAAGCGATATCGATGGTTGCGCTACGAACAATAAATGTACTATTGACTGTTATTTTGGTGTTGTTGCTCGCATTACTTGTGCGGAGCATTCCCCAGTCTGAGTATTCGCAGGCACCAGTCGCATACGAGGGTTTGGGCTTTGCATTCACGAATAATATCCTCGCTACTGGACACATTGGCCCGTTAACTCGCGCGGAGTCACTGCGTGTTGACCTTACCGGCATTCACTCTTCCATCATCATAAACGACGTCAATTCTGTTCAAGTACGCTGTTTTGTTGAAGCCCGCTGCGTATGGGATGCTTGGATTAACAACGACGTATTCTGCACCGACTTGTTTAATGTAGTTGGCTGAGAGCCCCTGCTCGGTATAGACGAATGCAGCGTGCCTGCCATAGTAAAATACCGCCGTCTGCGTGTCAAATTCGACAGCAATGCGTGATTTTTGATCAACGTGTTGATTGATCCACGTTCCGGAGGTATTTAGTCTGTTTATCGAACTCAAGTCATTAGAACTAAAGTAGAACGGGTTTGCACCAGAATCCTTGAAAAAAACTGAGGGAACCTGAGAGTTGACTACTCCAGCGACGAGCGTCATACAGATTACCGCGATCAAGAGGCCCGTTTTCAACGATTTGTTTACAGACAAAAACCATTGATCTTTGATGCTGTAGACCGTGAAGGCCACAAAAATCGCGCCTAAAGGGGTATAAAACCCAATTGTGCGATCAAGTGGCAGTGCTCCAGCGTAATTTCCAAAAAACCCCACTATGATAAATACCGCCGCCAACACCGCACACCTAACTCTGGTTATGTCTTGCGTTCTCACAGTTAAAAGTAGCGACACAGCAGCGAGTAGCAAGAATACGTATTGTACAGCATTCGAAGCTGTGTACAAGAGGGGCACTTGCACGCCTACGGTAAGCACCTGTGGGGTATGCGCGGCGCTCATTACGTATCTAATAACTTGACTAGCAAAGTAATAATATCCCAAAGCCTGGTACGCTAGAACCGGGCCTATTATTAAAAGCCAAATGCGGTAATCCCTAGAAACTTCTTTGAGCAACTTCCGAAATTCGGGCCTTATGCGCGGCACGCGCATCAATGCAAATGGTGTCACCATAACGACAATCGCAAATAATCCAATGAAGAGGGAAGAAAAGTGGTGACTCAAGACAAAAGCGGCAAGAAATATCAAAAAAACGCTATACATCAGTCGGTTTTTCGTCACTCTGAGTTTAAGAAAAGCATAAACGAGAAAAACAAATAAGACAAAAGCGAGCCCTTGCGGGTGATATTCAGACTGAAAAAGTATAGTCGTTTCTGCGCTTAGCGCGACTATGGCCGACAAAAGTGCCGCACCGTCACTTTTGATGACGAGCTTTGCCAGTATGAATGCTGCTAGCACGAAAAGAGCCCCCAAAAGAGGCTCTTGAAATTTGAAGACCAATCCTACGTCGATACCAGATGTCAAAACCGTCGTAGCAGTCAGCAAATGCATCAAAGGCCAATAAAGCTGATTCTGAACATTGTAGTACCACCAACTAAGTTGGGGGTTGGCAACCCCGAAGCTTAGAATATTCGTCGTAGTAACCATGTGGTAGTACGAGTCAAGCAAGACCGTGCCAGAGAATTTGAGGTAGGAGGCTGCTCGCACAATAAATGCAATCATTAATGTCTGCGGAAGTAGCAAATACACGTCTAGCGACTTTCTGATTAGAAAAGACCCGTAGACTAACAAGACTGCTAGACTAAATAAGAGGGCCAAAAACAACAAATCAGTTATCGGCGAGTTGACAATAGTCGGAGAAAGTTTGAAATAAAGTACAAACGGAATGATGAGAAGATATATTGCGAGAGCAACTGCTTTGAGTCGTGTATTCCCTGTCATTTACTTCACATAGCTGCGTCTTTGTTCGATAACCGTACAGCTTTATTTATGTTGTGACACAACGAACGTCTACGACTTGGACGTTGTGATTCAAGATACTAAAATGCGTCGACATTTGGCATTTTGGCAACCCAGATTTCCTCTGTGCCCTCTATTGATCTTGGGGGTTGCCTGTAGTTGGCCCGAGCGTGACCAAGCAAGAAGCGCGCTTTACTCGCCAGAATGTGACTTTCTGTTTCACGCAGTGACATTCGCAAACAAGTGAGTCTCTCTGTATGGAACGGCGCTATTGCCGTTCTTGTAAAGCAGGAATTTAAATTCTGCATTGTTGCTTTCTGTGACAGGCCTGAAGGTTATCGTTTTTTCCCATTGACCGTTAGCGTTGATCGTAAGTTGCTCTGAATAAAGCGTTTTTGGCTGAGGGCTTTCATTCTGTTGTATGACTAGATTATAAGTCGCATCTTGGCCTTCGTGGTTTGCGATGCCTAGTTCAATAGACGTATTACCCCTTAGCGACATCTGTGTCGGATAATCCTTCGCTTCACCTTTGGAATTTAAGACATAGAACTCAGTGTATGCATCGCTCTGATTCGGCGTGGTGATGGCATACGCCACGACCGAAGTGGACGAGACTAGCGACACTATCAAGAGGATGTTGAGGGTCCTATCACGCGCATTTTGTTTTTTTAAAAACAGCTGAATAGCGAAGCGAAGCCCACGCCATTCCACTGTAAAACGATCGTCCAGCGCGAGATTACGTCTTCGTTCCAAGCCTATGACGCTGCCTGAAATAATAATTAGCGTCAAAACGCCCGCTGCAGGTCCAAGCGCGAGCGGACTATAGTATGCTAAGACAAAAACCAACAACGGCACAATCGCGATGCTTAGTCCAAATGCGAGTGTTATTCGTTCGATATTGCTTAGGTCATGCCTCCTCGGAAACAAAGCCGCGGTAAGCGCGTATCCGGGATTAAAAACCACGATAACAACGCCTAGGACTTCGCGGAAAATGCTGACGTCGAGATAAGGAAGAAACATCAAGGCAATTATGACAAACGTCGAGAATAGAACTGCAGCGAGATCTGCATTTGAAGTAAAAATGTTTGAGACGATGCTGTTTTTTTGCTTGGCGCTGCTTGAAGGTTCTTCTTTCATGGGAAATTAGGGTGTAGATTGGTGTTGAAGATACAGCTATAGGTCTACAACTCGTGTTTATAATATAACAACTTTGTCAAAGCCAGAGTTTATAAGTAATTCACGTTTCGCGGATTGATCGCGGGGTGGCGAAAAGCACTCACTAGATCAAATAAAGCGCTGAAAGATTGCATCTCATCCAGAGATGACCAGTCCTTTCAAACGACGCAGGAGCAGTCCAATGCGGACTGTTTAACGGTCTCAGATTATGCAAATGATGAGCCCCGAATGAATAATAAACAATGGCTGCCGCATTTTTTTCACAATCGACGAATCTCCAAGTCCGCATTCTAGTCCAAAATCTATTTGTCTCGAAGCGTTTCACAAATAGGCTGTGAATTCTTTAGCGCGGCAATAGAAGTCTGTCGAAGACAAAAAAATCCACTAATAATCTTAAAAAGAAATTGAAACGAAAGCCGGACAATACGACGATCGACGAGAAGCACAACTGAATTCGCGTACCGTCTTCTTGCCACGTTTCAAAGCGCACGGAAAGAATGAGCTTCATTCGACGAGAAAAGATTAGGATCAAAAACGAGTATAGAAATCAGGTTCGCGCGTTAATTCCTGAAAGACATGTTCGTTACACAGCTGTAGATCCCTATTTGTTCCGCTTTTTGGAAAGACCTATTAGAAAAGAGTTGAGACAGCGCTCTAGATCGTCACGGGACTGCGTCACGTCAAGCCTTGGATCATTTGCGATATAGGGAGTGGTTTTGGCGTGCTAATGTCACTTTTTGAAAGAAACCTTGATCCAAAAACACTGAAGTCAGTTATCGGAATTGATGCTTATCCTTGTGAATTGCTTAGAATCGCCGAACAGGTTTTTGATAAGCTTTCCACAAGAAAAAACCACGCTTTTGTCCGCGGAGACATCCAATGCTTACCTTGTTCGAGTGATGTATCTGATCTGTGCACCTGTTTAGGCGTATTAGAACACGTTCGAACGTCCAAAAAGCCCTACTCGAGATCAAACGGGTTACTAAACGCGATGTCCTTCTTATAGCTACCGCCCCCGTTGAGGGCCGACCGTCGAGAATGACACGTGCAACGCTAACCGCCGGAGGACGTTGGGGCGAAAATAGCCCTCACTGGAGAGGCGACATAAAAACTACGGTGAATTCAAAGAATGCTTATCCGACGTTTTCGCGATCATAGATCAAAAACATATGCCAACTCGGGTAATAGCATACGACACGTTGTTTGTTTGTCGAAACGACAAGTAGATCTGCTGCAGCCCCGCAGAAACACGTCCTGGCGGAGCTACTACGCAGATTACCGCAACACGATGCGGACGAATAAAAATCGTGAAAATGCGATTCGTTGTGCACGAAAGCCGCTTGGAGTCCAGGAAATTCTAAGCAGTCGCAATGCGTTTCAGAAGCAAGCAACTTTCGCTCAGTGCCAGCGTTCCTTCGGTTGCGAACATCGTTGAAAAGACGCTAGCGTTGTCAAAGCGCGCATATTTCTGCGTTTGGTCGCGTTCACAACGTTAATTTGTCTCTTTGAAGTAGACGTTATGCCACAATTCGAGGACAAATAGCATCCACATGAAATAGCGACTGTGATAGGGGTGATAACCTTCGCTATTGAAATTCTGAAGCAGTTCCAGCAACTTGCGCCTATCGAATATCTTGTTTATAAATTCCCCGTCTTCGACTGTTTGGTTTACTTCGTCTTTTAGACTTTCAAAAACCCAAAAGTCGGCTGGAGCTCCAAATCCCGCTTTTTTTCTAGCCGCTATTTCTTTTGGGACTATGTCCGCCACCGCTTTCTTAAAAATGTACTTTTCTCTGTTCTTATGCATCTTTAGATTGCTTGGTACTGAAAAAGCATAATTGATTAATTCTTTATCGAGCAGCGGCAGCCTCTGCTCGATAGAGCACGCCATCGTCCCTTTATCGGCCTTCATCAAATATTTTTCAGGCAGCAAGTTTTTGCAATCTAGTGCAAGCATTTTATTCAATGTTTCCTTCATTTTTGGAGGATTTATCGCCAAAACATCCACTGTATAACAATTCAAGTTCGTGTAGTACTTAAACTCCGCATCATTCATTTGTTTCCTCGTGTACAAATACGCATTTTCAAAAGTTGGTTGACATAAGTAGCTTGCACGCCTACATAACGCGTTGGAACGCGAATATACGTTTCCCGCACCGGGGGTTGCATCAAGCAAGGCTTTAGCTAAGGCTCTAATAGGTGAAGGAAGCCGAAATAGTAGAGATGATTCAAGACCCAGCTTGTATTGTGGATATCCCGCAAAAAGCTCATCTCCTCCATCGCCAGCTAACACCACTTTCACGTATTTCCTCGCCATTTCAGATAGGAAATAGGTAGGGATAACGGCTGCGTCGCCCATAGGCTCATCGAAATGCCAAGCAATATGACGCAATTCTTTTCCAACATCGCGATCGGTGAGCAAAAGTTCGTGATGTGCGGTATTTAAATGATCAGCCACAACGCTCGCATGTTCAAGTTCTGAGGAGTGTTCAAAGCCTATCGAAAAAGTGTGTAGAACATCGTCTGTGCATTGATTTGCAAGCGATGCCACCGCTGTCGAATCGATGCCACCCGAAACGAAAACGCCTATGCCTACGTCCGCCCGCATCCTTAAACCCGTGGCAGTTTCTAGTATTGATCGAAGACCTTTGGCGATTTCGTCCTCCGGGTTATACACGATATTCTCGCGTAAATCCCAATACTTCTTGGTGTCCAGTTTTCCATTTTCTATGATAAGGGCGTTCCCTGCTTTGACTTTCTTAATACCCTTGAATAATGTATACTCTCCAATTGAGTATTGATAGGCAAGGTAACTGCAAATACCTAGCCAATTGATTTCTTTCTTGAGTGGATACTGCAAAATTGCCTTAATCTCCGAGGCAAAAATCAGTTCACCGTTGTTAGTTGTTGCGTAATAGAGCGGTTTTTTCCCTATGGGATCCCTGGCCAGTATCAACCTCTTGTTTGATTGATCATATAATGCCAAAGCGTACATCCCACGCAAACTTTGCAAAAAAGACAGGCCATACTCCTCGTAAGAATGCAAAACTACTTCGCTGTCTGAACGAGACTTAAATTGATGCCCTCTCCCTTCTAGAGAGTTTCGCAATTCCTTAAAATTGTAAATTTCACCGTTAATTGAAAGCCAGAGATTCCCGTCTTCGTTGCACATTGGCTGTGCTCCGTGTTTTGTTAGGTCATTAATGCTTAGACGAGTGTGTCCCATTGCAATGTCTGTATCAGCATAGTACCCGCTATCATCCGGGCCTCTGTGCTTCAAGACTGCCATCATTTTGAGGATCAGATTTTTATCGTCCCCACCATATATTCCGCAAATTCCGCACATTCTTTCTAATAAAGTGAGCACTTTTTGCCGTTTGGGTGCTTGTTCTTGCAGTAGAGTGTCTTTTACCTAATATTCTGACCTCTCGAATATGCTCCCTGTGTGGATAGATCATATATATAGGTGTAGACGACATTTTACCGACAAGTGCCAATTTGAACAGACTCTTGCAAAAAGCGCTGAAAACAGCGATATCACTGTTCGTCACAGAACGAATATCTGCGCTTTTTTGCTGCAAAAGACGTTCCGCTGGAGAGATGCGCGACAAACACAGTTGCCGTTGCTCGTGCACTTGCAGCATCGATTAAAGACTTTAACGCAGCGACTGGTTACCCGTTCAATTGTCTCTCAGATTGCCGCAGAAAAGATTCTCTTCTCGACGCGGCTTTCGGTATACGAAAAAGCGAGGCCCAAGCGCGATGCCTACTACTCTTTTATAATCGGAGCTAAAAAAACTGGCTTTAAATATCACCACAAAAAGAACTACCAAATGATAGTATGAGAATTGCATTCAGCACACTGCAATATCCCAAGATAGATGCGGGCTCTAACAAATATGCAACTTGCCTGACACGCGGACTGGCAGCACTCGGCCACGATATTACAGTTTTTGCAGCACAAACCAACGATGCTACGGAAGTGCTTGATGGACAAAAAAATGTGCGCGTTACAAAAGTTAGGGTTCGCGAACGATATGCTCCAGCCGCACAATTTTCTTTTCTCTTGCCTAGATACATTCGGCGAGCAGAACAAGAGGATCAACAATTTGATATAGTCCACTTTAATGGTTTCTGTTACTGGTTTTTCCCTAAAAGAGTCTCTCTTGCTCCACACGTCGTTACGGGGCTTCATTTGGCAACCGATGCTATTGACGCGATGCATGAGAGCTTCACAAAACGACTCGTTCACTATAGTCGTGAAACAAACGTATTTATGCCGTTTATCGAGAAGAGAGTCTTTACAAGTGCAGATTACATACTTTCTATCAGTAATTTTACCAAAGCACGCATAATGGACAAGTATGGAATCCCGACAACTCGCATAGAAACCATTTATCTCGGCGCAGAGAAATCCAGTTATGAATTTACAGAAAACGATATTCGGATTTTTAAAGAATCGCTTAACTTATGGGGAGAGATTCCGCTACTACTATTCGTGGGGGATGTCAATGACCCCCGAAAAGGACTGGATCTGCTCTTAAAGGCACTTAAGCTCGTTACACAGCAAACATCTGCTGCTTTGTTGGTCGTAGGTCCCCGCAACCAAACCGAAGCCAAAAATAGAGCAGCGTCTTTAGGCATATCTGACAAGGTGTTCTTTTTGGGTTCTGTTGATCCGATCACTCTACAAAAATGCTATGCGACGTGCGACGTATTCGTTTATCCGTCCAGACTTGAAGGTTTTGGGTTGCCGTTACTCGAGGCTACCGCAGCGGCGAAGCCAATAGTAGCGACCAATGTCGGGGCAATACCAGAACTCGTTGAAAGTGGGATTAATGCGCGTTTAGTCGATCCAAATGAGCACGGCATTGCCAAGGCGATTATCGCTGCATTAGACGACAAACAAGAGGGCACCGGTACGAAAAAAACTCGCAACCCCGCTTTAGATAACTTTAGATGGGAGAGAACTGCCCGCCTCACAAGTGAGCTATACGCAAAACTGCTCGGTCGAGGCGGTGAAACGTAACTGTTGGTTGGCGCCAATCCTGATGCTAGTGCTTCATTGCCGACAACAAGTGATTCCAAGCGCTCCTGATGCCCGACGACCGCCTAGCACAAGAAGCTTGAAAAACCAGCGTCAAGTGAAGCGCCATCAAATATTGAGATTATAGGACGATACGTGCTTGTGCCAGAAATCTTTGAATACATTAAGAGGCTTGCACCTGGAAAAGACGATGAGGTACAACTCACGGATGCTATCAGAAGGTTAGTGGAGAGCGAGGAAGTATACGCGTGCGTAGTCGACGGCGTCAGGTACGATACTGGAAATAAGACAGGATATCTGAAAGCTGTGCTAACCTTCGTGCTCGAAGACGATGAATTGAAAGACGAAGTCTTAAGCTATCTTCAGTATGCTGATTCCTGACAGGAGTGATAACGGATGAATCATCAATTGTTCACCAAAAATCACCTGCAAAATCAGAGATGCAAAGCAAACTTTAGGGCCAAATACAAACGCTAGCGTTGGCTAAGTAGCAGCGCCTTCTCACTCGTGCTATTTCTTGCGATTGGAAGTGCGAAACAACCAAAGGAATGCTCGCGGCAATGACAACGGAGGCCAGAAGTCGACCGAGCTCGGGAGGTCATTTCCACGCCCTTCACCCAGAGAAGGCGCTACTAGCAGAACGAAGGATGCTGCGGCGACTCCGCGTTACCTTCTGTCAGAACGTCGCCTGGCAGCAAAGCTTGTTGAACTCACTTCCCGTCGTGGCCTTGATGTGAAGCTAATCGAGAACAATGCAATGACCATCGTCTGCGCATGCATTCCTCGACTATTGTTTGTTTAGTCAGGAAGCAGCCGTGCTGGACGCAACGTTACTGAAAAGTGTTTTCACGAAAACGGAAGGCGTGCCAGGATGCTCTGCAGAACTTACCAGACTAACTGAGCATCATATCAGCGATAACTTGGTTTACCTGGCAACGGCAACGACAGAAGCAGGGTATGCTAGCTGCCTCGCTGCGGGCTTAATGAACCACAGAAGCATAAAGTTCCTCGAGCTTCAAAATGCCTGTTTCCCAGCCAAATTCTTTGTTAACAAATTTTTTTCCGTTATTCCCAAGTGTTTTGCTCGAGTGTTCGTTTTGTAGAACCGCTAACAGTGCGTCACGCAATTCCCTCTCATCGTACTCGATAACGTATCCCACATCGCGACCAATCCATTCTGAAACGCCACAGTTGTTTGTCACTATTACAGGAGTACCGCATGCCAACGCTTCCAAGGCAACGTTGCCGAACGATTCAAACCGATCTTTTGACGGCAAGACGAAAACATCAGCATCCACATAGGCCTCCAATTTCTCTCGTCCGTAGATGGGGCCAGGAAACACCACGTCATTACCGACTCCCATTTTGTTTGCCAGCGATTTAAGAGTGTCAGTATACCCCTCGTCTGGCCCTGCAATGACGACGTTTAGTGGGGGATTCACTGCTCGCTTTACTCTGCTAAATGCAGTTATTAGAAGGTCGGCACCCTTTCTCTCGTGTATGCGGCTCAGAAACAGCACTACCTTTGCATTACGATCTATATCATGTTTTTTTCGAAAATGGCCGTGCTCCGGCAAATCCTCGTAGCTGCTCCGATCGATGTAGTTTGGTAAGTGGACGACCTTTTCAAGTGGAAAATCGGCAAACGCGTTCTTGAATTGATTAGATTCAATTGTTGAAGAGGCGATGATCTTGCTTGCGTCTTTGATTATCGAATGGCCAAAAAGGATGTCAAAAACTTTTTTTGGCTGGCTTTTGCTATATAGCACCCTCCTCGCGTTTGGCCGCGGAACGCTGCGCGGAAGTGACCCGTGAGCTTGCAGAATGTAAGGAACGCTCTTTTTTGTCGCATAGTGATGCACCAACACTGCTTGAAAATGAAAATGCTCCCTTAAGTGAACCAAATCAAAGCTCTCTATGTGCCTCCTCAGTGCAAACGCCATAGCTGGCGCTATAGGGACATTCCTATAAGCTAGGTAATTGCTCACAGTGCGAAAACGGTACACAGTTATGCCGTCTATAACCGTGGGATTGTATCGAGGCTTGAGGCGAGAATTTGCGTCATAAGCATCGGTTGTAAACACAGTTACGTCATGTCCGCGTTTTGCCAGTTCTTTCGAAACGAGATAGGTCGTTCGGGGCACCCCTCCGTAAACAGGAGCCGGAGGAAAACGCAAACTCACCTGCAGTATCTTCACCTCAATTACCCCCGCCCGTACGGGATTGCGATGCACAAATATGGCTGTAGAAGAAACCTCGAAGTCTCACGCTGCCCAGTAGTCCCAAGTGTTTTGGCACGTGATCACCTGAAGCACAACAGAATCTAGTTTCAGCGGAAGAGCCAATGAACAGATTCCTTATGAGCGACACAGATGTGGTTATCTTTCTTAAGTTTATTTCTGCCCACTCGCATAGATTCTTCCTGCGAATTCGGCCTAAGTCTTATTGAGTTCTTGAGTTTCGAAAACAGTTCCTTCTTCACTCCTGCAACAAAACACCAAGCTTCTCGCCACGTACTGTGTGCCAATCTACTGGCCGTAGTTTCTAGGATTATAGAGCGCAAGGGTTGACGTTTCGAAGGGATAGACAGTTGTAATCTTATAGTTTCAATGGGGTAATTGCCATCAGCGGCTCGCCTTAGTTAGGGTGACTAATGGAATTGCGTGGGTTTTAACGACCGGGGACGGAAATTAGGCAGTCTGTGTCGTTGAGCAACATATCCCGAAGTTCGGCCCAGGCGGTTTTCCCGACAAACGTTCTCATATTCTGGTTCGAGGTAGCTTCGACAAGTTCACGACTTTGACGTTTGGGGAGACTACATGTTTTCCGCAGACACGTCGTTGAGAGACCACGGCATTTAGGATGCGGCTCATCATTTATTATGAAAGCGATATCAGTGACGACGTTGTGCGGCGG
>Ga0315280_10010147_pt1 | contig 11881 bp, 9 predicted proteins | sample YL17G06_40_MG_FD_203697 | JGI IMG/M metagenome (GOLD analysis project Ga0315280, IMG submission 203697) | Sediment microbial communities from Yellowstone Lake, YNP, Wyoming, USA - YL17G06_40 | ecosystem: Environmental > Aquatic > Freshwater > Lake > Sediment | place: USA: Wyoming | collected... | reverse complement strand
GAGTTTGTCCTGACCGATGTTTACGGGAGTTTTATCCTCTTTGAGGCTTTGAAGAGCGCGCCCCACGTTGAATTTTTCGTTCATATTTCCACGGATGAGGTCTACGGAAGCCGGGATAAAGGCTTCTTTAAGGAGACTGATCCTCTCAACCCCTCTTCACCTTATGCAGCCAGCAAGGCCGGCGCAGACCGTCTGGCCTACGCCTATCACGTGACTTACGGCCTTCCTCTTATCATCATTCGCCCCAGCAACAATTTCGGGCCATGCCAGTATCCCGAGAAATTTATTCCTCTTTTCGTGACGAATGCGCTGGAGGACAGGCCTCTTCCCCTTTATGGGAAAGGCACAAACGTCCGCGACTGGCTCTATGTAGAGGACAACTGCCGGGCCATTGACCTGCTGATGCGCCAGGGGAAGGCTGGAGAAGCTTATAACATCGGCGCCGGCAAGGAGGTTCGGAATATCGATATTGCTGAGAATATCTGTGACCTGCTTAAAAAGCCCCGGAGCCTGATCAAATTCGTGCCGGACCGCCTGGGCCATGACCGCCGCTACGCCCTCGACTGCGCCAAAATCCACGCTTTGGGGTGGAGGCCGGAGAAAAAATTCGAAGAGGCGCTCGCTTCGACCGTCCGCTGGTACGAGGAGAACAAAGAGTGGTGGCGGAAGATAAAGGAGCGCAGCCATGACTTCCAAACCTTTTACAAAACCTACTATCGCGACAAAAAATAGATTATTCCTGCGGTTATCAATTTCTCTCTGTCATTGCGAGCAGAGCGAAGCAATCCCACAAAGTCGCGAGGGTCGCGTAACGGTCTCAGTTATTAATACAACCGCGTTAATTCATTTGTCATCGCGAGGAGCGAAGCGACGTGGCGATCTCACAAAACTAATCTAAAGAGATTGCCACGCCCTTGCAGGGCTCGCAATGACTATGTAACGGCATTTACTGCGTTTGTATTAATACAACCGCGTTAAGTGAATTGTCATTGCGAGGAACGAAGTGACGAAGCAATCCCGACTTAGCAGGATGAGATTGCCACGCTCCCGATGGTCGCTCGCAATGACTATGTAATGGTAATAATTGCGTTTATATTAAGTACAATGAGTCGTGAGAAAAAGCTTCTCTTGTAATAGTCATGATAAATAAGTCTGGATGGAGAATCAGTATTTCGTTTATATTATGACAAATAGAAGTAATACTGTTCTATACACCGGCGTAACAAACGATTTAAAGAAAAGAGTTTATAAACATAAAGAAAAATTAGTTGCAGGTTTCACCAAAAAATATAATATTAATAAGCTTATATATTACGAAATACTTGGCGATGCATATAGTGCGATTGCAAGAGAGAAGCAAATTAAGGGAGGGTCGCGCCGGAAGAAATTTGGCTTGATCCAAGGTATGAATCCGACTTGGGAGGATCTTTACCATAGACTATGAGATTGCTTCGCCCTTACAGGGCTCGCAATGACAGCGTCAGATTGCTTCGACATCTTCGATGTCTCGCAATGACAAAAGGCAGGGATGCCCAATAATGGAGGAAGGATGAGAGTCCTGATCACGGGAATCACCGGGTTTGCCGGAAGCCATCTGGCCGAATATATCCTCGCCCATCACCCTGATGACGAGGTCTATGGAACCGTGCGCTGGCGGAGCCGGATGGAGAATGTTCTCCACATCCAGGATAAAATCGAGCTCTGCGAGGCAGACCTGAAAGATATGGTCTCGCTCCAGGCCTGCCTGGCCCATATCAGGCCGGACCGCATTTTCCACCTGGCCGCCCAGAGTTTTGTCCCAACTTCCTGGAAGTGCCCGGCAGAAACATTCGCCATCAACGCCATCGGCGAGGTCAACCTCTTCGAAGCCGTGCTCAGCCTGAAGCTTTCGCCGCGGATTCACGTGGCCGGCTCGAGCGAGGAATACGGCCATGTCAACCCCGCGGAAATCCCGATGAAAGAGACGAATCCTCTGCGGCCCCTCAGCCCTTATGCGGTGAGCAAGGTGGCGCAAGACCTACTGGGTTATCAGTACCATAAAAGTTACGGCCTCCGGGTGGTCCGCACGCGCGGGTTCAACCACACCGGCCCGCGCCGCGGGGAAGTTTTTGTCACGTCCTCCTTTGCTAAGCAAATCGCCGAGATCGAAAAGAAAAGGAGGGAGCCGGTCATCCATGTCGGCAACCTCGAGGCCAAACGCGATTTCAGCGATGTCCGCGATATTGTCCGGGCTTATTGGCTGTGCCTGGAGAAAGGAGAAGATGGCGAGGTTTACAACATCGGCTCGGGCGTTTCCCGCACGATGAGAGAAGTCCTGGATATTCTCCTTTCTTTGAGCCAGGTCAAAGTCCGGGTCGAGGTTGACCCGAAAAGGCTCCGTCCTTCCGATGTCCCGATCCTTCTCTCTGATTCCTCAAAATTCGTGGCCTTAACCGGCTGGAAGCCGGAGATTCCCTTCAAGCAGACTCTGAGCGACCTGCTCGACTACTGGAGGGAGAGAGTGTGAGGAGATGGGCAAGACGAAGGTTTTTATCACGGGCGCGACAGGCTTTGCCGGCCGCCACCTGATGAATGCCCTGCTGTCTCCCGAATTAATTTGTTACGGAGCCACCTTTCCCCAGCCGCCGCATCCTTCCGAAAAAAATATATTTTTCCTGGACATGCGGTCGGAGCGGGATGTTTTTGAAGTGATCAAGACCGTCCAGCCGCAGTGGATTTTTCATCTGGCCGCCGTCTCCAATGTCAAGTATTCCTGGGAGAGAAGAAAAGAAACCCTGGAGACGAATATCATGGGGACGTTCTATCTCTTCGAAGCCGTCAAGAAATTTGTCCCCGACGCCAGAATCCTTTATGTGAGCTCCTCAGATATCTACGGGTTTATTCCCGGAGGAGAAAACACGGGCGAAAAGGCTTTCTCGGAAGACGATCCCTTTGAGCTCATGAGCCCTTATGCTTTTTCTAAAGTGGGCGGAGAGCTTCTCGGCGGCTTTTATAGCCGGATTGAAAACCTCGATACCGTCATCGCCCGGCCTTTCCCGCACACGGGCCCCGGCCAAAGCTCCGATTTTGTCTGCTCCGATTGGGCGCGGCAGGTCATCCAGATCGAAAGGGGCGCGAAGGAACCGGTGATGCGAGTCGGAAACCTCGATGTCAAAAGGGATTTCACCGACGTTCGAGATACAGTCAGGGCTTATGTCCTGTTGATGCAGAAGGGGCGAAGGGGAGAGGTCTACAATATTTGCCGGGGCGAAGGCGTTTCGTTGAGGAAGATTTTAGAGATATTTCTTTCGTCCGTTTCAAAGCCTGTGCTGGTCGAGCAAGACCCGGCCAAAATAAGAAAGGTGGATATTCCCTTCCTGGTCGGCGATAACCGGAAGATTAAAAAAGAAACGTCCTGGGAGCCCCGAATTCCGTTAGAGAAAACCCTCCTCGAGCTCCTGGATTATTGGCGAGTCCATCCTTAACGGGGACGGTTCTATTTTCTCACTTTTACTTTTCTTTTACATTAAGCCCATCAGATATTCAGCTCCAGCTGCCCTTCCTGGATGATCTTTCTCTCTTTCTCTATGTCTTTGAGCATTTCCGGAGTGACATCTCCTGTCGGGTAGATGCCGTCGAAGCAGGCTGCGCAGAAATTGGTGATTTTCGGGTTCCCGAGTCGGACGGCCGCCTTCAGGTTGTCGAGTGTCTGGTAGATGACCTTGTCGGCGCCGATTTTTTTTGCGATCTGGTCGAAACCGGCATCTCGGGCGACGAACTCTGTTTTTGTTTGCATATCGATCCCGTAAACGCAGGGATACCGGAGAGGTGGAGAATAGGCGGCAAAATAGACTTTCTTTGCGCCGCACTCCCGGACGAGTTCCACGATGGCACGAGAAGTATTTCCGCGGACGATGCTGTCATCCACGAGAAGGACGTTCTTGCCTTCGAACTCTGAGGCGATAGGGTTGAGCTTTTGGCGCACCGAGCTTTTCCGCTTCTGGTCGGCGGGCATGATAAAGGTGCGGCCGATGTAGCGGTTCTTGACCAGCGCTTCCCTGTATTTGAGGTTGAGCGCCCGGGCGATTTCGATGGCGGCGTCCCGCGCTGAATCCGGGACGGGCACGACGACGTCGATCTTGAGGTGATGTCGTCTGATCTCCTCTGCCAGGAACCGGCCGAGCTCAACCCGGCAGAGGTAAACGTTGACATCGTCAATAAAAGAGTCGGGCCTGGCGAAATAAACCCACTCAAAGAGACAGGGTGAATGGGGGCAGTGGGCAATCTTCTTGGAGTGAAGCTTGCGGCTGTGGTCGATGTACAAGGCCTCTCCTGCTGCCACATTCCTGATCTGGGTGAAGCCCATGATATTGAGCGCGACGCTCTCCGAAGCGAAAGCATGGGAAGGATAAAGGCCGTCACGGCGCACCCCATAAACCAGGGGTTTGATGCCGTAGGGGTCGCGGAAGGCCACGAGTCCCTGTTCAGCGATATAGGCGACAACCGAATAGCTCCCCTTGACTTTCTTGAACACGCCCTCCACAGCCTTGAAGACATGGTGGGGCTGGACCTTCTTCATCCGCTGGCCGGCCAGCTCCTGGGCGAAAACATTTAAAACAACCTCGACATCATTCTCGGAATTGAGCAGCCGGTGATATTTTTCAAAGAGCTCTTTTTTGAGCTCCTTGTAATTGATGACATTGCCGTTGTGAGCCATGATGATGCCGAAGGGAGAATTGACCTGGAAAGGTTGAGCATCTTCGCCTCTCCCGCCTCCGATGGTCGGATAGCGCGTGTGGCCGATGCCGATGTTCCCGGTGAGGCGCTGGACGTTCTCAGCAGTGAAAATATCTTGGACGAGGCCGTTGCCTTTTTTCGTGTGGAAGCGGCCGTCGTAGGTGATGATGCCCGCGGAATCCTGTCCTCTATGCTGGATCGCCAGCAGCCCCTGGTAGAGGTCCTTAAAAACGTTTGTATTTCCGAAGATGCCGATTACGCCACACATTTCGTATTTTTATTATATTATGAATAGGAATAGGACTCAATAGAGCTGAGAAACCCAGATCCTTTTATTTTTTTTGGCTTGATTTTTCTAAACTTCTAAACGAAGGGATTCTTGATGACAAATTCGCCTCCGGACGGTCCCCCTCCGAGCCGTCCTCATCTTATTCATCTTATTTCGCCGGCTTATTTCGGGAGAGCCGTCGCCGGTTTAAAAGAGAGGCGAGGAGCTCTTTGGGCGAAACGCTGGCTGTGCCGATTTTTCCGACGACAATTCCAGCCGCGGCATTGGAAAGATAAGCGGCTTCGGCGATGGATGCGCCTGTTAGAAGGGCCAGGGCGGCCGCCGCAATGACGGTATCGCCTGCGCCGGTGACATCAAAAACTTCCCGGGCCACAGTCGGGATGTGAATGGGGGCTTTTTCTTTTTCAAACACGGCCATGCCCTGCTCCCCGCGTTTGATGATGAGATAGCGGCTCGAGATGAAAGCAAGGATTTCAAACCCGGCTTTCTCGACCTGCGCGTCCGTGCGGCATTCGTGGTGGACGATTTTTTCCGCTTCGAAATGATTGGGCGTGACCAGCGTCACGGGCGAGAACAAGGCAAAATGTTCCACCTTAGGGTCGACAAAGACCGGGATACGGCGTTCCTTGGCGAAAAGCAGGGTCTTGCTTACCAGGGATGGGTTCACGATTCCCTTGTTGTAGTCGGAGATGAGAATTCCCTCGTATTTTTGGCTGCGGATAAAATTCAGAATTTTCTTTTCGAGCTCGGCGGGGATAGCGCCCTTTTTTTCTAAGTCAACCCTGACAACTTGCTGATGGTGAGCGATAATCCGCGTCTTGACGGTCGTCGGCCTGGCCTTATCGATCAGGATGCCGCGGCTGTCAGGAGCGTTATTTTTTATCCAGCGCCCTTCCTCGTCGTCGCCGACGATGCCAACAAGAAGAGGGGAGGCACCCAGGCTGGAGAGGTTTTGAGCGACGTTCCCCGCTCCTCCCAAACATAATGAGTCCGCTTTGACTTCAACCACGGGAACAGGGGCTTCGGGCGAGATGCGGGAGACATTCCCCCAGATGTATCTGTCGAGCATGAGGTCACCCAGGACCAGCACTTTTTTCTTTTTGAATTTATGGATAACGCGGGCAAGCTTCTCGTAGTCGGGAGTCATATTTTTCATTTTTCATCCTCGCTCAAAAAAATGGGGTTGGAGATGATCCAGGGGATATTCCGGGCCAGAGGAGACCATCCTTGGAGATATATTTCAACCCGGTAAACTCCAGGTCGCTCCGGGGTCAAGGAAATTTCTCTTTTTTCCGAACTCAAAATGGTCTCGCCGTTGCGGATAAATAAAGTCTTTACTTTAAAGGGAAAAAGCGTCTTTACCCGCAGCTTCACCTGAGCCCTGGGATCAAACGGGATGGCGCTCCCCATCGGAAATTTTGCCTGTCCTCTTTCAACCCAAAAAAGGAAGCCTCTGGCCGAGCCGGCAGCTTCGATGGCGTTATAGAACCGTCCTTGCCGGAGGGCGCCAAAGACTTGGGCTTTGGCCGTTTCGAAATCGTGAGAAAGCGGCTCCTGGAGAAGAACGTGGAGACGAAAACAGGAGAATAGGCCGGAGTAGAAGAGGTGGGCATCAGCGCTGATATATCCATACACCGGAGGCTGGGCGTTGAGCTCATCCCACTTTCTTAAGGTCTGGGTAGGCCTTTCGAGTGTTTTGAGCAGATAAAGCCCCGGCTTGACGAGGACCGCCGGGAGGTAAAGCAGAGAGGAGAAGAAGTTTCTCTTGATCATGGTGTCGCTGTCAATAATCTCGAGGCCCGAAAACTCGAAGGTTTTTCCCCATGACCAGCGGACCTTGGAAAAGGGATGGGCGATAACAGAAAACCCGGCGCAGGCTTCGACCTCCCGGGCAGCCTGCTCGGCATTCTGGGAAAAAGGCGCGCTCGGAAGGTTGAAATCCAAGGCCACGAGATGGCCCCGGCTTACTGAGAGTTCGCTCCCGGCGAGCACGAGAACCTTGTCTTTCCATCCCTGAGCGGCCACACAGGCAAGGTTAGGATTGCCGTGGTCGGTAAGAATGATGAAGCTCAGAGGTTTACGGGAGGCAATCTCGGCGATTTTGTCCGGAGGTTTTTGTCCATCGGAGAAGGTCGTATGGATGTGATAGACGCCCTGGATTTCAAAAGGCGGTCCCTCTCTCTCGGAAGGCTTGGCCTGGGGCTGTCTATACCGGAGGAGAAGCGCGGCCAGCCAGATAAGGTAAAGAGCCAAGAGAAAGACGAAGACCTTTAAAATCCACTTCTTTTTCGGCTTTCCGTTCATTCTTTGACTATCTTGGAGGCAAAGGGCACCGTGATGAGATAGAGGAAAAGGACGGTGATTTCGGAATCGGCGAAGTTGTACTCAAAAAACCCGGCGGTGACGAGAGCTAAGACAGCGGCTCCGGCGGCTGCGGCATGAGGAAAAAGAAAAGGGTCGCGGTTTTTTAAAAGTGGAATCAAAGAGAAAAAAGCCCAGGCGATGAACGTAACCCAGGCCAAGACTGTCGGAATTCCTCGTTCCGCAGCGATCTGGATGAAATTATTGTGCAAATGCACGTTCCTCTTAGCCTCTTCGGAGAGCCCGTACTTTGGGTTCTGGAAGACCATGTCCACCGTGTCCGGGCCTGTTCCGAGAAGAGGAAATTCTTTGATGATTTTTATTCCCGCCTCGAGGTATTGGATTCTCTGCTGGTTGGAGTAATACTTGGGGTTGAAGATGCTCAAGGCTCTTTTTTTCATCGGCTGGGGACTGAGGAGAAAAAAGAGGGCGATAACCACTGGGACGAGGATGAGAGCCTTGGGCTTGTAGAGAAGCATAATGAAAGCGAAGACAACGACAAACGCAACCCAGGCGCTCCGCGTGAGAGTCAAAGTCAGGGAAAAAGTGGCCAGGAGAAAAGCTATTCCCCAGAGCCATCTTCCCTTATCACGGGAAAAGAGAAAAAAACTCAAGGCTGCGCCAATAAAAAGGAGAAGAAGCCCGGCCTGGGTCATGTAGTGGCCCATAAAACCCTGAATGCGCTCACCCGGCTGGGCCCTGAAGATGAAGTAGGCGATGGAGTAAAGGGTGCTGAGAAAGCCCGAGGCGAGAAGGGCCAGCGTTGCGATCGAGCGGGCGCCGCGGGTCGCCAGAGCTGTCATGGCGATGGGAATAAGGAAGTAGAGCAAAAGCTCTCGGGCGTCTTTTAAGCTGATCTCAGGGTTCACGGAAAAAAAACAAGCGAGAAGCGATAACCCCGCATAGACGAGAAGAGGCCAAAAAAATGAAGGGAGCGTGACCCTCTCTTTGTCCTTGATCAGGACAAAGACCCAGAAAACGAAGGCCAGCGCAAGAAAAGACTCCATCACAGAAATGGAGATAAGAGAAAAAAGGAGACAGCCCGCAAGCGAAAGCCGAAGGAGGGATGGCCGAAGACTTCTTTCTTCTTGATTTTTAAGGATTTTCATCAGGTTCAAGTCATTAGCTTAGCCCAACGGAGGCTATGATTTCAAGAGAAAATGTCAAGAGAAAAGAGAAAATGGGGACGGTTCTGATTATGGGGATGGTTCTCCGGGAGAACCGTCCCCAAGGAATTTCTGGCAGGCCTCATAGACCTCGGTGGGCTCGATACTTCTTAAACAGCGGAAGTCTTCCGTGAGACAGCGCCTTTGCTTGCAGGGGCGGCACTCAAGGTCTTTTTGGATTAAGATGGCTTTCGCCTGCCAGGGAGCGAAGTTCTCCGGCAGCGTGGGACCGAAAAGCGCGACAATGGGGGTCGATGTCGCCGCCGCGATGTGCATCGGGCCGCTGTCCGGGCCGACAAAAAGAGAGGCTCGCCTGATGACCTCTCGAAGCTCAATCAAGTTAGCCTTTCCCACAAGGGAGAGAAGGGGCATCCGGCTTTTCCGCTGGATTTCTTCCTCCTTCTCGAGATCTTTCGCCGACCCGACGAGGATGATGCGGACTCCGGCCAGGCCGGTCAGCCTATTGGCCAGTTCAATAAAGTTGTCTGCGCCCCAATCGCGAAACTCATTCCCGGCGCCGATGTGGAGGACAGCGACCTTGGCGCCCGCAAGACGGTTTTCCGTCCAGAATCTTTCGACCTTTTCCTCTTCCTCTTTCTGCGCCGGCGGAATAAAGAGCGGCGGCGGGGGCTCGCCAACAGCGAGACCGAGGGCTTTGACGAGGTTCAGGTGACTTTCGACGCTATGGAAATACCCGTCTCGCCGGCTTCTGGGAATCCGGATGTCATAGATAAAGTTTTTGTATTTCAGCTCGTAGCCGACTTTGAGCTTGGCTGCAGAAAGGAAGGCCAGGACGGATGCGCGCGGCCCGCCGTGGAAATCAATGACCGCATCATACTTTTCTTTCCGGATCCGGCGCGCAGAGCGGATAAAATCAAAGAAGCCTTGGCCGGAGGGAAGGATGATGACTCTATCTAAGTGGGGGTTGCCCTGGACAAGCCGGCGATAGGGTTCTTCGATAACATAAGAAAGAGAAACCTCGGGCAGCGCTTCCTTTAGCGCCGTAATAGAGGGCGTGGTCATGACCACGTCGCCGATGCGCCTGAGCCTGATGAGGAGAATCTTATGGAGTGCGGAGAGGTCAACTTTTTGTTTTTCTTTCCGGTTCAATCGGGGCCTCATCGATCAGCATGACCGGGATGCCGTCCCTTATCGGATAGACCCGGTGGCAGCGGACGCATTTCAGGCCTTTCTCATCTTCAGTCAGTTTTACGTCAGCCTTGCAGAGAGGACAGGCAAGGATTCTGAGGAGTTGAGGGTCTAAAGCCATGGTCGTCTCCTGTATTGCTTTGGTTGGGTTATCTTATACCAGATGTCTCCCCGGCGTCAATGAGGCTCGGGCTTGGGATTCGAAGCACGCTCGTTTTCCCCATCGGCTTCTTGGAGGGGGAACAGCTCTGCTTTCCCCCTTCCAACGGTCGCTTCGCTCCCTGCCTCCCCTTCTCGGGCTTTACCCTCCGACCAAGGGGTCACACCCCCTTGGAACCCCCGCTGCTTTGCTCCCGCAAATCAGCAAACGAGCTCCCATTCGTCCTTAGCCAAAGAATTTCATAAAAGAATAGCCTTTAGAAGGATTCGGCTGATATGGAAATAGGGAGGGATTTATGATTTAATCTTTCCTGAGGAAAATGGACGTTTGTTTCTTCGGCGGCTATGACGCGAGGTATCCCCGGAATGCCGTCATCAGGCGCGGGCTCGAGGCCAACAGAGTCAGCGTTTCAGAGTGCCGGGTCAACCCCGGAGGCAGATTTTGGGTCCGGTATCCTCTCCTCTTTTCCCGCTGGGTCTCCCTCGCCAAAAAACCCGGCGTCCCTCCTTCTTTTCTTTTTGTCCCGGAATTCTGCCAGAAGGATGTCCCTCTGGCTCGATTCCTGACTCTCCTCTCTTCGAAGCGGCTCATTTTCGACCCCCTCGCTTCCCGTTTTGAGACGAAAATCTTAGACTGGCGGAGAAACCCGGAAGGGTCGCTGGCAGCCTGGTGGAATAGAGTTATCGACCTCTGGGCTCTGAAGCTGTCCGGCCTTGTGCTCGCCGACACTCAGGCCCACAAAGACTACTATTGCCGCCGGTTTGGACTGGACGCCCAAAAAATTGAAGTCTTGCCGGTGGGGTTTGACGATCATATTTTCAGCCGGAGCTTAGTTAAAATCCGGCCTGTTTCTAAAACAGAAAATTTGCCCTTGACGGTGGTTTTTTTCGGGTCTTTTCTTCCTCTTCATGGAGTCGATGTCATCATCCAGGCGGCTCAGCGGGTGTGGCAAGAGGACAGGACAATCCGCTTTCGCTTCATTGGTCGAGGACAGACCTTTCCGCAGGCCAAGCGGCTGGCTGCGGACCTGGCCCTCGAAAACGTCGGCTTTGAAAATTGGGTCAGCCAGCGAGCGCTGGCCAGAAAGATTGCCGAGGAGGCTGATATCTCGCTGGGGATTTTTGGCCGGACGGAAAAAGCCGGCCGTGTCGTTCCGCACAAGATATTTCAGGCGCTGGCCCTCCGCAAACCCGTGGTCACCTCGCGCACGCCGGCTGTCGAGGAATTTTTTTCTCACCGGAAGAATATTTTCCTTTGCGAAAAGGCAGAGCCGGAATTTCTGGCTCGAGCCATCCTGGAATTGAAAAAAGAGGAAAGTTTAAGGGAAGAAATCGCCGAGAAAGGCTACGAGCTTGCTTGGGAGAAATTTCATCCCCGCGCCCTGGGCAGCTCTCTAAAAGAAATGTTGGAAAGGCATGTTCTTCACGGTTGATCCGAGAGCAGTGATGAACGATCATTTTGTGGCCGGATCAAGAGAAGCCGGAGACGAGCTCCCGCTTGCCCTGGGGTCATACAAGGGCATGATTCGGTCGGCTTACCATGACCTTCTCTTCCTTCAGGCCCTCAAGCAGCCGGACGAACTCTGGAGCCGTCCCGACGTCGAGATTTTGGCCGAGAAAAGGAATCGCCTGGGGATTTTTCGCTTTTCCTTTTCCGGCGGGCCAATCAAAAACATTGTCGTCAAAGAGTTTTGCTCCCGAGGCGTGAGCAAGTTCAAGAGCCTTTTTTTGCCTTCCAAGGCGGCCAGAGCGTGGCGGGAAGCCTTGGCCTTGAAGCAAAGAGGCCTCGAGACGGCCTCACCGGTGGCGTACTTCGAAAAAAGAAGGGCGGGCTTTATCGAGCGCAGCTTTTTCCTGGCCGAAAGGATAGATGGAGCCGAGGAAGTCCGAACCCTTTTCCGTCGGCTTTCTCCAGCTGAGCTCGAGCCGCTCCTCTCCTCACTGGCGAGCTATCTTTCGCGCTGCCATCAGCAAGGCATCCTCCATCGGGATCTCTCGGATGGGAATATTTTGGTGAAGCGGGACGAGGGGGGAAACTTTG
>Ga0315280_10010146_pt1 | contig 11882 bp, 11 predicted proteins | sample YL17G06_40_MG_FD_203697 | JGI IMG/M metagenome (GOLD analysis project Ga0315280, IMG submission 203697) | Sediment microbial communities from Yellowstone Lake, YNP, Wyoming, USA - YL17G06_40 | ecosystem: Environmental > Aquatic > Freshwater > Lake > Sediment | place: USA: Wyoming | collected... | reverse complement strand
TTATTGTCTCCAATGCCTGGCTCGATGTTGGCTATGGCAAGGGGCTTCAGGAGTTTTTCTTAAATAATTACAAAGTTGTCGCCATTATCGAATCTAAGGTGGAGCGCTGGTTTGAAGAAGCGGACATTAATACCTGTATCGTCATCCTTCAAAGATGCAGGGAAAAGAAGGAGCGGGATGAAAACCTGGTGCGCTTTGTCTATCTCAAAAAGCCCCTGCGCTCCTTCATTCCTCCAGCTCAAGATATGTGGGAAAAGCAGGTAGCCAGGCTAAACGAGATCGATAAGCTGAAGAGGACCATCCTCGCCCACAGCGATTTCTACGAAAACGAGGAATTGAGGATCTACCCTAAAAGTCAAAAGGAATTGTGGGAAGAGGGCTTTGACCCTGAGGAAGGAAAATATGTGGGTGCCAAGTGGGGCAAATATTTAAGGGCGCCAGAGATTTTCTTTAAGATCCTGGAAAAAGGCAAGGACAAGCTCGTGCCCCTGAAAAAAGTGGCAGATGTCCGCTTTGGGATTAAAACAGGGGCCAATGAGTTCTTCTATTTAACTGAGGAGGAGATAAAGAGGTGGGGGATTGAGAAAGAGTTCTTGATGCACCAAGATGAAAAAGGAAACTGGGTGCCGAATTACATATTGCGATCTTTTAAAGAAACCTCAAGTATCGCTGTTGAGCGAACCAATTTAATATGGCGAATTCTGTTAATTCATAAAGACAAAAAGGATTTAATAGGAACAAAAATTTTGGTGTATATAACACAAGGTGAAACCAAAAAATTTGGTGGGAAGATCCCTGCGCAAACTGTTACGTGTTATTCAAGAGGCAAGAAGTGGTATGACTTAGGCGAGAATAAACTTTCACATATTTTTTACCCCCGTCGAATTGGAGACCGCTTTTTAATCCCTTATAGTCCTGAACCCCTTTACAGCAGCGACAATTTATTCCCTGTTGCTGTAAGAGTGGCAGAATTCATTGAACCTTTGGCTGCTTTCCTAAATAGTGCAGTTGCTGCCCTTTTTAACGAGCTATCAGGGAGAAGACTTACAGGAGCAATTAATGTAGTAGATATGGATGTATGGATGGCTGAAAAAATTTTGGTTCCGGACTTCAATATGATACCTCAACATGTTTTGTCTCAATTGGCGCTAAAATTTTCGGTATTATGTAAAAGGCCAATTGAACATACACTGAAAGAACTCGGTGCCTCCTCTCCCGAAGAAGTCTCCCTTGACAAAGTCAAGCCTGACCGCCGGGAACTGGACAAAATCATTATGGGAGAAATCTTGGGTCTTACTGATGGAGAGCAACTCGAGGTGTACCGGGCTATGATCGATTTAGTCAGGTCCCGCATTGAAAAAGCCAAAAGTTTTGGAAAAAAGAAGAAGACCAGGGAAGGGATCGATGTAGATGCTTTTATTAAGACCGTGATGGAGAATATCGGAGAGGAGACACTGGGAAAATTCTATAGGGAGAAGATACTCACTCAAAAATCACTATTGGAAAAAACGCTTCCTAAGGCATCTGGGGAGGTGAAAATTGAGCAAGGTTTGTTTGGCTGGAGACTTTCTGCGGGCCAGGAGAAAGTCGAATGCCATTCTGAGGAGGAGGCCCGCTATCTCAGAGTCTTTCTGGAAGCGGGAATGGATAAGGTGAAAATCCCTGAGGACAAGGACTATCTAAAGAGTATTCTTTTTGAGGTTGAAGAGCGCAAAGCCAGGATTGATGAAATAATCGATTCCTATTTTGAATCCATTATGGACACTAAAGTCAGAGAAAAGCTAAGACATCAACTCTGGTCAGAGATTATCAAATGAAAGCCAGCGCATGCGGCAAGCAAGACGGTTACATTCCCAATGAATGAAATTGCAGGAAGAAGGACATCGGAAGGGATAGGGAGAATGACAAGTAAAGATATTGCTGGAGCTAGGGCTGGCCTGAAAATGATAAGAGAGCCCTTGAAAAAGGGAAGCATAATTGAAAGTTCATGGAGTAACGGTGAGCGGGACTATGTGTATAAAATCAAAGAGGAATACAAGCAGATAGTATCCGATTGGGTAAAAGGTGAACAATTATGGATAAAAGAAGAAATTGGATAGGGGTTTGGGCAACTTCCGATAACAGCGGACATTCGGCTTCGCCTCGCACTTCGTATGCCCGCAGCCGTTAGATGAAATGCTATTAGAGGTGGCGGAAGATGCATAAGGAGAAGAAGCTCTTTGGTAAAAATGACCGAGATTATATTGGTCCTGCGCCTTACGCCGAGTCGAAGTTCGATTATTTAAACCGTTCTGCTCGACCAGAATACAAAGGAATTCGCAATCTACTGGAACGATGGTTCAAACATTTTCCTTCCGAAGCTCAAGATGAATTACGAGCGCGTTTTCGATCTAAGGACGATCGACATCATCTTGCTGCATTCTTCGAACTGTACCTTCATGAATTGCTTTCTAAGTCTGGATTCACTGTTGAGACTCATCCTACAGTAAACAACAAGGCAACTCATCCAGATTTCAAAGTTTTAAAGGATGGGGAACGGCTATTCTATTTAGAAGCTACTCTGGCTGCTATGTCTGATGCGGGTAGATCAGCAAAAGCCAGAGAAAACCGAATTTATGATGCCATAAACAGAATAAAGTCGCCAAATTTCTTTATTGGAGTTAGAGTTCATGGAGCACTAACTACTGACCCTCCAAGTGCAGAGCTACATAGGTTCCTCGAAGATAAGCTATCTAATCTGGATCCAGATGTGATAGCTAAACAATTTGAACAAGGTGGGCAAGACGCATTACCTCAATGGGATTGGGAGCATGATGGCTGGCAAATTACCTTTTTTCCTATACCAAAGAAACCTGAAGCCCGAGGAAAGCCAGGCGTGCGTCCAATTGGGCTCATAATGTCAGATCCACATTGGGTAACTCCTCATGTCGGGATTAGGGAATCAATTAAAGATAAAAACTCGAAATATGGCGAACTTGATTTGCCATACATAGTTGCCATAAATGTTATTGATGAGTTGGGAGCGAATGATATTGACATTAGTAACGCTTTATTTGGAGAAGAGCAAGTTACCATAATTTTTCGTGGAAACAAATTAATTGAACAGCGACCAGGACGAAAGCCGAACGGTGCTTGGTATGGTCCGAAGGGTCCGTGGAATAAGCGAGTTAGCGCAGCGTCGATCGTAGTTAATTTACTTCCGTGGAGCATTGCTAAGGTGACCCCCGTTCTTTGGCATAATCCTTGGGCGAGTAGGCCCCTGACTCCAGAGTTACTGCCGCTTCCTCAATTTATAGTAGGAGAAAATAATCAACTGGTTGAATGCAAAGGAAAGAATGTTTGGGAATTGCTAGGATTGGATCCCAATTGGCCAGAAACTTATGAAGATTAATAGCACTTCAATCAACAGAACATATCAGGCTTTGGCTTTCGCCATCGCCCAAATTCCCCTTCAGGGAACTTCGGATGCGCTCGAAACGTTAGGTGATATTTTGTTTGGTGAATTGATCTAAAAGTATAATGAACGAAAGGAAGGTGGATTAGATGAACGAGAAATCTGTAGAACAATTATTGATGGAGATAGATGACTTTTCTCGGACCAGAAAACTTTCAAAGAGAGAAATGTCGCAAATGTTAAGTATCTCTTATAACACTTTCAAAAAATGGTTTCAAAAAGGCAAGGGGAAAAGGCATCCATCACCAGCTTATATTGAAAGAATAAAGCAGCTTCTTGAGTCTCAGAAAGAAACTGATACATACTGGAAAGATCTCTGGATAAAAATTCTAAAGTGGTGGGAAACGCAACATCATTACTCTACTGTCAGGGAGTTAGCGGATGAGATTGGGTGGGATGCGCAAAATCTAAATAACAATCTTCAGAATAAAGATATGCCCCCGAAACTTGTAGTAGAAAAAATTGCAAAAATTATTGGTTTTGAGGTTCCTACTTTAGATTCCATAATTCAGGAAGCACAACAAAAAACAGAAAAGATAAAATATCTTCTATTACTTTTAGAGGATGAGCTGGAGTGGTTTAGGGATAATTCAAAAGAAGCCCGGGACATCTTTCGGGAAGAATTAGATCCCTATGATGTTGGATATATTTCGAGCCTTCTTACCATGCTGAGTGATGAAGATAAATTTAAGAGATGGCTTACTTTAACTACTAACAGATTCAACTTTTTCAAAAAGAAAGGAGAAAGAAATGAGAAAGGTTCCTATTAAGTTTGGTAGTCTTGCAACTGTCCTCCAGTTATTAGGAAGTCTGTATAGAAGTCCTGCTGATGCTATAAAGGAGCATGTAAGTAATGCTATTGATGAACACCTTAGAGCAAAGGATATTAGTAAACAACTTCCAGTTTGTCGGGTAACTTTTACTTTAGAAAAGGATAAGGTAATAATTGAGTATCCTTATGGAATGTCTAAAGAGGAATTTGAAGATGCACTTCAACGGGTGGCTGATTCTGTAAAAAAGAGTCGTGGTTTTAAACAGATAGGTCAACTTGGGATTGGGATGTTTAGTTTTTTTCAAATTGGTAAGAAATGCATCTTCTTTTCTAAGAAAGACAAGGGGTGCGAAACTATAAAAGTTACACTTCGAGAAGGCTCTAACGAGGCTGAGTTTGAAACTGCCACAAAAAGAGAAAGTTTATCGAGTCCCGGAATCAAGATCGTTATTTCTGGACTATTATTTGACCCGACGAAACAAAGAGGTCCCCTCTCTCCAGAAAAACTTCAAAAACTATTTGCTGAAAAATTTGACCCATACCTGAAAGATAGATCGCTTGAAATTGTAATATACTCCAAGGGGAGTTCTTATACTGTAAAGCCACTAAAGATAGATCAACCTCGAGTAGGCGAAGGTTATAAAAATTGGCCACTCACAAGGGATCGAGCTAAGAGGTTTTCTTTGGAATTATATTATGACCCATCTGAAAAAGGGAAAGTTAGCATTCGACACATGGGAGTTACAATTGTTGATGACTTCAAGACTTTGTCTTCTTATGGCCTAGAAGAAAGTGTTTATGCAAATGGAGATGTAAAGGGATTTATCGACGCTGATTTTTTAAAACCTCTTCCTGCCAGAACAGGATTTGAGGAAAATGAGGATTGGATAGGTCTACTTGATGAACTTTTTAGACTCCGCCCATCAATTGAAGCAGAGGTTGAGAATTTTAAACAGGAAGAGGCAGAAAAAAAATTAACCGAGATTCAGAGAAAAGCCATCGAATTGGCAAGAGAAATCTTAAATACAGAGGAATTCAAAGACTTAGAGTTATTAGAAGGATTGGGACGAAAACTTCCTGAACCAAGGCTTCCACCTAATGGGTTCGATTTTGTGCCCTCCTCAATCAGACTTGAACCGGGGAAAACTGGAACTCTTTCCTTAAAAGCTTTTGTGCCCAAGGTAGTTCCAGATAACAGCTTAGTAAAACTTAACATCAGCGATCCTTCTTCGGTCGAATTAAAAACAAAAAGCCTATGTCTCAGCGCATATGAAGCTGATAAGGATAGCGTTGTCACTGCTCGTGTTTCTTTCGAGGGCAAATTGAATACTACTGTTCCAGTGATTTTAACAGCTATAACAGGAGGATTAAAGGCAGAAGCCCATATTCGGGTCGCAGAACCTGAGCAAAAAAGAGAACCAATCACTGGAAAAGAAAAAGAAGGTCGAGGAATCAACTATCAAAATTGGCCTTTTGAGGATGGGCCATCAAAACATAGCAGATATGTTTCAAGAACTGTTCAGACTAACACACTTAATCCTGATTACAAACAAGAAATGACAGGATCCGATGAGACAAGACTCGCTTATGATACACTTATGATTGGGAAAGAAACTATAGCCTATAATGATAAGACCGGCGCTGCCGATGAGTATCTCGAAAAAATACTTTCGTTCTATTTTAGATTAAAGAATAGACTAACTGGGACTTCAACGAGTATTATGAAAAAACCACGCGGGCGGCCCCAAAAGAGTATTTGAGAAGAAGCCTTCCAATAATGGAAAGATAACGGGGAAGGGATATCGAGCAAAACGATCGCCTAACACAGCATAAGAGGTTTGTAACCCTCGTCACTCACCAAATCCTTAGTTAATACTCAGGAATTCTAGGACTGCACCCCTGTGTTCGGACCACAGGTTAGGCTCTGCCGTAGGCAGAGCTGAGAGAAAAGTGCTTTGGCGGTTAGCAGCTTCTCCATTACTTGACCCCTAAACTCGAGGTTAAAACTTAAGAAACCCTGTAACATTTTCCTAAGTTAAAGTGACCAGTCGGAGGTTCACTCCACAGACCGAGCTCTTTATGCATAACTTGCTAGTGAAATGAGGTTTGATACTTTTCCACGTAAGCCTCTAACAAGTTTTTCGTCTGCCGTAATAAGAGGGCAACCCAAATCCTCAGCCAAAAGTAGGTATAAGGCATCACAATAGGAGGTCTGATATTTAATAGCTAATCTCATTGCTTCATATTTAGCACCAGAATCATCGAAAATAAGTAGTCCTAAAGATTCAAAAGAGTTAATCGCTTCACGCCAGGTCTGCTCATCAGCCCTTACTCTTGCAGCTCCTGCTTTAATAGCTGCTGGAACCTCATAGGTAATTAGGCGAGGAGCAACTAATTGGACTTCACCTTGTTTAAATCTTGAGAAAAGCAAATCTACTCTTTCTAAACCTTGCTCGTCTTTGAGGTATAGCTTGGCTACCACATTGGCATCAACAACTAATCGTTCAGTCACTACCTTCTTTTCCCTCGCGAAACTGGCGAATTAAAATAGCGGTTGTTAGGGGCCTGATATCAAGCTTGTCGTGAACCCTCTGCGCTAATTCTAGAGCATTGCCTCGTGCTTCCAGTTCCTCTTCTGTTGGCTTGGGCCATTTACCGGCACGCAAGTCATCAAACGTTATCTCAGGATGCTCGGGAAGGCTTATTTTCCATCTCCACGTTGCTGTTGGTAAATCTATATTGTTAATCTCAAATAACACAGGTTGCTGGCCATCAAAAGTTGTCGGCGAGGACAGTTCAATGGATCGCCAACGGTAGGGTTGTGGCATCCAAGTTTGTAGATCAAACGTAATGTATTCCGAAGAGAGAATGCTATCTGACAATATTTTTTTAACATCTTCAGCCGAGGTTACGGTGGGAATTATCATAGGAGTTATCATTGCCCCTCCTCTAAAAGGCTTACTATCTTTTTACTTTGTTCACTTGCATAATCCAAGCCGGAGTTTACAAAATCACGAAGCATTCTTTCAGCTAATTCCTCCTGCTCCTTCTTTATATAAAAATCTACATCCACGAATGTAGCTACTTTAGGTAATTTAGGAGGCTTGAACGCAAGCACTGATTCCAATTGAGGTGATTCCATAGGGCCGAATAATATATTTGCCCTATATTCGCCAGAAGCAAGAACAAAGCTAGCACCAACATCTATTGACTCCTCGGCAATATTTATCGGCTTGTAAATCTTCGTTTTGTAAGAAGTTACAAGCTCGTTGAAGTTGAGTTGAGACTCTTCAACCCAAAAACTTCTTTCACCAAGGCGTGAAAGCGGGGGTAAGGTAACTAAATCACTTATCTTTCTAAACACCGTCATAACATTATCGACACAGTAGCCTTTGTTTGGGACATCTCCTAAGAAAATAGCGGTATGCCAGGGATCAACCACAATCCGCATTCGCTTCTCAGAGATGGTTAACTCAAATCCCGGTAATGGCGCCTGTCTTTCAGGCAGTTCCTTACCTGCAAGTAAACGGTATAAATCCTCATAAGGGGTAAAAAGTTTAAGAGGCTTACTGTGTCTGAGTTCAACAATAACCTGCAATAAATTCATCACGTAAAATCCTTTTAAAATTATTTTATCACTTCAAAAAAAGGGGTCAAGTCCCCGAATTGACTCATTAAAAATCAAATCAATAATAGGTCGTTGCTACATTTAGATTCTTGCCCATATGCCTTTTTAAAACTTTTCGGGTATTTAACAATTTTTTCAATGGATCCATTGCTTGGGTTACAGTATCCTTGGTACGAGTGCACTGTAGCGAAGCGGAGAAGGAAGATGCATTGGTTAACTCCCGGCACCTCGTAGCAAGGAAAAACAGAGGAGAAAAATGGGAAAACTCCAAAGGGCCCGCCGGGTCGGCGTGCGGCGAGCCCCCTGAAGCGCGCCAACCGAGATCCCCAAAAACCCGCCGACCGGGACCTCCTTTTATTTTTCCTCCGGTAACCCCCTTATATTTACCATAGGGAATTAGAAAATTTGCCTTTAACTGGCCTAATTTTAGATGCATTGAAGGCGAATAGACCCTTTTTTCTATTGGCTGCGCCTCCTCCTCAGTCATGGGAGGGATCCCTCGAGCGGGAGGGCGAGGAGGTGCTTTGAGCAATTCAAACTGGGCGGGCGTGAGCTCTGAGGGAAGCAAGCCCTGGGCAGGCTTCCTGTTCACTTCTCTTCTCCACTGGGAAAAGCCCTCAATCTGGCGATCCTCCTCCTGCGGTCCTCCCCTCCCACCTCCACCGGGAGGCACATCTCAACTAACCTGCCAAAAGTGCGCTCTCCCAGCATGCGCTCCAGGGAGTTCAGGTCCAGGTTCGTCGTGGCGATCATGGGGAGCAGGCTCTCGTATCGGGAATTCACGATCTGGTAGATCTTCTCTAAGACCCACTCCGTGGGCTTCTCCGCTCCCAGGTCGTCCAGGATGAGAAGGTCCGCCTTGAAGACCCTCTCCATCTCCGGGACCTCGCTCTCCTCCTCGCGGTAGAGGTCGCGCAGGGAGTTCAGGAAGTCCACCGTGTTCAGGAAGAGAATGGAGAATCCCCTCTCCAGAAGCTCGTTGGCTACTGCAGCAGCCAAATGGGACTTGCCTACACCCGGGCGCCCCCAGAAGAGGATCCCGGAAGAGTGAGGCTCCTTCATCTGCTCCGGCCAGCGGTTTAGGAATTCCCTTGCCAGCTTCAGGGCGCGCTCCTTCCCCGGTTCCTCCTTGAAGTTCTCGAGGCGCGCAAGAAGAAGGCGTGGGGTGAGCCCGGAAGCTCTCAGGCGCGCCTCCTTTTCCTCCTTTATGATCCTCTCCCTGAGGCGCTCCTCGGCCTCTTTTTTCAGGCACTCGCAGGTGGAAACGAGGATCGCCTTTGATCCCAGGTGGAGCGTGCGGTAAGGTGCCCCGCAGCGGGGGCAGGCTGTTTCAGAGGGAGAGCAAGTTGAGGTCCTCTCTTCCATTTTCCTCTTCCCTTTCGTACTTTTCCGCTAAAGCGAGGCAGGCTCGAGCTGTCCTCGAAAGCCTGGGGATCGTGGCCTTATCCACCCTCTTCTCCCTCCAGTCTTCAAATGGTCTGTCAGGGCCCAGGAAGGTAGCCGGGTGCTTGATGTAGCATTCGGCTGTGTCCTTCAGGAGAACGTACTCGGCGTAGTTCCGGGCGCAGGAAATGAGGGTCTCGGGAGCTATGCCCTCACGCAGGCGAGCCTGCCAGGCCCTGAAGGCCTTTCTCTTTTCGATGCGTCGGGGATATGCGGACCAGAAGGCCTCAAAGTCCCCGGGATAGGAAAAAGACTCCTGTGCTCTTGAGGCTTTCAGCGCAGGAGGACCCTGGGAGGGCGCGTTTCCGGCCCTCTTTCTTCTCCGCGGGGTAATGTCCTCTTTCTCAGTCCCGCATCTTTCAGAAGGAAGCGCGGGGTCATCATCCGGATGCGCGGTCCTTTCCCCTTCCCGGGAAGAGCGCCCCGGGGAAGGGCCTCCCTCTCCCCTATGCGGCAGGGCAAAAGATGAAAATGCCTCAGATAAGAGAGGAGTTTCCTCCTTTCCTCCTTCTCTGGACTCTTTCTTTTTTTCTCTTTCAGGAGAGAAGAGAGTGTTTTTCCCCTCAGGGGATAAAAACTCTCCTTCTCTTTCTTCTTTGCTTCTTTCTTCTTTCTCTTTTTGCTCATTTTCCTCCTCGTGGAGAAATGCTACCTGTTTTAAAATTTGCTGGAATTGGGCTCCAACTTTGGCCTCTTGAAACCTGAAGGGCGCCTCGCCAAGCGTTTCATTAGGCGTTTCATTAGGCGTTTCATTGCGTTTCATGAAACGCGTTACATCATGCGTTTCAAGCGTTTCATCTAAAGCGTTACATGGTGTTTCATTTTGCGTTTCATTAAGCGTTTCAACTTCCTCGGGGAAGTTCTCTTTTTCTAAGCGCACCTTATGGCGATAGCGGCGCACTCTCTCCGTGGATACACGGCGAGTTTTCCCTTCCTGAGGGCTTAAGGAATTGAAAGAGGACTGAAAGCGCCAGTCAGGGGAAAGGAGCAGGATACCGTCCTGACGCTCTATGAGGCCCAGCTCAAGGAAGCGTTCCAGAGCCCTTGATGTTTCCTCTAGGGAGACCCCGGCCTGATCGGCAAAATCCTGCTCCCCGAGCGCCATATCCCCATAAACAAGCCTTCCCTCTTCCCCGGATAAAAGGAGAAGGGCAAGGAAAACCCAGCGCTCGGAAGCGCGCAGGCGCCTGAGCACGGGATGGTAAAGGATGTTGGTATCCAGGCACAGGAATCTCACAGCGGGATCTCCTTTTCCCCCTGGGGAAAGAGGTTGCGGGCCCTGGTCTCCAGGGAAAGGGAGGCGATGCGGCACTCTTCCCTGGTTAAGTCCCGGACCATGGGGGGAAGGCCGTTTTCCTTCAGAAATTGTCCCAGGTGGTGGTAGTCCACGCACTTTTTGCCCTCGGCGTTTACGGTCTGGAAGCCGTTTTTGAAGGCTAAGCGGAGCAGGTTCTGGATCTCCTCCCTGGTAGGGCGCTCCGTGGAGGGAGTAGGGGAGGCGCTTTTTTCCGCTGGAGCTCCCTGTACGGAAGAGGACCCCTGCGCACTCTGTCCAGAAGGAGAGGATCCCGGAGCATTCTGCCCGGATAATCCTGCGCTCCCTCCCGAGCTTCCCCGAGGCGCGATAACTTTTGCCTTCACCCCCTGAGCCGGGGACGGCGGAAGCTCCTCCGCCGGAGTGGGCCGGTAGCCGGCGAGCACCACCACCCAGGCCAGAACGTTCCTCAGCGCCTTTGCTCCGGCCCTGGTCTGGGCCATACTTGCCAGTTGAAACCAGGGCTTCGCTGCCCAGTTCTCCTCGTCGCGCATGCAGTAGGCCTCCGCTCCTCCCACAACCTGTCCTGTTCTCAAATCCACGACTTCGGCCCTGGCTTTGGCTCCCTTCACCCCGAAGATCTCCACAGGCGTGGCCTCAAAGGTGCGGGCGCACAGTCCGTAGAACTTGGCCACGGTCTGCCAGTCCTCGAACTCCAAATACTGCTCCCCCTTGAAGATCACGGGCTTCTTCTTTCCCGCCACAACTCTCTGAAGAGCTAAGGCCGCCCTCTGTGCTTCCTGAAGCACAACCTCCGGCGCCCGGGACAGGGGAGGGGTTGCCTCCTCTTTGACCTCTAAAGGATAAACGCTATTCTCCTCCATCAGACTTCCTCCTTTTCTGAGATCTCTTCGGCCTCTCCCGCACCGCCTGAACTCGCCTCAGTTACCTCACAGTAATTGGCCTCTCCGATATCACTCGATATCCACCGCATGCGGTAGGACTTCTCCTTCCCCCGGACGAAGGCCAGCGCGGCCTCGCGGGAACGAAAGAAACCCACCGGGAACTCCAGAGTTAAAGCGGGAGTCTCCACGCGCTCAGTCACAAGCCACATGCCCTTGGATTTCATGTAAAATTCCTCCTTCGCAAAGATCTCTGCGGCCTCTCCCTGCGGGCTGAATTCTCCTCTTTCTGCCTCTTCTACCTCACTACTTTCCTGAGCCGAAACCATCACGGCTTTCGGTCCCGTGACCTCAACGCCTCCTGGCCCCACAACCTCAACATTTCCAGGTCCCACAACCTCAAAATCTCCCTTCTGCGCCTCCCCGGC
>Ga0315280_10010145_pt1 | contig 11884 bp, 10 predicted proteins | sample YL17G06_40_MG_FD_203697 | JGI IMG/M metagenome (GOLD analysis project Ga0315280, IMG submission 203697) | Sediment microbial communities from Yellowstone Lake, YNP, Wyoming, USA - YL17G06_40 | ecosystem: Environmental > Aquatic > Freshwater > Lake > Sediment | place: USA: Wyoming | collected... | reverse complement strand
GAGGAGCCCAGGTCTTTTATCACGGCCTTGCCGCCTTCGACGACGATCTGGCAGTGGCGGCGGGAGACACTCACCAGCGGCACCCGCAGGTCACAGCCCTCCCCCCTGCCGATCACAGCCGAGTGACCGACGATCGGGAAATCCTTGCGCTTCCCGTCCTTCCTGAACATGACCAGCCGGACGCCCATAGCGCCACCCTCGCACGAATCAGCCCACGCCGCTGTGCAGACTAATCGTCTCCCTGGCCGGTGCGACCCTGTAGAATGCCATTTTATGGTCCGCAGGCATCGCTGCAAGCGAAAAGGAGGCGACGGCCGCCCGTCGGCCACCGCGCTCTACGTGCACGTGCCCTTCTGCCTGGCCAAGTGCGCCTACTGCGACTTCTATTCCGTCCCGGCGGGCCAGGCCGACATGGCCGCCTACGTGGAGGCGGCGATCGCGGAGCTCCAAGCTGGGGCCGGCGAGCTGCACGTTCCGCTGGCCAGCATATTCGTCGGTGGGGGTACGCCGACCGTGCTGGGAGCCGAGCTACTGCGGCGGCTGCTGGCGGCGGCCAGGGCCTACGCCAGCGGCGGCACCGAATTCTCCGTGGAGGCCAATCCCTGTACGATCGACGAATCCGTGGTCGAGGTGCTGGCCGAGAGCGGCGTCAACCGCGCCTCACTCGGCGTGCAGTCGTTCCAAGAGTCAGAGCTTGCGGTCCTCGGCAGGCTGCACACGCCCGATCAGGCGCTGCGGGCCTTCGCACTGCTGCGTTCTGCCGGCGTGAACAATATCTCGATGGACCTCATCTATGGCATCCCCGGCCAGGGCCTTGCGTCCTGGCGGCGGTCGCTGGAGCAGGCGTTGGAGCTGGGCGTAGAGCACCTGAGCTGCTACGGCCTGTCGGTCGAGCCCGGCACGCCGCTGCGGAGCAAGGTGCAGGCGGGTGAGTTCCAGGAACTCGACGACGATCTGCAAAAGGACTGCTACTTCGCGGCCATCGACATGGCCCGGCGGGCGGGGCTGGAGCACTACGAGATATCCAACTTCGCCCGGCCGGGGCGGCGGTGCCGGCACAACCTTACCTACTGGCAGAACGAGCCGTACTTGGGCATCGGGCCTGCGGCGGCAAGCTACATCGCAGGAGTCCGCAGGACGAACCTGCCCGATCTGACCGTGTACGTTCAGGCGGTCCGGGCCGGCCTGCCGCCGCCATCACGATCGGAGAAGCTTGGGGGCAAGGCGGCGATGGGTGAGGCGCTCATGCTCGCCCTGCGCCTGAGGGAAGGCGTTGACAGGCAAGCCTTTGCGCGCCGCTACGGCCAGGACATCGCCGAGGCCTTCCCCCAGACCCTCGCCCGCTACAGCCGGCTGGGGGCGCTGGAGATAGATGCTAATCGCGTGCGTCTGGCCGAGGGCGCCCTGTTCGCCGCCGACACGGTCCTGGCTGACTTTCTGGCTGAGGCGTCGATCCGCTGACGGGATTGCGGCAGTAGTTAATGTGCCCCCGCCAGCATCCGATAACACCCCCATGGAGAGCGAGGACCCGCCATTGGCTGGCAGACTGCGCAAAATGTATCGTAAGTTTAGGAAGAGCTATAGAGCGGAAAAAGGCAAACCGGTCGCGAGGCCGGGGCGCAAAGCGTTGAGTCCCCCGAGGATTGTCGCGCTGCCCGCGTCCATAGTCTGTCGGTACCTCCCTGCCCTCGGCCCAGGGACCGCCGGGGGCCAATCCTCGGGGCCTTTCGCTATCCGCGGAGCTCGCTATGCCAATTAAGATCATCAAGAACCGGACCTTGCCCATCGGGCTGGACCTGGGCTCGCGCATGATCAAGATGGCTCAGATGCGGCTGGTCGAGGGCAACTTCGAGCTGCTGGCCGCTGAGTCGGTGGAGCTGCCGCCCAACTGCCGCCAGGACCACGGCAGACGCCTGACCTTCACCTGCGACGCGCTGCGGAGGATGCTGGCGGCTGGCGAGTTCGCCGGCAGAAAGTGCATCCTGTCGTTGCCAGCGAGCGTCACGTTCCTCCAGCACGTCCGAATACCCAAGCTGCCGCCCGACCAGATAGCCAAGGTGGTCCAAGAGGAAATCTCCGGGAAGCTGCCCTACCCGGTGGAAGAGGCCGTCGTGCGGCATATCGTCGCCGGCGACGTCTTGGGCGACGCGGACCCCAAGCAGGAGGTGGTCGCCATCGCCGTCTCCAGGTCGGTGCTGGAGTCCTACCTGACGATGGCCAGCCGGGCCAGGCTCGACGTGGTCGGCGTGAGCGTCGAGGCCTGCGCGATCGTGGAGTGCTTCGCCCGGGTCATGCGTCGGGCCAGCGACACGGCGCGAACGACCCTGTTCATCGACATCGGGGCCACCAGCACCCAGTTCGTCCTAGCCGTCGGCAACAAGATCGTCTTCGCCCGCAACCTCGCCGCCGGCGGAGAGAAGATCGACCTGGCGCTGGCCAAGAGCATGAAGATCACTCCGCAGGCCGCCCACGGCCTCAGGCAGGACATAGCCAGCGGCAATTCAAGCCCGCAGGCGGAGGAAGAGCTCTACCGCCTGCTGGACAGGACGCTGAAGGGCATCGCCGACGAGATGACGCAGTGCCTGCGGTACTACGAGTCGATCTTCAGGAACCAAGGCGTCGACAGGGCCATCTTCGTGGGTGGACAGGCCTACGACAAGAGGCTCTGCCAGGCGATTGCCCAGCATCTGAATCTGCCGGCGCAGATCGGCGATCCGCTGGTGAGGGTCGCGCGGACCAACAACGCCGGGGCGGGTCTGAGACTGGACTGGCGCCAGCCCCAGCCGGCCTGGGCGGTGGCGGTCGGGCTGAGCCTCGGCCCGAGCATCGCAGCGTGAGGATCAGGACATGAGCATCATAAACCTGCTACCAGATGACTACATCAAGCGCCGAGCCCAACAGCGGGCAAACGTGCTGTGCCTGACGCTGTTCTTGGTGGTCATGACGGGCGTCGGCGGCGCGGCGCTGGTGTCGGAACGGTCCTTCCATCACACCCGCCAGGTGGCCCAGCGAGTCAATGAGGCCTATGCCGAGGCGACGAAACTCATTGACCAACTCAAGCAGCTCGAGGGCCAGAGGCAGAAGATGCTGCACAAGGCCGAGCTGACCGCCTCGCTGCTGGAGCGCGTGCCTCGCAGCACCTTGCTGGCGGTGGTGACCAACGCCCTGCCGCGGTACGCCTCGCTGACCCGGCTTAAGCTGATCCCGCGTCAGATCGTCACGCGCGTCGACCCCAAGCCAGCGTCCGCCAGCGAGGCCGGCACCCAGTTCGAGAAAATGCAGCAGCAAAGGGCCCAGACCCAGACGGTGACGATCGTGGGCATCGAGGTGGAGGGGCTGGCCGGCACCGATGTGGAGGTGGGGCGGTTCATCGCCAACCTCGTCCGCAACCCCCTCCTGACGGGCGTGGACCTGGTCTACAGCCAGGAGAAGGCCATAGGCGATTACCACGTCAGAGAGTTCCAGGTGAAGATGGAGCTCAAGCCCAACGTGGACGTGATGGAACTGATTCAGATGGCCAAGGGTCAGAAGGAAGACGCGCCCGAGGAGAAGGCCGAAATCGCCGGCAAGGGAGCCAAGTCATGAAACTGGGACTTCGAGAGATCATATTCATAATGCTGCTGATGGGCATTCCCGTGGGGGCATACGTGTTCGTATTCCGTCCGCAGAACGCTCGCAACGCCGAAATGCTCCAGCAGATAGAAGCCCGCCAGGCCCGGCTGAGAGAGCTGAACAACGCCACCGCCACGATCGGCGACCTCAAGAAGGAGATCGCCTCGCTGGAGGAGGCAATCAACTTCTTCCAGTCGAAGCTGCCCAACGAGAAGGAGATGGACAAGGTCTTACAGGAGATTTGGCGCCTGGCCGAGCAGAACCAGTTGGTGGCCAAGAGCGTCCGCACCTTGCCGAGCAGCGAGCAGACGGAGATGACCGGGATAGGAGGCCCGCACGAGCAGCCCATCACGGTGAAGCTGGAGGGCAGCTTCCACGGGTTCTACTCGTTCCTCCAGGCGCTTGAGAACCAGCCGAGGATCATGCGAGTCAGCCAGATGACGATCGAGAAGCTGAGAAACGCCCCTGAAGGCCAGGTGGGCGTCATTTTCGACATGTCCATTTTCTTTGAGCGAGCTAGCAAGGATCAACCATGTCCGCCGAAGAGCTCAACATAACGCACGATGAGGGCGAGTCGGTCGCCGCGGCGGGTCTGCCGGACATGAGTGCAGGCCTGCGCGCACGGGCCAAGTCGCTCAAGCAGGGCAACCTCGTACTGGTGATGCTCTTTGCCGCCGGCGCCGCCTGCGTGTATCTGCTCTCCCTTCGCAGCGGCCCGTCCAGCGCCTCTGCCCAGCAGGAGGCCGACGAGATCAGGGTGGCCAGCGTGCTGGAGCAATTCCAGGTCGAGGCCGCCAGGCGAGGCCTGCCAGCCGGCAGGGCAAGGGCACTGGTCGACACCTTCTACTACGAGACCCGTCAGCGGCAGATACCCGCAGAGCAACTGGCGGGCAATCCCTTCGAGTTCAGGCCGCCCAGGGGAGAACAGGCGATCGCGCTGGACGGGGCAGCAGGCAAGACGGGCGGGGGCCCGCCGAGGGCAACCAGCCTTGGCGAGGCCATGGCCGCCGTCAAGCAGCTCCGTCTACAGTCGGTACTGGCCGGACCGGGCGGCGCGACGGCGATGATCTCCAACAACCTGATCTGCGAGGGGCAGGTCATCCAAGGCTGGAAGGTGGTCAAGATCAGCCCGCAGTCGGTACTCCTGAGCTACCAGGACCAGACCTATGAGCTGAGGATGCAGTGAGCAGGCCGCGGAGGGAAGTCGAGGTAAACGGAGGAGGCAGCAAGCAAGTGTCGCAAGTAGCACAGAACTCGCCCCGCGCCTCGGAGGTGCCGCCGGACGCCAACAAGACCGCCGGCGGCGACGTTGTTGAATTCGCCGAGCTTTGGCGGCCGAGCGACGACGGCCCGACTTGGCACGGGCCCGAGCAGATCCTGCTCCAGCGAGGCAAGGTCACGCCCGCCGAGCTGACCGCAGCGGCCAAGAAGCAGCAGGGCAACCCCAATCGCAGCCTGCTCCAGATCCTGGTCCAGTCCAACACGATAAGCGAGGCCACCGCCCTTCAGGCCGTCGCTGAGTACTTCAAGCTCCCCTTCGCGCGGATAACGGCCGCTGACGTAGACGAGGCGGTCTACGAGATGTTGCCCCTGGACTACATCAAGGCCAAGCGCGTCCTGCCCCTGCGCCGCGCCGACAAGAGCATCCTGATCGGCATAACCGACCCGGCGGACATCTTCCTGATCGACGATCTGCGCCGCAGGATAAAGGGAAGGGTGCAACTGGTCGTCGCCCCCCAGGCAGACATCCTGAAGGTGATCGAGGACCACTCGACCGGCCCGGCCCAGCAGGTCGACGAGATCATCAAGGACATCGCCGAGGACGCCGTCGAGGTCGTCGACCGCAAGGCGGAGGAAGTAGCCGACCTGGAGAAGATCGCCGGGGAAAGCCCCGTCATCCGGTACGGCAACTTCCTCATCTCCTCGGCCGTGAGGGAGGGGGCAAGCGACATCCACATCGAGCCGGGCGAGAACCGCCTGCGCATACGCTACCGCATAGACGGCATCCTGTTCGACCAGCAGGCCCCGCCGCTCCAGCTCCACGCGGCCATCGTCTCGCGACTGAAGATCATGGCCAACCTGGACATCGCCGAGCGCCGCCTGCCCCAGGACGGCAGGATCCGCGCCACCGTCCACGGCAGGACCATCGACCTGCGCGTCAGCACGCTGCCGACCAGCCACGGCGAAAAGTGCGTCATCCGAATCCTGGACAACCGCTCGATTCTCGTCGGCCTGGAGAACCTGGGCATGAACAAGGAGACGCTGGCCAAGTTCCGCCGGCAGATCGAGCAGCCGCACGGCATCATCCTGGTCACGGGCCCCACCGGCAGCGGCAAGAGCACCACGCTGTACTCGGCCCTGCGGGTGATGGACTACCAGCGGCTGAACATCTCGACGGTCGAGGACCCGGTGGAATACGAGCTTGAAGGCGTCAACCAGGTCAACGTCCACGACCACATCGGGATGACCTTCGCCGCGGCGCTTCGCAGCCTGCTGCGGCAGGACCCCGACATTATCATGATCGGTGAGGTCCGCGACGAGGAGACCGCCCGCATCGCGGTGCAGGCCTCCCTCACCGGCCACCTGGTCCTGTCCACGCTGCATACAAACGACTCCCCCTCCAGCATCACGCGCCTGGTCAACATCGGCGTGGAGCCTTACCTGATAAGCGCCTCGGTAAACGCCGCGGTGGCCCAGCGGCTTGTCAGGAAGATCTGCGAGCATTGCAGGACGCCGGTGAAGACCCTCCGCGCGAACGTGCTGGCGTACCTGAAAAAGGCCGGCGCGAACTTCGATACGGTCTTCCAGGGCGCCGGCTGCGACCGCTGCCGCCAGACCGGCTACAAGGGCAGGGTCGGCATCTACGAGGTGCTGGAGCTGGACGACGCCCTGCGCGACCTGATCACCTCCAACCCCCCTCTCGGCGAGCTGCGCCGCGCGGCCAAGGACAGCGGCATGAAGACCCTGCGCGAGGACGGCCTCCAGAAGGTGGCCGACGGGGTGACGACGGTGGATGAGCTGATGCGAGTCACGGAGACATAAAGGGAGGCAAACGTGGAAATCCTGCAACAACTCCTGACCATGGCGGTAGAGGCCGGCGCGAGCGACGTCCACATAGTGCCCGGCCTGCCGCCGCTGTTCCGTATCCACACGGTGCTTCAGCCGGCGCCTGACATGCCCCCCGTAAGCCCCGCCCAGAGCGAGGAGTTCGTCAGGAGCATGATAGGCTCCAAGCGGATGGAGCGGCTGGAGGCCAACCGGGACATCGACTTCTCCACCCAGGTGCCGCAGCTAGGCCGGTTCCGCGTCAACGCGCACTACCAGCGCGAATCGGTGGCGATTGCCTTCCGCGCCATACCCAACCAGGTGCCGGCACTGAATACTCTCAACCTGCCGTCGATCGTCGAGACGCTGGTGGACCTGCCGCGAGGCCTGCTGCTTATCACCGGCCAGACCGGCAGCGGCAAGAGCACCACCCTGGCGGCAATGATCGACACCGTCAACCATCGCTACCCCGAGCACGTCATCACGCTGGAAGACCCCGTCGAGTACGAGCTGCGGAGCAACAAGTGCGTCATAGAGCAGCGCGAACTGGGCAGCGACGTGCCGGACTTCGCCAGCGGCCTGAAGCACGCACTCCGCCAGGACCCCGACATCATACTGGTCGGTGAAATGCGCGACCTGGAGACCACCAGCGCCGCCATCACCGCCGCCGAGACCGGCCACCTGGTCCTGTCCACCCTGCACACCCAGAACGCCTCGCAGACCATCGAGCGCATCATCGACATCTACCCCGGCGCCCAGCAGAACCAGATCCGTGCGATGCTGGCCAACACCCTCCAGGCCGTCATAAGCATGGTACTGTTCAAGCGGGTCGACATACCGGGCATGGTGCCCGCATGCGAGGTGATGATCTGCACACCTGCCGTTCGCAACTGCGTACGCGAGAACAGGATACACGAAATCCCCAACATCATCGAGACCAGCCGCGCGATCGGGATGTGCACGTTGGACGACTCGATAAAGGCGCTTTACCTCAACGGGCGGATCAGCCGTCAGCAGGCGCTCAGCCAGGCCGCCAGACCCGAGGCCCTCAGCAGGGCGCTCAGCGCCTAGAGGTGTGAACGATGCCTCCATACAGATACGAAATCCAGGATTCCACCGGCAGCGTGACTACCGGCGTAGTAGAGGCCTCCTCACTGGCCGAGGCTACCGGCCAGTTGCGCCACTACGGCGGGTACCTGCTGAACATCATACCCGTCTCCTCGGCCACCAGCTCCCTGGTGGCGCGACTGAAGCGATTCCGCGTGGAGTTCGGCCCGGGGCTGCGAGACGTCCAGAGCTTCACCAGCCAATTGGCGGTGATGATCAAGGCGGGTATCAACATCCGCAACGCCATCGGCGGCATCGCCGAGCAGGTGGAAAAGCCCAGGTTCAAGAGGATCATCGAGCAGATCAAGCGCGACGTGGAGAGCGGCCTGCCGTTCTCCGAAGCCCTGGCCAGGAATCCCAAGGTGTTCAGCCAGCTTTACGTCAACATGGTGCGGGCATCGGAACTGTCTGGCAACTTCGGGCAGATGCTGGAGCGCATATCCGCGTACCTGGGCCAGCAGATCGAGACCCGCAACATGGTGCGCGGCGCGATGGTCTACCCGGCTATCATCGCGATGATGGCCATCGGGACCACGATCTTCCTGCTGACGTTCGTGTTGCCTCGGTTCAGCACGCTATTCGCCGGCAAGGAGGCGCTGCTCCCGACCCCCACCAAGATGCTGCTGGGGATGAGCGCGTTCCTGCGGAACTTCTGGTACCTGGTTGTCGGGACGGTGGCGGCGGCCGTGGTGGCGTTCGCCTATAGCATCCGCACACCGATAGGCAGGAACTACTGGGACCAGTTCAAGCTCCGCGTGCCGCTGTTCAGGAAGATGCTTCGGGCATTGTACATCACCCGCAGCATGCACACCATGGGCGAGCTGGTCAACGCCGGCGTGCCCATGCTGGAGACGATCAAGATTACCGCCGACATCTCCGGCAACGTAGTCTACGAGCGGCTGTGGTTGTCGGTGCACTTGGCGGTCAAGCAGGGCGACAAGATAGCCAAGCCGCTGACCAAGCAGTCCACGCTGCCTCGAAACGTGGTGCAGATGATCGCCGCGGGCGAGGAATCAGGCAAGCTGGGGGTGGTGCTCCAGGACGTGGCTGACTACTACGCCGGCGAACTGCGGAACACCATCAAGGCTATGGCGGCAATGCTGGAGCCGCTGATGATCATGGTTATGGGCGTGATCGTCGGCTTCATCGCCATGAGCATAATCCTTCCCATCTTCAAGATGTCCAGCCTTGTCAAATAGAACGGGACCCCAGACGCCACAGACCGCGTTTGGGGACCGCGAAGGAGAATGCCGAGGTGACATAATGATTGGCACAACTTCCCGACGCCTCCGCGGCTTCACGCTGATCGAGGTCGCGGTCGCAGCAGTCATTATCGCTCTGGCGGTAACGGCCCTCATGGCCTCCCTGGCCGCAGGCACCCGAGCCAATCGCGCCGGCCAACAGCTCACCCAAGCCGTCTTTCTCGCCCAGGAAATCCGAGAGTGGACCATCAAGCTGCCCTTCTCGGACACCGATCCGGGCGACGTCGGCAATCCACCCGGCCCAGACGGGTCAGACCCACAGGACTATGTGGATGACCTGGACGACCTGATAAACGTCACGTACAGCCCGCCGCATGACGGCAGAGGTGTGGCACTGTCCTCGATGGCGGGCTGGTCTCAGGCTATCTCGCTGACCTGGCGCAACCCCGACAACCTCTCAGTCACCGTCGCGCCTGGCGCCAGCGACATCATTCATGTCCAAGTCGTCGTCTCATATCGCGGCCAACCGATGCTCACCGCCGGCTGGCTGGTCGCAAGGAGGTCGTCATGACAACTCGAAGCAGACTCCTTTGCGCCGACCGCCGGGCCTTTGCGTACATCCTGGCGATCATCCTTCTGGCACTCTTTACCAGCCTGGCCATCGTCTATGCCAGCGCCGCGAACCTGTCGCTGCGGAGCAGTGAAAACTACGGCGGGGCGCTACAGGCGCGCCTGGCCGCGGAGGGCGGGCTGGCGTACATGCTCAACCGCATGGACGCCGTGCGTCTGCCCGGCAGCACCAGCCAGGATTCCTTCCCGGCCAACTTGTCGGCGGCGCTTTCAGCGGAGTTTGACGGCACAGCCAACCTGGCCGGACAGCACGTCGGCGTCTCGGGGGCCGACGTGGTCGTCCCGGCGATCACGACCCCGGAGGGCAGCTTCACCTCCAGGTTCGCCTGGGCCGGAGAGCAGAAGGCCGACCTCACTGTCACCGGGTCAGCCAAGGGCGCCGGCCAGCGGGTCAGGATCGGCCTTGCCCTCACCCCCCACCGTCCGGCGGTGTTCGACTACGGGCTGGCCTCCAAGGGCCAGATAACCGTCTCCGGCAATGCCAAGATCGTCGGGGTCAACTACCCCGCCGAGGCGAGCATCCTGTCGGCTACCGAGACTCACGCCGACGCCATCGTCCTTGGCGGAAACATCGAGGTCAGCGGCGATCTCTACGCCAGCGGCGACGGAACTCAGGTCGCCATGACTGGCTCGCCGAAGGTGGCAGGTTCCACAGACCCCAACGTCATCGCCCAGCACGTGCACCTCGGCGTCCAGGCGCCGGACTTCCCAGAGGTCGACATATCGCCAATCGCGGCCTTGGCGACCAACGTCCTCAGCATCTCCAATCCCCATGACCCCAGCTACTCCAATGTCCGGATCGCCGCCAACACCAACCCAACCTTCAACAGCGACGTGGTGCTTAATGGGGCGGTTTACGTAGAGGCGCCGAATACCGTGACATTCAACGGTCATGCAACCGTCAACGGCTTAATCGTAGCGCAGAACTCTGACCAGCCGTTGAACAACTGCCAGATCACTTTCGCGGGAAACGTCCGCGCCAACGGCGTGGAAGCCCTCCCCGACACGCCGCAGTTCGCCGAGGTCAAGAAGCAGACGGGCACGTTCATCGCCGCCCCCGGGTTCGGACTGACGTTCGCTGGCAACGTCTGTGTCAACAACGGCTCTATGGCGGCCGACCAACTGACATTCACTGGCAACGCCGAGGGGACCGTCCGTGGCAGCGTCATAGGTCTGAAGGACCTGCCCACCAGCCTCGGCGGCAACGTGGAAATCTACGTCGACCGCCAGAACGCCGACCAAGACCCCGCCGGATTCGTCAACTCATTCGCGCTGGTACCGGTCCCGTCAGCCTACACGGAGCTTAAAGGACTCGAATAATGACACTCAAGAAGTCAAAAAGAGGATTCGCCGCAATCCTGGCACTGGTCCTGATAACGATCATGGCCGCCATGGCCGTAGCGTACGCCGTGGGCGGCAACACCAACCTGCTACAGAGCGGCAGCCAGGCCGCCGTGCAGCGAAGCCTGCTCACCTCAGAGAGCGGGCTTGCGTACCTGACCTACATCCTGCGCGGCATCACCGTGCCGCCCGGCAAGACCGGTCCGGAGCTGCTCAGCGCGGTGGCGACCGCCCTGGGCACCAGGCTGAACGGGACGGCCAACCTCCATGGCGCAGCGGTGACCTCGAACGCCACCACCGTGTTCGTCCCCACGATCACGACCGACGAAGGCCAGTTCACGGCCACGATCGTCCTTGTGGGGGATAATGCGGTCCACGTGAAGGTCGCCGGCTCGCAGGGCGGCGCCAACCGGGCCGTCGGCATAAACTTCGACCTCAGCGGCGCCCACAGCAGCATCTTCGACTACGGCATCGCCTCAAAGAGCGCCATCCGCCTGACGGGCAACGCCTCAGTAGCCGGGGCCAACAACCGCGCCGAGGCGAACATACTGTCGGCCACCTACAGCAACCAGGAGGCCTTCAAGCTCAACGGCAACACCGTCATCGACGGGGACATCTACTCGTCCAATCCCGACTCCTACGCCACGCTGATAGGCAACAACAAGATCGGCGGAGTGAGCTCCAGCGATCCCAACATCAATAGCCACATCCACGTCGGCGTCGGCAACGTGGAGTTCCCGGAGGTGGACCAGAGCGTCTTTGAGCCTTTCGCCACCAATATCGTCAACAGCAGTACCTCCACCAGCGGCAACAAGACGTTCACCAACATCCGCATCAAGGCCGGCACCAACCCCACGTTTTCCGGCAACATTACCGTCAAGGGAGTGATGTTCGTCGAGGCCCCCAACAGGGTGACCTTCGCCGGCAACCTCAACTTCACCGGCGTG
>Ga0315280_10010144_pt1 | contig 11885 bp, 7 predicted proteins | sample YL17G06_40_MG_FD_203697 | JGI IMG/M metagenome (GOLD analysis project Ga0315280, IMG submission 203697) | Sediment microbial communities from Yellowstone Lake, YNP, Wyoming, USA - YL17G06_40 | ecosystem: Environmental > Aquatic > Freshwater > Lake > Sediment | place: USA: Wyoming | collected... | reverse complement strand
GTTCTTTCATCAGGTAATCCCGGACAAAGATCAGGCTCTTGCCCCGAAAGTTCTGGTTGATGTATTGAGAGGCCCGGTCCAGCTCCAGTTGGGTAAAATAATGATGGGTTTCGACAATCTCGGTGAGAACGAGGTTAAAGGTTGTGATCAAGATGATGATCACTTTTTCTTCGGAGACCTTGATCAAACGGACGTGGTTGAAGTTCATCTTGGAAACGCTCGGCGAGATGACAAATCCCAAATTATCCGAGTGCTCGGCCAGGAGTTTTGAGACCTGGGTGAGAAGAGACCCGAAATCGCCTTTCTCGAGGGAAAAATTCTCTGAATCGAGAACAATCGGCTCGCCGGCAAAAATGGTTTCATCGAAAAGGCAGTTAACGTAAAACCTCAACCCTTTGTCCGTTGGGACTCTTCCAGCCGACGTGTGAGGCTGAGAAAGGTAGCCCATCTCCTCGAGCTTAACCATAATATTGCGGACCGTTGCCGGTGAATCAGAAAGAACCTTTTTTTGGACGATTAACCCTGAGCTGACAGGTTTTCCTTGCTTCAGAAAGTTCTCGACAATAACGTTCAGGACAACCTTATCTTTTTCTCGAAGAATGAAATTGCGGTACATTTTGCCTTCAAAAATTTTATAGCATTAGAGGACTCTTCAAATCAAGTGATCCGCAGGCCGGCATAGCCCACTACGTTATCGTAGTCTCCCGAAGTCTCTCCAGACGTTTGATAGCGGATGAGCTCGGCTTTTTTGGCCCCTAATTCCTTGGCCGCGAGGACCGCGGCGGTGGTCGGCTGGAAGCCGCACATGCTGATATCTTCTTCCTGGACCACCTCAAACAGCCCTTTGGCATCGAGCGCCAGCACCTTCTCGATCGCCAGAAAATCCTTCCGCTTAGCCACCTCTTGGCTGACATAGTGGCTCATGTCTGTGCTGGCAACGATCAAAACATCTTGGCCGGACTCTCTGATTCCCCCCGCAACGGCCCGAGCTAACTCTTCCAATTTTCGATAATCTGCCATGGCCGAGATACAGATAGGGACAATGGAATTATCTTGCCTCAAATATTGAATGAAGGGAAGCTGCACTTCGAGGGAATGTTCTTGAGCATGGGCGCTTTCTTCTTCCTCGATCAAGGAAGAGCGCCGCAGAATGGCCTCGGCCAGCATGGAGTCGAGAGGGACATCGCCTAAGGGAGTCTGCCAAACCCCTTTCTTCATGATGGCAAACAACGAACGGATGCCCCTGTGGCTTGGGCCCAGGAGGACGCAATGCTCCGGGATTCGAACGGAAGAAAAAACAGCCCCAGCCACGTAGCCGGAATAGATAAACCCGGCATGAGGAGAAATAACAGCTAAGGCTTTCTCCTTTTTTCTCTTCGGGTCAACCATGTCCCTGAGCATCGTCCTCAGTTCTTCGGCTCTTCTGGGGTAGAAATAGCCAGCCACCGCAGGCTTTCGGGTCATTTTTTCCTCCCCCAACTTACAAATTCTCCCTTTTTTCTTTGAAAGCGATGTTTAAACTCCGAAGCTCCTCGAGAATGGGCCTGTAGATTTCCGGAAGGACGGGAATGTGGACTCCCTTTTCTTTGATCTTCCCTTCGAGAATTAGCTTCGTGCCGATAGCGGCAGGAAGACCGACCGTTCGGGCCATGGAAGAGTCTCCGTTGGGAATGCCGAAATCGATGAGCGTGGAGATGATTCTTTCCCTCCGGCCTTTGGAATAAGAAGCGATGAACTCGTGCTGGAGGATGATCATATCCCGCTCTCCTGCTTTATACTCAAGCTTTTCGATCATGCGGGCAGCAACGATATCCAGAGCCGAGCCTTTCTGGAGCGGCAGGAGCTCGTCACTCAAGAGGCCAAGCCATTCCAACCTTCGGATGATGGCCAATCCGGGAGAGATCCCGAGATAGTTGCAGACCGCTTTCGGCAAATTCTTCGCCTTGGTGCCGATGAGCTTCCTCAGAAAATCCCGGAAAGTCAGGCCCGTCCAATCCCTTTCCTCTTGGTCCAAAACGCCGAGCTCCACCATCTTCTTGATCGTCTCACACCAGCCGATATTCCGCAAAGTTCCACGGAGCATTGTTTTTGTCTCCGGGACTCCATAGAGGTCAATATAAGGAAGTGAGTTCCGGTTGGGATAGCCTTCAAAAACTCCCAACCCCTCGATGGTGCGGAGAGCATAGCTTTCAAAGAGCTTTTCCGAAGGGATAAAGACCTCTTGTCCATCCATCAAATACCGAGCCGAATTTTTTCCGGCCAGAAGCACTCCCACCGGGCTCCAGGAAAACTTATATCCGAAGGGATTGGTGTTGGCCTCAGGCGCTGGCAAGCCCCCGCAGAAAGATATAAAGCTCAAGAGCCTACCCCCCTGGTCATGAATTTCATTAATCACCCTCATGGCTTCCATGTGGTCGATGCCCGGGTCGAGCCCCAATTCATTGAGGATGATGATGCCCGCCTTCCTGGCATCGCCGTCCAACTTCTTCATGGCCTCGCTGACATAGGAGGTTGTGACCATCTGTTTTTTATGGGCGATACAGAACTCCGCCACCTTGGGGTGGAATGAGTAAGGGACCATGCTGATGACCAGGTCTGCCCTGGAGACTTCTGCCTTCAATCTCTCTTCGTTCTTCAGGTTGAGCTCCTTGGCTTTTCCGCGGGGATGGGCTTCTATGAGCTTTTCGGCTTTGCTCACCGTGCGGCTGGCCACTTCAACTTCTAAATCAGGTTGATCCAAGAGATACCTGACCAGTGGTCTGGCTACCAGACCGGCGCCTAAGATTAGGACTTTCTTCATGTCTGACTCCTCTCTGATGAATTTATGTAACTCCGCATGTATTTATAATCCGGGGTCAATTCTCCCCGGAAAAGAATGACCGCACGTCTAAGAGGAACCGGAAGGTGGCAATGGGCAAAATCCTTGGAGAAATCGGCCGAGGCAAGGCCGGGAATAAAAGGCCTGACGGTTTGACTGAAAAAGATAGAGGATTCGAGAGAAATCTCGGCCGGCAGATTATCCACAGCCATGACAACCGGCCCCCTTCCCGAAAAACCCTCTTTCGCTTCGTCCTGTCGCGGGTCGTAAGTGAAAACAGGGTCTGATGGGGTGGTGCACATCAAGGTGCACTCTACGCCGCCGTTAAGGTCGCAGGAGATGTCCCCGATAATGCGAAACCGGGGCACCTTCGCGCCGCTGTATAGCTTCTTCAGAAATCTTTTTGTTACAAATCGCGGATAAAGGGGCGACCAAAAGATGGCATTCACAAAAATGGTCAGATAAGGAATAGATTTCTCTAAGACAGGCTCATATTTCTCGGGATGCTCATAGTAGTCCTGAAGGTCAAATTTCGCTTTGGCAGTTTTGGGCTTCACCATGTCCTCTTCTTTGAACACAGTTTTATAGACTCTTCTATCAGAGTGATTCTTTCTCTTGAAGAATTCGCTCAATTGGCCGGGCGCAATCTCTTCAAAAGGCAGGAGGTCAAAGATTTCCTGGGCTCCCTGGGAGACGTGGCCGTACCCGGCAAACCCGCAGATTAAAGGAACCAGGGATGGATCAAGGCCGTGGTTATATATTTCCCAGCCCACCTTCTCGATGGACTCTTTTGCTTCGACCAGGCTTCCATACTCAATTGTCTTACGGAGGCAAGATAAAGGATTTTTTATTCCCTCGACCTTGAGACGCCGCCCTAACGCCCAAAGGGTGTCGATCATGCCGGCCTGGCCCGCCTGCCTTCCGAAAAAGACAAGCCGACGCCCTTGATCATCGACAATCTTCTCATAATCAATCAGAGTCGAGCGGCGGTCCATCATCCTCTTGAGCATGGGCATGTTGTGCGGCTGTCCCTTGATGGTATGAGAAAAAAACACATAGACTTTTTCATCTTGGAAGAAATCCATGGGAATCTCTTTGACGGCCAAGACAATCGAACAAGGAGAAAGGTCCTCTGAGACCTTGGCTCCTTCCCTACGGTAATCTTCATCAGCAAAGACACGGATCGGAGAGGGCTGGATCCAGATCTCTACCGGGAGGTCCCGCATCAATTCCCGGGCATGCACGGGGATGAGGGGAACTCTGCGCTCCCAGGGATTTTTATCCTCCCGCCGGATCCCGATCAAAACTTTTTCGGCCATTTTTTTCCTTTTAGGACTAAGAATTATGTCATAAACGGGCTATCCGGTCAATCGCCCCCCTGCCGCATCGGGATACCATCCCTTTCTCCTTTATGACGGGAAAGGCATTGGGGATGTTGATGAGACAACCTGTTGAGTTGACTCGTCCGGATATTCTCTTTAATATATGCAGCTGTGATCAAATTCTTTAACACCTTAAGCGGAAAGAAAGAGCCCTTCGTCCCAATCAACCCCGGCGAAGTCAAGCTCTATACGTGCGGTCCTACTGTTTATACCTATGCCCATATCGGAAATTTCCGGGCTTATATCTTCGAAGACCTGCTGAAGAGATTCTTGACTTTCAGGGGGTACAAAGTCACCCATGTGATGAACATCACCGATGTGGACGACAAGACCATCCGGGATTCCCGGGCCCGGGGAGTGAGCCTCGATGCCTACACCAAAAAATATATCGATGCTTTCTTCGAGGACATAAAAACCCTGAATATTTCTCCGGCTGACTATTATCCCCGGGCAACCGAACATATTCCGGAGATGATTAACCTGATCAAGGGGCTCATCGAGAAAGGCTATGCTTACGAGAAAGAAGGATCTTATTACTTCAGCATTACCAAATTCCCCGCTTACGGCCGTCTCTCCAAAATCAACCTCGAGGACCTCCGGCCCGGCCAAAGGGTCGATGCGGACGAGTATGAAAAGGAAAACGTCCATGATTTTGCGCTCTGGAAGAGGCCCAAAGAGGGAGAGCCTTTCTGGGAAACAGAGGTCGGCCTCGGAAGGCCGGGTTGGCACATCGAATGTTCGGCCATGAGCGCCAAGTACCTTGGCGAAACCTTTGATATCCACTGCGGCGGCGTCGACAACATCTTCCCTCACCACGAGAATGAAATCGCCCAGTCGGAGGCCTTTTCGGGAAAGAAATTTGTCAACAACTGGCTGCACTGCCATCATTTGGTGGTGAACGGCGAGAAGATGTCCAAATCCAAGGGCAACATTTTCACCCTGCGGGATCTCTTAGCCAAGAATATTGATCCACTGTCCCTCCGCTTTCTTCTCCTGTCCTCGCACTATCGCAAGACGCTCAACTTTACTTTCGACGCCTTGGACCAGGCCCAAGCTTCCCTCCAAAGGATCAACGAATTTGCGGGGGAATTAAAGTCAGCCAAGTTCCCTGAAGGGCAAACCCAGGCCGTTGGGCAGGCGATCAAAGACGCGGAAAAAAAATTTATAAACGGCCTCAGCGATGACCTGAATATTTCCGTGGCTCTCACGGCTCTTTTTAGTCTGGTCAAAAAAATGAATATTCTGATTTCTCGGCGAAAAATCAAGAATAAGGATGCGCAAAATCTTGTTTCGTTTCTTAATTCCATCAATAGTGTTCTTGGGGTCATAACACCGACAATTAAAGCTGTCGTTTCTGATCAAGTCCCAATCACAGACGAAGCGAAACTTGAGGTCCGGCTTTCCGCTCGAGTTTTAGAAAAAATCAGGCTTCGAGAACAGGCCCGCGCCGAGAGAAACTATCAATTGGCCGACGAGATCCGGAAAGAGCTCCTCGACCAAGGGATTGTTCTCGAGGATACCAAAGGAGGCGTGCGCTGGAAAATCCTCACGCCCAAAAAGCAGAAAGAATGAGTCAAGCCCATGCCCTCGGCAAGTCCGGCGAAGAAGCCGCCATCGCTTACCTGAAAAAGAAAAAATTTCGCGTCCTTAAGCAGGGCTTCCGCTTCCATCGGGGGGAGATTGACATCATCGCTTACGATAAGGACACCCTTGTCTTCATCGAGGTCAAGACGCGGCAGAGCTTGGCATTCGGCCTCCCTGAAGAATCTGTCACACCTCTCAAGCAGCAGCAGATAAGACGGTTAGCCGAAGCCTATTTGGCCATGAATAGCCTTGATCATGTCCCCTGCCGGTTTGATATTCTCTCTCTCTTTTTTCGCGAAAACGAAGGTTACGACATCCATCATCTCCAGGATGCCTTTTGAATATCCAAAATCACAGAAAGGAGAAAGGACCATGTTGCGAATCGGCAGGCAGTCCCCTTTATTTTTTGTAATTCTCTTCACCTTCTGCATCTTTGTGTCAGCACAATCCATCCCTAAGCCTGAAGAGATACTCGGGTTCAAGGTCGGCGAAGACTATCATCTCGCCACCTATACCCAGGCTATCGCTTATTTCAAAAAGCTGGCGGAAAATTCAGACCGGATCAAGCTTTTCGACATGGGAAAAACTTCCTTTGGACAGACCATGACGTACGCTGTTATCTCTTCGCCGGGAAATCTGGCACAGCTCGATAAGTTCAAAGCGATCGCCCGCGAGCTTTCTCAAGCCAAAGGACTATCGGCTGAGGAAGCGATCAAGCTTTCGGAAGAGGGAAAAGCCATCGTCTATATCGACGGCGGTCTTCATGCCTCAGAATGCGCGCCCGCTCAGCATAACATTCAACTCGCCTACGATTTTGTCGCCGCCAAAGACCCCAAAGCCCTCCGCATCCTCGAGGATGTCATCCTTGTCTTAGTCTTTGCCAACCCGGACGGCATGAATCTCTTGGCCGAATGGTATCATCCGAATGTCGGAACGCCCTATGAAGTTGCACCGATGCCCTGGCTTTACCATAAATATGCCGGACATGACAACAACCGTGATTCTTATATCGCTAATTTGATAGAGACGCAGAACCTCACCCGCCTCGTCAATCAGGAATGGTATCCCGTCATCCTCTACAACCACCACCAGACAGCCCCCTTCCCGGCAAGAATCTGGATTCCGCCGAATTCAGAGCCGACCAACCCCAACGTCCACCCGCTCATCGTCCGCTGGCAAAACCTGATCGGCTCAGCCATGGGCGCGGCTTTTGATTCCGAGGGCAAGGAGGGAGCGATCTCAAGGATTATTTTTGACACCTGGTATCCAGGCTATGTCTCACAAGTCGTGGATTCCCACAACATCATCTCCATCATGACCGAGACGGCTCTCTACGAATACGCGACACCTCACTTCTACACCATTTATGATTTCCCCAAAGAGTACCAGGACTTCACTATGTCGGCCTTTTATCCGAGCCCCTGGAGGGGGGGATGGTGGCGGCTCAAAGATGCCGTCGATTATTGCCTGACAGCCTCGAAAGCAGTCCTGGAAACCGCCTCCAGATACCGCCAGGAGCTTCTTTTCAATAAATTCAAGATGGGCCAGGACATCGCCGAGCGATTCAAGAAGGAGCCACCTTATGCCTGGATTATTCCCCAGAAACAGGTCGATGCGCCGAGCGCCTGCCTCCTTCTCAACCGGATGATCCTGCTGGGCATTGATGTCTACAAAAGCCGCCAGCCGTTCATCTGCGACGGCGTAAGCTTCCCTGCCAGCACTTACATTATTCCGATGACTCAGGCTAACGCCCTTTTCATCAAAAATCTCTTCGAAGAGCAACGGTACCCCGACCTCCGCAAATATCCTGACCTCTGGCAAGGATTGGTCAGCACTCAGAAATTCGAGGGCTCACCTTTCGAAGCATATGACATGATGGGCTGGACCCTGCCCTATCAGTTCGGCATCAAAACTTACTCCGCCAACACGCCCTTTGATGTCCCGATGAGCCTGGAAAAAGAGGTTATTCCTCCCGCCGGAGAAATCTCCGGAGGAGCCAGAGCCGCCTACCTCATCGGCCATGAGACAAACATCAGCTTTACCGCCATAAACAGGATTCTTCAAAAAGGAGGAAAGGTCGCCTGGGCTAAGAAAGCCTTCACCACAGAGGGAAAGACTTATCCTGAAGGAACCACCATCGTCTCCGCTGCGGGTCTGGACCGCGGCTTCATCCAAGAATTAGCCAAAAACCTCCATCTGCAGATTGCGGCATCCGATGCTCCCAAGGTTGAGGCTTATGCTTTGAAGAAACCAAGAATCGGGATCTATCAGTCCTGGATCTCGAGCGAGGACGAGGGTTGGACGCGGTTTGTCCTCGAGCAATACGAATTCCCCTTCATCGTCCTCCACGATGCCGATATCCGCGCCGGAGCGCTGGCCGACTCGTTTGATGTCATTATCATGCCCGACCACACCTCGCCGGCGTTGGTCATCGATGGTTATCCGAAAGGCACGATGCCGCCGGCTTATGTGGGCGGGATCACGGCGAACGGCCTCAGAAACTTGAAGCTTTTTGCCGAGAACGGCGGCTGCCTGATTTTCCTCAACTCCGCCTGCAATCTGGCGGTCGAAAACTTCGGCCTTCCGGTAAGAAACGCCTTAAAAGGGGTCAAACGGGAGGAATTCGTCTGCACCGGGTCTCTCCTGCGCCTGGAATTCGACCCCGGCCATCCCCTTGCCTACGGCATGCCCAAAGAAGCGGCGGCTGTGTTCTTGGGAAGTTGCGCCTTCGACATCCTCCCCTCTTTTGAGGCGAAAAAAGAGCCGAAAAGCGCGGCACGATATGCAGCCGAAAACCTGCTCATGAGCGGTTGGATTTACGGCGAGAAAATCATCCAGCAAAAGTCTTCTGTGCTGGACATCCCCTTTGGAAACGGAAAAGTCATTCTTCTCGGCTTCCCCGTGCAGTTCCGCGGCCAGCCCCACGGAACGTTCAAGCTTTTGTTCAACGCTATTCATTACGGCACGGCCAAGTAAAAAATAAATTCTTCCATGGCGGCCAAGCCCTTTGAGTAATCCTTATCGGTTCTCTTTCAGGAACCTGTCAAAAAAGTCGGCGGCGGCGGCATAGGCTTCGAGCCAGCGCCGATAAAGGAGAAAGGAATGGACCTCATCGGGAAAGACCAGGGTCTCAACATGCGCTTTCCCTTCTTTTCTCAAGCGCTGGACGAGGTCAACCGTCTGGATGAAATCGACGTTCCGGTCATCGTCGCCGTGGATGAAAAGCACGGGAGAGCTCCAGAAACGGATGTCCGCGACAGGCGAGGAGTCAAAAGCTGAGCGCATTAGCTCTTCGCCCCAGATTCCCCATCCGCCGCCGTCGCGGCGCCGGGCTCGCATCGACCAGTCATGAACCCCGTGCAGGTCAACACCGGCAGCGAAAATCACCGAATCGCGGGCGAGCCCAAGAGCGGTGAGATACCCGCCGTAGGAACCGCCCCAAAGCCCAATTTTTTGCGGGTTGACTTCCGGTCGACCCTGCAAATATTTAGCCGCGGCCACAATATCCTGGTATTCGGAAGCTCCGCGAGGGCCTTGGTGGGAGGCCGTGCGAAAAGCACGGCCATAGCCGATTCCCGAACGGTAGTTGACAGAAAGGACCACATAGCCTTGGTTTGTCAGGTACTGATTAAAGGCATAGGCATTATGATAGTAACTGCGCATGTGCCAGCCGAGAAGCATCTGACGCATCGGGCCGCCGTGCATAAAAATCACGGCCGGCCGGTTATCGCCGACTCTGGCGCCCGCAGGAAGAAAGAGTTGCCCGTGGATTTCCAGCCCGTCTCCGGCTTTAAATATGGCAGGAACGGGCTCAACCAGGCTATTCTCTGGAAAGCCTGTGGGGATGGCCTCTGGAGCGATCAGCCGCCTTTCCTTCTTGGCCAGACGCAACACTGCCGGAGCTGCGGGCTGAGTTGTCGTAGAGCATAGGAAAGCGATCGCATCGCCGCCTGAAGCCCAAATCGGCGCCCATTCAATGCCCTTCCCTGGAGTCAATATTTCGGGATTCCCTCCGGTTACAGGAACGGTCCACAGATGGCGGCGGTCGAGATCACCCGAATTAGAGTTGAAGACGAGAGTTTTTCTATCCGGAGAAAGCGCGGCGTCCTCGACATCAAACTCTCCCGGAGTCAGGCAGCTCGGCGACCCTCCTCCTGAAGGCAGAGAGTAGATATGCATCCACCCTTCATGCTCCGAATAAAAAAGGAGCCGCCCTTCTGCTGCCCACTGAAGAGGAGAAGGCGCATAATCCTGGACAAACCCGCCGCTTTCATCAGGACACTTCCAGACTTCCCTGGCCTTGCCTGACTCGACATCGGCAACCATCAGTACAAAGGACTCGCCTTCGCTAAAAGAGGGTGTGCTCATCGAGCCAGGAAACCGGAAAAAGGCCACCTTCTTTCCGTCCGGCGAAAAGACAGGGCTCGAATCCTGGTCGACGGAAGGCGCTATCCAACGGATGGATTTATGAACCAGGTCATAGATGCCGGCGAAACTGTGATCCCCGCGAGAGGTTGCAAAGGCCAGCTTTGAGCCGTCGGGCGACCAGGCCGGTTGGCCGCACATCCCCCGGACCTTGAAAAGAAGCTGAGGTTTCGAAGCTCTATCGAGAGCGGCCAGATAAATTTTGCCTCGCAGAAGATAAGCAACCTCGCTGCCTTTAGGCGAAGGCACAGGATTGCTTCCCTCGCCGATGCGCCAGGGCTCTCCTCCGCTTACCTTGACCGCCCAGACAGCTTGTTCTGCGCCTTCGGGGTCTGAGGTCGGGTTCGGATATTCGCCGGCGCTGTTGGTCGCACCGCCCCGAACAAAAATGATCATAGACCCGTCGGAATTGAAAGCGAGTTCTGTTATCTCTTGACCATCATCTTCTGAATACGCCGTCAGATTCTTGGCTCGATATTCGGGCCCTTTGGCCACCCAAATATTCCTTCTCCCCTGCTGATAAAAGACCCAGGCGACGAGATCGCCTCGGGGTGAGGTGACAAGGCTCGAAGGAAATGGGGAGCCCATCACTCCTTCAAGAGAAAAAGGCTGGGCGCCGAAAAGCGGCCTAAAAGCAATAAAAGAGAGAGAAAAAAGCAGGAGATTTCCCCCCAGAAAAAGACTCAAGCCCGACCCAGAACGTCTTCGCTTTATCATAACCTCCTCCTTTCCGGCATCTTAATTTTTTGAAGATGAACGACAGCCGGATAATCTTTATCTTAAGAGAGCGGCTCAGGAACCGCTTCTACAGAATAAATTGCCATCAAAAAGAATAGGCTATGCCGAACTGGAAATTCCGGCCCGGTTCTTCCATGGATTCCGGGTCGGGCCTGGCCAAGTAAGCTACATTGAAAAGGTTGGAGAGGACGAAGTAAATGTCAACAGAGGGGGCCAAAAAATAAGAGGCTTTCAGGTTGACCAGGTGCGCCGCAGAAATGGGGATTTCGGCGGGGCCCGGGTTATCCTTTTTCTGCTGTAAAGTTCCATTGACCTCAAAGGAAAAGCGGCCGACCCAGGCCCGAGTGCCCAGAAAAAGTCTCGGCGCAGGAATATCGTTTAAAGGATTATCGGTTTCTTGACTCTTTCCGTTGCTGATCTGAATGTTTCCGAACACGCTCACACCCGACCAGGGGAAATATTCCCACTCGAGCTCCAGCCCCTGGATCCTGCCTTTTTCGATATTCGCATAAGTATAAATTTTCGGCTCAACAAGATAGCGTTCAATCATGTCCTCGATTTCATAATAAAAGGCATAGAGTCCGGCGAAAAAGCGTTTGTCGATGAACTTGATCCCGGTCTCGAGATTGCGGCTGGATTCCGGCGTGAGGTCTGGATTGGCGATGATGAACCCTCGGCCTGTTATCCCGGTGTAATAGAGCTCGCTTAGGTCGGGTGCTCGAAAGGCCCGCGAGATATTGGCAAACCAAACGACCTTCTCGGTAACTTTGACCGAACCGGCCAAGAACCCGGTCAAGGCTTCATCTCTGTTCTTGAGCGGATCAGGCAGGCCTCCCGGATGCGCCCGGCTGGAAAGAAAATCAAGGCGCACTCCTCCTACAAAATCAAAGTCCTTCACCCCATCATAATCCGCAGAAATGAAAAAACCGACATCATCT
>Ga0315280_10010143_pt1 | contig 11885 bp, 9 predicted proteins | sample YL17G06_40_MG_FD_203697 | JGI IMG/M metagenome (GOLD analysis project Ga0315280, IMG submission 203697) | Sediment microbial communities from Yellowstone Lake, YNP, Wyoming, USA - YL17G06_40 | ecosystem: Environmental > Aquatic > Freshwater > Lake > Sediment | place: USA: Wyoming | collected... | reverse complement strand
CTTCAGCCCCGGGAAGGAGAACCGCAACAACTTTACTGAGGCAAACGCAAAAGCGCGTTTGCCTCAATAAATATGCCTGACCCTCGGTTTTTCGGACAGCCTCTACGCCGGTAATGCTGCTACAGTTTCCAGTTTCTTCTGTGCCAAGAAGAAGGTCGTTCCACCCCCAGTGCCGAGTCCCCAGTCCCAAGTCCCTGGCGCTATGGCAGTCGGCGTCTCTTTCCGTGTTCCCTGTTCCCTGTTCCCGGTTCCAGCCGCTGTGAGCCTCGCCCGGCGGCGAACGTAAGTGGCATTTTTGAAATTGGACTTACGTCAGCGAAGTTTTGTAACAACCCCCCTTTTGACCCCCCTTTGCCCCCGCTTTGCCCCCCCTTTGGGTGCCACTTGGTTCTCGATTTTGCCAAAAAAGCGCCCAATTCGCGCTTGCCCATTTTAACATTTCTTCGGTCGACCTGCCCTGGCGCCAGCGCCAAGGGCATTTTGGGCGCCAAAAAGGGGCCAAAAAGGGGGTTTTGGCGCTCGGGAATCTGTAAGTCACTTTGCGCGAGCACGACTTACGTGCCGCTATCGCGGATCGCCTGGAACATGGCCATGATGTTCGCGACGGGCGTATTGGCCTGGATATTGTGGATGGCGTTAAAGACGAATCCGCCGCCGGGGGCGAAGATGTCGATGCGGCGGCGGACCTCCTGATAGACCTCCTTGGGTTTGCCGAAAGGCAGCGTCCGCTGGGTATCGACCCCTCCGCCCCAGAAAACGATATCGCGGCCGAAATCCTTCTTGAGGCGCTTGGGGTCCATCTCGGCCGCCGAGCACTGGACGGGGTTCAGAATGTCGAAGCCGTCCTCGATGAAGTCGGGGATGAGTTGGTACACGCTGCCGCAGGAGTGTTTGAAGGTCTTCCAGGAAGTGAACCTATGGATGGCCCGGTTGATGCGGCGATAGTAGGGGCTGTAGAGTTCGCGGTAGGCCAGGCGCGATAGAAACGGCCCGCGCTGGGTGCCGAAATCGGTGCCACAAACAAAGGCCGCTGAGGCCCGGTCGCCGACGGCCCCGGCGAGCCGCTCGATGTTGCGGACGGCAATCTCGGTCTGCCGCGAGAAGACCGCGTGCAGGTAATCGCGGCGGATGGCGGTCGAGACGTACCACTCCTCGACGTCGCGGATGCCTTTGGGATGTTTCAGAAACGTCGCGGGCACCAGGGCGATGTCGCCGATGGCCGTGCCGGGCAGGGAGATGATGTTGCCGCGGTCGCCCTGGGCGGCGAGGCGCGCGGCCCGGTCGGACCAATCCTGCACCTCGGCGTCAGTAAGGTCGCGGAACTCTTCGAGGTTATCGGCCGGGTCGAGTTTCTGTTCGACGATGGGGGGCTGGCGGATGATGGCGTCGAAGTAGTAGCCCCCCTTGGGCATGTGGCCGCTGGGCGGGGCGGAGGTGTCGCCCTCCGGGTAGATGACCAGGCTGCCATCGGCCTGGCGGGTGACATTGAACCGGCCCGGCACCAGGACGGGGGTGCCGTCGAAGAGTTCGAAGGGTTTCCAGTCGGCGTTTTCGAAGCCGAAGAGGGTCATGCGTCCCGGCAGGCCCACCACGTCGATGCCGAGGGCGTCGCGGAGTCGTGCATCGACCTCGCCGAGCATCTGGTACGGCTCGATGACCTTGACGCGGCATCCTTTCTCGCCGAGGACGGCCTCACGCAGGCGCGAGAGCACGCCGGCATAGATGCCGGTGACCGCGGTGGCGCCGAAATCAACGCAGACGCGGTCGGGTTCCTGGTGGCTGAGGGTCGCGGTGAGTCGCTCGCGTGAGGTCATGGTGGGGTCTCCGTATTCGGCCATCAAACACACGTCCGGACGGGCCGGGCGGCGAATGGGCCATTGGGTCCGCCAGCGAGAGGATACCACCGGCCGGCCTGTTCTTCAACTTGCCTGTGCGGGGAAAGACTTGAGGCGCGCGCCGCCAGCAGGTACAGTGCTGCGATGTAGGCCGGGGCGAAGCCCCCGTTTCTCCGACCATGCGCCGGAGCAAATATGCCGGGGCGCTGCCCCGGCCTACGTGTCGCGGCGAATACGCCGGGGCGCTGCCCCGGCCTACGTGTCGCGGCGAATATGCCGGGGCGTCGGCCCGGCCTACAAGAAGGAGGACCATCATGCGGCTTACGGTCATCGCCCTTGGGATTGCCGCCCTGGCCCTGGCGGTCGGGTGCGCCAAGCAGGACGGCGGCACCGGCGGCCCGGCGGCCAAGGACACCTCGAAGCAACTTTACATCGAGGTCTCGGCCCTCGGCAGCCTCGACTACTTCTACGACCACAAACTGGGCATGGAACTGGCGGGCAAATGCATGGGCGTGCGGACCGAGTACCTGGGTCCGTCGGACTACGACATGGCCGCCATGGTCACGGTCTTGGAGCAGGCCGTCGCCCGCCGGCCGAACGGCCTGGTGGTGGTGGGGTTCGAGCCGTCGCTGAACGCCGTGGTCGACAAGGCCGCGGCCGCCGGCATCCCCGTGGTGACGGTCGACGCCGACCTGCCCGGGTCGAAGCGGGTGGCGTTCGTCGGGACGGGCAACTGGCGGGCGGGGTTCGAGGGCGGCAAGAAACTGGCGGCCCTCGTCGGCGGCCACGGCAAAGTGGCCCTCATGACCAAGCCCGGCCAGTCGAACCTGGAAGAGCGGATCAAGGGTTACCAGGACGCCCTCGCCAAGACCGACATCCAGGTGGTCCAGGTGGCCGACACGCAGTCTGACCCGACGGTGGCGGCCCAGGCGGCCGCATCGCTCCTCCAGAAGTACCAGGACCTGGCGGGCATCGCGTGCGTCGAGGCGGCCGGCGGCACCGGCGCCGCAACGGCCGTCAAGGAGGCCGGCAAGGTCGGCAAGGTCAAGATCGTGGCCATGGACCGCGGCAACGACGTGCTGGAGTACATCAAGGACGGGGTGATCTCGGCCACGGTAGCCCAGCAGACCGCCCTCATGCCCTTCTACGCGGTCCAGATCCTCTACAACCTCACGAACTACAAGATCCCGATCTCGAGCGACAACGCCAAGGCGGGCATCTCGGGCACGCCCGAGACGATCGACACCGGCGTCATCATCATCGACCAGACGAACTACGAGTACTTCATGCGAAAGCGGTAGGCTGGGGGGTGGCATGCCCAGCGCGTCGTTCGCTGGGCATGTCTTCGGCGAATCCCTGGAGCATGCCCACGCATACGACGGCGTGGGCATGCCACCCGGATAAGCGAGGCTTCATGCCGCCCGACTATGTCCTCGAGGCACGCGACATCACCAAGACCTTTCCGGGCGTGCGCGCCCTGGACGGGGTGCACCTGGAACTGGCGCGGGGCGAGGTCCATGCCCTCGTCGGCGAGAACGGCGCCGGCAAGACCACGCTGATGCACGTCCTGGGTGGCATTTTCCGGCCCGACTCGGGCACGATCCTGCTGGAGGGCCGGGCGGTGCGGTTCCGCAGCGCCCACGATGCCGCCCGGGCCGGCATCGGCGTCGTCTTCCAGGAACTCTCGCTGGTCGAGAACCTGTCTGTGGCCGAGAACATCTTTGCGAACCGCCAGGCGGTCCGCATGGGCGACTTCGTGGATTCGGGGCGGCTGCACGCCGAGACGCTGGAACTGCTGAAGCGGTTCAGCCTGGATATTTCGCCGTCGCTGCCGCTGAAGCACTTGCCGCCGTCCCAGCGGCAGGTAATCGAAATCCTGAAGGCCATCTCGCAGAGGCCGAAGGTGCTCATCCTAGACGAGCCCACGTCGTCGCTGACCGCCCTGGACATGCAACTGCTGTTCCGCAACATGGACCAACTGAAGGCCGAGGGCACGTCGTTCATTTACATCTCGCACCATCTGCCGGAGATTTTCCAGGTGGCCGACCGCGTGACGGTCCTTCGCGACGGCCGCTACGTCGACACGGTCCGGGCGTCGGAGGCCACCGAGGCGTCGCTCATCAAGTTGATGGTCGGGCGGGACCTGGCGAACATCTACGGCGAGCGGCGGTCGAGCGTCGGCGAAGAATACTTCCGCGTCGACGGAGCCGCCGCCACGGGATTCAACGACGTGACATTCTCGCTCGGGCGGGGCGAAATCCTCGGCGTGGCCGGACTCGTCGGGGCCGGAAGGACCGAACTGGCACGCGGCCTCGTGGGCCTCGAGCCGATGCGGGCGGGCACGGTGACGCTCGACGGCCGGCGCCTGGCCATCCGCTCCCCGGCCGACGCCATCGGCCAGCGCGTGGCCTACCTGACCGAGGACCGAAAGGACCAGGGCCTGTTTCTGCGGATGACGGTGCGCGAGAACATGATCGCGCCCAGTCTGCGGGCGTTTGCCGGGCGGCTGGGCCTCATGGATGAGGGCCGCATCGACGCCCACGCCGAGTCGGGCCGCCGGAGATTCGGCATCGTTACGCCGAGCATCCGCCAGCAGGTGCGGAACCTTTCGGGCGGGAACCAGCAGAAGGTCCTCGTGGCGATGTGGATGGGCATCCGGCCGCGCGTCCTTATCGTCGACGAGCCGACGCGCGGCGTGGACGTGGGGGCACGCAGCGAGATCTACGCCCTGCTGAGGGAACTGGCGGCCACGGGCGTCGGCATCGTCATGATCTCCTCGGACCTGCTGGAGATCCTGGGCCTTTCGGACCGCGTCCTGGTGATGCGCGGCGGCCGGATCGCCGGCGAGTACACCAGGGCACAGGCGACCGAGGAGAAGGTCATCGCGTGCGCCAGCGGCGTCGGGCAGGAATGCTGCGCCACAGAATGACGAAATCCGAATGGCGAATGAATGACGAAACGACAATGACGAAGGCGTGGGCCACCGTCCGGCGGCTCGTGGATTTCCGCGAGTTCATGATCATCCTGATTATCCTCGCGGCCGCGGGAATAATGTCGGTGTCCTCGCCGGACTTCGCCACGCCCGACAACCTGTCGGTCCTGCTGCTGGCCGTGTCAACGCAGGCAATCGTGGCCATCGGCATGACGGTGCTCCTGGTGAGCGGCGGGTTCGACCTCTCGGTCGGGTCGGTGGTGGGCCTGGCGGGGGCGGTGACGGCCCTGTGCATGGTCCAGGGCGTGCCGGTGCCAACGGGGGCGTCGGCCGAATATCCGTTCGTCCAGTTTGAGTGGATCGCGGTTCACCCCGCTGCGGCCATCGCGGCGGGCCTGGCCGTGGGGGCACTGGTCGGCCTGGCCAACGGCTTCATCATCGCCCGGATCGGCATCAACCCGTTCATCACTACGCTGGCGATGATGTGGATCGCGCGGGGGGCGCTGGAAGTCATCACGCGCGGCACGAACGTCTACGGCCTGCCCGATTCATTCAAGTGCATCGGGCAGGGGAAGTTCTGCGCGGTGCAATTCCCTATCCTGATCTCCCTCGTCCTGATCGTCATCGGCGACATCCTCTTGAGGAAGTCGCGGTTCTTCCGCCAGAACTACTACATCGGCGGCAACGAGAAGGCGGCCGCCCTGTCGGGGATCAACGTGGGGCGCATGAAGATCTTCAACTACGCCCTGACGGGATTCCTGGCAGCGGTGGCGGGCATCGTGATGACCGCCCGCTTCGGCAGCGCGTCGGTCACCATGGGCACCGGGCTGGAACTCCAGGTCATCTCGGCCGTCATCATCGGCGGTGCGAGCCTCCAGGGCGGCGAAGGAACGGTCCTGGGTTCATTCCTCGGGTGCATCCTGATGGCCCTCATCGTGACCTCGCTGAACCTGCTGGGCGTCGATATTTACTGGCAGCGACTCATCATCGGCGCGACACTCCTGGCGGCCGTCATGATTGACACGATCGGCAAGAAACGAAAAGGCATTTTGTAGGCCGGGGCCTTGCTGCAACGTAGGCCGGGGCGAAGCCCCGGCTTCTCGGCCCACGTGCCGCAGCGAATGTGCCGGGGCGTTGCCCCGGCCTACAGCGCTCGGCAAGAATCCTTGACCTGAACGGGCCGCCTCTTTAGACTGGACGGGTGTGGGGGGCAACCAGACGCTCTGATGCATTTGGTTAGGAGGGCGGGCGATGGCGCATAGTCGGATGACCAGGCGGTCGTTCCTCGGTACGGCGGCGGTCGCGGCCGGCGCCGCCGGTCTTGCCGGATGCACCTCGTCGGCCCCCTCAACGGCAAAGGAGTCCAAGCCCATGAAAGCGCGTTTCGGCCTCAACCTGCTTCTTTACACGGCGGCATTCACGAAGGACAAGGTCGACCTCGTCCGGAAGGTGGCCGACTTCGGCTACGACGGCGTCGAGGTGCCCTTCAACGACCTGGGGCTCTTGGATGCCAAGGCCACCCGCGAGGCCCGCGAGGCCGCCAAGGTGGGCCTGACGTCCTGCTGCGTCCTCCTGCCCGGCATGAACCTGTGCAGCGAGAAGGCGGAAGAGCGCAAGGCGGGTGTCGAGCAGATCAAGAAGATGATCGACCTGACGGGCGAGATGGGCGGCGAGGTGGTGGCCGGGCCGCTGTACTCGCCCGTCGGCCTGCTCACGCGCAAGGCCCGCACCGACGACGAATGGAAATGGTGCGCCGAGGGCCTGCGGGCGGACGCCGAGTATGCCGAGAAGGCCAAAATCCTCCTGGCCATCGAGCCGCTGAACCGGTTCGAGACTTACGTATTCAACACGGCCGCCGACGCCACGAAGATGATCAAGGAGGTCGGAAGCCCTGCCCTGAAGGTCCAGATCGACACGTTCCACTCGAACATCGAGGAAAAGGACACGGCAGCGGCCATCCGGGCCACGGGGGCGATGGTCGGCCACTTCCACGCGTGCGAGAACGATCGCGGCACCCCCGGCACAGGCCAGGTGCGGTGGAAGGAAGTCTTCGCGGCCCTCAAGGCCATCGACTACAAGGGCTGGATCACCATCGAGAGTTTCGCCACGGGCATCCTGGACCTTTGCGCGGCGGCGTGCATCTGGCGGCCGATTTACGACTCGGCCGACGGCCTCGCGAAGGACGGCCTGAAGTTCCTGAAAGACATGGCGCGGAAGGCTTGAGCCGCGCGCTGGCGGGTGGCACGGCCACCCGGCGTTTAGCCGTCGCCGGTACGCCGACCAACCTTAATCGTTTAGCCGTCGCCGGTACGGCGACGAACGTTAATAGTCGCGGCCGTACCGGCCGCGGCTAAACGGGCATGGATCTGTGGCATACGTTCCGTGAAAAGGAGGTCATGCATGACCGGGATGCGAAGGCGGGAGTTCCTCGGGCGCACTGTGGCCGTAGGCGTCGGCGCCATGGCGCTGGGCCATGTGCCGGTCCTCGCGGAGGAGGCCAAGGGCAAATCGATCGTCGTCAAGGCCGTCCGCGACAATGCGACGACCGACAAGAAGATCGACCCGGCCGTCGTCAAGGAGATGGTGAGCGCGGTCGTCTGCAAACTCTCCGGCAAGGCCAAGCCCGAGGACGCGTGGAAGACGTACGTCAAGCCCGACGACGTGGTTGGCGTTAAGATCAACTGCCTGTTCGGCGTCGGCGCCGCCACGCACCCGGAGGTCACGGCCGCCGTGGTCGAGGGCATCCAGATGGCGGGAGTCCCGGCCGACAAGATCATCGTGTGGGACAAGTCCGAGGGCGACCTCAAGAAGAGCGGCTACACGATCAACCGCGGCCCCGGCGTCCGGTGCATCGCCACCACGTGGGAAGACACGCCCACCGACATCCACACCTGCAAGGGCAAGTTGGCCAAGGTCCTGACGCAGGAGATTACGGCCCTCATCAACCTGCCGATCCTGAAGAACCACTCCATCGCGGGCCTGACGTGCGCATTGAAGAACCACTACGGCAGTTTCCACAATCCGGGCGCGGCGCACGGCAACAAGTGCGATCCGTTCATCGCGGCCGTCAATGCCCTGAAGTGCATCCGCGAGAAGACCCGCCTCGTCATCTGCGATGCGCTGATGCCGGTGGCCGACGGCGGCCCGCAGGCCGCGACGCAGTGGACGTGGGAATACAAGGCCATCATGGCGGCGACCGACCCGGTGGCGCTCGACGCGGTGGGCCTGAAGATCCTCCAGGACCAGCGGGCGAAACTCAGCAAGCCGCCCCTGGACGCCCCGAGCGTCGAGACGGCCGCCAAGATGGGCCTGGGCGTGGCCGACATCGCCCGGATCGACGTGGTGACGGCGTAACATCATCTGGCCGTCGCCGGGCGAGCGGCGGCCGTGCCGGCCGCAGAAACGGGGTGAATCGCGCAACTTGTAAGGAAACCAGTCATGGCCATCACATCAGTCAAGCAACTCAAGACGGTTTCGAGCAACGTCCGCAAGATCGTCGAAGCGGCGATGGAGGCCGGGGACGGCGCCCTGCGCCTGGCGCCCAACTGGGTGCCCCGGTCGTTCCTCCATCCTGGCCTCCGCCTGAAACTGCACCCCGACGACACCTACGCCTACGGCCTGAACCGCGGCGGCATCGACGAACGGTGGTTCGCCTCGACCACCGAGGCCGCCAACGAGGGCCGCGTGCCCGACGAGGGCCTTTCGTACGTGGTCTTCGGCGACAAGCGGTGCACCCTGCGCGACGCCGTGGCCGAGGTCGGCGCAGGCATCGTCGGCCAGGACATCTGGAAGAAGTACAAGCGATGGCCGGTCTACTCGAAGTTCTTCGACAACATGGGGCCCATCCCGCATCACATGCACCAGAACGACGAGCAGGCCAGGAAGGTCGGCCAGGAAGGCAAGCCGGAGGCGTACTACTTCGCCCCCCAGCACAACAACGTCGGCAACAACTTCCCGTATACGTTCTTCGGCCTCAACCCCGGCACCACGAAGGCCCAGGTCCGCAAGTGCCTCGAGGACTGGAACAAGGGCGACAACGGCATCCTCGACATCTCGCAGGCGTACCGGCTGAAGTGCGGCACGGGGTGGCTGGTGCCCCCGTGCGTCCTGCACGCCCCGGGGTCTCTCTGCACCTACGAGCCGCAGTGGGGCTCCGACGTGTTCGGCATGTACCAGAACCTGGTCGAGGGCCGCGAGGTGCCGTGGTCGCTCCTCGTGAAAGACGTGCCGCCAGCCAAGCACCACGACCTCGATTACCTGGTCGATCAACTCGACTGGGAGCAGAACACCGACCCGAACTTCAAGGCCAACCACTACCTGGAGCCGATCCCCGTGGCCGATACCTCGAGCGAAGGCTACGCGGACAAGTGGATCTGCTACGGCCGCGTGAAGGGCTTCCAGTGCGTGACGGCCAAGGAACTCACGGTCGGCCCGGGCGTCAAGGTCAAGGTACGCGACGGCGGCGCTTACGGGGCACTGGTGGTCCAGGGCGAGGGGAAACTCAACCGCCTGGCCCTCAACTGCCCGAAACTCATCCGCTTCCATGAGTTGACCGAGGACGAGGTGTTCGTGACGGAGGCGGCGGCCCGGGCGGGCGTAACGTACGAGAATACCTCGGCCACCGAGCCGCTGGTCATCCTGCGGTACTTCGGGCCCGAGGTCAACCCGGACGCGCCGAACATCGGCGACGCCGCGAAGGTCGGCAAGGGCAAACCCAAGTAGGCCCGGCGCGCCGCGTGTTCGCAAGCAGGCCGATTTGGCCGCCGCGCACGACGCAAACGCGGCCGTACCGGCCGCGGCTAAACACAGAAAGGACCGCACGCACCATGAGCAAGAGCCATTCCAACAACTTCCCGAAACTGCACAATGCGGCGTGGCCGGGCGTCGTCGGCAAAGGGCCGGGGTCCGAGCCGCCCATTCCGCTCGACACGATGCTCGACCTGACGGCGGCGGCCGAGGTCGATGGCGTCAAGTTCGACGGCGTCGACGTCTTCCTCTTCGAGCCGCACGTCAACATCGACTCCGGCGACGACGACCTGAAGCGGCTGGCCGACCGTGTTCGCGCGCGCCGCCTGGTGGTCGGGTCGGTGGTGGCGCCGGTCTGGCCGCCGACGGGGGGCGGGTCGGCCGCCGGGGGCCCCGACGACCGCAAGAAGTTCCTCGGTCAGGTGCGCAAGGGCTGCCGCATCGCCAGGAAACTGCGCGACCTGGGCGTCCGGCCGCACGGCATCGTCCGCCTCGACTCGGCCGTGGGCCCCGCCGACTGGGCGAAGGACCCCGAGGGGAACACCCGGCGCATCGCCGAGACGTTCCGCGAGGCCTGCACCATCGCCGAGGAGTTCGGCGAGCGCCTGGCCGCCGAGGGGGAGATCTGCTGGGGCGGCATGCACAGTTGGCGCGAAATGGTCAAACTCCTCGAACTCGTCGGCCGGCCCAAGACGCTCGGATTCCAGGCCGACATGGCCCACACGATGCTCTACCTGATGGGCTACAACGCCCCCGGCGACGCCATCCTGCCGCCAGGCGCAGACCTCAAAGACAAGGCTGTGCTCGACGCCGGCCTGAAGAAACTGACGGCGGCCCTCAGGCCGTGGACGATCGACTTCCACGTGGCCCAGAACGACGGCACGGTCCACGGTTCCGGCACGCACGACAAGACCGGGCGCCACTGCCTGCCGAAAGACCCGAACGGCAAACTCGACATCCCGCGCCACGCCGGGTTCTGGCTGCGCGACGAAAAGGGGAACCTCACGAAGGCGTTCAGGCACGTGTGCTGGGACGGCTGCATGTTCCCCAACATGGTCATGATGCAGGCGCAGACGTGGAACGATATCCTGGGCGTGATGATCGCCGTGCGCGACGCCCACGGCTGGCGCGAGTAGGCACGTAGGCCGGGGCGCAGCCCCGGCTTCGTCAGGAACGAGCCGGGCCTTCGTCCCGGCCTACTACGAGAAGGAGCAGCACCTATGGCAACCAAACCGCTGAACGTCGGCCTGATCGGTTACGGCTTCATGGGGCGGACCCACTCGAACGCCTACCGCAAGGTCACGCACTTCTTCGACATCGAGTTCGAGCCCACCCTCAAGGTGGTCTGCGGCCTGGTGCCGGAGGAGGCGAAGGCCTTCGCCCGTCGCTGGGGCTACGAGTCATGCTGCACCGACTGGCACGAGGTCGTCGCCCGCAAGGACGTCGACATCGTGGACATCTGCGTGCCCAATAACGTGCACGCCGAGATCGCCATCGCGTGCGCCAAGGCCGGCAAGATGATCGTGTGCGAAAAGCCGCTGGCCCTCAATGCCGCCGAGGCCCGCAAGATGGTCGAGGCCGTCGAGAAGGCGGGGGTGGCGAACCTGGTGTCGTTCAACTACCGGCGCGTCCCCGCCGTGACCCTGGCCAAGGTTCTGATCGACGAGGGCCGCCTTGGCCGCATCTTCCACTACCGGGCCAACTTCCTCCAGGATTGGACCATCTCGGCCGACGTGCCGCAGGGCGGCATGGCCACGTGGCGGCTCGACGTCAAGGCCGCCGGCAGCGGCGTCACGGGCGACCTTCTGGCCCACTGCATCGACACGGCCTTGTGGCAGAACGGGCGAATCTCCTGCGTCAACGCCATGACCGAGACCTTCATCAAGCAGCGCAAGCACGCCGAGACCGGCAAGGTCGAGCCCGTGGGCATCGACGACGCCTGCACCTTCTTCTGCCGGTTCGATAACGGATCGCTGGGCAACTTCGAGTCGACCCGCTACGCCCGCGGCCACAAGGCCCTCTACACCTTCGAGATCAACGGAGAGAAGGCCTCGATCCGGTGGGACCTGCACGACCTGCACCGGCTCCAGTGGTTCGACCATCGCGACGAGGGGAAACTGCGCGGCTGGCGGTCGATCCACGTGACCGACCACGGCGGCGGGCACCCCTACATGGACCACTGGTGGGTGCCGGGCCTGGCCATCGGGTACGCCGAGACCTTCGTTCACCAGATCGCCGACTTCCTGACCGGCGTGGCCAAGGGCAAGCCGGCCTCGCCGACCTTCCGCGAGGCCCTCCAGACCCAGTTGGTCTGCGACGCGGTCCTGGAGTCCGGCAAGACGGGCAAGTGGGTCGACGTGCCGAAGCAGTGA
>Ga0315280_10010142_pt1 | contig 11885 bp, 8 predicted proteins | sample YL17G06_40_MG_FD_203697 | JGI IMG/M metagenome (GOLD analysis project Ga0315280, IMG submission 203697) | Sediment microbial communities from Yellowstone Lake, YNP, Wyoming, USA - YL17G06_40 | ecosystem: Environmental > Aquatic > Freshwater > Lake > Sediment | place: USA: Wyoming | collected... | reverse complement strand
TCCGGACCACGCGGGGCAGCTTCCAGACGCTCCGGGGGCCGGACGCGCGCTTCTCGATGGAGTACCCGAGCAAGGACTGGTTGGTCGTTCCTTCTGGCGGGGCGGCTGCCGTCATCCTCGCGCAGAAGAAGGGGAACGCGGCGGTCGTCGTCGAGCGCGCACCGCTGCGCCAGGAACTGGCGCCGGAGGAGATCACCGATCTGTTCGCGCAGCTCGAGACCGACGTGGTGCGCGAGCGCCAGCCGACGGCCGCCGACTTCCAGTCGCGCGTGATCGATGCGCCCGGCCGGCGCCTGGTCGTGCTGCAGTACGTCCGGCCCGGCGTGGCGGGCCCCGAGCGTGTCCGCCAGTACTCGATTCCGCTCGGCAAGCAGCTCTACCGGCTGACCTTCGCGGCACCGGTCGGCCAGTTCCCCTCGTTCGACGTGGTGTTTTCCCACATGGCGGCAGCCTTCACCGTGCTGCCCGCTTCGGAGTGACCGGGTGACCGAGCCGGCGAAGATCGGGCGTTACGACATCCTCCAGCGCGTCGGGCGCGGCGGCATGGGTGTGCTCTATCGCGGCCGGGACAGCGTGCTCGAGCGCGAGGTGGCCATCAAGGTGATGGCCGGCGATTTCGCGTCCGACGAGGAGGCGCGCGCCCGGTTCTATCGCGAGGCCCGCGCGGCGGCCAGGCTCCAGCATCGCAACATCGTCACCATCTTCGAGTTCGGTGAGGAGGACGGCACTCCGTTTATGGTGATGGAGTTCCTCCACGGCAGCGATCTGGCCACGCGCCTGCGTGCGGGGCCGCCGCTCTCCCTCGACCGGAAGCTGGACATCGTGGTCCAGTTGTGCACCGGCCTGCACTTCGCCCACCAGCAGGGCGTCATCCACCGCGACATCAAGCCGGCCAACATCTGGCTGCTCCAGGACAGCACCGTCAAGCTGCTCGACTTCGGCATCGCCAAGATGGCCACCTCGACGCTCACGCAGCAGGCGGGCGTCATCGGGACCGCGTCGTACATGTCGCCCGAGCAGGTTTCCGGCAAAACGGTCGACGGCCGCTCCGACCTCTTCTCGGTCGGCGTCGTCCTCTACGAGCTCGTCGCGGGGCGCAAGCCGTTCGAGGCCGACTCACCGACCGGCGTGCTGATGAAGATCATGCAGGAGGAGCCCGAGCCGATCGACAAGCTGGTCCCCGGCCTGCCCCCCGGCCTGACTGCCGCTGTCAGCCGCGCCTTGCAGAAAAAGCTCGAGGATCGGTACGCGCGGGCGGGAGACCTGGCGGCCGACCTCCAGGTCGTGCGTGTATCGCTGCAGCCGGACGCCGACACCATGCTCGAGGACGTCCGTCTCGGGGGGGACACCCCGGGCAGTGACGCGGCCGCGGGCGTGCGGCTGCGCCGCTCCGGGACGGTCTCGGTCGCCGAGCCGGCCGGGCAGGCGGTGATCGCGCGCACGGAGCTGGCCGCGCGGACGTTCAGGGCCCGCCTGGCGTCGTACCGATGGCTGGTGACGCCCGTGATCGGCCTGTTGGTGATCGTCGGGCTGGTCGCGTCGGTGATGCTGGGGGGCAAGCGGACGCCTCCCACCGAAGGCACGGGCAAGAACCAGGCGATCCACAACCAGGCGCAAGCGGGAGGAGGGGCGGGCGGCCCGAGCGGCACGACCGGCGGGAAGGGCGGCGCGATGAACACCGGCGCCGGCGGGACGGCGGTCGTGCCTTCCGTTGTCGTCACCAGCGAGCCTCCTGGCGCCTCGATCATGCTCGACGGGCGCGATACGGGCCTGGTGACGCCCGCGCAGCTGAAGATCGAGTGGCCGCTCAAGCCGCTGCGCGTGACCAAGCGCGGCTTCCAGCCGCTCGACCTGCAGCTGTCCGAAGGGGACCTGAAGCAGGGCCGGGTCGATCTGCGCCTCGTGCCGGTCGTCGAAGTGCCGCAGACGACGGTGACCATCACCGGCAGCTACCCGTTCCAGGTGCTTGAAGGGAGCCGGGTCGTCTCCGAGGCGGCGGAGTCGCACGAGGTCACGGTGGTCGGGCGGCGGGCGCTTCGGCTGCGTGCGCCCCAGTATTTCCTCGATCGGGAGGTGACCGTCGATCCGGGCGGGAAGCGGAGGATGAGCCTCGGAGCGCCCGAGCTCGGGAGCCTCACCATCCGCACGTCGCTCGAGACCTGCTCGGTCTCGATCGGCGATCGTCCACTCGGCTTCCCCCCGATCATCAGACAACCAATCGCCGCCGGCTCGTACCTGGTGGCGCTCAGCTGCCCGGATGGAGACCAGCGCCGCGTGAACGTGACGATCGCGGCCGGGCAGCAACGCGTCGAGATCATCAGATGAGACAAGGGCTGCGCCTCGCTGCCGTCTTCGTGCTGCTCGTTTCCCTCGCTCCCCGCCGGAGCGTCGCCCAGGACCCGTCCGCCGAGCAGTTCGCGCGGCGGCAGTACGAGAGCGGGCTGGCGTTCATGCGCGAGGGGAAGTACGCCGAGGCGCTCAAGGATTTCCGGGCGGTCGTCGATAGCTACCCGGCCTCGGCGGTTGCCGGCGACGCGCTGCTTGAGATCGCGCGCTACCAGTTCGAGGTGGCCGGTGAGTGGGCCGACGCACAGGCGACGACCGACGCGCTCCTGAAGAAGTACCCGTCGGGCGCCGCGGCGCCGATGGGGCACGTACTGGCGGGCCGCATCGTCCTCGCGCGACGGCAGACCCAGGGGGACATCGACACGGCGCTGGCGAGCTTCGAGCGCGTGTTGCGGCTGTTCCCCGGGAGCGACGCCGTCCCCGCGGCGCTCTACTACTCGGGCGAGGCGCAACGGATCGCCCGCCGGCCGGACGCCGCGCTCGAGCAGGACCGCCAGGTGGTGATGCGGTACCCGTCTTCACTGTGGGCGGCGCGGGCCGAGCTGGGGTCCGCGATCTGCCTGACGGCGTCGGGCCGAGCGCCGCGCGCGATGGAAGCGCTGCAGAGGGTGCGGGCGCGCTTTCCCGGCACGCCCGAAGCGGCGCAGGCGCTCGCCTGGAACACGATCCTCTACCGCCTCTATCTGCGTCCTCCGGCGCAGCCGGCCTTCGTGTTCTCGTCGCGCGTCATACCGCCCACACCCGGGAAGCTCAAGGATGTCGAGGCGATTGTCGCCGATCGCCGCGACATCCTGCTCGTCGCGACGAAGAACGGCGTGACCGCGTTCGACGGGAAGGGCGCCCCGGTGCGATCGTTCGGCGGGCCCGAGCCGAGGAGCCTGTTCCTCGATCGGACCGGCCGTCCGGTCGTGGCGCAGAAGACGACAATCCAGCCGGAGGGCGGCGCGGCGATCCTGCTGAGCGTGCCGAAGCCCGGCAGCACGCCGCGCGAGCTGGACGGGATCCCCGCGGGCGTCGCGCTGACAACCGGCGACTACGTGCTGGTCGATCGCCAGGCGAGAGGGCTGGCGCGCTTTGGCCGGGACGGCAAGTACGTCGCGGCGTTCGCGCCGCTCAACGCCAGTCGCCTTGCGATCAACCCGCTGGACGATATTGCGGCCATCGATCGCGAGGCGAAGGCGATTGGGGTCCTCGATCGCGACGGAAAGCCGCTGTTCAAGATCCTCTCCAAGGGCCCGGGGTACGAGCTCGACGAGCCGTCGGATCTGGCCTGGGACCCTCTTGGCCACCTCTACGTGCTGGACCGCGGGGCGCGATCGGTGTTCGTATTCGGGCCGCAGGGGAAGCTGGTCGTTGCCTTCACCACGTCGGAGAAGGCTGCGGGAGCGCTGCGCCGTCCGACGGCGTTCACGCTCGACTCGGCTGGCCGCCTGCTGATCTACGACGACCGCGAGGAACGGGTGCAGATCTATCAGTGAGTAGTCGATAGTCGATGGTCGATGGTCGATGGTCGATGGTCGATAGTCGATAGGCGATAGTCGTCAATGGGCGGTCGGTGGGTCGTCGGTCCTTGACCGTCCTTCGTCGGCTGTGAACTACCCACTACGGACTATCGACCATGGACTATCGACTATCGACTATCGACTATCGACTATCGTGGAGCCCGGACATGGGGAACCCTAAGGCAAGGCGCCGTACGCTTGTCGTGCTGTTCGCCGCCACCGTCGTGACACTGCTCGTTCGCCCGGCCAGCCCCCAGCCGCCGCTGCCCAGTGGGGACGTGCTGCTGGCCGAGGCGAAGCGGCTGTTCTCGGCCCTGGACTACGAGCGCGCGGTGCCAGAGCTGGATCGGGCGATCGAGCAGTTGCAGGCCAGGTTGCCCGAGGAGCCGGCGCTTCGGCCCTCGCTGGCCGCCGCGCTGGAGATGCGCGCCCGCGCGCACTTCGGCCTCGGCGAGGGCGACCAGGCGCGCGCCGACTTCAGGGCGCTGCTGACGCTCGACCCGGGGCACGCGTTCAGCGACCGCGTGTCGCCGAAGGTGGTCGCGCTGCTCGAAGAGATCCGGAAAGCGACCGTCGGCAAGATCGTGCTCAACCTCAGCCCGTCCGACGCGGTCCTCCAGCTGGACGGTGCGCCGTTCACCGCTGCCGCGGGGCCGATCCCGATCGGAGCCGGCCCGCACGCGATCCAGGCCTCGCGCACCGGCTACCGGCCCGCGACGCAGAGCTTCACGGTTGCGGCGGGCACGACGCAGGAGATCGCGCTGACGCTCGAGCGGGTCAGCTCCGTCGTCGAGGTCGTCACACTGCCTCCGGAGGTGGAGGTCGTCGCCGACGGCGTGTCGCGCGGGCGCACCGTCGCGGGCGGCGCGTCACCCGACTACGCGGAGTCGGCGGCGCGCTTGGGCGTGGCCCCCCAGTCGCTCTCACGATCGCTGGTGCTCACTGACCTCGCTCCCGGCCCGCACCTGCTCGAGTTCCGACGCGACTGCTACGTGCGCGCCGAGCGGCGAATCCAGATCGACAAGCCGGCCGACTATCGACTCGACCCGATCAAGCTGGACCCCTCGGTCGGCTCGGTCTACGTCGATGCTCGGGTCCCCGGTGCCACGGTGTTCCTCGACGGCTCCTCCAAGGGTCCTGCGCCGCTGTCGCTCGACGCGGTCTGCGAGGGGCCGCACCTGGTGGAGCTGCGCTCGCCGCACGGCCGGTTCCAGCGCCGGGTCGACGTGCGCACTGGCGACAAGCTCAGTGTCGAGGGCGACCTGAAGCCTGCGTTCGCGCTGCTCTCGGCGTCCGGGGTCGCCGAAGGGGTGCGCGGCGCCACCGACGTGCGGCTGGAGATTGAACGTGCCCTCGCTGCCGCGCGCCTGGTGACCGTGCTCGCCGTGCCCGGCGACCTGGCCGACCGGACGCTGCAGGCCGAGCGGCTGACCGCCGGATGGCTGTCGTTCGATCGCACGCGGCGGCCGCTCGGGCCGGCGGCCGGCAACATCACCGAGAGCGCGCGCCGGGAGATCTCGGCGCGCCTCGCCCGTGCGCTCGAGGTCCAGGGGGTCGCGGAACTGGCGGTGGCGCCCGGCGAAGGGCGGAGGCGGCTGTACCTGTGTCTGCTTGCCGCAGGCAGTGGACAGCCCGACGTGCTCGAGATCGCGCCCGACGACCCCGACTCGGTGCGGGCGACACTCTCGCGGCTGGACGACATGCCCCAGCTGTTCCGGCCGTCTGCCGGGCTGCTGGCCATCGACGTGCTCGACGTCCCTGGAGCGATCGTCGCCGCGGTGCAACCTGGGGGACAGGCGGCCGCCGCGGGCCTCGCGCCGGGCGATGCGATCGTTCGAGTGGCCGGCCAGCCGGTCAACGACGCAGCGACGTTTGCCACGGTCCTTGCCAGCCGGAAAGCGGGCGATCGGCTGCCGCTCGAGGTGCGGGACCGGACAGGCGCCGCCAAGCGCGTCGAGATTCCGATCGTGCAGGCGCCGCGGCTCAGCTCGATGGCCGACGAGACCCTCCTGTTCAACACGCTGATCCTGAGTCTCCGTTCGCGGCTGGTGGGTGCTCGCGACCCGATGGAGGAATCGGTGACGCGGCTGAACCTCGCGGCCGCGTTGATACGCGCCGGCGACTGGGCTGGCGCGTCCGCCGAGCTCGATCGCGTGAAGTTGCCCGACGGCGCCGGCGTCTCCAACGGGACCGTGCAGTACCTGCTCGGGCTCTGTGACGAGGCGATGGGGCAGGCGAGCGACGCCGAGCGCCATTTCCGGGCGGCGTCGACGGCCCAGGAGGCGCTCCTCACCGAGGATGGGCCGGCCATCAAGGAGCTGGCCGAGCGGAAGCTGGCCGACTTGAAGCGGCGCCAGTAGCCCGCCGGGGGAACGCCGAACGTCGAACGTCGAACGCCGAACGTTGAAGGCAGAGCGCGGAACGCAGAATGTAGAATGGAGAACGCAGAGCGACGCGAGGCATTCTCTCACGCTTCTACGTTCTCCGTTCATCGTTCTCCGTTGGCTGCGTCCCGCCGCTGGCTGCTCCCCTCCCTCAAGGACGCGCTGTTCGTCGCGCTCGTCGCGGCCCCTTTTCTGCGCAATCCCTCCGGCGTCCTGTCCGACGGGGACATCGGCTGGCACATCCGCAACGGCGAAGAGATCCTCCGCACCTTGACGGTCCCACGCACGGACCCGTTCTCGTTCACGCGCTACGCGCAGCCCTGGATCTCGTTCGAATGGCTGTCGGACGCCGTTTTCGGCTGGGCGCATGCCCACGCGGGACTGACCGGCGTCGCCGTCCTTGCGCACCTCCTCTTCGCGCTGACCTTCGTGCTGCTGTTCCGCCGGCTGCTGGCTGACGCCGGCCACGTGGTGCTCGCCCTGGCGCTCACGCTCCTCGCAGCCGCGGCCTCGAGCATCCATCTCCTGGCCCGCCCGCACCTGTTCACGCTGCTGGCCGCCGTCGTCTGGAGCATGGTTCTCGACCGGGTGACGCGCGAAGGGCGCCCGCGTTTCCTCTGGTGGTGCCTGCCCCTGATGCTCGTCTGGGTGAACGTGCACGGGGGGTTCTACGTGGGCCTCGCGCTCGCCGCGATCTACGCGGCTGGTCACCTGCTGACAGCGATGACGACCCGGGACCCCGACCTTGCGGCCGCCGCTCGCCGGCTTGCCCGGGCGTACGCCCTGGCCCTCGGCGGCTGTCTCGCCGTCACGCTCGTCAACCCGTACGGCTTCCACCTGCACGAGTACCTGCTGGGGTACCTGCAATCGCGCAGCCTGATGGACGGCATCGCCGAGTTCATGTCGCCCGACTTCCATCGTTTTCCGCTGCAGGCGTTCGAGGCGCTGCTGCTCGCCTCACTGGCTGCGCTTGCCGTCGCTCCCCGCACCATCAGCTGGACCGAGGGGCTGCTGCTGCTGACGTGGACGCACCTGGCCCTCTTCTCGGTGCGCCACGTCCCGCTGTACACCGTCGTCGTGTCGCCGATCATCGCGAGGCAGCTCGCTCAGCCTCTCGAGCGACTGGCGGCGTCGGCCGGGCGCGGCCGGGCTTTCAGCCGGTGGCTGCCGGCACTCGCACGGCACAGCCGTGCGCTGGCGGCCTTTGAACGGCGGCTCGATGGGGTCGGGTACCTGGTGCTTGCAGCGATCGTGGCGGTAACGCTGTCAGTGGCGAGTGAACACGGCTGGCGGACGGGCTGGCCGCGTGGCGCGTTCGGGAGAGGCGACTTTCCGGTTTCGGCCGCCGACGCGATGGATTCCGCCGGCGTGCCGGCGCGGCTGTTCACGACCGATTCGTGGGCCGGCTACCTGGTCTACCGGTTCCATCCCCGCTATCGCGCCTTCTTCGACGGCCGCCACGCGTTCTACGGCCCCGCGCTCGTCAGGGACTACGACCGGGTCCTGCGGCTGCAGCCCGGCTGGGACCGCATCCTGGCCGCGCACCAGATCACCGCGATCCTGCTCCCGGTTGGCTACACGAGCGCCGAGGCGCTCTCGGTCGTTCCCGGCTGGCGGGCGGTTCATCGCGACGATCAGGCAGTCCTGTTCGTCCGCGGCACACAGTAGTCACGAGTGGACGAGCGATGAGTCACGACTCTCGTCACTCGTTGCGCGCTCCTCCTTACGCGTGACTGGTTCCTGGTTTCCGCACGTGACGGCTGGAACTTCACGTCCTTGACCCTGCCGTTCTCGGAGATGACGGTCAGGTTCGGGTAGGTCCACCGGGTCGTGTTCTGGACGCTTTCCTCGTCCTGGGGCCTCCCGAAGATGGCCTCCACTTCCTTCGGCGTCATCCCGACCTTGATTTCCTTCCGCACCGGACCGGTGGGCGCGCTCAACGCCGTCCGCGCCTCGCCCGTCGGCGATGAGGCCGGCGGAGCGGGCGGCGGTGCCTCCGCGACGCCTGCGAGTGAGGGCGCATACTCGTGGGCGGCGTCCTCGGTGGAGAACGGCTTGAGGTAGGTGCCGATGTACCGGACGACCTCGGGGATGTCCTCGGACGTCAGGACGCGGCCTTTGTCGATTGAGAGACGGGTGGGGGTGTCTGGGGGCGGGCGTAACCGCGCCGGCCCCTGATCCGTCGGTAGACAAGGCGGCCGGCAGGGTGCGGGCGGCGAGAAGCCGTCGAGGGCCGTCGATGCGGCGTGGACGCGCGCCGCGGTCGCGTGCCAGCGCGACCGGCCTGCACCGGGCGGGTGCAGACGCGGGTAGAATGCGGCATGCTGAAACCGCGCAAGCCGTCCCCGACTGAATCTCCACTGCCGTTTACGATCGATCCCACGCCGTTGGCGGAAACCCTGACGGCGTTCGGCGGGGCGCCGCTGGTGGTGCAGACGTTCCGGTCGCTCGGGCTGCCGGGCCACGTGCAGCGGGACGTGCACACGAAGGTACGCCAGCGCGGCTATGACGAGGCGACGTTCGTCGAGAGCTTCGTGGTGCTGCACGCGGTGGGCGGGGAGTGCCTGGACGATTTCGATCGGCTCCGAGCCGATCCGGGGCTCGCGGAGTTGCTGGGCCACCGGGTGCCCTCGCCGGAAGCGGCGCGGAAGTTTCTCTATGCGTTCCACGACGAGCCGTTGATTGAGGCGGCGAAGGCCGCCCGGGGCCCGGAGGAGATCGCCTACATCCCGGAGGAGAGCGCGCCGTTGCGGGGGTTGGGGCGGGTGAATCGGGAGCTGGTGCAGGAGGTGGGGCGCCGCTGTCCGGACCAGCGGATCGCGACGGTGGACCAGGATGCCACGCTGATTGAGAGCCGCAATCAGGCGGCCCTGCGCTCGTATGAGGGGGAGCGGGGGTATCAGCCGATGCTGGCGGTCTGGGCGGAAATGGATCTGGTGCTGGCCGACGAGTTTCGGGATGGCAATGTGCCGGCGCTGTGGCGCCCGCTGTCGGTCGCGCAAGCCGCGTTTGCGGCGTTGCCGCCGACGGTGGACACGTATTACTACCGGGGGGATTCGGCGTGTCATGAGCACGCGTTGATCGAGTGGCTCCGCGATCCGGCACGCGCGGGGGGGCCGTCGGGGGTGATTCAGTTTGCGATCAGCGCGCGGATGAGTCCCGCGTTGCACGAGGCGGTGCGGCAGGTCCCGGAGACGGCATGGGTGCCGTATGGGAGGCCGCATCCGAATGAGATTCGGGAGTGTGCCGAGGTCGATTTCGTGCCGCGCGACCTGACGGAGCGGAAGGACACGGCGCCGCTGCGCTACGTGGCCATCCGGATTCGTCGGCGGCAGGGGGAGCTCTTCGACGACGGCGCGACGGTGAAGCACTACGCCGTGGTCAGCAACATGTGGGACGTGCCGGCCCCGCGGCTGATCGAATGGCATCGGGAAAAGGCGGGCACGATCGAGGGCGTGCACGACGTGCTGAAGAACGACCTCGGCGCGGGGGTGGTGCCGACGAAGTACTTCGGCGCGGACGCGGCGTGGCTGCGGCTGGCGGTGGTGACGCACAACGTGCTGACGGCGCTCAAGCGCCTGGCGTTGCCGGCGGAGCTGCTGACGGCGCGGCCGAAGCGGTTGCGCTTCCTGATTCTGCAGACGCCGGGGCGGGTGGTGCAGCATGCGCGCGCGACGGTGCTGCGCTTGGCGGCCACGGCCGCTCGGCTTGCGGAGTGGCTCGAAGTGTTGCGACTACTCCCTGTGCCCGCGTGACCGGGTGCCGCCGCCCCGTCTGATGGGCTTATCGACGGATGAGACGACCCCCGTTTGTCCCGGTGTCGCTGGAGCGTCACGATGTAAGACGATCGGCCCAGCCTGAGAGGCCCGCGGGCTGATGCGAGACCGCTCCCGCCTCCGTTTGTGCTCCGCCCGCTGGTGCGCACCCGCGAACACGAGCGCGGAGACGGCGGTGGCGAGATGCCGGCCGCCTCAGCGACGGATTATGGGCCGGCCGCCTCGACTTGCGCCCGTGATCGAGCCCGTGCTATATTCGATGGGTTCTGCGGTACTAGGAAACCCTATCTAGTATCCGAACCGCCCGGAGTTCCGCTACAGGGCCAGCCGAGCGGAACGTCAACCAGGGTGGCTGGATGCGGCGTGGTCGCGACCGTCACCCTGCGGCGACAAAACAACCTATAGGGTAGCAGTTCCAGGTGCCAAGCGTCCGGCTTCTAGGCCTGGAGCGACGGTGCAGCCGGGGCGTCGGTATGATCGCTCGGGGCTGACGCGTCCTGTGTTCGAGGGGAGACGCGGAGGGGGTTCTTGTCCGCCGACAGGGCCTTGGCCGCGAACGGAGTGCCTGTGCCGACAATCAGCCAACTGGTCCGGAAGGGCCGCCGCCAGATCGTCAGCAAGACGAAGAGCCCGGCGCTGCAGGACAACCCGCAGAAGCGCGGCGTCTGCGTCCGCGTGTTCACCCAGACGCCCAAGAAGCCGAACTCGGCGCTGCGCAAGGTGGCGCGCGTCCGGCTGACGAACGGGATCGAGGTGACCACCTACATCCCGGGCGTGGGGCACAACCTGCAGGAGCACTCGCTGGTGCTGATCCGCGGCGGCCGCGTGAAGGACCTGCCCGGCGTCCGCTACCACGTGATCCGCGGCACCCTCGACGCGGTCGGCGTCCAGGGCCGGAAGCAGGGGCGATCGAAGTACGGGGCCAAGCGGCCCAAGGCGTAACGCTCCCTCCGTCGTGGCGGCCGGCCTTCAGGCCGGCCGGCGCGCGCGGGGCTAAAGCTCCACGCCTACGGGGACGGAGAAGCTCAGAAAGCAGAACGATGCCACGCAGACGAGAAGTCCCGAAGCGCGAAGTGGTGCCCGATCCGGTCTACAGCAGCACCCTCGTGACCAAGTTCGTCAACACGATCATGCACGAGGGGAAGCGGAGCAAGGCCGAGGGAATCCTCTACCGGAGCTTCGACATCATCCGCGAGAAGACCGGCGACGATCCGCTGAAGGTCTTCAAGAAAGCGGTCGACAACGTCAAGCCGAGCCTCGAGGTCAAGTCCCGTCGCGTCGGCGGGTCGAACTATCAGGTTCCGGTCGAGGTGAACACGAACCGGCGATTGTCGCTCAGCATCCGCTGGCTGGTCGGCTACGCCCGGCAGCGCGGCGACGGCAAGACGATGCAGGAGAAGCTGGCCAACGAGTTCCTCGATGCCTCGAACCTGCGCGGCGGCGCCGTGAAGAAGCGCGAGGACACGCACCGGATGGCCGAGGCCAACAAGGCGTTCGCGCACTATCGCTGGTAGAGGAGGGACGGTGCGGATCGCGAGCCAGGTCGGCCCTGACCCCTGGCCCCTGATCCCCGGCCCCTGATTGGAATGCCCAGGCAAGTCGCGCTCAATCGGACCCGGAACATCGGCATCATGGCGCACATCGATGCCGGCAAGACCACTACGACGGAGCGCATTCTCTTCTACACCGGGATTACCTACAAGCTCGGCGAGGTCCACGAGGGCACCGCGGTGATGGACTGGATGGAGCAGGAGCAGGAGCGGGGGATCACGATCACCTCCGCGGCCACGACCTGCTTCTGGCGGGACCACCGCATCAACGTCATCGACACGCCCGGGCACGTCGATTTCACGGCCGAGGTCGAGCGGTCGCTGCGC
>Ga0315280_10010140_pt1 | contig 11888 bp, 9 predicted proteins | sample YL17G06_40_MG_FD_203697 | JGI IMG/M metagenome (GOLD analysis project Ga0315280, IMG submission 203697) | Sediment microbial communities from Yellowstone Lake, YNP, Wyoming, USA - YL17G06_40 | ecosystem: Environmental > Aquatic > Freshwater > Lake > Sediment | place: USA: Wyoming | collected... | reverse complement strand
CGCGTAACGTGGCAACCTGCCCACAGTCAGGTGGAGAAGCAGCGCAGGGCAGGTTGGCAACCTGCCCCACGTTGGCAGGTTGGCAACCTGCCCCACGTTAAGTTGGCAGCAGAAGCGGCTGGCCGACGGGTGTGGCGGTTTGAAGCCGGTCGGAGGCGGAGGAGAACTGCCAGCTTGCGGGGTGATCGGCCAATCCCGCGCTGACCGGATTGGATTCGATGTACCGGATGATTCGCTCCAATTCGGCTTCGTCGCGCACGCAGTGGTCGTAGGATTCGTCCTGCCAGAACGCGCCCGACCGGCCTAGCCTCCGGTTGCACTCGGCAGCGGTGTAGCGCTTCAGCGTGTGCATGATGCGCTCCCGGGCCGGTCGCGATGCGTGGGGCAGGTTGCCAACCTGCCCACTATCAGGCGGAAGAACGACATCGGGCAGGTTGGCGACCTGCCCCACAACGGGTGCATCGTATTCTCGGGGCAGGTTGGCAACCTGCCCCACGTCGTTGGCAACCTGCCCCACGTCGTTGGCAACCTGCCCATTTTCAGGCTGAGAGTGAGCACTGGGCAGGTTGGCAACCTGCCCCACGGCGGGTGGATCGTCGAAAGACGGCAGGTTGGCAACCTGCCCCACGACGGGCAGCGGCCGGAAGACCCAGTGAAGGTGGCTGGGCATGACCACGTAAGCAAGGAGGTCGTAACGCCGACCGGCCCAATAATGGCAGGAGTCGCGGACTACGCGTGCGAGGGCTGGGTCGGCCAAGTGCCGCACTGCCGGGTGTCGGTCCAACCACCAGTCGCATCGGACGAAGGTGCGTTTCCAATGGGCGACTGCCCACTGCTTGGGCGGCGTATTCTCAGGGCGAGGCGCTCGCACGAACTTCGCTCGGAGGCGTTCGAGATCGAGGAGCCCCTGGGCCGGGATGCTTCCCTCCAGGCACGTGGTGATGAAGTAGGTGGCCCCGGGCAGGTCCCAGTGGGGCAAGCGTCGGCGACGGACTGATCCATGGCCTTCCATCGGACACGCTCCGTGCGCAGATCGCAGAGGAATGCAACTTTACCGTGGGGCAGGTTGCCAACCTGCCGGACATCTGGTGTGTCATCCTCGTGGCGGCAGGTTGGCAACCTGCCCCACATCCGGTGCAGCAATCACGTGGGGGCAGGTTGGCAACCTGCCCCACATGGTTGGCAACCTGCCCCACAGGCTAGACCCATTCCCAGCGGCGGAGCCACTGGTACTCCGCCGGGAGTTCCTGCCACATGCGCGCGGTCATGTCCTCGAAGCGCTGGGCCTCGGCTACGTCGAACTGCCGCCGTTCCTGCACGGACCGCGCGGCGTTCTTGACCTGATCGACGGTCATCAGTCCGGGGATGGCCGCGGTGAGCACGTCGCACGAGAGGACGTAGCGGAGGGCCATGCGGGCCCGCTCGTCGTCTTCGGCCTTGGTGGGCGAGTCGGGCTGGCCGCCGGAGAGAAAGAGCGTGCCGCTGGCAAAGGGCTTGATGCCGATCAGCCCCACGTCGTGCTTGCGCACCGCGTCGAACATGCTCCCCAGCGGCTTCTCCTTGCTGCCGGCACTGTAGGGCGTGATGATGACTTCCAGCGACGGGTACTTTGCGACCGCCTCGGCGATCCAGGGGCGATGATGGGTGGAGACGCCGGTGGCCCGGGCTTTGCCGGCCTTCTTGCCCCACTCCAGCGCGGCCGCGATGGTTTCGATTTCCTTCTCCGCGTGCTTGGTGGCCTGCTCGCGCAAGGTGACCCGCCAAACGTCCACGTAGTCCAGGCCGGTGGCCTTGAGCCCTTCGTCGATCTGCTGCTTCATCTTGTCCAGCGAGCCGGCGATCTCGGGGTCGCGCCCCAGCCACCAGTCGAAGCCGAAGTACATGCGCTCGCGCTTGCCGCGGAGTGCCTCGGCGTAGACCAGGGCCTCGCCGGACGAGCAGGCGTCGATGTAGTTGATGCCGTGGTCCAAGGCGGCGGCGATCACCTCGCGGCGGTTCTGCTTGAAGCCCTCGCTGCCGTGCGGATAGGCGATCCGCTTCCAGTGCCCGCCCATGCTCACCGCTGAGAGCATCAGGCCCGTGCGCCCGAGGCGGCGGTATTCCATGTTTTCGTTGTAGCTGCGGGTTTTCTTGGGGTCGCCCGTATCGGCCGCGGCTTGCGACTCTCCGGCCAGGCTTGCCCCGAGGGCCGCTCCAGCCGCCACTGCGGCCGTATCCCGCACAAAATCACGTCGCGTCAGGCGATCTTGGTGCATTGCGTTTCTCCATGGTATTCGAGTCGTTCAGGCGTCGAAGCTCGATCCTTTTCACAGCCCACGGGTTGCAACCCGTGGGCTTTACGTGGTCTGCTTTGCGTCCGGGCTATCTCGTCAACTGATTTGCGTGCGGCGTCACCTTGTCGATGTTGGGCTTGATGTCGCATTGGACGTTTCCCAGCGTCCACGCGATTCCGCCCAGGGCGATCGCCTGGAAGAACGGATTGGTCCAGATGTCCTCGCGGTGGCCGAGCGAGGTGTAGAAGACGCGGCCCTTGCCGTGCATGCGGGCCCAGGTCATGGGGAAGTCCGGGCGCTGGTAGCTCGGGCCCTGCATCTTGCCGGTCTCCTGCACTATAATTACGTGCAGGTCCTTGGCGAAGTTCTTCAGGGCGTACCATTCCTCGTAGAATGAGAGCCCCTCGGCCATGCCCAGGTCGCCGGTGCCGGGGAAATGCGATACAAGCAGGAGCGAGGCCTCCTGCTGCTGGTCGTGCTTGACGAACTCGCCGCCGAGCATGGCGATGTAGGGATCGACCTGGGTTTGGATTTCGCTTCGCGGGCCGGAATGGAACGTGTCGGTCGCGGAGTGGAAGCCGATGAACCCCTTGCCGGCGGCAATCGCGTCCAAGAGCCTCTTCTTGCCCGCGGGGCTCATCGGCGGCGTGTCCTCCCTGACGGCGGGCTTCTTCTTCGCTGCCTGCTTGGCCGACTGCTTGGCGGCCTTTTTGGCGGGCGCCTTCTCGATGATGGGCCTGGTCAGATCGCCGGTGGTGTAGAAGGCCACCACGTCGTACTGGTCGAGATCCCCGTCGAACACGCGTCCGTCCTGCGTACACTCGACCTCGAACCCGGCCCGCTTGCCCATTTCGGTCAGCAGCTTTTCGGAGTGGCTCAACTGCCCGCCACGGCGGTTGACGACCGAGTGTACAAACCCGGCGCTCCGCGTGAAGTAGAGCACCTTCTGTTTTTTCTTCTCCGCGGCCGCGGTCCAACCGAGCGGGAAGCCGAAGAGCCCGAGGGCGGCACCACAACTGATCTTCAGCAGCTCACGACGTTTCATCGGACGATCTCCGGGGTGCGACGCAGGTGGCATGTGGTAGATGGTAGGTGGCATGTGGGAAGCGCACGAGCCATTCTGGGGCGGGGCGATTGCCGTGTCAAGAGTCTGGCCCGGCGTGTGCCACTGCTTCGCCGAAGCAGGGCGTCACTTCCCGGGAGGCCCCGGTTTGACGTTGACCGGGCCGCCGCTCTCGATGAACTTGCGGTACTCGGCGTCGAGTTCCTGGAAGGGCTTGTCGGTCAGCTTCGAGAGGGTGAGGGGATTGTCGCGGCCGGCGTACACGGCGTCGAGGTAGCGGACCAGCGCGTCGCGGTAAGTGCCGTCCTGGTAGTGGACCAGGAAGTGGGTCAGCCCGGCCGCCTGGCTGTAGAGGGTCGCGATCCGCGGGTCGCTTTGAAGCTTGGCGAGGCTGTAGGCGCTGAACTCGGAGAGGGGGACGTAGAAGTTGTCGTGCACCAGTCGGTACCGGGCCGGGATCATGCGCAGGTCGTCGAAGCCGCCCAGCACGTTGAAGCCGTCCTCCTGGTGGAGCGACTCCATGTACATGGCGATCCCTTCCACGATCCAGAAGTTCCCGCGGCGGCCGATGCCGGGGGGGATGGGGCGGGCTTCGTGGAACAACTGGTGCGTGGCCTCGTGGTACAAGGTCCGCTCGTTCTGGTCGTCGCCGGCGAAGAAGTACGCCCGGTGGGTGCTCTCCACGTAGATTCCGACGGAGATCGCGATGTCGGGGAAGACCGGCTTCAGGGCGCGGATGTAATCGTCGCGGTCGCGGAAATAGACGATCCCCAGCCGGGGCAGTTGGATCCGCCGCGCGCCGGGTACCCTCTGGGTGCGCCCGTCGAACAGCTCCAGCAGTTGGGCGTCGTTGGCGAAAAAGGGGACGAACAACTGTTTCCAGACGCGATAGAGCCGCTCCAGTTTCACGCCCAGCGCGACCGCCGCCTCGATGCTGTGATTGGTGCGGATGGTGTAATGCTCGGTCTCAATGTCCCAACCGGTCTCGATGGTGCCGTGGAGCCGGACGTCTTCTTCGGCACTGACCCAGACGTTGCCGGCCAGGCGCTGCCCCTGCTGGTAGCGGGGGAGTTGGGACTTGTGGATCCAGCCGAACTTGTCGTCCCAGACGTAGCCGGCGCGGAGCTTGTCGATCTCGTAGAGCGTATACCACCCGCCGCGGAACCTGGAGAACCCCAGCAGCCGGCGGATCGCCTCGTGATCGGGGTTCTCGCGGATCGCCGCCAGCACCAGGTCGAAGGCCAGCGAGGCGTGGCCGCTGCGGACTGCCCGCCGGGCCAGGGTGTCCGCCGCCGCCGCGTACTGGCGCCGCAACTGCCAGAAGCGCTTGTCCCACTCGGCCAACTCCGGCGGGGCGTCGTCGGCCAGCGGCGGCCGGCCCATGGTCTGCGGCAGGTCGGCCACGTAGAGCTTGTTCGGGTCTTGACCGCGGAGCCAGCCGCGGGCCCTCTTGGCTTGCTCGGGGAGTTTGTGCGCATCGCACCAGGCGGCCAGCTCCTCAAGCTGTCCGGCATACTTGGCCCGCTGCTCCCGCGCGGCGCGGTAGAGGTCCTCGGCGGAGGCCGGGGAGGAGTTGACGGCCGCGTAAAGGCAGAGCAGACAGGTGGCCCAGTGCCAATGGCGGGCCGGGCCGGTGCGGTGACGCAATGGCGAGAACGAAGGGATCAGAATCCGCCTCCTTCCGCGAGTTCCGTGCGCGGGTTGGCGCGCAACGTGTTGCCTTTCAAGTGTATCACGGGGAAGCGCAAAAGGAAACGCGCCGCGCGAGCGGATAAACCGGATCGAACCGGGCCGACACGGCCCGGCTCTGAACGCTGGACTCTCGACCCTGGACTCTCGACTCTACCCCTGCTTCTTCTTGTCGAAGGCGGCGTCGAAGGCGACCCGGCTGGGGGTGAAGTCGAGCTTGCGCACGTGCTCCAAGGCCTCCTTGGCCCCGTGCTCGCGGTCCATGCCGCTGTCCTCCCATTCGACGGAGAGCGGTCCCTGGTAGCCGGCGTCGTTCAGCGCGCGGAGGATCTCGTCGAAGTTCACCGCCCCGCGGCCCAGGGAGCGGAAGTCCCAACCCCGCCGCGGATCGCCAAAGTTTAGGTGGCTGGCGAGGATTCCACTCCGGCCGTCGAGCCGGATGATCGCGTCCTTCATGTGGACATGGTAGATGCGGTCGGGGAAGCAGCGGATGAACTCCGCCGGGTTCATCCCCTGCCAGATCAGGTGGCTGGGGTCGAAGTTGAACCCAAACTCCTCGCGGTGATCCAGGACTTCGAGGGCCCGCTGGGCCGTGTAGATGTCGAAGGCGATCTCGGTGGGGTGGACCTCCAGGGCGAATTTCACGCCGCACTCGCCGAAGACGTCCAGGATCGGGTTGAACCGCTCGGCCAGGAGCTTGAAGCCGTCGTCGATCATCGACTGCGGAACCGGCGGGAACGAGTAGAGCAGGTGCCAGATGCTCGACCCGGTGAAACAGTTGACCACTTTGACGCCCAGCCGCTGGGCCGCCCGGGCGGTCTGCTTGAGTTCCTCGATGGCCCGGGCGTTCACGCCGGCCGGATCGCCGTCGCCCCAGACGTAAGGCGGCAGGACGGCCTTGTGCCGCGAGTCGATGTTGTCCAGGACGGCCTGCCCGATCAGGTGATTGCTGATCGAGAAGACCTGCATCCCGTACTTGTCCAGGAGTTTCCGCTTCTTGTCGCAATAGCCCGGCTCGGCCATGGCCTTGGCAACCTCAAAATGGTCGCCCCAGCAGGCCAGCTCCAGGCCGTCGAACCCCCATGCCTGGCACTTCTGGGCGAGCACTTCCACGGGCAGATCGGCCCACTGGCCGGTACACAGAGTGATCGGTCGCGTCATGGATTAGGACTCCTTGCTGATGGCTGACTGCTGATAGCTGAAGGCGGATAGCCTGAACATTCGCGGACTTCACCGGGCCGACACGGCCCGGCTCTGAACCCTGATCCCTACGCCTGCTTCTGCTCCTCTTTGTCAAACGCCGCGTCGAAGGCCACCTTGCTGGGCTCGAAGTCGAGCCGCTTGACGAACTCGCACGCCTCCTTGGCGCCGTGGTCGCGGTCCATGCCACTGTCTTCCCACTCCACCGACAGTGGGCCCGTGTAGCCGGCGTCGTTCAGCGCCCGGACGATCTCCTCGAAATTCACGCCGCCGCGGCCCAGGGAGCGGAAGTCCCAGCCGCGCCGCGGATCGCCGAAATTGAGGTGGCTGGAGAGGATCCCGCTGCGGCCGTTGAGTTTCACGATGGCGTCCTTCATGTGGACGTGGTAAATCCGGTCCGGGAAGGCGCGGATGAACTCCACCGGATCGACGCCCTGCCAGATCAAGTGGCTGGGGTCGAAGTTGAAGCCGAACTCCTCGCGGTAGTTCAGCGCCTGAAGCGCCCGCTCGGCGGTGTACAGGTCGAAGGCGATCTCCGTGGGGTGGACCTCCAGGGCGAACTTCACGCCGCACTCGCCGAACACGTCCAGAATCGGATTGAACCGCTCCGCCAAGAGTGCAAACCCCCCGTCGATCATCGCCGACGAGACCGGCGGGAACGAATAGAGCAGGTGCCAGACGCTCGACCCCGTGAATCCGTTCACCACGCCGACCCCGAGTTTCTGGGCGGCGCGGGCGGTATTCTTGAGCTCCTCGATGGCTCGGGCGTTCACCCCAGCCGGGTTGCCGTCGCCCCAGACGTGGGGCGGGAGGATCGCCTGGTGCCGCCCGTCGATGTTGTCCAAGACCGCCTGCCCGACCAGGTGGGCACTGATGGCGAAGACCTGGAGTCCGTGCTTCTCCAGGAGCTTGCGTTTCCCGGCGCAGTAACCGTCGTCGGCCAGCGCGGCCTGCACCTCGAAATGATCGCCCCAGCAGGCCAGCTCCAGGCCGTCGAAACCGAAGCCCTTGCACTTGGCGGCCAACGTCTCCAGCGACAGATCGGCCCACTGGCCGGTGAACATGGTGACCGGACGTGCCATGGTGTGTTCCTCCCGTGGACTGATGGTTCAACACGCGGCGATATTGTGCCATACGGCCGCCGTGGCCCGCAACTCCCCCCGGCTGTGCGCCGGATAAATGACCAATGACCAAGGACCAATGACCAAGGACCAATGACCAAGGTGCTATAATTCCGGTGGATTAGGGGCGGTTTTCGGGCGGGATGGTGTAGGAAATCAGGCAAAGGAGGGGGGCTCCGCGGGCCTCACACGCGCATGCTTCTCTGGAAACGAAGGACGCTTCCGACACTTTTGGTCCTCCTGGCCCTGCTTGGGCTGTTGCCCGCGGTGGCGATGGCCGATGGCCGAGTGGAGTTGGAGCTGTTCACTGAGGAGCGGGTGCCTCTGACCGCTCAGCAGGAGTGGCTCCAGGAGCTCTCCAAACTGGGGGTGGGCAAGTTTCGCATCCGCGCCAAGGGGCCCGACGACAAGGTCGGGGTGCAAACCCGCGGAACCGAGTCCAGCCCGATCTACGCGGTCACGGGGTTCATCACCTCCAGCAACGATCTGGTCCTGCCCGGCGGCCGGTACTCTCTGCGCAGCGCCGGCCAGGCTGCCAAGTGGCTCAATGACTTGGCCCGAAAAGGGCTCGCCCAGAAGCCGGAAGAGAAATCGGCCTTCGGGCTGAAGCGAGAGGAATTCGAGGCGGTCCAATTCGCCCTGTCTCGGCCGGTCGGCTTCTCGACGCAAGGGGTGAACCGGGCCGCCGTGGTCCGGAAACTGGCCGAGCAGATTGGCCTGCCGGTGAAGATCGAGCCGGGGTTGTTGCCATCCGCAGCCGACGATCCCGTGGCGGAAGAGCTTTCCGGCCTCTCGGGCGGGACTGCAATGGCTTGCGTGTTACGTCCGGCGGGGCTGTGTCTGGTGCCGCGGCGCACGAGCCAAGGGGACGTGGAGTGTGCGATCGTGGCTGCCCGCGAAGGGCTCGAGGTCTGGCCGGTCGGCTGGGAGTCGAAGAAGACCGTCAAGGCGTTGGTCCCCGCGTTCTACGAGACGCTGAACGCCAACGTCCAAAACGTCTCCATCGCAACCGTCCTGGACGCGCTGGCCAAGCGGCTGAAGGTGCCCTTTCTCCTGGATCACAATGCTTTGGCGCGGCACGGCATTGAGCCCGAAAAGGCCATGGTCAACGCACCCCAAGGCCAGACCTCGTACAATCAGTTGCTTCGCCGGGTCCTCTCCCAGGTTCAATTGAAGAGCGAGCTTCGCGTGGATGAGGCCGGTAAGCCCTTTTTCTGGGTGACCACGCTGAGGAAGCTCTAAATAGCCTTGCGTGATTCCGGGAGGGCGAGGCTCCTGCCGAGCCGGCTGAAGTGCCGTACATCGCGACCAGAATCTTGGCTCGGCAGGAGCCTCGCCCTCCCAGAAACGTGAAACCCGATTGAGTCCCCGCTGGTCTCTGTGGCGGGAATAAGCTCTTGCCCGCTCCGGCAAATCCAGCCTTTTCTTGGAGGACTGGGTAAAGTTTGCCGATAATCACGTCTGCGCCGGACCGCTGCCTATAGCGGTACGTTATTGGCTCGTCTCCATTGCCGATCTCTCGCTTTTCGACTCGTCCCAACGAGGCGATTGGACGGGCAAATTACCCCGTCTACCCACATTCTCCAGACCCCACCATGCTTGACGGCCCCCTTGTTCGGCCAATCCCCGAGCAGTTCCCAAACCGGTTGGCTTCTCCTGCCCCCGATCGGCCCAGGCTGCCATCGCGGGTGCTGATACTCGCCGGGCTATGCACCCTTTGCCTGCTGCTGCGGACTTTTATGGGCGCCCGGCTCGCCAGCCTCTGCCCGGATGGGCTGTTGTACATCCAGATCGCGCAGAAGATGGAGACCGGCGACCTGCGAGGGGGACTGGGGGAAACGCAGCTTAATATCTACCCGATGGTGCTGGCCGGACTGCACCGCCTGGGGCTGCCGTGGGAACTGGCCGGCAAGTACTGGGGAGTGTTGATTTCCAGTCTCGTGGTGCTGCCGCTGTACGGTTGGGTCCGCCGGCAGTTCGACGACCGCGTCGCCTTTTGGGCGTGCTTTCTCTATGCCGTCCATGCCGACCTGATCGCCTGGAGTCCGGAAACCATGCGTGACTCCACGTTCTGGTTCCTCTTCGTGCTGGCGATCTACTTGTTGTGGCGGGCCGTCACCGAGGTCCGGCTGACGCTGTTTGCCGCTGCGGGCGTGGTCACGGTACTGGCGATCGTTACGCGGGCCGAAGCGTTGCTGCTGCTGATTCCGCTGGCGTTGTGGTCGTGGTCGCGTTGGAGGGCCCTGGAGCAAGGAAGAGGCAGGCTGGCGGCGGGCGTCCTGGTGTGCTTGGCCGTCCCATCGATCTTAGTGGTGCTGACGAACGTGGCGTGGCTGGGGGCCCACGGTCACTGGGAACTCCCCCGACTGCGACCGGTGGCGCAAATCGTCCCCTGGGTGGAATCGCTGATGGGGGCTGCGGAGGGGGACACGAACTCCAGGCTGGCGGACGCCAGCGTCGCGGCACTGCCTTTCGGACGGATGGCGAGGATCTTCGTCCCCACCCTGGTCCGCGGGCTGACGCCGCTTTTTGCCCTGTTCCTGCTGCTGGGCTTATGGGGTTGGCGGAGGACTTGGCTCCGGCGCGACCACCAGCCGCTCTTCTATGTGGCGATGCTGATTCTCTTGGGCATCTGGGTCGGACTTTGGACGGTGGGAAGTTCCTGTCCGCGCTACGTCTTTCCGATCGTGCTCATGGGTTCGGGCTTTGCGGCCCTGGGATGGCTGCGGATTGCGGGGCTCTGCCGGGCTGCGTGGGAGAGCCGGGCATGGGGGAGACGGTGGGCAGTGGTTCCGACCGTGGCCACGGCCATCGTGATGACTGGACTGGGCCTGGGGGGCGCGGCCGCCAGAGACTGCCGCTTCCGCAACGCCCAGGTGGACCTGGGCCGGTGGCTCCACCAGACGTATGGACCCTCGCCGAGGCTCGTGGCTCCCGATGGCGCAGCCCAAGTGATCGCTTATTACGCCGGCGCGCAAAGCCGCTCCTTCCCGCAGACGGCCTCGCCTGAGGCGGTCGTTGCGATCGTCCGGCAGTTCCGGCCCAAGGTCGTTCTCTTGCAGCCCACCAGCCGCATGAACGGCCAGCGCTGCGCGGAGATCTGGGAAGCCATGGCGCCTCTCGGCTGGCAGCGGGTGGACACGGCCCTGTTGCCGCCGGGATGCGAGGGGTTGCTGGTCCTGGCGCGGCATCCGCGCGACTTGGACGTCGCCAGGCGCGCGACCAGGTAAACGGGGACTCGGGCTCAGAATTCACGGTTCAGACTTCAGAGCCGGGCCGTGTCGGCCCGGACGTTTCAGGGAAGCTGACATGCGAATTGGCCTGGTGATCGAGCGCTTCAGACCGCTGCGGGGCGGTGCCGACCAGTGGACGCTGCAGTTCGTTCGCCATCTGCTGGCCGCGGGGCACGAGGTCCACGTGGTGGCCCAGGATTTCTCCCCACAGACCGAACCACTCGCTATCGTGCGGCACCCGCTCGGCCTCATCCGCTCCCCGGTGCGCCGTGCCGAGGCCGCGGAGCGGAAGCTGCGGGGCCTTGCGCTGGACGTCATCCACGACATGGGCGTCGGCTGGCACTGCGACGTCTTTGAGCCGCACTACGGGTCGCGATACGGCCAGTGGGAGCGGAAGCTGCGGCTTTTGCCCTTCTGGCTCCGGCCGTGGAAACGGGCCGCCACCCGGCTGCTCCCCCGCTACCGCCAGCTTCGTCACCTCATGCAAAGGCAGTTCGGCGATCCGCAACGGACGATCATCGCGCTATCGAAGATGGTCGCCCGAGACTTCGGGCGGTTCCACGGCGTGCCCGGCGAGCGGATCCGCTTGATCTACAACGGGGTGGACCCCAAGCGGTTTTCTCCGGCCCACCGCGAAGCGCACCGCGACGGCGTGCGCGAGGGCTTGGGCATCGCCCGCTCCGACGTCGCATACCTTTTCGTCGGCCACGACTTTGCCCTGAAGGGCCTGGCGTCGGCGATCCGGGCCGTGGGCCGGCTGGCGTCGGAGCGGCAGGCTGTGCGCCTGATGGTGGTGGGCGGAAGGCGGTCCCGGCGGCACGTTCGGCTGGCGCGGAGCCTGCAACTGGAGGACCGGGTGAACTTCGTGGGGCTCGCCGAGGATCCGGTCCCCTATTATTCGGCCGCCGACGCCCTGGTGCTCCCGACCTTCTCCGATTCGTGCAGCCTGGCCGTTCTGGAGGCAGCCGCCAGCGGGCTGCCCAGCGTCACCACGCAGTTCAACGGAGCCGCGGAGCTGTTGACCGACGGAGTCGACGGTTACGTGCTGGCAGATCCATCGGACGACGGGCAACTTGCGGACCGGTTGAGGAGGCTCCTCAATCCGGCCCTCCGCCGGCGCATGGGTGAGGCCGCACGGCGCACGGCTCTCCAGCACACCTTCCACCGCAACTGCCACGAGGTCCTGGCCGTGTATCGCGAGTTGATGAGCCGCTCGCGTCGCCGGGCGGCATGAGGAGGCGATCCCAGCATGAGTTTGCCGGCCGGCCAAATCGGGTTTCACGATTCCGGGAGGGCGAGGCTCCTGCCG
>Ga0315280_10010139_pt1 | contig 11888 bp, 14 predicted proteins | sample YL17G06_40_MG_FD_203697 | JGI IMG/M metagenome (GOLD analysis project Ga0315280, IMG submission 203697) | Sediment microbial communities from Yellowstone Lake, YNP, Wyoming, USA - YL17G06_40 | ecosystem: Environmental > Aquatic > Freshwater > Lake > Sediment | place: USA: Wyoming | collected... | reverse complement strand
GGGCGACGTGGCGCGCCAATCGGCGCAAGCCGAGGGCGACCTCGCCCAGGCGCAGGAGGCCAAAGAGGCGCTTCTGCGCGACCGCGAGGCTGACCGTGCTCGCCGCAAGGAACTCGACGACCTTGCATCTCGCGCCCAACAGACGCAGGCGACCGTCAACGAGGTGGCTTCTCGCCTCGAGGTATTGCGTCGCACGGCGAAGGACAAGCCTGCGCTCATGCAGGGTCTGCGGCGCGCCGAAGAGGCGCACACCTACGCGCAAGAACTCGAGGCCAAACGCCAGGAGGATGAGCGGCTGCGGCATGAGGCTGAACTCGTTCGCCAGCGCCAACAGTCGGCGGTGGCAGAGCAAGCTCGCAGGGTCGAGACGCTCAAAGAGCGGATCACCCACTTGCGCAGTGCCCATGAGCGCGAGACCAAGGGCCTGAACCAGCAGATTGCGCTCCTCACCAAGCAGAGCGAAGTCCTTGACCAGGTGCCGTGTGCCAACCCGGTTGACGAGGCCACGCGCCCCTCGTTCTTCGCTATTCGAGACAAGTGCCCGCTGATCGCCCAGGCACGAGACGCCCGGACGGCGCTGCCCGCGCTCGAAGAGCGAATGCGGAAGTTGCAGTCAGAGCAGCCGTGGTCTGAAGACGAGCGTCGGCTCAAGGGACTGCAGGCGCAGACCGCTGGTGATGAAGAGGCTGCCCGCCTGCGGGAGATCGCCGAGCAGCGCACGGAGATCGCCTACGCCCCGAAAGAGCACGCCGAGGCAAAGCGACAGGCGGCACGACTCCAGGAACTCCAACAGACACTTCGTGGAGTCGAGCGCGCCGAGGCGCAGATGGTCGAGGTGCAGGCGAACCTTGACGCGATCCAGGCCGAGGCGAAGCAGATCGCAGAGCACAAGGCCGCCCTGGAGAAGGAACTCGGCCCGCAGCGCAACTGGGATGCGATGCTCGCGCAGGTGGAGCGCAGCGTCAAGGAGACGCAGGCGAGCATCACCGACCTCCAGAATCGCATCCAGTCCCTGCGGCAAGAGCGAGGCGCGCTTGAGGAGCGTCTCCGCGCGGCAGAGCAGGCGGCCAAGGAGGCTGAGGAACTGGCGGCGTCGCTGCGGGAGAGCGAGCGCCGGCTCCAGGTGCTCAAAGTGCTGGCGCAGGCCTTCGGCAAGGCCGGCATCCCGGCCCTGCTGATCGAGAAGGCAGTCCCCGACCTGGAAGCCGTTGCCAACGACGTGCTGTCGGTTCTCAGCGACGGCCGCATGTCCCTGGAGCTGCGCAGCCAGCGCGAGACGAAAGCGAAGACGCTCCAGGAGACGCTGGACATCATCATCGCCGACGAGCGCGGCGCTCGTCCCTATGAGAACTTCTCCGGCGGCGAGGCGATGCGCGTTGACCTCGCCCTGCGCATCGCGCTCTCCGTGCTGCTCGCGAGCCGGGCCGGCGCTCGGTGCGAACTGCTTGTGCTGGACGAAACCTGCGCTCCGCTCGATGCCCAGGGGCGGGCGCTGTTCGTCGAGTCTCTCCAGAAGATCGCAGACCACTTCGCCACCATCCTGGTGATAACCCATGTCGAGGAGCTCAAGGATTTGTTTCCCTTCCGCTTCGACGTCACGAAGAACGCGGAAGGCAGCCGCGTGAACTTGGTCGCCGCGTGAACCGCGGCGACACGCCCCGGCTTGCGGGCCGGGGCTGTTCTTCTTCACACGAGGACATTATGCAGACCACATCCCGAAGGACACTCCGTCGTATGCGGTGGGGGCGTATTGCCGAGACCGGTTTCCTCGCTCTCATGGTGTTCTACGTGTTCGGCTATGTCTACTGGCAGTTCTGGGCGTTCATCTTCACGCCTGCGGCGGCCTGGGTTATCACCACGCTCGTGTGCGGCGGGCTGCCGGCGGCGTTTCTGTGCGGCCGATTCCGGCGCGCGTCATGTCGAGGTTGCGATGAGCGGGACGCCACCATCGGTCTGCTTGAGGATCGGGTGGTCGAATTGCTCCGAGAACGGGATCGCCTGCGCTTTCGGATTCAGAACTCCCTGGCTGAGGTCGTATGCGGGAAGTCCGAATAGGCCACTGCGTAGATGTGCTGCGGGAAATGGAGGCAGAGAGCGTCCAGTGTGTTGTCACGTCCCCACCCTACTGGGGACTCCGCCGCTATGACGGCCAGCAAGAGGTGGTCTGGGGCGGCGATCCTGACTGCGAGCACGAGTGGATCTCGCGCCGCTACTACGCCGAGCAGTCGCTCGCCAGGGACAGCAGAGAGGCCTTCAGCGAGGCCGGCGAAGGCAACGCCGCGCGGCTGAAAGCGGCCCGCTGGCGAGAGGACTCTGCCTGTGTGAAGTGCGGCGCCTGGCGCGGCCCGTTCGGCCTGCAGCCCACGCCGGAGATGTACGTGGAGCACACGGTTTGTGTCCTGCGTGAGATCCGCCGAGTGCTGCGACGCGACGGAGTCGTCTGGTGGAACCTCGGCGACACTTTCTTCGGGAGTTGGGGCAATTATGGAGCGCGCAATGGCAAGCAGCGGACGCGGCGCAAGGAGCGTTACCCGCGCGACGCGTGGGATGCGTTCACTGGCCGCCCGCCGATGGCCGGCGCTCACACGATATTGAAGCCGAAGGACCTTTGCGCGATCCCGTTCCGCGTAGCGCTCGCGGCACAAGCGGATGGCTGGTGGCTGCGGTCGGTGGTCGTGTGGGACAAGCCCAACGCCATGCCCGAATCGGTCAAGGATCGCCCGACAGAGAGCCACGAGTATGTGATCCTGCTGGCGAAGGCAGAGCGCTACTTCTACGACGCGGATGCCGTCCGCGAGCCGCACCAGGAGGCTTCCTTCGAGCGTGTCCAGAGGCGCTGGGCCGTCAACAGCAAGTACGACGAGGAGGCGCCACAGCACCTTCACTCGTGGATGCGAGACAAGAGCGACATGCGACGCTCGTGCCACCCGGCCGGGCGGAACATGCGGACGGTGTGGCGGTTCGCCACTTACCCATATCCGGGCGCGCATTTCGCGGTCTTCCCGCCAGAGCTGCCCAGGCGTTGCATCCTGGCTGGCAGCCCGCCAAAGGTCTGTGCCACCTGCGGCGCTCCCTGGAAACGGCAGACCCAACGCGAGATCGACAACACCGGCTACCCGAACGGGCCGGGCGGGAACTACGCTGCCAAGGGTCGTCCGCCGGGCGGGCAGGAGAACGACGAGTCCAGCACCCTCGGCACAGTCGCCAGGTATCGCGTGACGACGCTCGGCTGGGAGCCGACCTGCACTTGTCATGGTCAGCCCGAGAAGACGGTCGTCACCTGCGACGAGTGCGACGGCACGGGGCGGGCGATGGTCTATCCGGACACCGGTCCGAACACCACCGAGCATAACAAGCCGCCATACGGTGAGAACAACCCACATCTGGCGCGGTTGGAGAAGGAAGTCACCGACGAGCCCTGTCTGGCGTGCACCGGCACGGGAGAGATAGAAGCGCAGAGCTGGTCGCCAGAGATACTGGAGCAGTGGCCGACTCGCCCCGCCATCGTCCTCGATCCCTTCGCCGGCAGCGGCACGACGCTGATGGTTGCCGAGGAACTGGGGCGTTGGTGGATCGGCATAGACATCTGCGAAGACTACCTGCCGCAGATCCAGAAGCGGACTGCACAGCGTTCGCTGGCAGCGGCGTTCGAGAATGCAGACCATTGAGGTTGCCCGAGGGATGAACCGCAGCGAGTTCGAGAGATCTCTGACTGCGCAGATCGAGGCTGTCGCAGTTCTGGTGAATCGGCGGAATGCCGCCTACGCCGGGGCCGATGCCCTCAAGTGCTGGCGCAAGCGGGGCCTAGCCGGTCTGCTGGTTCGGCTGGAGGACAAGCTGGCACGCTTCGACACGTTCATCGAGCGGGGCGGCGCGACGGAAGCAGAGTGGCGAGAGTTGCTGAGCGATATCGCCGGCTACGCCCTGTGCGGGCTGGTGTGGCTGGCCAATGGCAGTGATTCCAGCATCGGAGACGGACGCGATGAATAGCCGCCGCGGTCAGAAGACCGGTTGTGCACGCTGCCGATACCGGGGGCCGAGGGTGCATGTGAACGGCGCGGTGTACGCGACCTGCCTGCGGCACCGGATGGATGGCGATGCGCACGCTTTGCCGCAGGAGTGGCTGGATGCCCTGGACTCGAAGGAAGTGCGCTGCGATCTATTCCAACCTGCGCTACGGAGGGCGGCCTGATGCCCTGGCGAGGGTTTGAGGCCCTGCCTCCCTACTTCGGCGGGAAGAGACGGCTCTGCCCGCGCATCTTCCGTGAGATAGCGCGGGTGCATCCGCGCGAGACATGGCCGTCGCTGCGACTGGTTGACCCGTTCTTGGGCGGGGGCAGCGTCAGTCTTTATGCCAAGGCGCAGGGCTTCGGCGTGCTCTGTGGCGACCTGGCGGAGCGGAGCGTGATCATCGGGAAGGCGCTTGTGGAGAATGACGGCGTGAGACTGAACGACCAAGACCTGCTGCGGCTGTTCGTGCCAGCCGAGGGCAACCGACACCTGATCGAGGAGAACTACGTGCCGGACTGCTTCGCCATCGCGTCGGCACGCTTCCTCGACAACGCCTTCGCCGTGGTGGAGCAGGTGGAAGACAATACGAAGCGATCGCTGCTGCGCTTGCTACTGGTGAAGTACATCTACTGGATGCGGCCCCACTCGAAGTTCTCGTCACCGGGAGCGTTCAACCGTCCCTTTGCAGAAGAGAGATGGGACGACATCAAGGCGACCTACAAGCACGCCATCGCGGCGAACGCGAGCCACCCGCTGCCGGCAGTGCGGGCGCTGGCAAAGGATATCAACCGAGCGGTGGCGCGAGGCGCTCAACCTTGCCGCGCAACGAAGGGCGAAGCGCTGGACACCATCCGCGCCGGCGAGGGGGCAGAGGTGCTCTACCTCGACCCGCCTTACAGCGGCACGCTTTCCTACGAGGAAGAGTATCGCGTTCTGGACGAGATACTGGGGGAGCGCCACGAGCCGAGCGCGTTTTCGGAGCGCAATGGGCTGAACCACTTCGCTTCGCTGCTGGAGCAGTGCGGAGCCTATCCGCTTTGGGTGATCTCTTATGGCAACGCTGTGGCAGACCTCGATGCCGTACGCGGCACGATTGAGCGCTTCCGCCCGACGCGTGCCGTGGAGATCGCCTACTCCCACATGAACGCGGTGGCCACCCAGGCGAAGCGGGAAGCCAATCGGGAGTTCATCATACTTGCTGGAGGGATGCTCGCATGAAGGTCTACGTAGCAGGCCCATACACCCCGCATGACGGGCGCGAGGAGACGCGCCTCGAGAACGTCCGCCGGGCGAGCGAGGTTGCTCAACGGTTGCTCAAGGCAGGGCACACGCCGTTCTGTCCCCACACGATGACTGCAGGCTGGGAAGAGACCTGCGGCTACGACGACTTCCTTCGGCTGGGGCTCGAGTGGCTGGCGACCTGCGACGCTATCCTGCTGCTGCCCGGCTGGGAGCAGAGCAAAGGGACGCGGCGAGAGCATGAGGAGGCTGTGACATTGGGTCTGCTGATCGTGGACGATCCCTCGGCTTTGTTCGGGACAGGCCTGGAGAGTCTGGTTTCCGGAGGTGTGGACCATGCCTGAGATGATCGCGCGAGAGCGCATTCGCCCGAATGACTGGAACGCCAATGCCTTCGATCCGGCCAACTATCCCAAGCTGGTCGAGAGCATCCGCGAGAAGGGCATCATGGAGCCGCTCAAGGTCATGCCTGACTCCGAGTGCGAGGGTGACTTTCTGCTGGTCGACGGCTATCACCGCTGGAAAGCGGCGGGCGATCTCGTCCTGGAGGAGCTGCCCTGTGAGGTCTGGCACATCTCGCCTGAAGAAGCGAAAGTCAGAGGACTGCAACTCAACTACCTGCGCGGCCAGCCGGTGCCAGTGCGGCTCGCCAACCTGGTGCACGATCTGAACCGCACCTACTCGGTCGACGACCTGGCGAACCTGCTGCCCTGGTCGGAGAGCCAACTGCGGGACTCGTTGGAGCTGCTGAAGCTTCCGGCCGACCTGCAAGGCAAGCTGGAGGAACAGGCCAGGCAAGAGGCGGCCGAAGCACCCGTTCCGGTGACGGTCGTGCTGTTGGGCAAAGAGCATGACTACTTCGAACGAGCAATGCAGCAGGCGAAACAGCAGCTGGGCAAAGGCGCACGGCGGGGAGAGTGCCTGGCGGCGATCTGCAGTCACTTCGTATCGGGGCAGGCCTGCTCAGAAGAGAGGGCAGAGACGGAGATAGACGATGACTGAGCGAGTAGCAGCAGACATCGAATACGAAGTGGAACTCTGGTCTGTCGCGCGCCTGCAGGCCAACCCCCGCAACTATCGCTCGCATCCGCCGGAACAGGTGCAGGTGCTGCTCGCGAGTCTGCTGCGCCACGGTCAGCAAAAGCCCATCGTGGTAACTCCAGAAGGCGTCATCCTGGCCGGGCACGGGGTGCTCGAAGCCGCGAAAGCGGCCGGCTGGCAGGAGGTGGCGGTCAAGGTTTATACCGGCAGCAATCCGGGAGCCTACCTGCTCGATGACAACGAGACAGTCCGTCTCGCAGTTGACGACGAGCAGATCCTGGTTCGTCTGCTGCAAGAGCGCCAGGAGGCTGGGACACTGGATTCCACCGGCTGGGATGAAGATTCACTGCGTGAGCTTCTCTCCCGTTTGGAGGCCGGACAGGAATCCGGGATGATCGACCCGGGCCCGGGTGAGCTGCCAGCCGAGCCCTTCACCCGGAGTGGAGACATCTGGGAGCTGGGCGAGCACCGGCTGGTCTGCGGGGATGCCCGCGATCCGGAGACGTTGGAGTTACTACTGGCAGGCAGCAAAGCCCAACTGGCTATCACCTCGCCTCCCTACGGTGTCGGCAAGGAGTACGAGGAGAAAGGCATCGCGCCCTGGTTCGGGACCGTCAAGCCGGTCATCGAGAACCTGAGCCGGTGCGCCGAGATCGTCTGCTGGCAGATGGTGGACTTGTATGCGACCGGCACCCAGTTCATCGAGCCCACGCTCGCCTATTCCATCCAACTCTTCATGCAGGCGGGGATGCGGCCTATCTGGATTCGCATCTGGGAAAAGCAGGGCTTGAACTTCGGGGTGGGGCCTTATCACCTCGTCTCCAACAAACCGGCGCAGCAGTACGAGTATGTGGCGACGTTTGCAGAGGAGAATGCAGCTCTCGAAATGCCCGAAGAGCGGCCCTATGCCTTCGTCACGGCTTTCGCCCGGGCACAGCACCGGTTTGTGCAGCGGCTGACCCAGGCGGAGCGCAAGGCCTGGGGATATGCAGGCGTCTGGAAGATCAACACGGTGCACGCCAACGATCTGCATCCGGCGATGTTTCCGGTGGAGTTGCCGGAGCGCTGCTTGAAGATGCACTCGGACGTGGGCGGTCTCATCCTGGAGCCGTTCTGCGGCGCGGGCACGACGCTCATCGCGGCCGAACGGCTGAGACGACGCTGCCGTGCAGTCGAACTGCAGCCGGCCTATTGCGACGTCACCATCGAGCGCTGGCAGCAGATGACGGGCAAAGAGGCGATCCGCCTTCGCCAAGGCTACGGCGGACAAGTCCGCGCGGTCGATGGCGCGCGCTTTCCCAGGCGCGCGGAGGCGGGATAATGGCGCAAAATGACGCGCTCAGGGGGATGATGGGCTGATGCCGCGAGGGACGCCGGAAGAACGGGAGGCGATTGCGCGCCGGCAGGAGCGGGTCTGGCACTTGCGCGTGGTGCGCAAACTGACCGAACACGAGGTCGGCCAGCTCATGAGCATCTCGCGGCGCACGATCACCCGCGACCTGGCGGCGATGCGAGCGCGAGGGCAGTCCGCGGTGGCCCTTTCGGCGGCCTCGGAGAAAGCGGTGGTGGACGCCGGTCTGCAGGCGGCTTCGGAGTTGGATGCCATCGTGCGGCAGGCCTGGACGGACTGCATGGCCGCTCCCGACGGGTCGCTGGCGCGGGTGGGTTATCTCAACCTCGTTCTCAAATCCATCGGGGAACGGCTGCGCATCCTGCAGTCCCTTGGACTGATGAAGAAGGTTCCGGAGGAGGTGTTACTTGGTGACCTTGACTTGCGACAACTCAGCGACGCGGAGATCCAGTCCGCCCTTGCCTTCATCCGCGCGTGTGCGACGGATGCTCGAGGCGGAACTGGCGGCAGTGCTGGAGACGCGACGCAACCCGCGTCCCTGGATCGAGGCGAACCTGTGGATTCGGAATAAGCGGCGGCAAGTCATCCCGTTCATCCTGAACGAGGTGCAGGCTGATTATCACGCCCACGCCACCCAGTGGGACGTGATCCTCAAGGCGCGCCAGCAGGGGTTCACGACCTTCATCTGCGGTCGCTTCTTCGCCGACACGCTGCTGCGACCGAACACGACTTCCGTGATCGTGGCGCACGATACCGACTCCAGCGAGAAGATCTTCCGGATCGTGCAGTTGTTCTGGGAGCGGCTGCCGGAGGAGGAGCGACGGCGGGTGGGGCCGCCGCGTTTCTCCAACCGCAGGGAGTTCCTGTGGCCGAAGATCAACAGCCAGTTCTACGTGGGGACGGCCGGGGCGCTCACCTTCGGGCGCGGGCAGACGATCAACAACCTGCACTGCTCCGAGTTCGCATTCTGGCCGAAGCCGGAGGAGGCGCTGATCGCCCTCACGGAGGCCGTCCCTGCCGACGGGCGCATCGTGATCGAGAGCACGGCCAACGGCATCGGCAACTACTTTCACGACCTCTGGAGAGCGGCGAAGGCCGGTGAGAGCAGGTTTGCGCCTCACTACTACGTTTGGTTCGAATCGCCGGAGTATGCGGCTTTGGTCAGCGAAGAGGAGGCCGGAGCCTGGGGTGAACAGTTGAGACGGGCGGGCATCAGCCCGCGATTCTAACAGGTCAGGAGGCGCTCCGTGAGACTCGAGGACATGAACTCGCTCGATGGCGAAAGGCTGAGCCGGGCCATGATGGAGGCCGGCGTGACGATGCAGCAAGGGTCTGAGGAGTTCGCGCTGCGCGCCGACAGCCACGCCTACAAGGCGTTCCTCACCCTGGCGGGCGCGCTGCTGGCGCCTATGGATTTGAGCGATGACGAGTGGGATCGCATGATGGCCCTGGCGGCCGTTGCATTCTGTATCGGTGCCACCTACGCGACAATGCCCTCGGGGAAGGTGACGTAAGTGTCGGTCCCGACGCCGTTGACAACAGAAGAGATCAACCTGGTTCGCCGATACGGTCTGACCCTGGGGCAGATCAAGTGGCGGCGCGAGAAGCAGCGAGAGTTGCGCGACCGGTTCAGAGCGGAGTATCCAGAGGACGATGTCACGTGCTTCCTGGCAACGGCGCGGGCGTGCTTCGACCTGGCGGCGCTGCAGCAAGCAGCCCAGCGCATCGCGGCAGAGTCCGCGCCCGACATGCTCGCGACTCTCCAGGATGCACGGGGACAGGGCATTGGAGTCGCGCCGGCCCGGTTGTCGGTCTGGAAGCGACCGGAGAAGGGGCAACTCTACGTCGTGGGCGCGGACGTCGGCGAGGGATTGGCCGGCGGCGACGCATCATGTGCCTGTGTCCTGGATCGCGAGACCGGGGAGCAGGTCGCCGAACTGCACGGGCGCATTCCGCCGGACAGATTCGGCTACCTGCTGGACGCCCTGGGGCGCTTCTACAACCTGGCGACGCTGGCGGTGGAGCGCAACAACCACGGGCACTCGACTCTCAACACGCTGCGCAATGTATGTCGCTATGCGCGGCTTTACTACCACGTGCGCTACGACCAGACTGGCAGAGGAAAGCCCATGCTCGGCTGGCCGACCGACCAGGCGACCAAACCGATCCTGGTGGATGACCTGGCGGCGGCAATCGCGGGCGGGCACCTGCTGATCCATTCGCCCGACCTGGTGGACGAGTGCCTCACCTTCGTGACCACAGACTCCGGCTCCCAGGAGGCGCAGGAGGGCAAGTTCGACGACCGGGTGATGGCGGCCGGGATCGCCTGGCAGGCGCGCAAGCGGGGCGTGTCTCGCGGCACCACGCAAAGGCCGGCGGGATGGTAATGACGAGCATACCGAGAGACAAGCAGCGCTGCTGGGAGGACCTGGTCGCCGCGATCAGTCGCGAGAGCGAGATGTCCGGCGGCTTCGGGGAGCTGGTGGTCAGCATCAAGTTCCACAAGGGGCAGCCGCAGGAGTTGCACGTCATCGAACGCAGGCCGCACTACCGACTGGGAGGAGGCCTGCCGGGATTGACCGAGGACGGCGACCGGGCTACAATCAGCGGCGAATAGAGTCCGCCATCATCGCGCAGATACGGCGGGTCTCGATGAGCACTCGTGCTCGCGAGGCCCGCCTTTTGTTTTGGCCTGGACAGGGCCGGAGAGCGAGGATAATCGTGGCACTTGACCTGAGCACTTACCCGCCCAAAGGGCACCAGGAGCGGATCGCCGCCTACCAGCGGTACGAGCGGCTGTTCCTGGGGCAGCACAAGCTGGTCTTCGCGGTCGTCCCGCAGCCCTACCAGATGAAGCGCTACATCGTCGCCAACTTCGCGGGGCTGATCTCGCGTCTGTCGGCGGACCTGCTTTTCGGCGAGCAGCCGGACTTCCTGGCGACCCAGGATGATGAGAAGGCACAGGAAGCGCTGGCCCAGATCGTCGGTCGCAATCACCTCCATGCCGTCAACTACGAATCGGCCCTGTCCAACTCGTTCCGAGGCGACGCGGTCTACAAGGTGCGCTGGGGGAAGCGCACGCCGACAGCAGAGCAACCCGAGTCGATCATCGAGGAGGTCCCGGCAAGCATCTACTTCCCCGAAGTGGACGATGATGACGTGCGGCGCGTGCTGCGGGGGACCCTGGCCTGGGTGAAGCGCGACCCGAAGGACACGAAGCGTGCCTATCTTCGGGCAGAGGTGCACGAGCCGGGTGTTATCCGGCACCAGCTCTTCGATCTTGGCAGCGTCTCTACTCTGTTCGTCGCCGGGAGCCAGGCCGCGACGATCACGATTGGCGGCAAGGCACTCCAGCAGATTCCCCTGACGACCCTCGAGGCCTACCAGGACTTGCCGGAGGAAGAGCAGACTGGTCTCGACCACATCCCGATCTTTCACGTGCCCAACTTCCGGTACGGCAGCCGCTTCTGGGGCATCTCGGACTACGAAGGTCTGGAGTCGCTCTTTGAGTCCCTGAACAACCGCGTTTCCCAGATCGATGAGGTTCTGGACAAGCACGTGGCTCCGAAGATCGTAGTGCCGCCGGGCTTCGTGGACGAGGACGGCAAGATCCGCTTCGACCGCATGGAGACCATTGAGCTGGGGCCGGGCGATCAGCCGCCCTCATACATCACGTGGGACGCCCACCTGACCGCAGCCTTCACGCAGTTCGAGAAGCTACTCGACCTGTTGTTCATGCTCTCCGAGACCGCGCCCTCCGCGTTCGGGCTGGACAAGTTCGGGGTGGCCGAGAGCGGGCGGGCGTTGCGGCTTCGACTGCTACGGACACTGGCGAAGATCAACCGCAAGCGGCTCTACTACGACACCGCGCTCAAAGCCGCGCTTCTCACTGCCCAGATGCTCGACGTGACGCACGGCTCAGGAGAGTACGAGCCTGCCGAGCCGACCATCCAGTGGGCGGACGGGTTGCCCGAGGACATGGTCGAGATGGTAGAGATCGAGAGCCAGCGGCTGGCGGCTGGGAACACCTCGGTCGAGTCCTCGGTGCGGCGGCTGGACGGGCCGGACGCGGTAGAGACGGAGATGGCTCGCATTGCCGAGGAGACCGGGCAGGCGGTTGCTCTGACCGGAGGCGCGGGCCGACGCGGACAGGAGGCGCAGCAAAGCGGCGGCAGCCAGGAGTAAGCCCCGATGCCTTCGCCTATCGGCCGCCGACAGATCGAGGAATTTCGGCGGGCGTTCACAG
>Ga0315280_10010138_pt1 | contig 11889 bp, 8 predicted proteins | sample YL17G06_40_MG_FD_203697 | JGI IMG/M metagenome (GOLD analysis project Ga0315280, IMG submission 203697) | Sediment microbial communities from Yellowstone Lake, YNP, Wyoming, USA - YL17G06_40 | ecosystem: Environmental > Aquatic > Freshwater > Lake > Sediment | place: USA: Wyoming | collected... | reverse complement strand
TAGCTTAGAGTTAGGATTAGACTGAGAATACAGGCAACTGTTTCGATTGCTAGAAAAAGTTTGACCAACTCCGGTTCCCTCATTCTTCTTAGTGAGAGGATGAGATCTGCCAGGGTTATTCTCTGCCTCATCGATGGTGAGGGCGCGAGGGTTCTGTCCTCCATCACTTGAGTCGGTTGGAATTCTGAGCTTGAGGTGAGCCTCCTTGAGGTTGCGAAGATCAACCCGTAGTTCACGATGTGCGGTATGAATGTTGTGACGCCGATCCACTCCATCCTTCCAATTATGCAGGCGGAAGCAATTATCGCTCCGATAGTCAGTGTTCCTGTGTCGCCGGGAAAAATCTTTGCTGGGTACCTGTTGTAGTAGAGGAATGCTACGCAGGCTCCCAAGAGCGCCGCCATAATAAGCGCTATCTCTCCTACGCCGAGGATTAGAGCTTCGAGGGTGAGGAAGAAGCTTATGATCGCTCCTAGTCCAGCCTCTAGGCCGTTGAAGCCTGCGAGCGAGTTGAAGCCGTTGGCTGCTGCGGTTACACCTATCGGGATCACGAGGTACCAGTAGAAGAGTCCGATGTCTACCGTGCCTATGAATGGCAGAGTTATGCTTGAGTATCCAACCCTAATTATGATCAAGGGTGCTGCTGCGAAAGCAGCCAGCAACGGTTTCACGTTCTTTGTGAGTTCTGTCAAGTCGTCGACGATTCCAACCAAGGTCATCAGGAAGATTGTGACGATGGAGGCGAGTATATCCGTCATCTTTGGGTGCGGGCTTAGCATCAAGACAGTTATGAGTCCTATCAGGAAACCGATGACGATGGTTACTCCTCCCATATTCGGGATGCTAGGCTTATCCAGTTTATGGACGTCAAGGCTTGCTATTCCGACTTTCTTGAACTTGTCGATCAAAGGTCGAGTGGAGAGAAGAGTGATCATGAAAGCTACGATAGCTGCGACCGATGAGAGAGCTACAACGAGTAAATCCACTTTTCCGTCAACAAGTAACCCTTAGTGAACTCAAGAAATATATAAAATAGCTCAGAGACGACGAACTTGATTTCTTACTAGAAGAGAAAGCCTTATCCTCTCACGTGAAAAGTGGAAGATTCGGATGAATTTGCATTGGCATACTCAAAGATCTTGGTCACCGGCGGCGCTGGGTTCACTGGAAGCCACCTTGTTGACAAGCTTCTGGATGAAGACTTTGAGGTTACTGTATTGGACGATCTTTCCACCGGTACCCTAGAGAATCTCTCTAGCCACATCCGCGGCGGAAATTTTCACTTCGTGAAAGGAGACGTATGCAACTCTGAGATTGTCGGACAGGTTGTTGAAGATGTTGATGCGGTGTTTCATGAAGCTGCCATTGCAAGTGTGCCCCGCTCCCTAGAGGACCCTGTATTCACCGACCACGTGAATGTCGATGGTACGTTGAACCTTCTTTCCGCTTCCTTGAATTCTCACGTGAAACGTTTCGTTTATGCCTCTTCATGCGCTGTCTACGGCGATAGTGGCACGCTTCCCCATAATGAACAGCTTCCCCTGTCACCTCTCTCCCCTTATGCTGCCTCGAAGGTTTCGGCCGAGAGCTACTGTAAGGCTTTCTACAAGGCTTATGGGTTGGAAACGGTTTCTCTTCGTCTATTCAATGTTTACGGTCCGAGACAAAGCTCTGGCGCATACGGTGGAGTGATTGAACAGTTTCTAGATCGATTATTGAAGGGTGAGGAGCCTGTCATCTTTGGTGATGGGGGTCAAACGAGGGATCTTGTGCATGTTGGTGATGTTGTTGAGGCGCATATGCTTGCTCTTGAAAAGAAGGGTGCGGTTGGGGAGGTTCTGAACATCGCCTCCGGAGTGGCTACCAGCATAAACAAGCTTGCGCAGATGCTTACAAACATGGTTGGTGGAAGAGAGTTGAAGCCTATCTATTCCAGTCCTCGACGAGGAGATGTTCGCCATAGTCAAGGCGACATTGCGAAAGCGGAGAATCTTCTCGGATACGCGCCCAAGATCTTTCTTGAAGAAGGTTTGAGGAAGTACGTTGAGTTACGGAAGACGTGTTCGAGCCAATTGAAGTCTCAAGAGATGCTTTGACCTGTGAGATTCGCAACCTTCGACCAACCTCCCTGAGAGCGGCGTAGCTTTCCATATCGATCATCAATAATCTTGGTGGAAAAAGTCCCAAAAACTAGCATATATAATAGTTGACCGGCAGATTCACTTATGTGATGATGTTAGTGACTTTGGATGAGCATACTCGTTGCTTACTCGACTGACACTTCGGTGGCTCAGGCGATTGGAAAGGGTAACTTCGATGAGATGAAGCGCCAAGTTGAATCTTATGGTTCTCTTGGTGAGGTCTGCCTGCTTACTCAGGATAGTAGGAACTACTCTGCTCTGTTCAGGAATGTGAGGCATCTTCCTTGCGGTTTTGAGCTTATACGTCCTCTCGGTTGGTTTCTCTTCTATCTGAAGTCTCTTCTAGTCCTTGAAAGGATGTCGAGCCAGATTGAAGTAGTTAGAGCCTATGGCATAGGAAACTTGATACCGGCTATAGTCTGTAGACTTCATAAGATACCTTTCGTTGTCTCGTATGAGTATGACTGGTCAGGCGAGATGCTACTTGCCGGTCGGAGATTTCTATACGCTCTGTCGAGAAAGATTGAGGATCTAGTATTTGAATGCTCAAGCATCATTGTAGGTTTGAGCAAGAGGCTCTGCGAAGAGGCTTTGAAGAGAGCAGCCAGGAATGCGGTCTTGATTCCGAATGGAGTTGACATCAACCTAATCCACGAGGTATCGGATGAGCAGAAAGAAAGGATTAGGTCTCAGTTGGGGTTTGTGGGCAAGAAGATTGTACTTTATGTCGGAAGGTTGCACATGATCAAGCGACTGGTTGACCTTATCGAAGCAGTTTCGATTCTTCGTCAGAAACAGGACGATATAGGGTTGCTGCTGGTGGGAGATGGGGCGGAGAAGGAGAAACTCAGATCTTTGTGCGAGAAGCTGGGTTTGACGGATCGTACAGTTTTCACCGGTTTTGTTCCTCGTTTACGTGTTTTCTTTCTGATGAAAGTCGCGGATGTTCTGGTTCTGCCCTCGCTTATGGAGGGAAATCCGAGAGTTTTGATTGAGGCCATGTTCTGTAGATTGCCGATTGTGGGAACAGATGTCGAAGGAATAAAGGATGTCATTGAGCATGAAAGAAACGGCTTGCTTGTTAGTCCTTGCAATCCGAGGGCTCTGGCTAAAGCCGTAAATTCAGTGTTTGAGGATGTCGATCTTGCGAGAAGGCTGACGGAAGAGGCTTACAGGGACGCTTCTCGAAAGTTTGACTTAGAGAAGGTTACGGGTATGAATGTTGGCTTGGTGGCTCGTCTTGTGAGAATAGCGTGAGGAGGAAGATGTTGAAAGTAAGTGTAGTGATTCCATGTCATAATGAGGAAGAAAATATTGGTAAATGTATCGATTCGATTCTTGCTTGCAAATATCGGGAAGTGGAGATTATTGTTGTTGATGACGGCTCGACTGATCGAACGCCAGAGATCTGCAAGCCGTACATGGATAAGAACTTGATCGAGTATCTTAGGAGGAGTGAGAGAGGTGGTCCAGCTAAGGCCATAAATACTGGGGCCAAAGTCGCATCGGGGGCGGTCATCGCAGTATTGAGCGCTGACAGCCTCGCACCCCATGACTGGATTCGAAAGGCTACTGAACACTTTGTTTCTGATGGAAGCGTCATAGCGGTTGGGGGGCCTTTGAAGGCCATGACGAAGACTTATTGGGCTCTCTATGGAGAGAAGCTTGATCAACTGCTTCTTGACCCCGGGCTGATGGTGTCTCCGCTTCTTGGAACAAATATGTTTGTTAGATCCGATGTTCTCCGAACCTTGGGCTTCTTCAACGATACTCTTGGCGTCGGCGAGGATCTTGACCTAAGCATTCGCTTGTGTAGCTATTCAAGGAGAACCGGAGGAAGAATCGTCTTTGACCGTGATCTGGTAGTGTCAACAGCGTATCCCGATACGCTATGGAACGTGGCCAAGAGGCATTTCTGGTGGGGGAAGGGTAGGGCTCGTGTACTGTTGAAAAGTAGAAAATGGGAGATGAACGCTTGGCTTAGAGTTCTTTACGTGCCATCCATTGTCGGCTTGGCCTTGGCGATGTTTCTCTCCTTGAAGCTCTGGCTTGTAGCAGGCATATTCGCCTCAAGTCTAATTGGCATAATCGCGATCCCGATGTTGGTGCTAGCGTCAAGACTTGCGATTAAGTCAAATCGACAGGGAGTGAGCCTTTCCGAGTTCTTGGGTATGGTTGTCCTCGCTTATGTTAGAGCCATTTCAGGAAGCGTAGGGAGCGTCTGGGCTCTCCTCAGGCGTTAGGATTCTTCCAACCACTGAGTCTTAGGTTCCATAGATGCAATTCGATTCATAGAGTGGTTTAAGGCTCTAAGAGAATGAGTGGTTGACAGCCCTTCCGAGCACCAGATTCTATTGACCATGGCGTGGACTACTGCAGGTATTCTGCAAGCCTTGCTATGTCTGGATTCATCTCCTTTAGCGCAAGGTAGCTTTGCATATCTATAACCAAGATTCTCGTCCTCGCGAATTCAAGCAACATGTCTATATCTGAACTGGAAAGGTAGTAGAATGACAGATTGAGGAATACGATTCTTTGAACCTTTTCAGGAATGTAGAATCCGCGCATTAGATTGAATTCATCTTGAATGAATGGGGGATTGGGTAGATGCTTTACGATTCTGACTATTGGCAAGGTCTCTGGTTCCGATACCTGTTGTATTTCAGCTGGCGTATACCTGCTTGAGAGGACAAGTGTATATGCATCTGCATGCCTCGGCAACTCAAGTTTGCACAGGGATAAGAAATTGTCAGAGTACACCGTTTTCACGAAATCTTGCTGAATGAAGTTATTCCATTCATCTTCCAGTGCTTTAGCGTCTATGTATGCTTCGTCTACATAGAGTCCTATCGGCTGCTTAGCTTTCACGAGGTAGCGGATCTCGGTCGAGATGTTGCTTGAGAAGTAATTTGAGAATCCGTTGCCAAATAGGACAGCAGGGCTATTCAGGAGGCTTGTTACAAGATAGTATTTGACTGGAGCGGCTACTACTCCGACAGGCTCCCTCTCCGGAACTATTGAGTTCAATCTGAGAAACGACTCGGCCTCGCTGTCGGCCATCCGCAGATTCGTTGGAGCACCATAGCTTTGAAAATAGAAGAACGTGTTCAGAAGGATGAATACGATGAAGATCGAGAGAAGAACTCTTGTTGCCCAACGTAGAACGAATCTTCGAGTCGTTAGAACCTTGCCATCGACCGACGCTATCAGGCCTGATGAGAGAACCTTTGCGGAGTATAGAATTCTGCTTTGAATTATTATCCAATGTCCGATCAACACTATGCCTGGTATCGAGAAGACTTCTATTGTACTGAGAGGGAAACCTAGATCTTGAATAATCGAGGGGCCTAAGTAGAGGATCGAGATCAAGGAGAGGGTCAAGCAGTAAGCCGTGATGAGACCATTCCCTCTGCCCAGCCTCACCATCGAATAGTAGAGTAGGAAGCCAGCCAACGTGCACGCTAAGAACATTAGCGAAAGAATGTCCGTGACGACTGGCGTGGTGGAGAATCCAATTCCAGCTTGACCTAGGATGCCCATAGATCCTCCAAGCCTTACATAGTCGGTTGCCGTCCAACCTCGGTAAGCTTCACCAAATCCGACTATCATACTTTGAATTCTATTGAAGACAGCTTGGGATGGTTGCATAGCGGAGAAGTAGACCTGGTACCAAGCGACAGGACCCAGTAAGGAGTACAAGAGGTACCTCACAATTCTCTTGATAGAGGTTTTCAATGTGAAGTGTAGAAGGAGGTAGCTGAATCCAACGGCTATGATGAAGCTGACGAAGGTTGTTGGATAGAAGAAGAAAGTGAGCCAAGTGAATGCGGACGCAGCGATCGCGCATTCTCTACGACCTGTCTCAAGATAAGTGTAAGATGTGTAGATGCACAACGGTAGGATTGAGGCTGCAAAGGGACCAAAGAGTGGAACTTGAACCGCTATCAAACTGTAAACGACTCCAAGAGCGACGGACGTTATATTCTTCTTCGTTAGCCTCCTGAGAATTAGCGTGAATCCGGAGAAGGAGAAGATTCCCATCAAGGGGAATGCTATCTGGAAGCCGCTAGTATAGTCTATTCCTAGAGCTCTCGAGAAGAAGACCAGAATCGACATTATAGATGGATACCCGAAGGACGGTGGCACTAGAAGGAAGCGCATATTATGGCTCATGTATAGCAACTTAGCGTTGATCGTAACGATCTGTTCATACTCGAACTCAGGTAGACAGTTGTAGAATGACATTAGAAGAAGATACCATAGTGAGACTACGGTCAAGCCCAGCGCGATCTGAGACTTGCCGTCAACAGTCAGAATCGCTCTTCTCGCGATCAAGAAGTAGACGACGAACGGACTAAGCGTGAGGAAGGCTACTGTTCCGTCCAAATATAAGAAAGAGACGATGTAAAGTAGAATGAGAAAGACGCACACTCCTAGAGGAGTTGAAAGCAGTAGGTCTTCAGTATCAAACTTACTGGCCTTGTTCTTGAAAACGAGAAGGACAGAACTTCCCAAGATGAAGAATAGGAAGAGCTCCAAGAAGAAGACTATCAGCGAATACGCAATCATATGGTGTACAACCTTTCTTTCCTATCTTCTCTTGGCAGAGTTGACGAAGGTCACTAGTTCCTCTCTAAGGCACCTTCTCGTGGATTTGAAGTTTAGGGCACTCTTCTTGATGAAGTGGAAATCTGTGTCATTCGTGCCGTAGTCAATACTCATCCGTTCTCCAGCAGATCAACCATCGACCACTGTAATCATCCTAACATTTATCCGAATTATGAGGGCTCAGTCTCAATATCAGTTGAGTCTTTAGTTCCACGGTAGTAGAGCCAATTCTGAATTCGGCTTCGTCCGATTACAATCTAAGTGAAAAAGCTTAAACGGCACACGACCTTGGGTATCGTTTTCTCCAAGACTTCCTAAGCGTCTGTAGAAGATAGATCATCAAGCAAGAGACGTAAACGAAACCAGCTGAAGTCATCAGAATATACTTCCTAGTCCAAAATCGAAATCCCAACGGAGACTCTAGAAAATCGTGAAGATAGCCTCCCAAGTTAGGATCTAGCAGACTAAGTTCACCGTATATCTGCGACCAACCGAACAGGGGGACGACGCTCGGGAGAAGCGTGACCAAGAACCACTTGAGGCCTTTTCGGCTTCGCATCACATCGGTCATCAAGAAAGGGATCACTGAGATCGTGTACTGAGGATGTAGGATCCACGATGTAGAGAGGAACGCTAACAAACCAAGCATCATCGCACGGTTAGCATCCATATCCCAACGCAAAGCAGCCGCGATGACCGAAATCATAAGGACGAACTGAGCAGCTCGCCCGACCCAGAAGACCCATAGAAGTGTCTGGAAGCCAAGGTCCATCGCATCGATCGCAAGGAGAGAGACCTGATAGAAACCACAGACTTGATTGTGAATCCAGCATGAAAGTGCGCTCTCCCAATTTAATGCGAAAAGTTCAGGATAAGCGCCGTACGTCCAAACCCTCGTTAAATAAGCCTCGGCGGATCGGGTGTCCAGCATGAACGGAGCAGAAAAGAGGAAGCTCACTTCAAAGACTGTGAGCGCATAGTCGAAGGCGTTCTTGCGGGACTTACTTAAGAGATAGAAGAACATTGGAACAATCGCATATAGCGCCCACTGCTTCGTCATCAGTGCTAGTCCGGAGAGGAGCCCGCCATACCTCACTCTATTCCGATCGATACTCAAAAGAGAGGCCAGAAGGAACATCGTTGGAATAACATCAAACTGCCCCCACATAGCAGACTCCAAGACGGGCATGAAGCTGAAGAGGTAGAGAGAAGCGGCTAGAAGCCCTTTCCTATCCTTCCCTAAACGCAAGTAGATCATGTACCCGACGATCAGGTCAGCCGTGATGAGCAACGCTCTTTCAACGTAAACGAACATCCAACCACGAGCCTCGGCCTCAACAAGCCCGAGTCCAGTGAAAACTGTAGACAAACCAGAGAGAATCAAGATCCATACGGGAGGGTATGGATAGGCACCCATGGGTTGCCATGTACCCCCCAGCCAAGGAACTTTCATCTCGTCAACAGTCATCCGGTAAATTTCTAGAGGAGCTCTCAAAAAGTGAAAGGTGTGAGCGTAAAAATCTACCGTGTCCATTGAAACAAACATCATGTGCACCGAAAGGGCTATTCGGACTGAGGCTGCCAGACCCAAAACGACGAGAATCAACAATCTCTTCTTGACATTCTCAATCACCCTTCTTGATGAGAACCGGGATCCCAGTCGCTTAGCGATTTTCGCCAAAGCGTCCAGCCTAATCCGCTCGACCATCATGTCTGATGAACCTGCAGCACATCTTTCTGCAGACGAAGCAATAATGCAATCGCTGGTCACCAGCCAGTCGATCACCGAAATGGAAGTAAGGGAAGAAGAGAAGCGCATCGGAGAGCATAATTGAACTGGAGAAGCATCAGATCCGCCAGAATAAGCCTTGGAACCCAGACGGAGGTAATCCCACGGGCATTCTGAAGCATGAGCGCCGACCGTTCGAATAAGAGGATCAACCCAAAAGCCGCAGGTATCTGGAAAGCAACGTCGTAGAGAATCCTCCAAAACTGGTCTCTCGCTATGAGGATGAACCCGATAGATGAAACGAATATCCAAGAATAAATCAAAACTCTGAACTCTGAAGGAGATCTGCGAAATTGAATAGAGACTAGACCGACTATCGCCAACAGAAGCAGCGTGGGATTATTGAAGAAACCTCTCTCCCAAAATGTCAAAAGCACAGGAAGATCACGATAAAACTCTACTATGTTCAGGTGAGGCAGACGATCGAACATCTCTTGAACCATCTTCAAGCCCCAATCGAGACCAATGCGCAACCCTCCGAAACCGAAAGCAAATGAGAGAAGGAAATACGCTGCCAACGCGAACCCCAAGTTCGCTAATAATAAGATGCTTCCAAAAATTGTAGATCTCTTCGCTGAATCATACGATCGATTCCTAACGAAGGCTTGGAAACGCAGAATAACGAAAACAAACATCATAGCGATGAACATCCCCCAACTCCAGATATGCGTAGTCAAAACCAAGATGGAACCCATACTCGCTGTGAGCAGGTGCTTCAACGAGCCTTTGGAACATGCCTTTAGGAACAATCCTATAGTGGCGAAGATTATGGATAGCGCAAACCAGTTGCTGTAGATTCCTGCATGAAGCCCAACCGTTGTGTGAAAGGAGAAGACTGTCAAGAAGCAAGCAATTATTGCTAAATGTCTATCATCGACCACTGATGAGACGAGAAGATAGGTAGAGACAGCCAAACCTATTGTAAGCAAACTCGGCATTATCTTGATGATGAGGATAGCTTCGAGACCTGTAACCGAATATATCCCGTAAAGAAGGAGATAGTAGACCGGACGGTACCGTATGTAATATGAAGTCGCAACCGCTTGAATGGGAGAGGATGACTCAATCATCTCATATAGAAAGTTCAGGTAGGATCTCGTATCAACACCTATCAACTTGTAGCTTCCAAGCGAGATGTAAGGCCCATATGCTACTAGAACCGAGCACAAGACGATTGAAAATAACACTAAAGAATTGAAACCTACAGCGCTCGGCTCGGGCTCCCTTATGTCCCCATCGTTCTCTCCGGGAGAATGCAATGAAGGAAGTTTTCTGCTTCGGACATGCGCGATAAACTTCAGCGATATCGGAACGATAGTCCAAGAGAAGAGGAACAACATAAACAAGAAAGGGACGCCGTGAAAGAGCAAACTGGAGACGTTAAGATCGAACAGTGGGAGAACCCACCTCTGATCGTTATCGAAGAGAGGATGAGGATCAAAGAAGTTGAAAACAAAGCCAAGCATCGATCCCAACTCGATAACAAAGAAGATCGATAGAAAAGCGAAGCAGAACTTGGAGAACGCGTACAACCGTCCCATGTTGAAATGCTGCCTGGAATCAATTAGCCCTCCAAACGACAGTATCAACCCGCTCAACGCGGCAGTGGTCTGCCAGTCTCGATCCATGATATAGATCACTGAGAATATTCCAAAGGCCAAGTAACCCAAGAACACGTAGCGTCCAAGGCGTATCCTCCGAACCTTCCGCAGCAGCAGCGGCAGAAACAATAGAAAAACAAGCGAACTAAACCAAATCGAATGATCGATGAAAGGAGAGAACAAGACAAGTGAGATAGTCCTTTGACCACCAGCAAAATAGAACCGAACTTCCTGCAGATTCACGAGAATAGTGCAACTGAAAACAAGATTGATAGCTCCCATAATAAAGAAGAGTTCAGCTAGAACCCTCGCAAGATTAGAGCGGGAACTGTCTGAACGAACACCACAAGATTGACACGACAATTTCTCTCGATAACCTCGCTGAATATGTCAGGTCAGTCTGCCACTATCGAGTTCAATCTTCAATCTGTCCTTACAATATTAGCATTCTGTTCCGAATATGATCTTTCCTGAAGAGACAGGGCGTCAGCTTCCCTGGTCGAGTTTCTTTGTACTCTCGAATACAGATCGACGGAATGGTAGATGCCGTTAAGTGTCGTCTAGGCAAAAGTGGCGTAGGATCGATTGGCACAAGGTGTTCCGTGGCGCTTCTACTCAAGCTCTTCAGTAGGCTTCTTAGGCTTCGCCTCTCTCTTTATTCTCTTCCCGATGACGGCTTGTATCCTCTTCCTCTCCAGAACTAGGATCGCCGCAATTATTATGATGATGGCGATAGTGGTTGTGCTCAATGGCCAGCTTCCCTGCGACTTAATCTCGATATTTGGCATCAAATAGACTATCGCGGTTCTATTCCACGTATCACCGGTCAATGTGCCCCAGTCAACTATCACACGGGCCTCATGCGGGCCAGGATTCACATCATCTGGGACGCTGAATCCTATCTCGAATGAAACGCTGGCTTGCTGAGTTACGTTCTTTGGACTAGCGCTTTCGGGACTGTAGAAGTACGTGTCCTTCGGCATCCAATCGAAACCGAGACCAACAAAGAACAGCTGCATTAACTGTGCTCCCTGGTTGACGGCAGTTACGGTCAATGCGGAAGGAACTCCTCGTTCGATCGGATAGGCTTTCCACCCAAATCTTATGTCTAAAGCGGTGGCTTGCGCTTCGTCTATTCGAGATGTGGACAAAGCTATCAGAAACATGAGGATTAGCATTAGACCCAGCATGCTTCGCGGTTGCATCCTACCTCTTCCTCGGATACCACTTTTTCTTCAGCGCGGTATTAAAAACTACCGAAGAAACCTTTAAGACAAATCTTATTTATGCTTCGAATGAGATTAACCACACCTGTAGGGAAACGTGGCTAATTGAGCGGTGCACTATGAGATCGTTCTCTATCCAGCGTTCTGTTCAGCATCTAGGCTGGCACATAGATTTCGACTGGAAGCTTAAGAACATCTATGACAGAATGCTCCTAGTGTTCTTAGTAGTCTCTGCGATTCTACGAGTCATCTGGTTGGATCGACCGATGGGCGAATACCAACTCGACTCACAGAAATTGTACGGAAGCTCTTTGATCTTCGACGAGACTTACTATGTGAATGTTGCGAGAATCCTGTTGGGGCTTCCTCATAACCCGAACGTATATCAAGGGGCGCCGTTGTTTGAAGATCCCAACAAGGAGCATCCGCCTTTAGCGAAGCTGATGATAGCTCTGTCCATGAGGGTTCTGGGCGACAATGCTTTGGGATGGCGGTTGCCAAGCCTGATCTTCGGCATAGCCTCA
>Ga0315280_10010137_pt1 | contig 11889 bp, 14 predicted proteins | sample YL17G06_40_MG_FD_203697 | JGI IMG/M metagenome (GOLD analysis project Ga0315280, IMG submission 203697) | Sediment microbial communities from Yellowstone Lake, YNP, Wyoming, USA - YL17G06_40 | ecosystem: Environmental > Aquatic > Freshwater > Lake > Sediment | place: USA: Wyoming | collected... | reverse complement strand
ACTCATCTCTCGGATACATGACACCCTACGAGTTCCTGGCAAGAGTGAAGGTGACCCAACATGACGGATAGAACCATACGTTCAAAAACCGAAAAAGCGTTCTCAATAGCAGGGGTCCACTCCACTTCCTAGCTGCTTTGGTGTCGTTCTTCTTCTGTTCTTGAACACCTCGAGGACCTGCTTGAGCCTCAGACTCGCCACCTGTTCCTCTAGTTGTTCCTCGGCTTTCTCGGTTGAACTCGGTATCCTCGGCTCCGAACTCGGATTACTCGGCTCGATACTCGGCTTCCTCGGTTGAGACTCGGCTAGAAGAGAGAGAGACCCAAGACCTTCGAAGGAGAGTAGCCCAAGAGAAGACAGAGTGGACAAGAACCTTATGGAGGACCGTTCTTGCCGATCGCTATGATCGTTCGGACGGCTGCGAATAGACTCGTCGCCCTCGGAGATTTCTTCTCTCGGCGATGAGGTCACAGAAGACTACTTCTCCGGGGAATCGTCACAACTTGAGCGCCATATTATTCCAAAAAAAGCCTGCTGAATCCCCAACTCTCTGCGCATATTACCCCTGATGCTCTCTCGGAGAGTCATTATTGCTGTACTCCACACTCGCCACAGAACCTAGAGCCGCTCGGTAGCTGGGCTCCGCATTCGATGCAGAATTGTTTCTCAACAATGGTCTGTTTGTGCTTGATCTTGTCAATGGCCTGAAGTGCTTCCCTTGCAGCCCAGAATCCTCTGCTCTTAGAAACACGGGTTAAGGCCTCCAGATTTCTTTCATCTCCAATCTCCCCCAGTGCCCAAGCTGCATCTGAACAGACAATGCCATCCTCATCCTCCAAAGCATGCATTAAGGGTTCAATAGTTGTCGTGTCGCGTATCATGCCAAGTGCTCTTGCTGCGATCCCCCGAACCAATCCATCACCATCCTCCTGCAACACCCGGACGATGTGACCAACAGCTCTCCTGTCCCCCATCATTCCAAGTGTGAGCGCAGCATATCGACGCAGGTCGATCCAGCTTTGTACATCTACTGGCTTTCGTTCCCGTTTTCCCCACCAGCCCAATCTAGCGTCGGCGTGCCTGCGGAAATGGTCTGCTTCCGGCGAATCATAGTGCACATTCAATGCCTTAACAAGTGGATCAAATGCCAAATCGCCCATCCTGGCGAGAATCATCGCGTGTTGGGATCGGATAGTGTCAGGTGAGGGCCCCATGAGTATCATTGCAGGATGCGCAGGTGTGCTACCAGCCGTGAATCCTGTGGCAATGATACGTTCGATGAATGGTCCAACAACAGCTTTTCCCATCTTTTCAAGAGCTTGCACAATGCTTCCCAGAAGAGCCTCCTTGCCGGCATAATCAGGGGTGTTCAGAGCTTCCTTGTAAAGTTGGGCAATGAGCGGCTCGATAGCTCTTGCATCGGCTATCTCTCCCAAGAATGTAGCGGCTTCTTGACGATTGCCTTTCTTCAATTGTTCGACGAGAACTCTCACCGCGGGTTCGCTTACTCTTGCTAACTCGCTCCAGTGTTGTTTGCCGAGCAGATAATAACTCCTTTCAACATCAGAATGAGGCTCCCATCTCAACTCATCTAGGGCAGTTGCAGCCTCTCGTCGTACCTCTGAACTACCCATGTACTGTAGCGCTTTCAACAACCCGTTCATGTCTTTCTTTGCTTTGAGTTTTTCTACATTCGGCTTGAATAAGACGAACATACCCATCTATGTACTAACCCAAGGATGCGACGAGTTTGGAAGACCTCTACGGTTTTCACCACTTGACCATAAGAATGAACATAATGAATCCTAAAATTGTGGCTACTATTCCGGCCAGCCTTGCTCGCCTCGGACTGCGTACTTTCTGGGGCTTAAGCACCACAATCACCAGAAGGCTCAATCCAGCACCAACTAACCCCATTGCCGGTCCAAGATAAGCTGTATCGATGTAACCATTCATGTGGCGACCTCACAGGTTAGTGCCGGTTCATCACATATAAGCCGCCTGCCTTTTTGGCTGTTGTTTTGGGGGCTACGCAATCAACGTCTGCAATAGATTTGAGAGGTGTTTGGTTGGCTAGGTGTCGTAGGAGCGGAGGCGCCTCCTCGGCGTTGAATCCTCTTGTTGGAAGTTCGTTAGTGCCCCGCGCTGGGTGTCTTTCGACGGATCATCTTGCCGATTCCTGTTCTCTGACTTGGTGGTGGGGTAGGCTGGTGCGGTTTGATTTGAACAGTCATGGGGATGTACTCATTCGTGTGGGCTAGTGCCGAAAAACAAATAGTTCTCTTCCTCTGAGCGCTTTGAGCGGTGAGGAGTAGGATTGAAGAGAAGAGTATTCTTGGTTGGTGGAATTGTGATTTTGGCGCTGTTCATCATTTTGGCAGTTGGATACTACACGAGCGTCCCCTATGTTTCCTCAATGGTTAGAGGCGAGAAGATTCTCAGAGTGTCTGGCTCAAGCATGGCGCCAACAATCAGAGTTGGAGCAACCATCGCTTACGACGACAAGTTTCCCTTTGAAGACCTCAAGGTCGAAGACATCATCGTATTCAAGAAGCCAGGCAGCGATACGCTGGTCGTGTCGAGAATCATCTACATCAGCCCAGAGGGATGGGTGCAGACGAAGGGCGACAATCAGCCTGAGCCACAAACATGGCAGATCACAGCCAACGAATATGTTGGGAAAGTCATACGAATCGATAACCCTCCGCTTTAGCTGTCACATCTCTTTGATTTACCCAGAGCTCGATTCCCTAGGTACATTGCACTTGTCACCTTTCTTCGCCCAAAGGCCACGACATCATCAAACCTTGAGCACATTCCCCACGCGTCAATAGTCTGATGAACACAAGAAGGCTCTAGCCCATCAAGAGAAACTCCAGCAACTAGTACTACGCTTCAAGCGAAGCGCCCCTTTCTTCGTTCTAAGTACTAGAGCTGCCACCAAGATAATTGTGGCTGCAACGATGACTGGAATGATGGTGAGGTAGAACTCAGGATAACAAAAATGCTAATGCGAAACCTATCGTGTTGTTCATGGAGTGAGCGACCGCCACGGGAACGATACTCCTCCGTTTCAGATAGACGATTCCGTAGATGATGCCTACGGCAGCTGCCGGAATCGATGGGAACCACAGTAGCGGACTGAAGTGGGCAAGCCCGAATAGGACTGATCCAGCTATGACACCCATCTCGGGGCCCTTCCAGAACGTGAATGTTCCTTGAATGAATCCCCTGAAGAATAGCTCTTCACATGGTCCCACAAGTACCCACGTGATCATTAGAAGATAGACGAGGTCAAGAGTAGACGATGGCGTGACCGTCCTCGTGTACGATTCTGGAACCTCATACGGGACGAGCCTATAGAGAGTCAAGGCTATGATTGTTGCCACAGACCAGCCGCCAGCCCCCACCAGGACGCCAACCGCCGTATTGCGGACGAGTCTCGTGGCGGTTAGGCCAAGCTCGATCAGTCTCCGCTTGAAGACCTTCGTGAAGAAGAGGATCGCCAACCCGGCAAGGAGCAGCTCAAGCAGAACTAGCACCTGCCTGAACATCGCCATTGAGGCCGCCTCTAGGCTGGACCCTGTTACCGCAGCGTAGTAGACCACGAGCACTTCGTTGACAAACGAGATCAAGAGCATTGACAGTAAGAAGACGCCTAGGGCAATGAGAACGTGACAGGTTTCCCTCCTCAACACCCCTTGCTCCATCGTCAAACGGCATCCCACCCAAGACTGCGGATCGCATTCTCGGTCCTTGCTCTGAGTTTCACTGGGAAATAGCCTTCTGATCTTCACTCTCTTAATGTGCACCTGATGACGAGTCTCCATTCTTGTGACTGCGTTGGCAACAACCATCCCAGACCAGCCCTTCATGGGTGCGCTCCAAAAGAGCCACACACGGCTCGAATCTAGTCCCTGTGTTATTGGCGCATCCGAACACTTCAGAGAGGACACCACGGAGAACGTCATCTGGCTACTCGACAAGGCAATCCACGAATACTCGAAACCCCGAGAGATACTCACCGATCACGGATCACAATTCTGGAGCGTACGCAGAGGCGACTCAAGGTTCGACGCATACTGTCAACAGCAGAGGATCAAGCATATCCTCGGCGGCATCGGCAAGCCTACAACGCTTGGCAAGATAGAACGATGGTTCCGAACCTACGACCTAGAACATGCCAGGTTCCAATTCCACAGGAAATTCGTCGAATACTACAACTACGAACGACCGCACATGGCGCTAGACTATTCAACACCAGCAGAAGTATACTTCAACACTGTGCCACATGTCCTAGGATAATACAGTCAATCCGATCTTGGACAAGCCACAAATACGCGTGATGCATGCCAAATAGTCGTTCTGAAGAGGCAACGGCGAAGCCGACTGAGATTCAGTCTTTGAAAAACTAGGTCTCGGCGGCCGCACCATCTAGACATTAATGTGTAGACATTAAATCAGAATCAGAGGTTCAAATTCTGTTGCCCGCACCAGCTGACCCACACACCAACCAAAACGGGGGTCAAATCACGACTTCCGCACCGAGAGATCCATGCCACAGCCAGCTCTACAATTCATCGGTCACTATCTGGTAGGATGGGCAATTCCTTCAGTCCCCAGCTTCGTCATTGGAGTAGTTTTATCAGCAGTCGGCTTGATGACCGCTAAGAAGAAACGGATTTAAGCGGCGACATCCGACTTGGGGTCAAATGCTATGAACAAAAGAACTTGGTTCATGATGCAATTTACTGTTGGACTGGCAATAGCGATAGTAGCAGCGTTGATGATGTATTGCCAAGAAAGATGCTTTCTCAGAGTGGACTTGGAATTCTGGCCCGTGGTATTGGGAATCTTTGGGATAGGCCTCATAGCCAGTTCGAGTCCACTTCTTGGAAAGATCCTAGATGAGAACTTGAGATCAACGAAAAGCCATAGTTGAAGGCAAACATAGCATCACAGATCAACTCTGCGAGGCCACTTTCCGCCAGAACCCTATGGACAGACTGATCGAGGAAACATGCCTGCCAACCATCAGGGTTTTCTTAATTCGCTTTGTGATCGATCGATTTATCACGTTCAGCTCTGTTTCCTTTTTGACAAAAAAGCACCGATCAGAAAGGTGTTCACAATGAAACTATCCTTTGATGAGATCTTCAAACATTCAGATATCCTCAACCCTATCTCCCCTACAACGTTGTTCAAGGCTGGAAAACTTGCGGAATTGCAGCCGAACAAAGTCATCCTTGACCTTGGAAGTGGAAAAGGCTCTCCTTCCATTCTGTGGGCAAGTCTGTTTGGCGTTCAAGTTGAAGGATATGATTTCGATTCAAACTTTGTTCAATACGCTAATTCACGCGCTCAAATGCTCAATCTATCACGTCACGTGAGCTTCTACTGCAAAGACGTCAAAGAGCTGCAAGTTACCAGGGCATATGACGTTGTCGCTTCTTTGGGTCTTGGAATCGCACGCACCTTCGGAAATATTCGTGACGCTTTGAAGAAGCTTCAGACTATGTTGCTAAAAGGGGGTGTTTTGATCTTCGCAGAACCTGTCTGGCTGGCAAAAGATGTTCCATTAGAAGTGCTAGAGAATTTGGATGCGACAGAACAGGACTTTCTTACGAAGTCTGAATTACGACAGGTGATGGAAGAATGTGGGTTTCATGTAAAAGGAAGTTACGACTCTTCAAAAGAAGATTGGGAGCTCTACATTCGGCCGGTCAACTATGCTATGAGTGAAGTCATTGAAAGTACGAGTGAGCTTGCAGAAGAAGCTCAAACGGTCATAAAGAGCTTCAAAGCTGAGTACGATGCTGTCAATCAGTATTGGAATATGGTTTTGTGGGTAGCTGAATCAGTCTAACTCGCCCGAAGGCTCGCGGCTGGATTACATATCGCAAATTGGACCCTTGATCGCCGTCGGTCCAGGTAGTTTTGTGTGTGTGGGTCAGCTGGTGCGAGCATCCAAAATTGAACCCGGTAGTTCGTTGATTTTTTTGTGTGTGTGTGGGTCTAGTGGTGCGGGCAAGCAAATTTGAACCATGATTTTCGTTTCTATCTTGAGTCACAGGGCGTCGTCTCGACAAGCCATAAGTATTCCTAGCTACTATTATCCTATCGTTCTGAAGAAGTAAGGGCGAAAGCTGGAGGGATTTAGTCTTTGAAAGACTAGATCTCGGCGGCCGCACCATCTAGACACTAATGTGTAGACATTGAACTGCAACTGCTGGTTCAGATTTGGTGCGCCGAACCATACACGAACCCACGCAGGGGAATGAACGAGTCGAGATACTAGCTGCACAGTTGTCTCAGAATCGGCAGCACCATGTTCGACCTCTTGATGATGGAGTACGACACTCTCCGGGTTCTTGAGATTCGAACTCTCTTGCTCGTTCTTGGCACCAAGAATCCGTGAGCGGCGAAAGGTGTGTTCGAATGAAGATGAACTGTGATTCAGTGGAATCGGGATGTCAGATCATCATCCAGGGAATCGATAAATAGTGAACGAGGAGGTTTGGGTTGAGATGCGCGATGAGTATCTCGGTCTTCATCAAACGACATCCAGTAATCACCTACTACGTCTTGGTGTTCGCCATCTCCTGGAGCTGCGTCCTCATCGCGGCCGGTCCTGGCGGAATCTTGGGCAAGGAGGCCGTGTATCTCACAGGCCCCAGCTCGCTCGCAGGCCCCAGCATAGCAGGCATCCTCTTGACCGTTCTCGTCTATGGAAGGGCGGGCCTTCGCGACCTTCTATCCCGGCTGTTCAGGTGGCGGGTGGGTGCTCGCTGGTATGCGGTAGCGCTCCTGACCGCCCCGCTCCTGACGGCGGCGATACTCTTCGCGCTTTCGCTCACCTCCCCGGTATTTCTCCCCGCCATAGTCACTACGGACGACAAGGCTAGCCTTCTGTTGTCCGGTATCGTCGCGGGGCTGGTGGTGGGCTTCTTCGAGGAGCTAGGCTGGACCGGGTTCGCCACGCCCAAGCTAAGAAAGCGTCATGGTATTCTTAGTACCGGGCTCGTCATGGGCCTGCTGTGGGGAGCGTGGCACTTCCCTCTCTTCTTGGGAACCGCCAGTTCCTCCGGGGCGCTCCCGCCGGCTCTCTACCTGGCCGTGCTCCTCTTCTCTTTCCTGCCGCCCTACAGGATGCTCATGGTGTGGGTCTACGACCGTACCAAGAGTCTGCTCGTGGTGATGCTCATGCACGTGCCTCTCGCAGCCAACCAGTTCATCCTTCTCCCTCCGGCGTTATCTGGAGTGCCCCTCGTGACATATGACCTCGTATTCGCCGCCGCGCTGTGGGTCGTCATTGCAGTGGTCTTCGTGACCAAGGGGACTAAGCGGCAGTGATGTAGAATGAAAGCAACAATTCCAGGTTCGACTGGCTCTTCAGGAAAAGCCTTGTTGAGGAAAGTCTTGCTGGTCTGTGGTATCCTCTCTTCACTGCTTTATGCCGGTATGGATGTGATCGGAGGTACGCGATGGCAGAACTACAGCTGGATCTCTCAAGAATTCAGTCGCCTGAGCTCTATCGGCGCTCCGTCGAGACCCATCCATCTTGTGCTTAGCCCTGTCTATACCGTGCTTGTGGTCGCATTCGGACTGGGCGTCTGGTGGTCAGCCGGTCGGAAGCGCACCCTGCGGATCGTCGGAGGCTCACTGGTCGTATATGCGGTGGTCAGCTTGGTGTGGCCGCAATTCTTCCCAGAAGACCTAGCTGCGCCAGTGAGTGCGTTTACGAATACCATGCACATAATTCTCACGGTTGTGACTGTGTTCTCTTGGATGCTCATCTTAGGATTCGGTGCCACCGCATTCGGAAAGCGGTTCCGCCTCTACTCGATAGGGACGCTCCTGACAGTCCTCGTGTTTGGCGCTTTGACAGGCCTGCAAGGTGCCGCGCTTGCCGCAGGACAGCCTACGCCGTGGCTCGGACTTACGGAGCGCATTAACATCTACAGTTTCATGCTATGGGCGGCGGTGCTAGCCGTTGTCCTCTTGCGGAAGGAAAAGGAGCTATATGGAAAGCCTAGGCCGCACTCTTGATTCGTCAAGATCTCTGCTACTTTGGGCCATTCTTGTACCGCCACACTGTTGCGGAGCATTCTACCTTCAACAAAGTTCTTTGGCCGCCGGTTTCTTCATGAACATCTGCTTGTTCTGTAAGACTACTATGACGGCCACGATCCAGAGTGCAGCTGTGAAAAGTGCGTACCAGATTATCCCCTGCTCAACCGAGGGCGCCGTCGGGCCCAATGCCAGCTGGCCGCCGGTGAAGCTGGCATGGCTCAACTGTGCCTGCAGAAGGCTCTGGGTGTGATTGTATATCCAAACCGTGATCAGACGGAACGCGGTCAGGGCCAAGATCCAGAGGAAGAAGTGCAGTGAATAGTAGCTCTAGTAGGCGGCCAATCCGCCCCAAAGATCTGACAGTAGATGCCAGAAAGTGTGGACGATCCCCAGAATGATGCCAGCTGTAAAGGGACTGTACTTCAGCTGCAGCTTTGGAAGGGCAAAGCCGGTCCACCCCAGCTCCTCCAATGAACCCCCGATTAGACCAGCAAAGAGTCCCAGAGCAAAGGCTGAACCGAGTGAGTAGGCTGGGGAAACGAAAGAAACCGGATAGAGAATCAGCACCAGCAGGGCCGGAAAAATGAGTAGAGTGGCAGCATACCATTTGAAAGCGACTCGCCAAGTCAGAAATCGTGCCAACAGATGCTTCGATCCTTTCTTGCCGTCCACCAGCGAGGTCATCAACAACCCAGCGATACTGGGACCTGCCAGCATGAACAGCCAGACAACCATGATCTGTCCGCTCAAGCCTTGGGCAAAGACGCTCTCCCCTGTGAAAATCCTGAACCCTGACTGGCCAATAGTCCAAAGTGTCCCGCCCCAAGCGATCAGGTAGGCGAAAAAGAAGTGGCTGGTTGCCGGATAACGCTTGAACAAGGCAACGATTCTCATTTTATCTTCCTGCACTCAAATATGTCACCAAGGATGGTTCTTAACAGTCACCATGGTTCCCGAAAGGAATCTTGATGGCCATGAAGGGAAAACGACTGGCGCCCCGTCGCTTCGAGTTTGGCGTGTGAAACTAGACCACCATCATCGGTCCTCGCTCTTTGAGTAGATTCACGCCCTCATTGTCCTTGATGCCACTTCAACCACTATTAAATCAGAAACGCTTCATATTCACCAACCTAGTTCAAGATTGCAGCTTCTTTAGTTGCCATGAGATGACCGCCGAATCCCACGTACCACAAAAGCACAGGATAGACAATCATCTTCTCCATGCCACCGTGTCCCAAACCAAAGTAGACTCCCGAGACGAAAAGAGCAATGGCCACCAGCGCGACCAGACCAAGGACCAACGAGAAGTATCTGAGCGGGGAATTCAGGACTTTCGATGAAAGAATAGCTGCGAGAGCTGAGAATACAAATGCCATGAAGGAGAAGACGAGGCGGATGGCCAAAGTCGTTTCAGTGAACAGTCCCGCGCCTGCTACTCCGACTCCTGAAAGCAGCAGTACCGCGACAAGCGACTTGCAGTCGAACTCCTTCATCGTGAAGTACGCCCCAAATAGGATTAGCAGCCCGAAGACGACCAGTGAACCGTTGAAGATCTTCGAGGAAGGCTGGAAGACTGTGCAGCTGGGATTGCACGTTGCTCCAAGGTCGCTGATTAGAGTTCTCGACATGTCATAGTCTGGATAAAGCACCTCCGCTATTACTAGAGCGATCCCGAACTGCACCGAACATGCGAAGAGCAATGCACCTGCTTTCGCGGCATTCGAGAGTGACATGATTCAGTGCACCAGCGATGTTAGGATGACTGCGACTGCAGTAATTTGCTGATAGTGCGGAGGAAGCTGGCTTTCCTCAGTTTTGATGTTGATGGCGGCTTGGTTCTTCGGAATGGCTGCTACGTCAGCCAACAGCCTAACGCTCGAACAGATTCCGAGACTTAGGGGGCAATGATGTCCCTGGATACAGCGGCATTTGACCTCGGTTCTGGCTTCGGAACTGTGGCAGGAGGACTGGCATTACTGTGTGTTGGTTACGAGGGGTTGGGCAGCGTCTTGGGGCGCTAGGTATTGTTGCAGCACTGATTCTTAGTTTAGTGGCAATAGACCCGACCAAGTCACAATAGCATTCAAAGCCGCTGCAATGTAATCGTGCGCGATCTCTTGGCGCGGAAATCGCGATTTGAACCGTCCTTTGTGTATTTGGTGGTGGTACTCTTGGTGTGCACACCGCCACCGTTTTGAATGAGCTGATGAATTCAAGGTCGAATATTGAAGGTACCCAGAGAGCGCCTGATCGCCTTTCTCGAACGGGACCCTCGCCTCGGAAAAGACCATAAGGGAAGAAACCACGTTGTCGGGGTGGGTGGAGCATGAAGCCTGTCGTAAAGTCCAAACCGGCCGCTGTCTATGTGCTAATTGCTCTGGAGGTCCTCCTAGCCGTGCTGGGATTTGCTAGTGGAATCACGTTTCTTCTAGACCCTTCAGGGGAGACCCATGACATGGATACGGCCCTGCTCGAGACCACCCCAATCGGGGACTTCACCCTTGTCGGACTCTTCTTCGTCACCTGCTACGGCATCTTGCCAATCCTCGCCACATACGGCCTCTGGAAGCTCCCGAGATGGCGCTGGACGGATGCCGTCAACAAATGGACCGGGCAGAACTGGGCCTGGACGGGGACCGCGGCTACAGGAGTTATCCTCATACTATGGATCGCGGTGGAGATTATGCTCATCGGTTCCCCGAACGGCTTCCCACGGTTCCTTCAGGTAATGATGACTCTTTTCGGCATCGTCATTCTTGCGCTGGCCATGCTGCCACGCGTGAGGGTGTACACGAAGCTTATGGACTAGCCGAGCGCCAACACAGTCTTGGCTTTCCCTAATGAGGCATCCGCGTTCGAACGCACGGAGTCCAGTCGGCTCATAACTATCCTGGCTTAAGGAAGCAAACTTCTTGGCCGCCTTATGCGTATTTAGGGCCTGTTCACGTTTCCAAGTCCAAAGACCGCCGAGCCCACTCATCGAGCACGGCTTCCTTATGCAGGAAGCGCTTCGGCTATCCCGTTGACCCAGGACTCGGTCTCCTTCCAGTCGCGGAAATCTCCTTCAGGCATCGATTCACGCGCAGCCTGGCTCCTTCTTGCCATTCTGTACGCAAAGCCCATCGCGCCCGTCAGTCTAGACCCGTCGAGCCCCCCGAAGAAAACCCGGTGGTCGCGGGGTTTGACGGCCTCTCGAAGTTCGTCGATCTCCTTGGGTCCCGACACGTCACGGAGGTCGCGGCCCTGAGCATCCGTCGTCTTAGTCCCCACTGGACCGCTACTGAACAGCCACACAGGTCGCGTGCATAGGAGGGCGCGGTTATTCGAAACGAAGCTCTTGGCCTCCTTGAGCCAATGGGAATTGTACAAAGCGCTGCCGATGACAAATGCATCGTAGCCTGCCAGATTCCTGACAGAATCGACCCCTTGGACGTCCGCCTGTCTCCCGTGTTCCCTAAGCCTCTCGCCGATGAATTCAGCGATGCCCTTGGTGAAGCCGGTCCTGCTAGCATATGCGACCAGAACTCTCATTGATTATCGTGTCAAGCTGTAGTTGGACCAGTCTTAAAGGCTCAGACGGTTTCTTGTTGTCTCGACAAGCCACAAGTATTCCAAGCTACTATTACCTCATCGTTCTGAAGAAGTAAGGGCGGAGCTGTTGGCGATTTGGTCTCTCAACTGCTGAATCTCGGCGGCCGCACCAGCTTCCTATCCATGATTGGAGTGTTTTCGGTACGTTTCGGGTAATCGGCGGGGTAGATTGGACTTACCCAGAATTGATGAATTGCGGCTCGCGTTTTCCGGTTTGGACCTTGG